>Ga0179593_1469117_pt1 | contig 10409 bp, 11 predicted proteins | sample CZODoug2_1_08_16_FD_185931 | JGI IMG/M metagenome (GOLD analysis project Ga0179593, IMG submission 185931) | Vadose zone soil fungal communities from Angelo Coast Range Reserve, California, USA - CZODoug2_1_08_16fungal (PacBio error correction) | ecosystem: Environmental > Terrestrial > Soil >... | reverse complement strand
GACCCGTCAGGCTTTTCCTACTTCGAACAAGCAGTTTATCCCATCTCCTTGCAGTTTCTGAATGCGCTCGCGTTTTCTCGTGTTATCACTATGAGTCGTCCCCCGCCCTTTTTCTCTCTTTCTCATCAAGCCCCCGGCTGACGGCGAGATTGACAAGTCTCCCTTGCTCTGTGTCCACTGTTTTTTCCGGCAATGAATAGGTTTTTGGCCTTCCCCGACCTCTCAATATATCCCCCTTGGTCTTTATCTCTTGATCATGCCCACCAGGAGAATGTATTTCCCCAGGTCTGGTATGCTTGTTGCCCCATAACACAAACAATTTTTCTCCAATATTCGTTTTTCTTCTCCTGGCCGGATAGGAGAGGCTCGGGCGGCAAGTTTAAGACGTCTTTTTCCCGCCCTTCCTTCCTTCAAGATCGCTTGCGACACACTTCTGCCTTTCCAAGCTCTCTTGCCCCGTCTGTGCCGCTTGTCTTCTTCCTACCTGCGAGCAGCATTGCTAGTTTTCCTCCCGCAACCCCCACATCTCTGGTTGGAGTGAAATTTGTATCTTCCTTCCCCTGAGATGGAGAAAGCGCCACGTTTGTCACGGTTTTTCTATTCGCCTCTCTGCTCTTGCTTATTCCCTTTTAGTCCGCAAGCCCTCCGCTTCCTTTGCTAGGAGTTGTGATTGAACCCCACTCCACCGTGCACCAACACTTCTCTCTTTTCCCCCCCGACGAGCTATACGATTGGCAGCCGTTCCTAATAGCTGTGTGTGCTTTTTACCCGTTTTATGTATTTTTTCTTCTTTCCCGACCGAGAATAACAATTCTGGAAATCAGTTCTTCTCGAGGACTATCGATGTCTTGAGAGGCTTTCACGGTTCCCCACACGTGCAAGTGGGCGTTATCTCAATTTGAGTCGGGATTTTTGCTTTCCGCTCCGAAGGTGAGGCAGCTCCTTTGACTAGCTTTATTGACCGGCATTCCGCTCATCTTCCCTCCAGGCAGCTTTTTGACGTTGTGCGGGAGCCGGCCCCACGTTGGTTGTTCTGGCGAATGGCTCTTCCTTCAAATCTTTTTCTTGTTGCCCCCCAAAGATGCTAAGTTCCAGTTGGTGCTAGCAATGGTTCGTTTGCTCCTCGGGAGTCCACTTCTGCGTCCATGCCTGCCTTTTTATGGTTACAACGGATCGGCTTTTTTTAGCCTCCACTCTTCTGATCTGCAACCCCCCCCTCATCATCGCCTGAGAGAGACTTGCACAGATCACGGTCCCTGCGGGTCTGCATTTCTCACACCTCAGTTCTGTCCTGACATGTTTAGTTTTTCTGCGGATTGCCGCGCCCATTCCTAGGCGCGCATTGACCCGGAACCTGACCGTATTTGCAAGTTGAAAAAGACCTTTCTCAGTCGCGGCTGTTGCGTGTTCCAGTGTGTACGGTGCTTCCGGTGTTTGTCTTGGTAAATTCAGCCCCGTTTTTTCCAATAGGTTCTTGGCTGTTTTTTTTCCTTGTATCAAGAACTTTGCTTCGGCCTATACCAGACCCCCCCCCTCCTGGGGATGTAGAGGCCGTCCACAAATTTTTGAAGCGTTGGCCCTCTTTTTGGTAACTCCGGCACTTCCTCCTATTTTTTTTTATGTTCTCATCTTGTGTGGTTTGTTTTCAGCGTCTAAAAAAATCCTTTGGAGCCGTTTTCTTTCGGAAACCAAGTCTGCTCAGCCCACAGTTTACCCTTCTTTTTTGGTCCGCAACACTCCCCAGGATTGGTTGGGTTTTGATTGTTCTCGTTGCTTTTTTTACAGGAATAGCCCACTCCGTTGACAGAGACCCAGCCTGTCTGATCCCTCCTTTACCAGAGTCGACAAGCGAAGCGCCGGACTCCGCCCTGTTTTCAACGTACGACCCTCCCCCTTCTGACTTGAATTTCTCTCCACTTGCCTCATAGGAGATAGTCGGATGTTTGGCCGATTATGGGTCATCCTCTGCCCCTTAACGCGTTGTTATATTGTGCCTTATCATTATCGTTGATACCCGTGGCTTGCCGCAGTGTCACGCTCTCGGAGGCTTTCTTGATGGTTGAACCACCCAACATCCGGCATTATGACCTAGGCCCCTTCCTCTGCACCCGCACAAGGGCTTCCCTTCGCTTTGCCGGATCAATTTAGTCCCACGCGCACCTTGCACCATGTTTTCGCGTGGTCCCACTTGAGAGCCCGCTTTAGCTATTTGAGAGGTTCGCTCCGGATTAGCGGTGACTTCTTTGTTATGCGGATCCCCGGATAGGAGAGTGTGTTTTTGCCCCTTCAGGTTTGCAACTCGCTTTTTCTCAATGGCGGATCCCCTTCTCTTTCTCTATGCGTAAGGTCAATCAACTTGCGCGCAGTCATTATTGGGAAATCAAGCCTCATGAAGTATGTGGTTTGACCCATTCGTTTTTCTCCGGAGTGCCTGAAGAAATATACTCTGATTTTTGCCCGAATATTTCCTACTTGTGATCCCTGTATCAGTAGCCAACTACTTCCTGACATCCCCGGTCCTTCAGACGCCCCCTGATTTACGCTTCATCTTTTTATATCGTGCTGCCCGGAGAGCCAGTTTTTTCTGCACGGTGGATTGACCATGCACCTTCCTCCTCCATTAATTAGCGGGCTGAATCGTTGGTCATCTCCGATCAGCTTGGTTGCCATTAGGACTTTCTTTTCTCTTCTCTTCCGGATCATGGGGCCGACTCCCCGATATTCGGTGATAAACTCCCCCGGTAGAGGTTGCGAATCAGCTATTTTTTCCTCGAAACTCGTTTCTCTCGCCCATTGAAATACCCTTTTTTTTCGCATAGGGATCCTCCCCTGCGAGGCTTGTTTGGAAGTGTGTGACATTCCCAGGTAGATAAACCCTAAGTCCCTCTAGCGTCTTTCCGCCCCGTATTATTTCGCTAAGGCTGTTTGAGCCCGGCTTTCCCCGTGCTGTCCCCCAACGTGTTCTCTGTTGCCAGCCCTTGAGTACTTCACCTTCGACACCTCCATTTCCTTTTTTTAATGCGGGAGATCCTTCCCTCTGACCGAATCTTTTCCCAGTCATAGCTTTCTGATGCTCGTTGCATTCATTGCCGTTTCCCTTTCCGGGTACATTTCTGTTTCCTTGGATGGTCAGCGTTTTGGATTTCGCGAAAGGAGATGAGGTGCCGGTTTACGGGGCGTCTTTTGGATTCCTTTCATCGGATCGTAAATTTCTTTCCATCTTTCCTTCAGCGGACATTGCTTCTTTTCTTTTCACAACTTCCGGTTGTTAGATAATGAGTTTGCAATACTTCTGGGGCTTGCATGCGCGGTTTCCTTTGTCCTCCCGTCTGTTTTTTTAGTCTCTTCCCTTTTGCGAAGTAGGCAAGCCCTGATTTCTCCATCCCCCAAACCGAGACATTGGGTCCCAAGCTCAATTTCCGCTGCAGGTTGCCGTGCTCGATCGTTTCCCTGTCATTGATGCAGTCCCTTTTTGCTTGCATTCGGGCGTACATCTACGAGCTTGGTTCCGGCGGCTTGGAATTTGCCTTTTTTTGCGGCACCCCCGACTTTTTTGCGCACTCTTTTTCAAATCTATCTTTTTTCTTCCGCGACGTAGGTATGATGGAGCCCGCCCTGACCCAACAAGGCGCTTCGGTCCGGCCTATCGGTTTCAAAAAAATCCGGCAAGCCAATGTGGTTTCTTATCTCTTGCTTTTTGCTTGGATTTTCCTATTTTCCTCTGAAAGGATCGCGATCTTCTAATAGCCTTTTGAAGGTTTTCCTTTGTTCGCGTAACCCGTCCGTCCTTATCTCCCCCTCGGATGTCCCCCGATTTTTTTTTTTTTAGTAGCTTTTTTTTGCTCCCCCGCTCCCACAACATCCGTTGCCCGTTTGCTTTTCCTCCTTTGGCGTTCTCGGGCAAACCGTTCCCCTTGTTTTCTTTGCCTCGGGATTCCTGATGGCCCCCTTCTCCTCGCGAATTAATCCGCTGATTTGGGGTTGGAAGACATCCCCCCCCGTGGACCAAATTTTTCCCCCGGTTCGTTCCATTTTTTACAGTTTTCGCTTTATCCTCCTGGGATGCCTTGCCCGGTGGACGGAGAATTCTGGTTGAAGCCGGCGGAATCCCAAACGTTTTTTCTCCCTAAAAGTATCGATTTTTTTGCACTTTCCAAGCCCCCGCACGTGGGGGTGATGCCCTCCCTCTTTTCTTCTGTCGGTGCTTTAGCGAAGGTGGCCCCCCTGCGAATTCGTTTTTCCCGAGCCTCGCTGAGTCCCAACGTTACATGGAAGTTTGGCGGGGGATCGCCTCCCCATCTCTTTATCATGGGATTCCCACGACCGACATGGCCGTTTTTTTTTTTTTTCAACGCGCCGCGCTACGTCCCTCCAAAGATCGAGAGACCGTTTTCAGCAACAAAAATGCGCCGCGGCAGTTCAGGATTTTCCCATTTTCCCGGTACCCCCCCCCCACACCCCCCCCAGTGCCTTTTCGATGCAACGTTTTCCCGTTTGCCAGGTCTCACAACCTGCCGGTCTTGTTTTTCGGTTGGCCCATCCACATCATTAGCACCCTGATTCCTTATTTTCAGTCAAGTTTTTAACCTTGCGTCTATTGCGATTTTCTCCTTGGCGAGGCTCTCCTCTACCGGTCTGTGTTTTCTTATTGAGCAGACGTTTTTTTACTGCTCTTTTTTGGACTCCTATTCGCCGATGCTGGGTCCAGATACGTCCCCATGTTTCCTGCAGTGCAGGTCATACCACGGCGGCCCCGGCGTCCTGTCCACCCCTTTTCTTGAAGTTTGCGCAGCCTTCCCGGTTCTTATTGAGTCTTGTTTCATTTACAGAAAAGCCGTTCTGGTTAAATCGCCCCCCTTCTTTTTCCGTTTGTATTTCGCCCGCGAAACCTGGTTTGGTTCATCGGTAACTACGGGGTTGCTGTTTTGCCAGATTAAATACCACATATTGCCAGGTTTGGCATTATTTCTTCCGCCTTTGTTGTTGGTAAAATGGCCATCCCCCCCCGGAAAATAGTTGCATACTGAGTGGCCGTGCAGGCAACCGTCATCCCTTCTCCCCTTGTCCCCCTCTGGAGACTTTGACCGATACAACAACCATGATTGGGTGGTCTTTTCTTGAACTGCCAGGCCGCTTTCGAAGAACCACCTCACCCTCTTGACGGGCTTCCTAATACGAGTTTTCCGCCTCCTCTCAGGAGGGACGAACAGTTTTGTTAGCACCTTTTTTTACCCCAACCCGCCTTCCGAGCAGTTTCTCGAAATCTCCCCTAGATGCCACCCGGCTTAGTCGCGGACTCTTCCTTTTTTTCTAGGGTCTTGCATCCTGTTTTTCTTCGATATGTGTCGGACATCCGATTGAACCCTAGGCGCTCCTTTTCCCGTTCTTTTCGGTCCCCAGGAGGGTTTGCTGCGTGAGCTGGTGTTCCCACGGTCTCCTTCATAAGACAATTTCGGGACCAGTTGATGTTGTCCCCGAACTCATCAATGGTATGGCGATTGTTTTAATCCGAGTTTTTTTTCCCGAAATAGGGCAACTTTTTTCTGTTTTTGCGTGGCCCCCCTTTCAGCTTTTTCCCGACGAGAGAGCAGTTTTTTGTTTACTTTTTTTCTGCGGGTCCCCCATTTTGTCGAGCGATTCCTTTCATCAGGCGGAGAGTTGCGAGCCTTTAACGCGCAACGGTCAATTATGGACTGTTGCGCGGAATGCAGGTGGATTCGGCGAGCGCCCCTCCTTTTCTCCTAGGATGAAAGACCCCTCCAGACCTCATTTTTGCTTCCCTTTGTCTTGATCTCCCTGGCTAGATTGGGATTCTCCAGAGAGAAGCCACTTCCCTTCCTTTTCTTGCTGAACCCATCTTGGCGCATTGTTGTCCAGCAATTTTCTCGTAGCTCTTTTGAATCCATCCCGTCTTCATTCTCCTTCGTCGCGTACCCGGCGCTTATAATTCTGAGTACAAAAGTCGCCGAACGTGTGTTATTTACTTTCTTCTCCCCCCGATATTGCCAGACGTCTCTTCCTTGTTTTTCAGTCCGGCGCCCTCTCTTGGTCACTACAAGCCCTCGGAACCGGAGCTTTCCATAGCTGGCCGGAGCGGTTCTTTCAAAAACTACCATTTTAGTCATTGGTGTTTTCAGCGTCTCGATCCCCCCCCCCCTTCTGACATCGTCTTTAGCACCCCTGTTTGATATCCAGAACTCGTTCTTTGCGTTTCACCATGGGAATTTTTTTCTGCGGAAGTTCAGACTTTGCAGGCGATTGTGCCTGCCCCCTTTCTCGGAAAAACTTCACCTCCTATGGAATTCCCGCATTCCGCCTCCGATCGTTCGTGATAAATTTTTCCAGAATTGAATTTATGACAAGTGTTTTTGTTTTCTGGGTCATTTGCGTTTTCCCGCCCCCCCCCTGACTGAGACCCGGCCCTGTGTTGGTAATGTTCCGTTTCTATCAGAACTCTGGATTATCTCTCTCTTCTGAGCTGGTTATTTGCCGTCAACCGGGCACTCACATTCTTCCTTTTTCTTTGAAGGCCTCTCGCAGCCGTTTTTTTTTCTTGCTCCCCGAAGTTTCTCCCTTTTTTTCCTCGACTTTGAGTAAATATAATTCTATATTCACTATGTTGTCGCTCTCGAAAGGGATCAACTCCGAAGGGAATGCTTTTTTTTGATGTTCCCCTCCAAACTGTCTCTTGTTAGCTCCATTGCTTTCAATCACTTTGTTTAATGGGCTTTCCTTTGCATTGCTCTCCTCTCCTTTTGGTGGTTGAGATAGCGATGCCTCATGGCAAGGAAGGATAGTCCCAAACCTCTCCTTTAGAGTCACAAGTCAGCAAGTTCTTTTCTTTCTGATTTGCCACCTTTCCTTTCCCAGCCCCCAATCGTAATATCCCTCATCTTCGATTGTCCTCCGGTTCTTTTTTTTTGGGGCATCTTCCGGAGAAGCCCCTGAATTTGTTGAGAGATTTTTGCCCCAGTTCGGTTTCCTTGGAAGGTCGAACGGTTTCCTTACCTCCTCTTGCGTCTCAGACTCGCATATATAATTTGTCTCTTAGATCGCTTGCCTCCCTGTCCCAACCGCGATCTTAAAGGTAAGTGTTTTATACGATCATATCGGTTTTGAACCCTCCACCACCAAACCCTTTTTTTTCCCCTTCCATCCTGATCGGAACCGTTCCCCCTTTTTGCTACGGAGAGGAAATATGTCTGAGACTCCCCGTTAGTTCTTTAATAAAGTTCCTTAAATGCCGCTTCTCCCCTCAATTTCGAATGCAGGTTCTTCTCCCTGAGCTGCAGAAGCCCTCCCTAGCTTCTTCTTATCCCGGAGATGCCTACATTTTCCTTAGTCGTTTGACCCATACTGGGCACCCTTTTTTTTTTTTTTTTGATAATTGCGTGTCATAAGTCTCTAGATGTATTGAAAGATGTTCAAAACCAAACCAACTTCTTAGGAGGGACGGAGTGCCCTAGATGTCCCACTGCTGCACGTATATTCCTGAGAATTCTCCCACCTCTTTTTTTTGCCCCCATGTCATAATCCAGAGTCTCCCGCACCCGTCGAGCCGTTTCCCCCCCCCAAAACAACCCAAAAAACACCGTCTCGATACTTTTTTTCCGCGTCTTCATCTGGGTCTCCATTGCTTTACTTTCCCTGACCGGACGAGAAATGCGGTTTTTTTTTACATAAGGGTCCTCCAATCATTTTTCTTGCCAGCCCCTCTCCTTTTCCCCTTGCGGCCCTTCATTCACTGAACCCTTCCTCTAGCCCCCACCTTCCCAGCTTGATGAGATATTGATTTCCCGCGCGAATTTTTTTTCGCCCTATTCGATATGCCCTCTGGGCATGCTAGCCGCACGTTCCAGTTACCGGCCATAGATTGGCCGTGTTTCGTTCGTCAACATTTTCGCTCCTGATCCTTCGACCGTACTGTGCTCCCCGTGAAAGGGTCCCGCGCCGCGCGTCTTCGTACCCCCAGGTCAAGTGGGGACAAGAATACCATGGTTTGCGCGGTTGCCGCGTTGGCGTCCATATTTCCTTCGGGCCACTTCCTTCCTATGCCTTGCCTTAGTGCTTCCCCCCCCTTCTCCCGGCTTTCATGGACCAGGTAATGCTTGAGCGGTTCTTTTGCCATCCATGCACCCGCGCGAGACTGACGATCATTTTCGCTTGGCTCTGTTTGATCAGTCACTTTTTTCATGTTGCCCATATCGTTCTTTTTTCTTTTTTTTTTTCTTCTTCGGATAAACGCACCTTTCCTCGGCCGTTCTAGCAAGGAATGCCCTCATCGTACGATGCATTTTTTCCTATCCTTCTAAGTCTGCGGTCTGTGCTCTATTCAGGACCCACTTTGACCGTAGTTTCCTCTTTCGTCCCCAGACGGCCTTTCAGCCCATCCAGTTTGGTCCAAGTTGAGGTTATTAGGTTTTATGGGTAATACCAATGTGAATTCCGGTAGTCCACTCTCCTTCCACTTTCGTTGTAGCTTCTTTCCCCCCCCAATTTCATGGTTTCCTGCCGTCGGGTACGTTTTCTGCCCTGCAAATTTTGAAATGGCTCCTATTGAAGTTCTATTCCTTTCATATCATTTCCTACTAAGTTGTTGTTGTAGACGAGCCCTTCCCAACCCTGCCATGGTTTTTCCCGTCTTAGCTGAGTTCCCCCCACCTGTTTTTAACATCCCCTTGTTCCCAAAGGTTTCCGGACACACTCCCCCTTAATTTGGAGGTGTTTTTTCCTAGCTAAATCCCCAGCTCTTCTCCACATTACCCCCCCCGACTTTCATCCCACCCGCCTTCCAGCGGGACTCATGATGCTGACGTTCTCACCATGAAGAATCCCTCCGGGAAGCAATTCTTCCTGTCCTTTGACCTCGCCCACCCAGCTCCCCACCCTTTCCCCTAACTCTCCCTCTTGCGCATTTTGCAGCATCTCTGCTTCAAGTAAAGTACTGGACGTTCGAGGCGGTCTGCTAGTGCCTCCCGTACTCCTCCCCAGTCGAGATCGGTGAAGGCACACTTTCTTATGGTTATTCCGCATCATGAAAGTCGGAACGCTCCCTTTGGTTCTGTTCTGATGTCTGGGTTTTTCACTCCCACCCCTCCTTCGCCCCTTTGAAGGAACGCCATCTTTCGCCTCCGCAGCGACCTCCTAAAGGGATATATGAAGGCATGGCGCCGCCGTCTCGTTTCGTCCGCCATCGTTAAAAGCGCAACCCTCTTTTAGCATTCGTTTGTGCCCAAAAAAAGTCAGAGCAGCCGTCTTTGTGTAGCGCCTTTTTTCTCTGGAAGATGGATTAGTTGTCTAGCTTGCCATGATCGTCGATGTGTTTTTTGATCCATTTACTTCAACTTCCATCTGGCACTTTTGGACGTGATGCGAGGAAGGACTTGTGCTCTTTCGTTTTTTCTTCCGACATTGAGCGCCGCCCATTAGCTGGATGAAGGCCGCTCCCCTTGACATCCTCCTCTCCTTTCGCCCAAGGCCACGTGCGTGCTTTTTGATCTTCTTTAGAGCCTCTCCACTCCCCTTCCTTTTCGAATGATTTGTCTTAGTTTTTTCGCTTGTTTTCTAATTCTCGTCGCTCCTTCCTTCAATCACCCAAGGGCATAAGCGCCACTTTGTATTATATTTTTTGTCCCTACCGCCAAGTGATTATAGAGTCCGTTTGCACAGGCGCGTTTATGACCCTTGGGGATTGATTATCAACGCTATGGCCACTAGAGCGCTATAAGGATCGCGCCCCTTTCGTCATCTTGAATCGTCATTTCTGTGTACTGTATATCCCCCGGAAGTTCCCTTTTGAAGGTCTTTCTTTCTTTCCTTAAGAGCCCCAGAGGTGATCCACCCTCAAACTTTTTTCTCTTACGAGAACCCTATGCTTTCTAACCGTATCATCCCGAACCGTTTTGGGTCATCTTTTCCTCGCCCCTTCTGGGATTATGCGCGTGGGCTCCTCTCTTTCTTGAAGTGAGGGTGTTTTCCCCCCCCCCTACGTACCTTCGCCTTGCCTATTCCGCTCTATTCCTTTTGAAAAGGGTACGCCTTTTTGCTTGATGACAGTTTGGTTATGTGATCTCTCCCCCGACCTGAAGAAAATTTAATCTTGGTGTGGTCATTTTTTTGAGACCCTCTTCACCGATCGAAGGTTCACCCCTTTAGCTATTCGATTTTCTTTTTCTGGTTCCCCTATCCTTGTGCCGTGTCAACCGGGAACGGCACTTCCAGTTTCCTTGGACTTTCATTTTACCAACGTTTCTGGATGCGCTTGTGATCTCCCTTTTCCCCGTCTTCGAAATAATGTCTTCTTTCCTTCGTTTGTCTTTGACTCGACCCCTTGCCTCCCTTCCAATTTTGCTGCTGTGATGATGACCCACTGTCTCTGTTTCGATCCTGTTGTCAGGCTGGCCTTGCCG
>Ga0179593_1340004_pt1 | contig 10409 bp, 10 predicted proteins | sample CZODoug2_1_08_16_FD_185931 | JGI IMG/M metagenome (GOLD analysis project Ga0179593, IMG submission 185931) | Vadose zone soil fungal communities from Angelo Coast Range Reserve, California, USA - CZODoug2_1_08_16fungal (PacBio error correction) | ecosystem: Environmental > Terrestrial > Soil >... | reverse complement strand
TGCGCCTCACCGTATGCATGTCGAGAGTCGCTCTCTTTTGAGCTTTCTTTTTGTCCACCAGCATCGGACCCCTTTCCTCCCCCCACAGAGAGTTACCCCGAAAAGTTTTTTTTTATAGTAACATCCGTTCACGAGGCTTTTGCGGACTTCGCTTCAGGACACGGCAGGCTTCCATTCCCTTAAAAGTTTCCGAGTCGTTCTATCCCTTACGTACATTGTTTTTGCGGGCTCTCTGATGTTTCCTCGTACGGAATCCAGTTGATTCAAACTTCCGTAGCTCCCTGATGCCCTTATTCCCACCCATTTGTTGACCACCACACTCACTTTCGGTTTTTCAGATTTTCCTCTTTCCTCTTTTACTCTAAGACCTGCGGCCTAACCTTTTGATAGTTTTTGCACGGCCAGCCTTGTCCCAGTTTTCTCCCCTTTTTCCCCCCACCTCTCCCTTTTTTTAAACGGAAACCTCATTGGTAGATCAGCGAGAATGAAGAGTTGAAGGCCCGCGCCCCATTCGTATTCGATCTCCTTTTCCTTTCTTTCTACGCGAGCGTTGAAGGGAGTCCTACAGGTGACATTACCGCGACAACGTGATGTCCTACCGAAGTTAGTATGAATTTAACTTTTCTCTTTCAAGCTTTTTTGGGATACATTTGGTCCTTCTAACTAATTTCGCCCCTTTTTTCCCTTAACGACGGCGCCCTCAAAAGTAAGCGACCCCCCCCTCCCCTATTTCTACCTTCTCGACTCAGGCAGATTAACCCCTATCAGTACCTTTGCAGGTTCTTGCTGATCGGATGCGCGTACCTGTCCCCCAGTCTGGTAGTGGCCCTGACATTTTTTCCCTTTCCGACTATCGGACTCCTTCTCCCGATCCCCCCTGTGTAACACCTAGATACCTCAGATTAAAGACCCCTCTCCGCTCGCCCCGTTTTCACTCGAGCAGCAATTCCTCTTCCGTTTTGCTGTGCAATCGAACGTTAGGGTGCTGGATTGTTACGAACATGGCTTGATCCGTCCCCCCTGTAGATTTTTTCTCTTTTGGTTTCCAGTTTTAACATCCCCATGGTAATTCTCCCCCTTCCCCTTTTCCCCGTACCGGTCGTCCTTTTAGAGGTTATTTTTTATTAGGGAGCCTCCGCAGCTGCCCATTTCGTGGCACGCTCAGTAGAGGCGAACTGCAATCGCGTTTTAAAAACCCCTAGCGTATACCTTGACGAAGTCTGTTGGCTTCCTTTGCGCTGGACGACAGGGGAGCGCGCTCCAGGTTCGCATGTCCGACCGACGCGAGCGTACGACTCCCTCACTTCAAGTTTTGACCTTCCCTCTTGCCTGACGGAAGCCCCCATCACCGAAAATTTAGGTCTTCCAAAACTATTCGGTTTTGCTTTTTGATTCGTCGTGAGGTTCAGGTTTATGTCCACCCCTTTTTCCTATATTTTTTAGGAGTACTTTTCCCCCCCTTCCCCCGTCGAAGGATACGACAAATCGCACTTTTTTTAAGTTTTTCTTTAGCATACGCAAGTTGAACCCCCTTCACCCCTCTCGTTTTTTTTTTGGCCGATGTGGGGGTTTTGATTTCCTTTCTTCTTATTTACAAAGCCATTTTATCCCCGGGCGTTTTTCTACTCCCTCTACCCCCGAGACATTTTCTGTATTTTTTTTCTTTATGCCCCACCAGCCCCAGACGGATTCCTTCTCTTTCAGAACCCTCCTACACCCGCTCCCTTAGCTCTCTTGGAGATTGTTCCTTTCTCCATTGGTTCAGTTTCTAGAAGAACCTTTCGTTTCCCTTTCAAACCACGAGTATCCTATACGCTTCAGCCTTTCGCATTCTGAGCCCTTTTCGGGGTAGGTTCTCCCCCCTCTGTCGTAGTGGCCTCCCCCAAAGAGTCAGCGACCTCTCATTCGCTAAGCACCCACCCATTCTTTCTTCTCTTCCGTTTCGCCCCCCCAGCAAGGCATTTAGACCCTCGGAACCTTTTTTGTCTTCGCCCGGAGCTAGTACATCCGTTCCCCCCCCCCCCAATCCCCCTCTCCTACTTGAAATAACCCTTCCCGCAAAGTCTGGCGGTTTGCAGAGGCCACGAGCATTTTTTAGCCCCCTCCCGTCCCTTGAAGCCGAGCAGCGCGATTGGGGTGCCTTTCCAAAATACGGCGTTAGCGGGAAGATTATTGACGCCGTCTTCTCGGAAGACTCCCCTTCTTCCTTCTTTTCTTCGGCTGGACGATTGGTAGAGCCCCCGTCTTCCCCTTAACCACTCAAGTTATGCTTTTTTTCACCCACGACTTACCCGGCTCCCGGTCGGGGAATTTTTTCTCCGTCCTCTCCTTCAAACGGCACCGACATCGCTACGAACACCTTCTGGACCCGAATCCCCTGATGGCAGACCCCCTACTTTTGTCCAGTGTTTTGCGGATCCGCAGCCCCTCCAACTTCCCCCTGGGATCGAGTAATAGAGTTTTTGATGATCATCGCACGTCCCCGAATGAGTCGCCTAGTATACGCACAATACGTCGGCGGAGTAACGTTACCCCCTTCCCTAGTCAGACCTTTGCACTCTCCCCCCCTTCTAGCAGCGCGGCTTCGCCGCCCCGGTTGGTCCAGTTATGAACTATCCCTTCTAATCACCTTTGTTGTTTTAGTTTAGATGCTCACGACTGGACGTAAAATCCCCCTTCTTTTCCCTCCTCCGCTTCTCTCCTTTTGTCCCGAGTTCTCGATGTAGTCTTCCTCGCCCGATTTTTCAGATTTTACGATGTCTGAGGGCCGGTTTTTCTTTGATCGCTCTGGCGACGGCATCTCTTCCGGATCTCCTCCTCTTTTAGACGAGAGACGCTATTCCTTGTTAGCCCTGCGGGGATCTGCCCCCTTTTCACGTTGCCTTTTCGGATGAAAATTTCCCCCTGTCCTTTACTCCCCTCCGTCGCCCCCCCTGAGCGCCCGGAGGTCTTTTTTCAAACTGTTCTTTTCGTCGTCTCCCTTTGCCTAACATTTCACGACAATCGCCTTAGGGCTACTCCGATGTAATTTTTTGTGAGCAAGAAGAGGATTCCCTCTTCCCTCTTCCCCTCTCCTAAATTTTTGGGAGGAGCCCATCATGATAGTCCGATGCTTCCCCCCCCTTCCTTTTCGTGCTTTTTTGGCACTCTGCACCCATCGACAGCGTTTCTGTAGTTTTCCTCCTCTCTGTTTGAATGGAGGGGTCCTTTTACTTCTCCCTCTTGTTATCATTTGACGTTCTCTCCCTTTTTTTCCTGTTATTGTGCGGCAGGAACTCGGTGTTAGAACGTTGACCTGCCTTTGGTGGTGGGAGGTATCACTCATCCCTCTTTTTTTTTCTACCATCCCCTCTTTCTCTCTGGGTCCGTTTTTTCTCTCTACTGGCAATCCCAGTTTCGTTTCGGCCATCGTGTGGTTCTTCAACTTCCCTTTCCCTGCTCCTCCCCTCCTTAGGTCGAGAAGGAATGAGACTTTTTGTCCGATGCAGACGAGTGGCCTGTCTGTTTCGTGAAGTCCCATTCTCCAGACCTCTTTGGTGTGGGTTACTCATGGCTCTATAGAATCGCCCTCGATCTCCAACTGGTCAGTACAGACAACTGTTTTATTTTCCTCTTTTTCTCTTTCTCCCCCGCTAAACCCCACCCCTCCGCTACACGCGGTTGCCGAGTTTAGCTACCCCTTTTGCTTGGCTTTCCCTCCGTTCGCTATTTTCTCTTCCTCTTACGTTTGATAGTCTCCTCTTCCTTCCCTTTGTCTTTCCTGTTTTCTTCTCTACTGCACAGAACAGACCCTCACATACCTCCCTTGAGGCCGTCCTCCTTTTCTGGGATTTTATAGATTTGCTAGGGCCGCGAACAGTCCTATTTTCTCTTTCCCTCCTATGGAGAGGTAGACTTTATCAAACCTTTCTTAGTGCGCGGGTCCCATCCGGACAGCCACATAGTCTCTTGATGTGACGCATCATTTTTTGCCTTTTTTTCTCTTCTTTTGTCCGCCTTCCTGCCTCTAGGATATTCTGAATCCCGTCCCAGGCGTTACGTCTTTACTTTTTTCATTCCCTCAGGAGACTTTTCTAGCTTCCCCCCCCTTTACTGTCCTTCTTTCGAAGGACGACGTCAGACCCCTGTTTGGTTTTTTGGGTGTCTTTCCCGACAGTTCGAGCTGGACATTTTCCCTCCTTTCTTTTGTCCCTTTTCCCCCCAGTTTTTCGGATCCAACCCAATCTCCCTTTCCCCTCTAGTCCAACCTCCGCTTTGCTCGAGGTGTTTTGGTGGCGGACTTTGTTGTCTCTCTCGTATATTGTTTGACGCCCTACGACGACCTGCGGACGGTAGCATGGCATGCTCTCCACTCCACTCCTTTTTTCCCTCCCGTCTTTCTCGAATCAAGATCTTAAACCTCCCAGGTTGCTTCTGGACTTGGTTATCGAAGAAAATTTATATCTATTCTCTGCTTTCTCGGTTTTTTTCTTTGGTTATGTCAGCAGGTCCCTGGAAATATTCGAATGCTCTTCTCTCCTGCGAGTATGATCCTTATCTCAGTTTTCTTCATTCCTTCGATGATCACCCCCATAATTTCCTCTTCGTTTTTCCTCCAGCCACCTTTTTGAACCGACGTCCCTGATAAGTATGAGCTCCCCCGTTTATCTGCTTTAACCTTTCCAAGACCCCGGTTCCAATTCCCCCCTCGCGCCTTTATGCGGAAGTCTCTTTTTTACTCTTCTTAAGACTTTCCCTTTTTTAATCCCCCCTTGGATTCGGATGATGAAACCATCTGACGTCCCTTGTTACAAGATCACTAAATTTTAAGAGGAAGGAGCTACTCACTTTCCCTTCATCCTAGAGGACTCACGCCCGTCTTATACGATTTTCTTTTTTTTTGTTCCCCCCATTTGAAGGGTTTTTCTCGGCCATATGTCTCGCTACCCCCCTTTCTCAGGTGCCCCCCTTATCTTCTAAACTTTAAACTCAAATTCCCCTTCCAACCCTTCTCTGACTTCTAGCCCTCTCCTCGGTTTAAGCACAAAGAAGAAGCTTTATCAAACCCTGGTGTGTTCTCTATTCCTTTTGCGCTGTAACCGCCCCGCCCTCTCCCCCCCCGATCACGGAGTGATATTGAGTTCCTTGTTTCCACTTTCTCTTTTTTCTCTGACGACCCTTGATCTTTTTCGATCCTACAATAGCGTCTCTCTCACTGCCCGTGGAGGTCTATACTTTCTCTTCCCCGGTTTTTTTTTTTTTTTCCATTATTGACCGAACCACCGCTATCCCTCTTGAGCTTATCCTCCCCCTCGATAGTATTAACAATTTTAATCTTCCCCTTTTCTCTCCCCCCCCCCCTTCCCGTAACCCCATTGTCCAGGCTTACTTCTCCTTTTCCTCGAGCTGTTTTCCTTTTCTTTCTTTCTCCCCTTTTACCCCCGCCAGTTTTCTTTGCAGATTTTAACCCGCTTCTTTTTTCCCCCTCTCCTTTTTCCGCCAGGAACACCCTCGCTCGTCGTAGTAATTCCTTCTATGGGGGCTTTGAAACCTATTACTTCCTTTTACCCTGGAGATCCTTTTTCGTATCCTAGAGGATAGACCCAACCCTTTCCCCCTAGTGTTTTGAACACCCACCGCCACTTTTTTTGGATCTCTTTCCTCTCCTTCTTCTTATTAGAATACGAGACCTTCCTTCGCGCCTTTTTTTTTCCCCCTTTTCTTTCCCCCCGTTCGTTTTTCCCCCGTTTGGACTCACCCCCCCCCTCCCGCCATCTTTTTCCCTCTTTTCGTCCGCCGTTCCCCAACCCGTTGAGAAATAGGTCAAACAAGTTCCTGTCCCCTCCCCCCCCTAAACCCTTATTTAATTAACCAGGGCTCTCCTGTTTTTCTTCCCACCATTTCCGTTCGAGAGCATTCTTATGCTTTCTCTCTTTGCCAAGTCCTTTCCATACACTCCTCTTCGGCCCCCTTACTGTGTTTTTTTCATCATAGCTATGAGCTATCGCCTCCTATGGCTCCCTTCCCCCCCTGCCCAGGAGTCGTCGCTCATGAAGATACCTGCCAGAACCCTACTCTCCCCTCCCTTTTCCCCCCCTCTCCTCTTGGAAGAGAACTCTTCTCTTTTCACGTTCTCCTCCCCTTCCCTTCCGAAGGCCCCCCCCCCCTTGACATGTGGGGAAGCTGGCTGATTACTGAATAGTGCTCACCCACTCTTTTAGTGCTTAGAATTTAAATGCGATCGCTTTCCCCTTCAACCCTTCGAGCCTTCCGAGTAATACGAGATTGCATCAAAGATTCATCAATAATCCTAACCCGATCCCCTACCCTCCAGTCTTTCTGGAAGTCCTGTTTCACCTGACTCCTTTATCTGTTTGATATTCCTCCCACAGGTCCGCTTGCAACACCCCCCTCTGGTTCGCCTTGATCTCTTGGACCCAGTGGGCAACATCGTTCGAGTAGCTCCCAAGCCCCCGTTTTCTTTCTAGATCCTCTGTCCGAAAGCTCCCCATTTTTTCGGATGCCTTCCTTGCACGTTTAAACCCTCCTTTCCTCTCCGTCATCTTAGCCATGATTCCCTTTCTCACCGAAACACCAATATTTTCTCCGATTTTTCTGTTTATAGGCATCCATCTCCCATTTTGCGTCCGTTCGCCTTTTTACCTGAGACAGACGCGGCCGCCTTCGACTTTCCTCTTCCCTTGATGATTGGAAAAATTTAGTTACCCCTTCCCCCCTCCGCAATCTTGTTTCCCCCTCACAGTCGTAGTGGTCTTGCGGTTCGTTCTCTCCTTCGGTGACAGGTTCTTCGAGTTTAGAGTACAGGTCCCTGCCCCCCTGTGCTCCCCTCAGACACCTTCTCCCCCACGATCTTTTTTCGCAGTTTTGGCAAACCCAACGCTAACCGCCCTTCTCTCCGCGTCTCGTATTGTTTCTTCCTCTCGATTTATCTACATCCTATCCTAAGGGGAGTGATCGACGCGACTCGTATCTCTACCATTATATAGCTATTCCTTTCTTCTGAATCCACCCTAGCCCCGCTTTTTTCCGTGGAATGAGACCGGCTACTAACACCCCCGATTTACACTTCCTGCCATATTAACCCTTTTTGCAAGAGGCCCAGGCCTTCGTCCGCAGGCTTAAGAGGCTTTCATTAATCCTCCCGGTGCCTTTTCTGATTTCCCCACTGAGTGCAGCCCTTCCTGCGCTTTCTAGGAACGCCGATGTCGGTGTTGAGTATAAAAGAGTGGCGTTTCAGTGCGGGACTAACAAACCCCCATTCAACCCCGAACACTACGCCTTTTTTGAGAAGTCCTAGCATGAGAAGTCACACCAGCCATGGGCGACAGTGACCATGTGATTGAGCTGCTCTTCATCAGAAAAGGTTAGACGTGCTCAATTCCGTCGAGAGAAACATAAGACCCAATCCCCCAACGGCTTTCCTTTAGAGCCCCTGCAAGCCAAGTTTTTCGCGCGAGCAGCCGTGACCTTTTTAGGTTTTTTCGTGCGTTTCAACCCTTTCGTGGGGGCTGATTAAAGATGCTTTTTCTCCCGGCATTACATCTGTGGAGTTCTTGCCGATGGTTCTCAGATTCCTGCTTTATAGCTCGACTTACTCCAGTTTTTCCATTGCCCCACACGGCGGTGCTGCCTGGAGGCGTCGCCCCTGTCGTCACCTTTTCCCAAGCCAATTTCTTTTCCATCCGAAATTGAAACCCCTTTTTCAGAATAAAAGCAGGGGTATCCATGCAGTCATCGATCTCTCGCGTCCCCCTGTTGACGCGATCTCGCAAGGACTAGATCTCAGCACGACGACCTGGTCCCATTCTTCTTCGCCAAAGCGGTCAGTTCTTAGTCTTCTGCAAAGATTTCGATGTGTTCCGAGTCGATGCACTCGCAACACCCCGATTTTCTCGGCGTCGCACAAGCCGGGAGTGTTGCCGTCCAGTTCCCTATCTTCTTCTCTAATAAAGTTTTGTTGTGTAGAGAGCGTTCACGGCTTGACGGCCACGGTGGGACTGGCTAGAGGATCGGTGTTACGTGTGTTCTTATCGATCCCGGCTTAATCCCTCTCCGACTCTTTTTTTCCCCCCCCTCAGTCTTTTCTTGTGAGCAGTGGCGACTGGCTCGATCTTGCTCGTTCGGCTTCCAAGAAATTGTTTAGGAGATTTGAACGGCCCTTTTACTGCATGGGGATTCTTGGTCACTTTTCCTTTTCGCGACATGTGGGTCTTGACCCAGCTCGACGCGACCCAAGTTTCTTTCGCCGGATCGTGTGGTCTTTTTCGTCTTTTTAAACCTTGAGTGTCTCTCGAGATGCGACGGCGTTTTGAAGCCTGCAAGCGCCTCCATTTTTTAGATTTTTGTATCCGGAGGCGCTTTTTAGACGGGCGTCCATAGAGCTAAGAGAGCAATTTGTACTCCTCCCTGTACTTCTGCCCGGGGTGTTGTGTTGCTGCCTCTTTTCACCATAGCAAGCCTGTGTCGTGCGTTCTCCTAGTCTTTTGAGGCATTTGAGAGTTAGGGGCGACGCGGGCTTTCATTTCAAGGTTAGTACCTGCTGTTGGGGTCCGGTGCCATTCATGTGCTCGCGAATTGTTCTTTTCGGTGACGTTTGTGGGAGGTACGCCAATGACGCACTCGGACCACCCCCCCCCGATTGACTTCTCAGTTTTGCGAGTCGCGGACGGAACTCGTTGTGTTTCCTCGCAACTACTGTTCGTCTACGAAGTGAGGGCCCCTGCGGTCCATTGCCGCGGCGCTTCTGCTCCTTTTCGAAGGTCAATCTGCTTTTCGTCGTACGCGCCAGTCGCAGGCCCCGCTGGCTGCTTGTGCTTACGTACGTCCTCGACTCCGCTTTTCGAATCCCGGCGCCCTGCCCGTTCTTTACTTAGCTATCGCACCAATAGATAATTTGTTCACGGCGGTTGTGCGCGTTCATGACTCGACCAGCTGCTCCCCCCGCGTCAGATTGAATTCTTTTTTTCTGTCTTCATCTCGTTTTTTTTCCGTTGACCGGTATGCCTCCAGGCCGGATAACGAGTTAGGACTAAATGCGCGCTACCAGAGATCCGCAGCCCACTCCATAGTTTTTCTGCCCCCCCGCCCTCCCCCTACTTTTTTTGATTGGTATAGCGTTTTCATCGTAGTTACCGACGATTAAGACGCCGATTCCGTTATGCGGCGGTCCTCGTCGTCGAACCCCTTGATTAGTCCTTTCTGTCGAGGAGCGCCTCCACATCGTCTTCGGCCGCGCATAGCTAGAAGTGGTTGGCTCTGCGGATGGAAGCAGTGGACGCACTCTGAGGACTTTTCGTAGTTGAGGAGGTTCTCTAACAGGCTCATTCCTCGTCTCGCACCCTGTTTCTTTGCGCGCCGACGTCAGATCACTAGTTTTTGTGCAGCGGTTTCGAACGAGTACGGCGTTCCGACGGATCTTGCAGCGTCCATTTATACAGCAAGCTCAACTTGTGCGGTCTCCCGTAATGTTTACACAACGCGAGTCTGCTAGGTCGGTTTTCTTTTGACCCTTTGTTGTGACTGTTTATTTCGGTGTGACCGCTTCTCTTCCGGTTGCGCTCGCGTGAGATTCTTCTATCGGGAATGCGGAGCCAACAACGAGTGGCTTCATACTCTTGCAGCCGCGGCCACCCCCCACGCCCGCCCCCAGCAGCGAGGGAGGGGTGATTTCCCCCGTCCTCTCTCGCTTCTTTTCCCCCGATCGCGGTCGTCGTCTGTGTGCGGCCGTTTTCATTCTTGCCTGCCCTCTGCGCGCGTCGCTCTGCGAGGATCCCGTCGTTTTAATCTAGAAGGTCTTCACGTGATGCACACATTCCGAGGCGGTGTTCAGCCGATTCCAATTCTACCCCTTAGCTCAGCTTCCTTCCTAACACGGACCTGCTTAGACGACGCCACGGTTTAAGTTTTCCTTCGCCGGTTCTTTACCCCCGGCTCTCGTGGTGTTCCCGAGCTCCCGTCCTCCTTTTTCCTGACTTCTTCCGAACTGCTGGCCATGCCTGCGGATTCCCCACGAGACCCTCAACGTACCCGATGAAGGCGCGCTCCCCTTTCCCCCTATTAAGATCGTCCCCTATGCATCGATCGTCCGAATGGCTTTTTGTGGAAACACGACCGTTTGGTGTTTGTGTGTTTTGTACGGCATCCTGTTCCCTAGAAGGTGAATCCATGCTTCGCACGAGGTTCACAGAGCCAGCACCGACCTCTTCCCCGTATTCGAGCTTTACGCGTCACCGCTTCGGACTGGCGATCTCTGGCGTTTCCTGAATCCCTCTTCCGCCTTCCCCCCCTCGCTCCCCCTTCCTTTTCCCCCGATCCTGCCCTCTTTTTCGTCCATGGATCCGGGGGCGCGCCGCGCCGAGTTGACGCCGACCCTCGCTTATCGGTCTAGCTCCCTGCTCCGGGTCGGACGC
>Ga0179593_1310213_pt1 | contig 10409 bp, 8 predicted proteins | sample CZODoug2_1_08_16_FD_185931 | JGI IMG/M metagenome (GOLD analysis project Ga0179593, IMG submission 185931) | Vadose zone soil fungal communities from Angelo Coast Range Reserve, California, USA - CZODoug2_1_08_16fungal (PacBio error correction) | ecosystem: Environmental > Terrestrial > Soil >... | reverse complement strand
GGCCCGACCAATTGCCGCTTCGTTTCCCTCATCCCTCTTCCTCGTGATGTTCTTTCATTCTTCCGATGGAGTTTCCTCGGACGACGAATTCCAGACATGTAAAACTGGTTCCCCCCATAGGTTGGTTGTTCAGGTCTGGCGCGAGCATGACACCACACCTAATTTTTTTTTTTTCCCGGATGTTAACAGGGTTTTCCCCCGGCGTTTTTTCCTATCTGATGTCCCTCACTTGACATTGAGTTGAGGTTTTTCTTTTAAACCACCCTTAAACATCCCAGATTGTTTTCCACCTACGCTTTTTCCCACGGTTCAAGCATTTTTGTCCTCTGAAAATGAACCATCTTCACCGCTTTTTTCGCGCAAACGTCGTTGTCTTTATCATTGTAAGTGAACGTGAGTGCAACTTCTCAAGCACCAAGAAGGTGTTCCCCATCGAGCTTGTAGTTTGTTCGATGAATGGCACCCTCTGCTTGATGGTAGAGTCCCGAGTCTTTATTTTTTCCTTCTTTTTCCCTTTTTTCTGCCTCTTGATGGTTATGATGAAACTTCTGGGCACATCCCTCACCCCTTGAGGGGGAATTTGCGCCATTTTCTTGCTTTTTTTAATCCCCGTTTTGTTAGTTTGTTTTAGCATTCGTTGCAACCATTCCTGTAAGCTTTGAACCTTTTTGCTCCCCGCTTTTGCTTTGACTTTTTTGGTTTTCTACTTCATTCTTTTTGTTCGTTTTGCTCGAGAGCCACCTTTTTTCTAGTTGGATTTTTTCTTTTTTTTACTCCCTCCAACCTTGTAGTTCGAGTGTCTGTCCTCCCTGTTCTTTGTGTTTGAACGTTGGTGTTTCTTGTCGGAATTCTCTTGCGCAGTCTCCTTCCCCCCCATTTCGTTGCCACGACTCTTTTTTGAGGCCTTCTTTCTCAATTTGCCCTCCACTATGTTTATGTTTTGACGATGTCTGCTGACCCTTCTTTTTTGACAACCCCTTTTTCCCCTTTTGCTCAGAATTTTTCTTGGGTCGGCCCCTGCCAGCGTGTCTTGACTGTTTCCCCCCTCTTCTTTCACACTCCCTGCGCAATTTGGGAGCAATCCCCATTTGTCTTTGCCTCTCCCTTCCGTTTTCCTTCCGGATTTGTCTGTGTTTGTAGGTTTTTTTTTTTGAGTTCCCCTTGAGGTCCGCAAGTGGAGATTACTTTCTTCCCCGTTCCATTTTTTGATTTTTTTTCTTTTTTACTTCCTTTCCGCTTATTAGAGTTTTTAGTGTCTTGAACTTTTTTGGTCCCCCCCCCGGTTTGACCCCACGAGGCTTTTCACGGTATTTGTTCAGAACTTCCCTTCTGTTTTCCTCGTGTGGTTCCACTTTTCCCCAAATGGAGTCGTTTGACTGCAGTTCACCGAACGTTCAGGGAACTTTTACATGTCTGGATTTTTCTCGGCTTCTATTCCAACCTTTGGGTCTTTTTTTTCATGTTTTCGTGTTCGAGCCACCTCCGGCCTGCCTGATCTGGACTTTTGCGGGCCTTGAATATACAAGAAAGCCAATCACCTGATTCCAAATCATGCATTTTTTGCTTTTCCCCGTCCGTCTTCCCTTCATCCCTTCCTGGTTTTACGTTCTCACTCGCTCCCCTCACGTTTTCTTAGTTAGGGCCCGTTCTTTTTGTATCTTTTGGCTGCGCCTGTCGTTTTATTTCCGAGTTACACGTTTTAGACAACCCCCCCCCCCTTCAGCAGCAACTTTGCTCTCCCCAAGGCGGCATGGTCAACCTTTTTTATGCGTGGACTTTTTTGATGCTGGTTTTTGGGCTTGTTCCCTTTCTTTGACCTTTCATCTATTCTTTTTTGTGTATTTGATCTCCTCCCCGATCCTTTGAGTGGAGTTCATGCGGATTGCTTATTTGGAGCAGTTGGTTTTTTTTCCCTTGCACTTTTTGTTTTTTCCCGCCTCCTCTTGAGGATTGTAGGCAACGGACCAGTCTTGTTTTGTTTTCCAGCTTTGTCCCTTGTTAACTTGTCCTTTCTCTGACGCGGGAACTTGTCGTTCCTCGTTAGTTTTCGCTGCCTCTGCCACCCCCTTCTTGATGCCGCGGCGGGGCCTTCATAAAGAGGTCGTTTTTTGCGCCATTTCGGACACAACCAGACCCCCCTGATTTTACTGTCCCTTTTTTTTTCCCACCACGCTCCATTTTCGAAGTTGTCTCTAATCCCCTCCCGTTGTTGTTGGTTTTTATCTCTCTTCCGCTCGCTCCTGAAATTGAATTTGACAAGTCGATTTCTGTAGCGTTTTTGCTTTTTGCACTGGGTTGTCCCTATTCTCTCGGGTTTTTTGTCCCTTTTCTTTTCCAGCTGTCAGTCGCGGTTTCCCCACCTCCTTTATGCGACCTTTTTCCTCTTATCGAACCCTGACAGCGATGCCCTCAAGTTCCCTACCAACACCTCGCCTTTTCTCATTCCTCGGACGGTGGTTTTCTTTGTTTTAGGCGGTCCCGTGTGCTTCGCCGATCAGTCAAACTTTTTCTTTGTCTGTCCATCTCCCGACGTTTTGCACCCCAGTGCTTTGAACAAAAATATCTGTTCGATTGCGAACCGCAACGCAGGCTCCATACGTCCCTTTTCAGCTTTTCTAGCCTTGCGGGTTGGCGTGAGTTCTGTTGCTTTTTTTCTTTGGTTTGTTTTGTCCGGTGAATAGTCTTTCAATTTCCCCCGAGCCAAACTCTTTTTTTTTCGCGTCCCCCACAACGTTTGATCAGTCCTTTTTTGCGCCTCAGTTAGGGGAAGTGACTGGGTTGCTCGATTCTCTTGGCTCTCATGCCTTTTTCCGCACTTTTTCTGCTTCGGACTTGATGTTGGTTCATAGTTGGTTGGTCGGGTTTTTCTTTCTTTCTTGGTAATATCGGACTTCTTTTCGCTTTTTTTTTCTTGGCGCTGCTGTTTTTTTTTGAGGTGGGACTCCTTCCACACCTTTCAAGTGTTTTGTTTTTACACAATCACCCAACGAGAAGCCCCTTCTGAAGACTCTTCCGGGTTGAAGTTCTTTCTCGCCAGTTTTTTTTTTCCCAGTGCCCGTTCTTAGCAGATGTACGTCGACCAGCTCAATCCCATCCTCTTTTCTTTTCCACGATTTTCAGCAGATCAGTAATCAGTACCTTCGCGGAAAACAGGGCAGGGTAGCCCCCTTTTTATCCCATCTTGTGCACGTCCTTTTGCGGCCTGGTTTTTCCGGAAACTTCCGTGTTCCCCCCCCTACAAGCCCCCCAAGACAAAAAGGAGTCCCCCCGCCGCTCTCTTTTCCGCTGGCTTGAATCGTCCTCCCTTTTTTGTGCTGGCTCCTCATCTCCGTCACCGCGGCTTTTTGACAAGATTGTTTCAGTTGTCCTTTTGTTGGCCCCTCTCTCATCCCGCAGGCGCCAGGCGCGGTTTGCAGGATTTTTTTCCCCCGTTTCGTTTTTTTTCATCTCACTTTGGTTTTTTGTCCCTTCTTTTTTTTTTCCTTGCTCCGGCGCGTCGGCGCCCCCCGTCACACCCGGCGAAAAGGCAACCTGTATGGTCTGGTCCGGGAAGTTTTTGGCGTACCAATCTTGATCCTTTTTTGTATCAGTGCTGTGCAGTTCCTCTCGTCTGGTCGTCGGCGAGAAACCGGTTTTCCCACTGTTCACTCCTTGACACTTTTCTGTTAGGCCACGTTCGTCGTCTTTCCGATCTCGCCCTGCAGGATGTTTGATTTGATTAGTTTCCGGTTCATTTCACCATACAGACTGGCAGGCTGGGAGGAGTACAAACTCGGTGTACGGTTTCCGTTTTTATCAAGCAGCTTTTTTTTCCCCTCTCACCAGATAGGCTGGCGTTTTTTCTTTTTTCAAAGGGTTTTTTAGCCTTACATGACGTGAGGACGTCAGCACGTTCCCCACTTTTGCAGTGTTTTTTTAGTTCTTTAGCTAGTCTTAACCGTGGATCGTTTTTCTGTGTGATGTCCTTTTTTTCATTCCCCAATGCCCGACTTTTGTCGTTTGCGTTTCCACATGTCATTTTTTTGCCCCTTTTACGTGTTTGATGCTTCTGCTCGGCTTCTTGCCTGAACCCCCCCACTTATGGTCTTTTTCCGCAGGATTTGTGTCTCGACGCCTTTCCCCTGATCCTCGAACCCCCTTTTCCCGCGTTAAATCGAGGGACGTTGTGTCCTGTCAATTCTCTTCTCTTTCTAATTGTTGTTTTTGTGGAGAGTCTCTGGCCGCCCAACCCTGCCCCGCTTTCCCTGGCTCCTCTTGTAGCGCCTCCTGCTTTTTTTCTCTCTCATGACGATGCTTTGACGCCACCTACCGCCTTGCTTTTCCAACTCGTCACGTCCATCCTTTTTTTTTTTCAGGGATCGTGTTCTTTTTGTCAGATACATCCCCCCGCCCTTTTCAGTCTGACATGGGAAAAGGTGGCCTCCGTTGGTCTTTTGATCGTGCCCTGGAACATTGCGGTTCGGTCCACCTTTTTTTTTCCCATCTTCCACCATGTCTACCTTAGACCACTTGTAACTGCAATGTTTTTCTCCAAAAAATCTCCACCTATTTCGCGAATCCGTTTTTCGTGAGAGGGTCCTGTCTTTCTCTTTACTCGGGCAGACATACAATTCTGGTTTTTTTTTTGGTTCGGCAACTTCTTTTTCGACGGTCGAGTTTTACCGTCGATTGATGTTCTGTGCCGTGGATTTTTTTTTCAGTGTGATTTGCTCGGGCCCTCATTACCTTCACCATTCTTTTTCTGTTGCTTTGTTGACGTTCTCCCTCGGTTTTTAGTAGACTTTTTTTTTGCGTGGCTGTAATCGGTTCAAGGATTTTTCCCGGGGGCAAGTTCCCAAGCGGTTGACTACCTTCAGTGACTTGAAGTCTCTGCTTTCCCTAGTCGTGTGCAACTGACGTTTGGATCCTGTGTATAGCCTTGCCTTTCGGCCTTTTTCCTTGTTGGGGGCTGTTTTTTTCCGTGTCTCGACCTGGGTTCCGTTTGCTTCTTTTGACTAACAGATTCCCAGTGTTGTAGGCCCTGGCCCTTGCGAGTTTGGTCTTCGCCTGATCTGCAAGTTCGACAGGAGATGGCCCTCCCGTTTATGCTGACGTGGCCAACACCCGGGCAACCTCCCTTGATCTTCTTGTTCTGACAGCGGGCGTTGTTTTTAGCTTATTTTTCTTCTATCCCTCGCCCCCGTTTTTGCAGAGGCCTTGTTAGTCGCACCACTCAACCTTTAAGATTCGGCGTGTTTTCCGGGACTGTTCCTTGCTTTGTAGGTCCGGATTTATTCGGAAGGTCAAGGTGACTTAAGTGCACTCTTTTTTTCTCTCCTTCTTGTTGGACTTTTTCCTTCAGCGACGGTTGTCTCGATGATGATGTTTCTGGCTGATTTTTCTTTTTTTTTTTCATTGTTTGAGGTGCAACGTTGGACTTCTATTTCCACCCCTTCTGACTGCACATTGCACTTGTTGTGTCCTGTCCGCGTTTTCCTGTAAAGGCGTTTCCCGTCCAACGACGTCTTTTTCCCCCAACAAACCTTGCTCTGGTATCAGGGTCCCTCCAACTTTGGTACCCCCTTGATGGGTTTTTTAGGGTACCCTGTTTTGCTGGCCTCGATTGACGGCAGTCCGATAGGCCGTTTGTTTCGTTTTTTCACTCTGCCCAACCATCAGCCGTCTTTCGTTTTTCTCCCCGGTTGCGGGAATTGAATTCTCCCTGTTTAGGAGCTAACCATTCCCCTTCGAACGCCGTTATGTTTTTCTTTTTTTTTTTCTCCCGTTTCTTCTTTTTGTTTTTGGATGAGATTTTTTCCACCTCCGCCGGTCCCAACCCATTCCCCTTCCAGCCAGCCGTTTTTAACCAGAGTCTGCTTTTTCCAAACCGTGACTGTTCGTTTTGGCCTTTTTTGTTCCGCTGTCCTTTTTTCTTGAGAGGTAGATGACGGTTTCCGATCGTCTTGTTTTTCGGGCCGGCATTACTGTGCGTTAGCGCCCCTTTTGAGTTGTGGGCCGTTCATTTTTCCCTTTCCCCCACGTTTGTCCGACCAGTTTCGCTATATTATTTGGCGCAAAAGCTTCACTTTTCTTAAACTTGCTTCCCCTCGTGAGTCCTTTCTCTGGTTGCTTTCTTACGCGGTCAACCATGTCTCATTTTTCGGCCTCCTCGCTGCTCTTGACCTAGCCCTTCCGTGTCCGGCATCGACCGAGCAGTGGTTGCTCCTTTTGCTTTTTACCCAACCTTTCCTTCATGCGACTCTTCCCTGTTGCCCCTTTTTTTTCCCCTTTTTAGCACGTTTTCAAACCCTTTGCTCCCGGCTCGTCGCTTCTCTTTTCCTCTCCGTTTGGTTTTGTTGAGTTTTTAGTCGCCTTCCTTCGAGCCTGGCTCCTTTGGTGACGTTCTTTGTCTGGGCAGCACTCGTTTTCATCTTATTGCGGCCCGGTTGGGCGCCGCTTTTTGTTTGCCGTAGCCGTGAGGGTGGGCCTAAGACTGTCAGTTTCCTGAGTTCTCCCCAGACCGTGGTTTCCTTTTGTCCGTTGACTTCACACCCTGGCCCGCGTTGCTTCTCGGCGTTTTTGGTGAAGTGCGTTTTTCCCCCATTGCCAGTGTGCACCCCTCACGGCACTTCGCGTTTCTGGTGCTTTTTCGACTCCCATTTTTCTGAGCGGGCACACCCCCCGCCATTGACCTACACTTTGAGCAAAGCCACGCATTTTCCATCCCCCCGTCACGGCATTTTTACCTTTTTTTTGATTCCTTGGCTATGTTCTTTTTTTTTTTTTTCTTTTGTGGCTGTTTTGGATGTTTTAGTGTTTTTGCGTCTTATGTGAACCTCTTCTTCAATTCCCGATTCAGGGGGAAAAACTGGCGGCGCACCATGATTTTTTTCAGGAAGGGCGTTTCCCTTTTTTTTGTTTCCTTTAGGGAGTTTTTAATGTACCCGGATCTCTCTCTTCCCCGGTCGCGTAATTGTGATTTCGTGATTTGTGTGGTCATTCGTTGTGTCTTTGGTAGAGGCCTATTCTTTCTTTGACTGTTTTCCTCGTTCCCTGCGTTTGTTCTCTTTTTTTTTTGTACTAAACCATTCTTTCGGTTCCCCGTTTCCTCCCGTAGTACTGGATTAAATGGGAACTTCGTCCTTTACGGTTTTTCCTCTCTTGTTTTGAGTCAGTTTTTTTTTGTACAAAGTGAAAGCGACCAGCAGAGATTTCAGACCAGCTCTGATGGGTCGTCTGGTCTCCCATCTTCTTTTCCGGAATTTTCCTGGTCCCTCCAGTTGCGCCTCGGACATCTCTTTACAGGATAATATCATAAAAACGCCCTGTTCCCCGTATCTCCCTGACCGCGACTTCCGCTTACCCTCCCCCCCTCCCCGTTCACACGTGTCGAAATTGACGCTGGCGTGTTGCCATTCCTCCCGAATGCCGTATTCGTCGGGAGAGGGACCTCTCCCGAAACCGTGATTTTTTGCTCAACAGACCTCGTCCTTTGCTTGTTTTTCCCTGTTCAGCCTTCAAGCGGCGGACCATGCACTGCTTGCCTTTGCGGAGTCAGTGCGTCCTCCTGGACCTCTCTGGCCGCCTAATTTCTTCCGAGGTATATTTCCCGGCGATTCGTTTCTTCCCTCCAACGTAACCCTTTTAACGGCCTCTATCAGTTGGTCGGACCCACTTAGCCAAACGATTTCAGTTTCTTAGGAATGCGCTGTCGGTCTGTCGTCCCCCCCATCCCCGTTGCCCCCGTTTCCAAGTGACCCTGACTGGTCGCCACGATCGTCGACCGAAACGTGAAACGTTCCGGTGCCCCAGGCTCTTTTCGCAGCATGTGCCCTTCGGTCCTTTAACCTTTTTTCCTGGGTCGTTTGAAAACTCCGGTTTAGTTTCTCCCCACAGCCTTTCACTTTTTTTCTTGTTGAGAAACCATGCTCCTTGTGGCGTCGGTCAAATTTCAGTTCTCACCTACATTTTTTTTGCACAGCCGCTTTCGTCGGCCCGGTGCGTGGTGTGCATTCGAGCTACTTTCTGGTCCTTGGTTACCTTGTGTACCGGTGTTCTTTTTTTTTCCTACTCCCTGTGATGCACTTGATCTTTTGAGTTTTTCGCCTTTCCCTTCTGCTCGTGTTTGAGCGTGTTGTACTTGCTCGGAGACCGGTCTTAACCCCCATTTGAACCTTTCGGTTCCCTTGTTTTTTCTTTTTTTCGGGGCTTTGTTCTTTTCCTGACCAAAGAAATAGTCATTCGACTTTCACTTTTCCTTTACCCTCTCTTGGGGGTCGAGTGCCGGGCGTCCATCTATATGCTCCTTTCCCCTTCCGGTGTTTTGTTTTTTTTCTCGTCAGCCTGGCCGCCCACCCACTTCTCGGCCCCAATTTAGCCTTTGCTCGAGCCGTCTTGATGTTTCGGATTAATGGACTTTGATTCCCCGTCGGGACCTGTCCATGATCGGTCTTTTGAACACCCCTCTGTCCCGTCCCCCCATCAATTTGTTTTCAGGTTGTTCAGTTTTATTTTCTGTGGCGAGTGCCTATTACCTCTCACACCCTCACTTTCTCCTGAAGTTCTGCGACAGGGACCTTTCTTGGACTTCTTTCGGGATGTTATCGTTTTTTTCCGGGAGTGGGTCCCCCTTAACACCTCCCCTTACCTCCGAGTGATTCGTTCATGATCTCGCAACCCGGACACATTGGCCCCTTCCCCGTTTCACCGATGCAGACTAATCGTCTGTTTAAGCTTTTTCCTTTTTTTCCGGACGTTCTGACCTTGTGAATTGAACGCCGTAGCCCCTAGATTTTTGGTGGTTTTTTCTTGATGCACCCAGCTTGCTTTTGATGGGTCGAACTGTTGAAGGTCTGATGTTTTTTTACCGCTCCCCGTTCTTTGTATGTTTTTCCCCGGATGACACGCGTTTTTTTTTGCCCATCATTTCTCCCCCAGGCGGGCTTGGGATTTTTGTTTTATGAGTTTTCGGAGACGATTCTAGACTGTTGGTCTTCCACCCTTCCTCTCCCCTTTGGTTTTCCACTTTACCGCCATTTTTTTTGGCGCGGTTTTTCTGCTCTCTTGAGCAACATGACTTTGCTCGATGTCTTCCTCGTTCCCCTCCTCAGTTGCCTTTCGCTTTTTTGGCTCGTTTTGAGGATGCGATTTTGGAATTGCTTCAGATCCTCCCCAGATTCCTTGCCCGTAGGGGAGTGCCCCCAGCAACTTTGTTATTGCATGAATTTCTGCCCACTGCGGTTTGGCTTTTTTCTCGTTTATGGCTTGGTTTATGCCCCTTCAACTGCGAGATTTTTTGGTGCGTCCAGCTTGCGTTGGTCCCCTTTTGAGGTCTTCGATTGTTTTTGGGCCCAGCGGCCTGTTGCGTTTTCTGTGTCCCATCTTTTTTTATTTGGACTTTTTTTGTTTCCTGCAGGATTGGTTTCTTTTTCATTTTCGGTTTGTTCTTTGCTTTCCTTCCTTTCCGAGGCTACGTGCCCCGCTTTCCGTGATATTGTTTTTGCTGGTCCTTTTTTTCCTGTTTGCCTCCTTTTGTCGATGGCTGAGGCTGTCTTGAATTTTTTTTTTGATTCACCCCGCGCTGCATCTTATTTGCAGCATTTTGTAAGACCGGAGCGGCCACGGCTCCTCTCTCTTCGGTGTTAGTTCCCTGACCCTCGGCCACTTACCTTCCGGGGTTTGGCGCTGGACGGAACATTGGTCACCACCTTGCTTTTTGAATTCGTCCAACTCCCGGGCCTTCGTCGATGGTTGCCATTTGCAGCCGATTTAGTTCTTCCTCCCTCCCCCTTCAGCCACCTTACATCCCTGCATTTCGCGTCCAGGCGGAAGAAAAGTCCTGGCTGGTCATTTCCCATTCGAGCTCCCATTGGCGTTCTGGAACACGCAAGCCTCGTTCTCTTTGGGCGCGCAACGTCTTGCTCTGTTGTTTATCCGAAACTCAATTTCCATCCGTTTAAACCCCAAAAAATCAATTTTCCATTTCATGGCCCCCGCTTCTCCCCCGGAGGTCCGTTTTCCCACCTTTAATGATTGCATTTCTTGTTTGTGGCGTCGTTTTCTGTTTCGGTCTTCCATTTGTTTGTTTTTGGCGGCTTGCGTTTAGGTCTCTTTTCGACTGTTCTCCCCAGTTGTGCCGGATTGTGAAAGTTTTTTGTCTCCCCCTTTTCCTCCCTTCTCCTGCGCCTTTCCAAAGGAACTGCGAAAAAATGGGACCAGGTTTCTTTCCACTTTCTTCTCATGCGCCGTCTTTGTTTCGTTTCTGTCTTACTACGTCGGCTTTTTTCGTGTGTTCATCGTCGGGACCGAGATGATTCTGCCTTTTTAGCATTGGCCGGGCCCTCTCTACCTCCTGCGTTGGTCTCCAAGTGTAGGTCAACCGTACCTTTGACTTGGCACCGTGAAACAATTTCCCCGGTCCCGAGTCGTGC
>Ga0179593_1664630_pt1 | contig 10410 bp, 14 predicted proteins | sample CZODoug2_1_08_16_FD_185931 | JGI IMG/M metagenome (GOLD analysis project Ga0179593, IMG submission 185931) | Vadose zone soil fungal communities from Angelo Coast Range Reserve, California, USA - CZODoug2_1_08_16fungal (PacBio error correction) | ecosystem: Environmental > Terrestrial > Soil >... | reverse complement strand
TCCTTTCCTCAACTTTGTTTCTATTTCCCCATTTTTTCGCTGTTCCCTCCACACTTGTTCCTTCTTTGACGATGTAATTTTGTGCTCGAATCCACGGTTTTCCAAGATGATCTTGGCGAACTTGAGACCCCTTGAATGGACCAGGCCCTAACCCCCCAGATCACCCCTCCTTCCCTCTTTCTTTCTCTTAGCACAAACTTGGATGTCAGTACCCCCTAATTCAGAAGATTACTCTTCATTCTTTCACTCGAGCCTTGGATTGTTTTCTCTTTGATCTCTACCATATTGTTTTGTCTCAAGGTTGCTTTTCCTGTGCCCTTCATTTTGTCCTTTTAGCCCCCTTCTTTTTGATTCTTCTGTAAACTACACAATTTCCAGAACGTCCCCAATTAGTGCGGGGGTGTGTCTTTCAACTCTATCAAAAACTACTGTCTTCTTATGTCCTCTTTTTTTCCCGGCTACAGCCCCCACAGAACTTGGTCCAAGTTTCTCACATCGTCTTCGAGGCGCAAGTTTTTGTGTCTTTTTATGGACTTTGTCCGGTTTGGTCGTGCTGCTGTCTCCATCCATAGGAGTGCCTCCACATCGCTGTGGGCTCTGAGCTGTGTCCTCCAGATTGTTGGTGCGTAGGGTGGTTTTTCAGCCGGACTTGCATTCTTGGCTGAAACTCTGTCTGGATGGTCTGCTTCTCTGTAAGGCTTTCAAGTTGTTTCAGTCACTACTTTCCTTAACCTTTGCCCGGCCACTTTCTGCCCCCGTTAGAACGATTCAATCGCCACACACTCATCCCCATTACCCACATCCCTGACCCAATCCTTACCTCCAGCCTTACCCCTGATCCATTCTCCCCCATATTGTAACCTCCCCTTGGAATATTCGGCGGGGCACAGGTGACCCTTGACCTCTGAGGATTCCCCTGTGCCTCCTTTTGTTCCACTCTATTCCCAATCCCGTGTCCTCCCTTCCGCACCATTCACCCTATCCCCTTCACCCCTCAATGGGGTGAACTCAAGGTATCCCTTTTTTCGTCTCCTGCATCCCTCCGTCTTTACTAAAACCCCAAGTCCCGCAACTATGAGGTTCATACCTTCTCCAGATCCTTGCTGATGCCCGATTATCAGCAATGTTCCCTCTCCTTTCCCTCCCCCCCCCCATCAATTTACCCTCACAACATATTAAGTGCAAGGTGCAGCGCCCGAGACCACTTCCCCTGGAACCAAGCCCAATTTTCCTTATCCCCCCCCGCTCCTTTCATTCCACCTAGAGTGAACCAAGCCTTGCCGCCTCCCGTCTTAGACTCCCCGTTTGGCCCTGCCACCCAACACACGCGTCATTATGGACATCCCAGCCCACATGCTAGACCTGTATTCTGGAGCGTTGAGGGACCGAGTTCTCTTCCGCGACCTTTCAGATTCCCTTTGTTACATAGGAATCTGGACGCCTCAATTCCGATGCTCACAGGAATGGGTTCCCTTGTCCGCCTCGTCCTCCCCGCCGCTCCAGTTTCGCGCCTCCCACTACTCCCCAATTTTTGATGCAGGTTTGAAAACGGTTTGCAATATACCCAATCATGGCTTTAGAGTTTCTGTTTCCTTCTCGACCCTTTTCCCAAATACCAAAAAGTTGACCCAACCCCGGTTCTTCGCCACACTCCCGCTCCAATTTGATGGACCCTCCCCCTCAGCCCGCCTCCCCCCCCTAATTTTCCCCCCCCATGAAGAAGGTATAACCGAGGCCCATGAGGCTCTGCTACCAATAACATAAAATGTCCCATCCCCGGTGTTGCTCGGATGGTTTTCTTGCTCTATGACAAGCCGGACTGGGATATTGGAGGGTGTCCATCCACATTACCTTACTTGGACTTCGGTTGGCAAGTTGGGTCCCCCTCTCCCCATTTTCTTAGGACGTTTCGTTGTGGAGAGAGGACCCCTCTTGGGTGGGTCAACCGGTGGTAGTGTCGATCCAGTCGATCCAGTGGACCCCCCATGATGTCTCTCTTCAAACCAAAGTCTCCTCCCCCCAATCCCTTGGATTTTGGTATCTCTCCTTGGAGGATTAGACAGGCCTTGCTGCCCCTCCTTTCACAGTGACTTCTTTAGCAGCTGTTCTTATATCTCCAACCCCCTGACTCTTAATGAAGTCTGGATGTGATTTTCGTCTTTTCTCTCCCCCATTCCTCATTAGAATTGTCTGGTTCCCATCTATGAGGAGTTCTGCCAAATAATGTGTGTTTTTCCCCCCGTCCACATCATGTAAGGTTTGACGGAGTCGTTCGTTTCTTGATGCCAATTCGGATTTCCTCACCCATTTCCTTTTTTGTTCTTGGGTCATGAAGGTCTCTTTTCCGTTGCTTTCCATCTTTTTTTTTCGTTGTTGATAGCTTCTGCCGTCTTCAAGCCCCCACATGCTGACATCGTGTTGTCAGCAACTCGTTGAGCCCTTCGTATCTCTTTTTTTTGTCCGCTTCTTTATGCGCGCTCGTAGGACAGACCATTCTGTTCCGACGACTCCCCTCTGAACTGTCTTTTTTCCATTGGTTGCCGTGTATTCGTGCGTGCCCTAGACGCAGGTAATCCCAATAATATGCTCCTCTGGAGAGCCAAAATCTCACGGTGACCCTCCGGTTATTTTTTGCCACTGGTGACCCCTTATCCAAATATCCATCGGGGTGGATTTCAATAGGGGGTTACTACGGATGGGGATCCTAGATGTCTTCTTGCGTTCCTGTTCTCGTGACCCCCCTTATCCTTTTTTCCGGCATATGGGAGTATGAATTAGGCTACGGGACATCCCCAGTCTGGCAAAATGATTCTCTATGTGTTTCCTTTATGGTACCGCTTTATATCTGACCTCAGACACATCGTCAGAAGCATTTCCCCAAACAGCCTCCCCCCCACGTCCCCCACATGCGCACTCGATCCCCCCCTCTTCTTGCAACTCCTTGTTCTGACATACAGGCCGCACGACCCTTCTTATCCCGGCCGGAAAATGTCCCCCCCTCAAACCCTTATCATTGACTCCCTTCCCGCTAAGTCTCCTATCCAAACTAGCCATCCTCGTAGGTGGAGAAGCACCACGGAGGTGACTTCAGGTGAATAGTTCCCCTCCACACTTTTCGCCTTTGTGAGGGCGTTCCAAACCGGTAGAAACCACCCCAGCGACCTGAAGTGCGTGTTCCAAACCAACGCCCCACCCGGTACATCCAAACCCTTTAAAAATCCCAAACCTCTTTTCTGTACACCCCCATCCAGGGTAAAACCGGTCGACGAGTACCTGCTGTTCCATTGCTGACCTTTCCGGGATTTTTCCCCATTTGTATGCCTTCCCTAATTCCCCACATCAATTGGGCTATATCCCGCAGAGTTCTTATGAGATGTGACCTAACTCAATTGATTCTTGTTGTCCCCTTCCAGTCTGTGTCTTTCAAGTGTTCCCCAAGGCGATTTTTAATCTTTCCCCCTTCGCTGCGTCCACCCTGACATCGTTTCAAAGCAACCCCCCCCATCTTATGCCTTTTGCACGTGATTTCTCTCGGTGCTCCCCCCCCATCGAAACAACAAGTCAGCGGAAGCCTCTTTTCCGCGCCTTCGTTGTTGAGAGAGATTTCGAAGTGTCCCGTACCCAATTGCAATCGCGGGTTTCCTCTCGTTCCGCAAGATTACTTTGCTTTTTTCCTTTTCCGGGTGTGCCGCAAGCAGTTGTCCCAAGATACGCCCCTTTTTTGACACTTGAACACCTCTAACTTTGGACCATCCCTTTTTAACCAGCCCTTGTGATTTCCCCTTCATCCTCTAGACCCCTGGAGGTCAAGGTCCAATCATGTCAGACGAAACATACCTCTTTCTTTTTATTAGTGCGACAGTGGACACCTTCCTTTTGACTGTGGGATATTGGGATCCACTATTGTGTTTGAAGGGCCTCCAGTCGGCTTTCCTTTTATTGCCTTGGAGACCCCACCTTCTGGGTTCCCTTGTAGCCCCCCCTCGAAACCCTAGTGAGTGTTGTTCTTTCAACACGTCCTAGTAAAAATCCCTCCACATATGCTTCACCCCTCGCAGTTGTTACCGTCTTTTTAACTTATTTTTTTTCCCCATCGGGCCTGAGGCTCCAGGCAGTTCGTGAGGTGTCCAATTTTCTCCCGTTGTGACACTTCCGGTTTTCATCCTGTTCCAGTGTTGAATCCACGTCATGTGATTCTTTTGGTGGTATCCCTTTTTGGAATCCTTCCCATCGGTTTGTCTGGAGCTTTCTTTGCTTCGAATCGTCTGCTTCATTCTGTCAATCTTTACTGAAGACATTTCAGTTGTTTCCCCTGCTGACTTGCTTCCCCTCCCTCCTCGTCATCCCACCGCCGCACATGGTCTTTCCCCCCGACATATGGAATCATGGGAATCAGTCATTTCTTGTTCGATTCCCCTGCTCCATCGGCCCCTTAACCCGCCTGGGGATCTGGCACCCAGGGCCTAAGATTTGACCTGAGTACTACGCCGTGTCTATGTTCTGCCCAAGTGTCCCCATTGTCTTCCCCAGTACTCAAGCTCACCTCAGACCCACCCCACCTTACTATTGACTCCCTCCTCTTACTGGTCTCTCGTTTATTTCCCTTCCTCCTATCCCCGAATTCTTCCGTATCCGCTCTCTCTTGTCTGATGCCCCCGATACTATCAGCAATGGGATTCCTCGGCATCTGCAGTGGCCAAATCCCCAACCCCCCCCCTTTTCCTTGTCTCATACCTCCCCCCTTGTCGTGCCCCTCGGATTCACACAATAACACTGAAGATTTGTATGTCCCCCACGAATTGCGGTCAGTCCGCCACTTCCTGAAACATTTGTAGCCCTCCTGTGTGTCTCCGCTTTCTTCGCAACCCCCCCACTCATCAGATGGGACATCCAGACACAAAGCATCTGATGACTTCGACCTGGCCGCTTACCTGAACGAAGAGGAGGGGGTCCAGCATGATTATCCCCCGCCAATTAAATACACTAGTGTCTTGGGCCCCTTATTACTCCAAAAGTTTTCGCGCCCACAACTACCAAGGTTTGATGAGTGGAAACCTTTTTCTAGACAGGATCCATCTTTTGAGTCCCCATCCCTGTAGGATTCCCCCAAGGATACCCCCACTAACCCCTTTCCACCCCAGCCTTTCTCTATCACCACTCCAGACACCGAATACCCCGCTGCTCAACCCTCCTATAGTTTTTCTTGGATGGACCCCCACCCTGAAGCACTCCATATAACCGACCTTGTTATATCTAATCCCTCTCACCACCCCCCTCATTTGAGATGTTCGTTGTGGTCTTTGGAGCATTGACCTCTATGGCCTAGATCTTGTCCCGTCCGACTCCTTACCGTGTTGAGTCAGCCGATCATTTTTCATGAGGCTCGATCATCTGGGGAGGAAGTTGGATTTTGCGTCGCCCCCATGGCGCTGGGTTCATCATCCCTTTTGTGGGTGGGTCAAAAGGCACCGTATTGCCTAGTGTCCCCAACTTTTGCCCCCACAAGTCCCTCCTACTCCATTTTTGGGCATGAGTTTTGCGAAGATTTTCGTGTAGGTCTTTTTCGTGGGCATCTCGATCTCTGAAACAGTCCTCCTTTGATCTCTTGAATGGGCTAATCTTCTTTCTATTAGATTCCCCTCAAGTCCAGCTCCAAAGTCCTCTCGACGCATACCTGGAATTCATCTGCCGATTCTCTGACTTGCGGTGTCCCTGTGTCTGTTAATCCTCCATGTCGAGGGCCTCTTTTGTCATTGTCTCTAAGGGTCGCCTGTTAAATTGTCTTTTATTACCTCCGTTTAAGGTCCCCCTTTTGAATCATTTCTGGTGGTACGGGAGTTTCTGGGGGTTTGGGGAGATAGCTTGTTCTTGCAGATCCGTACTGATATTGGAAGCAGAATCGCCTTTGTTTACTCAGTTTTTTTGTGCTACTGAATAGGAGAGTACTTCCTTCTCGGAACTGGCGTTGGTCACTTGGGTAGTAATTTTTGCAGTTGTCTATATGCTGATCTACTGTTGTTTTCTGCTGTCAATCCCTTAATTCTTGCCATTTGTGCCAGGGGGTTTTTAATCATCCAGAGTAATCGTGATCTTTGCCCCATCCCCCCCCTATCGTGTTCCTACCTTTCCCCCCCAGGTGAAGTGCTAGATTCAGATCGATCGTCTAGAATGTTCTTTAGTTCCTCAGGGTTGGCTGGTGGTTTTCATGTGGATTATGGGGTATGATGGCTGAGACCCGGTGACATTGCCGTAAGCTTGGTCTCGACCTGTGTCTGAACCCTCCATTCACAAAGAAGGAATAGTGAAGATTTCCCCTAGACCACGCGATGTCAATTGGATTCCACTACAGTTCCACCAAGTCCCCCACGCTTGCCTTCTCGCCCACAGGCATTGTACAGGGTTTCCCCCGTCTTGTCCCCCCCGAACCGGCCCACGAACAAACTTGGAGCCTCGTACAGTTTATGCCGGACTTCCGAGAGAATTCCATTATCGCTTAGCCACTTCCCTCTGTTCCCGACCTTTTCGGAGTTTCTACAGTCGTTTTGTGTCACGACACATCACCCCCACTAATTGGTCTATTGTTACCCAAAGTTTAGTACTCCCACCACCTTTTTTGTGTCACAAACGGGGCCCCTTTGATCCCAAACTAAAGCAAATCATGGACCTTCAAAACCCTCCTTTGCGATCAACTATCCGCTACCCTGGCTTATGATTTCCTGGCACTGAGAACCTCTCCCTCCGCACGACGGGAGAATTCCCAAAAGTTCGTATTTTCCCAAATCCAGAAGGGATCTCAATGAGATGAGATCTACTGAACCTTGATCTTGTGTACAGTCCCCACAAGAGTGGTTCCCCCGTCACCAGAATCCTCGAACAATTCCTCTGACTCCCTTAAAGTCATTCCCGCCCCAATGAGCCCTGAAAGTGCTCGAGTCACCCAGATTTTAGCATCTTGGTGCACCCCATTTTCAAAACACTTTCGTAACTCTCTTCCTCCTCGTGTTGTCTCTCGCCGGTCTGTGCGGATGTTGCCACAATGGTCTGGGGACTCTACACTTTTCTCTGCGCAATACGCAGTGTGTCGAACTTTGATTTTGATTTGTTCCGCAGGTTCTTCCCTTATCGCTTACTTTTCAGCCCCTCCTGTTGACCTTGTCCAACAACATTGTTCAGTCCCAATCTCATTTTCCATCTGCTTAGCTTCTGTTTGAGGCTTTTCTGACGTTTAACCCCTTACTGTCTTAGGTCGTAGTTCCTTGCCAGTGTGACCCTCGAACCCTGTGTTTATGTTATTTCGCGTCCATTGCTACCTTTGGATTCTCTCACCGGTTGGTCTTTGATTTGAACACCGTGTGGTGTTTTCCCATCCTTGTCTCCCATCTTTCCACATTTAGGGGAGGGGGTTGGTCTTTCACCATGGGTCAATCCGCGTCACCTTTCCTTTTCCCCCCGCTCACCTCCTTTCTTTTTTCTCCCTCCTCCAATTTCGGGCATGCTGTACTTACGAGGCTCCATTCGTGAACTTTTTGCATTTCGCGATTTAGCGGTGCCTGTCTGTAGGCCCATCCCTACCGTTGCATTCTTTTCGCCCATGCGGGCAGCTTTGAGGTGCATACCCTGACTGGTGGTGTTGTTTTTTTTGTTTCCTTTTTCCGACATTTGTGAGTGAAAACTCTTGTAAGCGTGCAGATGGTTCACGTATTCAGACCAATCCGGGTTTGTCCTTCCTTGACGTTCTGCAGTTCGCGCCTCGTACATCTCCAGTCATCGTAAAAGAATCCCATGCCACCTTCCTCAGATCCTTTCGGTACGGCTCAACATCCTAAATAGTCCTTCAAGAATTACTTATTCCTCCAGCTTACCATGGCCAACCTCCCCCTCCGGAGATATATTGGAGCTGTCACATCACTCCTCAGAGATTTCTCCTTTACATATTTTTTCTTGTCACCTTGAGCATCTATTGTACCGACCTCGTCCAGTGTCGGAGTGAGATCAAGCTCCCCCACACCACCTCACTACTCGGCTACGTTTTTACTTGGACTGGGGATGCTAATGTTTCCGTCGAAGCTGACAAATCCCCTCTACACCTTTTTTCCCCTATCAGTTTGGCTTAGTCTATGCATTCTGCAGGGCCCCAATCTCCACCAACCCCGGTTCACCCCATCCAACCCCTCAATTATATTTCATCATTGTCAGCGGACCCTCTACCTGCAAAAAGACAAAACTCCTTGTATGTCCATGAGGTCCTTGCCCTTCTTGCGCCCCTGTAACCCCTCGTTCTACTCGACATTGTTGTTTCCACAGACAACAGGTGATGGAGGCACACGAAAGTAAATTTACCTCCAACTAAAAGCGACTGGGAGTGCATAGTCCTGGAGAATTGGGATCGCGACTAGCCCCCAGAGGCTGTTACCTCTAAGATTATACGCCCTCAAGTATTTATTTGAGGCGGGTTATCTTCTTTCTGGATGCACCAGGGGTCCCACCTCAGAATCAAAAGGTTCGCCCACCCACCCCTTTCTTTGGGCCTTTTGCTACTTTTATCCTTTGATGGCAGTCCAATGGACCGCAATGCTCGACTTGTTTCCACATACCCCCATTTCCCACTCTCGCCCCCCGGATCCTCCCAAATGGAGACGATCGAACTAACCCTCTGCTGAGCCTACGTGCTCACCACCGGACCTTTTTGCCCCATTCGCCTCCAATCTCTATATCTGTCCTCTTGATTACCCCAAGACACAAACAGTCACATCCTCCTTTTTTGGTGGTCTTCCTCTTTTCGATTCAGTTTTCCAAGACTTATGGCCTCTTTTAATCTTGCATGCTTTCATTGTGTAAACAAACATCCCCTGTGCTTGCTTGACTCTCTTATTCTAAATTTTGTTGGAGGACAGGTTGATTTGGCGCGGGTCTGTGTCAGTGCGACGCGGTTTTCTATCCTTTGCTTCCCCCCCCGAGTCCGTCTCCCACTTTCTGCCACCCTTCCATGGGGACGTCTGTTAATCTTTTTAGTTCATTATTAACCCCTTACTTACGTGTGTCCTATAGTTCCTCTGTCCCTGTCATGATTTGACCTGTTCCCAGTCTTTCTACCAAAGGTCCTGCTCTTCATACCAGGAATTCTTTGTGTTGCTTTAATTTTTGTCTTCCTCCCTTTTTCATCCACACCTGAGATTATTTTGTAATTCAACATGGTACTCCCTTGGATGTGCATACAAATTCTTGTCTTTTCATGCTCGTTTTTCCCTGCACTTCCCCCCTCCATTTGGAGTGTCCTTTTGTTTGTATACCTTTTTTCCATGGATTGCCGTATTGAAGCCACATTATCTTGGGCAACCGGCTTCTTCAGGCTCCCAGTTTCTAATGGACCGTTATCGAGACCGGCCATATTCCTTGTTGAAGACTCCATTGTCTGTAGCTAGGCTTTCATTGTTCCTATTCTTCCCTATATGCCCTGCCTTCTACATGCAATTGGGAAATAGATAGATGGACTTTAGCCCACCTGGCCTCCCTCCCAGAGGTCTTTCCCCCCCTCCCCTTTTTTGGTTGTAGTATGAAATATGGGTTCTAACCCGTTTATCCTTACAAATTTACTGTTCTCGATCCTAATGTTTTCCCTGGACTTCGTTCAGGGACCAAGTGTTGCTTTTTCGGCGCTGTCCCCTTTCAACCCCATTCGGCCTTCCCTTTCTGTTTACACACTGACCCAAGATGGGCTTATGAATATTTACATGATAAGGTTGTCTTTCCATCCTCCTTCTTTCCTTCGAGTCAATGTCCCCTCCCCACACCCCATTCTACCAACCAGTAAGTCTGCACCAATCAAAGCTAGCCTTCTATGTCCAACGTTTTTCACCCTTCCTGAACCCCTTTGCTACTGTCCCTGGGACCCACCGACCCCTTTCATGGTAGCAGCAGCGCCGAATTAATCTGAGCTTCTCAGATTACCCTGCCTTTCTCGTCCCCCTGTGCCTCATCGTGTCCTCTTTTTCACTCATTCGTGCAAGACAACCCCACTCACCGTTTCTCAGTTATGGAACCTTCCAAAGTATTCCCCCGTTCATTTCCCCCCTCCGGGCCCCCCGTACCTTCCAATCATGATTCCCCTTCAAACAAGATATTTGTGATCAACCACGGCCCCACTCCTTTCCCTTTTTTTTTAGCCCGATGAAGTTTTCCTTGACCCCATTTTCTACTCTTAACTTGAGAACTACCTTTACAAATCCGCCGACGTGAGGGGACGCCTCTTGACTCACTGAAGCCATTTCCCTTTCATCCTCAGAGCTTTTTCATTCCAAGTGCCTTCTCATTGGGTTCCTTTCTTGCGGGAAACCTGACAGCAATTTCATTTCCAACTCAACAGGCCCCCTATCTGCGAACGTGATTGCCCCTACTCAACAGTACCTTTCA
>Ga0179593_1633265_pt1 | contig 10410 bp, 12 predicted proteins | sample CZODoug2_1_08_16_FD_185931 | JGI IMG/M metagenome (GOLD analysis project Ga0179593, IMG submission 185931) | Vadose zone soil fungal communities from Angelo Coast Range Reserve, California, USA - CZODoug2_1_08_16fungal (PacBio error correction) | ecosystem: Environmental > Terrestrial > Soil >... | reverse complement strand
ACTCTCCCTCTTTCTGACACAAAAAACCGTTTTTCCTTGCGGTTTGCCGGTTCGTGTTGTTTTTTTTGGGGACTTCCTTCCCTTCAGCCCGGCACGAACTTGGTCCAAGCCACCCTCTCTTGATGAAATTAATGCGGTCCCCTTTTCCTGGACGGCCTCCTTCCTGAATAAAGATCTTCCTTGAACCAACCCCCCCCCTTCGGCGGTTTTTTTTTTTCGAGCAGCCGTCCACTTCTTTTTCTTCCTCAATAGTTCTCCCCCTTCCCACAAACTACGTCGTTTGACCCCTTGATGGCGAATTGAACGCGTGGCTCCACTTTTTTCCCTTGAATGAAACTCCCCGTTGAAGATGAAGGTTTCCCGGCTCCATCTTTGGGATTCTTTTCCGGCCGTAAGTGATTCCCTGAGATAATTGTTCATCTTTTTTTTCCCCTCTGACTTGATGCCGGAGCCTCCTTCGGTGAGGACTTTTTACCTCAACATCCCTTCGTCGCCTTGTTTCTGAAAAAATGGTAACGGCCTTTCTTTCCCGTTAAGAAGATTCTCGCCCCTCCCTTCTTCGGGGCGAAACGGTTTAAGACGGTTCCTTTCACTGAGGTAAGAACCTTCTTTTTCCCAGTCCGTAGCTGATTCAAACTTTCCCTTTTCATGAAGCGGGTGGTCCTTACGTTCCGTTCCCCGAGCCTCCTTCTTGACTCCCCTCCCCGCGACAGGGTCCCTGCCTTTCTCGCGCGGTTATTTGTTCCATTGACTCTATATAGAGTGGCGACTTCCAACTCATTCGTACTGACTTTGCTTTTCGAGGAAGGAGGTCGACCCCCTCCCTCCTCTATGCAAGCCTGCAATCCTTTTCATAAGGAAGATCCTTCCCTAAAAGCGTTTATTCCTTCCCTTTCAAATCCCAAGTGGGACCACTTTACGGCTCCCTTCTTATTTTAAGAGAAGAGCCCCCTTTGGTTGTAATCAAACAGTATAACTTCCAGGAACGCTTTTCTTTTTCCATGTTTTCGTCCCCTTCCCCCAGAAGTTGGGGAAGTTTGTTCCCCCCCTTTCTCCCCTTATCTCTAATTTTGGAGTACATTCTGAGCTCCCGTCAATAATTGCACACTTTTGAAGACTAGGCCTTTCATAGTCCTTCTTTCTTGTCCGAAAGACTTCCTTTTTAGTAAGTTGCTTTTTCCAGTCTGAAGGGCCCCTTGAGGTTGCCCAATAACTAACTTCCTTTCCCCGCAAAAGGAAAGTTCTTCCCCCCTGATAATCGATAAGTGGAGTCTGTTACCATTTCTTCCTTATAGGTTATGAGGGTGGAATCTTTCAATGGCTGTGACTGTCCTTCTTTTTTGGGAAATTGACCTCGATGTTTTTTCTCCCCAATGCTTCGGTTTGTCTTGTAAGAAGGTTGAGACCCCGCGCTCCCTATAAATTGTGACTCTTCTCCCACGCAACCCCTTCCCCACTGGATTTAGTGCCCCCCGTCTTCCTGGGGTATTCCGATTTCCCTCTTCTTCGGCCAAGGAAAAGTTGTTTTTTTCTCTTTTGCGTTCCTTTAATTCGCTTTTCCCTTTTTTTTTTTTGAAAAGTCTTTTCTCCCCCTTTCTGCTTATTTCCTCTGATTGGCGATGTCAGTGAGATCCTTACACTGAAGATCTTTAGGTTTTTTAACTAGAAAGCCTTTCCCCTGGATCCTTCTTTGGGATTTTCTCCTGGTTTCCCCATTTCCCCTTCCAAGTGAATGTTTTCCCGGGCGGCGGGTGCTTTTCCGCGAGTGGCAAAATCCTGTCCCAATCCCCCTTCCGGGCAACTCAGCGCTTCCCTTTCTTCCTCCCACCTCCAATTGGCGCTGGAAGCGTTTCTCTTTTTCATCATTACCGGGGGGTTTTTTTTTGCGCGACTTTTGTGGTTGGAGGCTTCTGGGACTCCCTCTTTCGGTTGGCTGGCTTGGAGCTTGGTGTTCATCATGGGTTCGGGCGATTTGTTGGAAGAGGGTTGCCGCCAAGCGGTCAGCCCGCGCACAGTCCAAACGACAAAATAATTTTTTTTTTTTTGGAACTGTTTCCATCCCTCCGTTTTTTTTTCTCGTGGCATCAAAAATTCTTTTCCGTGCCTATTTTTCCCACTGAATTTCAATGGAACCGTGCCCCCCCCCCCCTCCGTGTACTCTATTGTCCACACGTTTTATTTTCCCTATGGCCGAAAAAGAACCCTCATTTTCCCTTTCATCAGATGCAAGCGGTGTACTTCTAAGGTCGCTGCCACCTCGACCCTCGGTTTTTTTAAGGGACTCCCCCCCTTTTTTTTTTCCGGGCCAGGGAAAAGCCTCCGGTCACAATTTCCTTTCCCCTTTGGTGTAGTATCTCAGAGTTCCTCAAAAAATTTTCCTTACCGACGAAGATTCGAATGCCCCCCCTCCTCCCCCCCCCCCCTCCACTGTGTGAGCTCTTTAGATTTTTTTAAAAAGAATAAAGATCTTTCCCACCCATTTAGGAAGGCCCTATTGCGAATAACCCATACTTATCGGCGGGAGAAATAATTTTTCCTTCTTCCCCTTCCCCTTTTCCCTTTCCTTTCTTGTGCTCGCTCTTCCCTATTTTAGAAAAGCCAACCCCAGGCCCTACTTCTGGTTTAGGCGAATCCCCCTGCATTGGTTTCTTCCCTCTCTTGATGATTTGGCGACGGCCTTCTTCCCCCCTTTCCCCCTCCGCAATACGAAAGGCAAAACAGTGCGTTGTTTCTTTTTCCGGTCCTGTCTTGCGCCCATCTTCCCCCCTTTTGTCAGAACACTCGTTTCTCCCCCCCCCCCTTTGATGAAGCACACACCCTCTGGCTTGTCCCTTGGCCCCTTTAAGATACGATAAAACCCCTTTTTTGTTTTCTAATATTGGCAGACGACTATTCGCCCCCTTTTTTTTTTCCAAAAAAAAAAAAAATCTCCCTCTGGCAGATGGATCCTTTCGTTTTTCGGCCACTCTGTTCAGATGAGACAGGGCCCCCTTTTTCAAATAGAGTGACACCTCCCGTTGTGTCCTGTTTTTTCCGAGATGAAGTGACCCCCCCTCCCATTAAAGAATCTTCCCCTCTTTTGATGACACTCTCCCCAAAATCTTCTTCACCCCCAGTTCCAAAAATGCCGGACCGTTCCCCGGTAGGTGATTGTTTCTTCTTTCCCTGTCAGGAGGACTCCCCCCAACCCACCCCCTCTTGTTTCCCCCTTCTCACACAAACTCAGCCACACCTTTAGTGACCAGACAAACCCCTTTCCTCTTTTCCCCTCCACCATGCCCCCCCCCCCGTTTTCCTTCCGCCGACAGCAGATTCCGGTTTTTCCCTTTTTTTCCGTTGGGCAAATACCGCGTACCCCGCGTCCCCCACGAGGAGTTTCCCCTCTTTTTTCGGATTTGCATCCCCCCCTCCGGAAAAGCTTATGCCATTCCCCCTTTACTTTATCCTTGTACCAACCTTCCTCTATGAGCGAAAATACAAGAATAGCAAGTCTCTATTTACCACCTCCCTCTTCTCTGAGTTTAAATTGTCTCTTTTTTCTTTTTTTCTCTTCGTCATCGACACCCAGCTTCAAGACTATTGCCCTCCATCTTTTACGAGAGACACTGAAACCTCCGAATAAAATATACGTTCTTCCCCCAATATTCGCCTCTGAACAACCCAGTTCTCCTCCGAAGGTGGTTTGACGTCCCCCTTCCCTGTTTCCAGAATTTTTGGTATATAAAAAGCTCTTTTCGCGCTTCCGGAGCTCGTCCCCCCATTTAATACAAGCCCATTCTTTTCCCCCCCACAAATTTCTCCAAGTCCAGTCAACAACCTTGATCTTATGAGGCCCGCATCCCCCCGTGAAAGAGGTAGGCCCGACTTCGAGGATTTACCCAAAAAGAAGGATACTTTTTTAAACCACGAGGCGAGGCGGAGGTTGTTTTTTTTTTTTTTGTTTTTTTTGTGGGTCTGGTTTTTTTTCGCGGGGGTTTTCTCTTTTTTTTGGGTCGGTTTTTTTTTTCCTTTGGGGTTGGTGTGTTTCTTGGGTTTTTTATCTTTTTTTTTTTTTTTTGTTTGTTTTCTTTGTTTTTTTTTTTTTTTTTTTTTGTTTTCTTTTTTTTTTTTTTTTTTTTTTTCCTTTTGTTTTTTTTTTTTTTTTTTTTTTTTTTTTCGCTCTCCAAAGCAGGTTCTTTTGCCGCCAAATTACCCACCCCACTTCTTACAAAAGTGGAACACTGAGCCTCCTTAAATGTTGTGGCAATTCTCCTCTGCACGCTCTTCCCCAAATCAAAAAGAATTATGACCTTTTCACTGCTTCCCCCCCAACCGGAGGACCTGGTTCTCTTGAAACCCTTCCGGCATCCAAATGGGCGGTTCAATCTTCCCCCCCGTTCGGCGCTGAAAATGACCCACCATTCCTTCCCCCTCCCTGGGGATGTGAGACAACCCCGGCGATTAAGTAAACAAGATCCATCTCCCCTTCTTCCCCCCCCTTGAACAGGAATAGGGATGCCCCCCCCCTTTGTCGGAACCGCCACTCCCCTCTCCCGCAAGTGAAGCTTCCTCCTCCTTTCTTTAAGAATATCGACCCGCTTACTCCCATTAGGCAACCCCCCCCCCTCCCCGCCTGAGAGAGGCTATCCACTTTAGAGGAACGAACGTTTTTTTCTTATACTTCTCGGGGTACTTTGGGTTACCTTTTCCTACCTGGTAACACCCCCCCGCGTGCCTTTTTTTTTCTTTTAAGCAGCGGAATCCTCCCCTCAGGGAGGACCGTCCTCCTCTTTCTGAGCAAATAACCTCCCCCCGCGAAACACACCCGCCCCCCAAACCCCCCAACCGCACACCCGGAAGAATTCCTCTGTCCCTTCCTTATCTTAGCACCCGATCACCGGTACCTTTTTTCACGCAAACCTTTTCTCGCCCGAGGAGGTGTCCCCCAAAAAGTTAGGCCCCTTTTCCTCCTGCAGAACTTCCCCCTCTGAACCCCTTCGATAACGAATGAACCCCCCCTCTCTTGCCCATGCCCCCCCTCTCCTGAGAGAACTCAACGTCACTTCTCCACAAGTGATAAAAATTGTCCATTCCTCTCTTAAACATAGTTCCTTCCTTCTCTTACGGGTACACGGCGCTCCTCGCAAGGAACGACCGTGGCCGCTTATGCCTTGCACCCCCTCACTTCCTCAAGTTTTCCCCCCTCTCCTCGGGAATGCCTTCCCCGTCGTCCATTTACCGAATGTCACAATATGTCCTTTTTTCCCCTTTTTTCGAGTATGAATTATTGCCAACCCCCCTCTCCCCCTCCCGTGCAAAGACAGGACGGCCCCCCACGGTTTTTTGTGTCATGACTTCCCTTCATCTCTATATTTCTGGTTGATCAGAGCCGCATGTCATCAAAAGTCATTGCCCCCCCCCCCCTTTATTTGCAGGAGTTTGCCTTACCTTTTTTTCGGTGAATTTCAATTTCCTTCCTTTTTCGGCACGAATTGGGAAAACATTTCTTCCTCGATCTTATGAATCCTCGGACCTTTTCTTCTTTTTTTCAGAAAGACACTTCTGAATTTCAAAGAGCAGATCCTTTCTGGTTCCTTTTCGCGCAGAAGCCTTCCCCTTTTTTCCGTTCCATCGCCCCCATTTTCCCTTCCCGTAAGGCTGATTCTTTCCTACTTGCTTCGGTGAACCTTAATGGCAAATTTGCTTTCCCTCCTTTCAATTTGCCTCCTTTGCTCCTTTTCTGATGGGGGTCGTTCAAGAGGCTTTTCAATCTTTATCTTGGGGAATGTAAGATGTCCCCTTGGAAGTTAGGGGGCTCTCTTTGGGGATGATGTCCCCCAACCAATAAAGGCAGGCGTCTACTTTGTGGTGAAAACCTTGTACCCTTCTCCTTCGTGATGCTTCGTTTCATCCTTCTTGAAGATCTTCCCTTTTGAGTGGCGGAACGGAGGTGATCAATCCTCAGAAGATTTGCCCTTATGTACGAAATGTTGGCTTTTTCTCCCGTGGACCCCTATGTCCCGCCCCAGTGAAAGCGTTTTTTGTCCTCCCTTCACCCAGCCATCCCCTACAGCCCGGACTCACCTGTCAGAGAAAAGGAGGTTTTTTCCCTCCCCTCCGCGGTTATTTGTTCCAAGTTCCCTTTCAATTGCAGACCATATAAGCGTGGCGAAACCCTCTCTTCGGTATTCTATTATTCCCAATTTCCCTCCAAGAGGAAGGAGGTAGACCGCTCTTTCTCCCCGAGGGCCTCCCGGATATTCTTATGCTAATCAATAAAAGCCATGGTCCCTAATAGCCTGGCTCCACCCTTCCGGGACTCGTTCCCAGTCCTTGCTTCCCCCCTTTTTTGATAATTTAAGCGCCTAGTCCTTTTTGTCATCAAACCCATTGTCCTCCCATGTGAAGCCTCCCCGTATATTGTTTACATGGTTCTTCCCAGTTCCCCTCCAGTTGAGATATTTTTTCCCCCGGTCATAAGTAGGGGGACTGAACTCTTTGAGAGGCAGACACCTTTTGGGGGGCCCCGATTACCCCCCCCCCCCTTTCTTCTCAGAGAAGAGAAGGCTGGAAACCTGTGTTTTTCCCAGGATCCCTGGGGGAAAGGGGGGCTTCCCGGCTTCATGCCATGCCCGGCTCCCAAAAAAAAGAAAGATTTTATACACTTCAAAGTCCTTTTTCTTTTGGGACACACTGTAATCAGACTGCAGAGTCCTTTCATAGGTCTGCGTTTTTTTTTTTTTTCCCAAATAAGATTAATGTCCTTTTCTCGACTGGAAGCTTTTTGACCTTTTCTCCTTTTATATGCTGCTGGGATGACTCCCTTTTTTCCGCAGTGTGATTATTTTCCTTAAGAGCCCCCATCGATATTAAGCCCCTCCAAAATACTTCTTGAACCCCCCTGAGTTCTTTGTTTCTCGTGGTCCAGAGGCTCGCTTTTAGCAAGGCCAAGCCTGTACTTTCTTTTAATTTAATTAGCTGGGCCTTTGGCAGATAGTGCTTTTGCAATTATTCTTTTCTCCACTATGATGGCGATTTGACCTCTCTGCTCCTGTACCGCCTCTTTGTGGAGGTTTAACTAGAAAGATCTCCGGGCTTTTTCTTCCATAGTAGATTTCTTTTTTTTACCAGTCCTAACGCCCCCCCCTTTTCCCGGCAATAAGCTTTCTCCTGCGGCAGCTCGATCGTCTATTTTCCCCCCCTGAAAAGAATTTCGTTTTCCTTCCCCTAAGTCGCGTAACCTTTTCCTACAAATCCCCCCAATTTGAGAAAGCCTTATGGGTGTTATTGGGCATGGAGAGACTTGTTTTTTTTATTTGGGTTATCTGCCGCGGTTTCCTTCTCCTTTCGGTTGGATGGCTGGAGCGTCTGGTGTTTCGGAGTCCTTTTTTTTTTGGAAAGACTGGGTCTTCTCCCTCCCCCCCTCGGTCAGAAACAATCGTTTTCTTCCCGGAAGAAAACGCCCCCATGGCAGTCCCCTGGTTCCTAAACTCAACTTTGGCTTCTCCCTTTCAAATAGGGGACTTTTCCTGTCTTTCTTTTTCCCCCTGACAAGAGGAACGGGCCCTAATGGAACCACCCTTCTTTGGCTTTCCCGTTCTGTCGAATCGTCTTCCTCTGAAACCGAACCCTCCATTATCCCCTGTTATGGACGGTATCCGGCTTCTGCACCTCTCTTAGGAAACATCGCGGCTCTTCCCCGAAGGCAAGGGACAAGCAGACGGTTCCCCCCAGCCCTTGTGTAGTCCTACTCTCTTGGTTCCCCTCCCCGGAAAGAGATGCTATATGACCGACGCAGATTAGACTTGCCAACTCACTTGCGAGTTAGGATTGAGATTTCTTTCTCCCTCCCCGTAGCCAAACGATCCCGACGTCCCCCTTTCCTCTCCCGACCAGAAAATCGCCCCCTCTCCTCCCCCTTTCACACAGGACGGATTCTTAAATCATTGGCCCTTTTTTATCTCATAAGTTGTTTTTTTCTCTCCCCTTTCATGTTCAGTCCCCCCCCCTCCCCCCTTCTGGTGAGGGCGCAATACAACCCCCCCCCTCCCTTCTTTGCTGGAATTACTTTGGCGACTTCTCTTCCCACTCCCCCAATACGAACGCGACACCCCCCTCTTTTATCGGTGTCCAGTCGATAGCCGCGGTCATAGCTCCCTAGATGTTGTCCTGCCCTGAGAGGACTACACAAGGGCATTCCCTTGTGAACCTCCTTTTCTAAGTTACTGTAGAACCCTTTACCCCAACGCTGTTTTCTCATATCCCTGAGACCGTATATTTTTCGCTGGAAGATGATGATTCCCTTTTCGGTTTCCGGCCATAGGGCTCTCCTACCTTCCAATAGAGGAAACGACCGTCCGGTTCCCCGCCCCGTTCCCCCAAGTCGCCTTTCCCCGCAGTGTGGCCAAGTCACCTCCCTCTAAAAACGTAGCGATTAGTGTTTGGACCCCCTTGCCGGCCATTCATTTTGTTGCTGCTGGGCTCCTTTATGGAAGATTGGGTCCCCCCCTTCCTCCCCAGTCTGCGTTGCGACCCAGGTTTCTTCTCCCCTCCAGCCAACCACATCATTGGTTTCCCCTTCCCTTCTTAGAACACTCCACCACCCCTCTCCTTCCCCCCGTAAGGCCCGCGTCTTCCTGCTGGCTCTTTATGTGACGTTGGGGCAACTATCTCTCCCGTCTGTATAACCCCTCTTTAAGGATGTTCCTTCTTTGCAACTCCTGCAAGCCCCCCGCCGAAAAGATATGCCTTTTTTCCCCTTTATCCTGGTACCAAATACTTCTTTCGAGAAAGCCACCCACTCCTTGATTATTTCGATTCCCCTCCGAATCGGAGATCCCTTCTTTCTTGGAATCATTTTTCTTTTCCTTAATAGCCATTTAGAAGCCCTCCTCTCCCCTGCCATAAAGAGCTCCCCCAGCGAATAGCGACTAAAATCTCTCCTGGCTTTCACTCTTCCGCTCGTCCCCCCCTTGTTTAAAAAAGCAGCCTTTTTCCTCCCGCAAAGGGGCTTTGCGTGGATGCGTGTGTAGACCCCCCCCCTTATATGGGGAGCGCGATCTCTGAACCTCCTTTCATAAACAGCCTCCCCCCACCCCCCCTCGGGCAAGGGACAATTCCTTCCACCCCCTTAAGGCTTCTTCTTTCTTTTCTTCCACCCGCCCCCCACCTATTCCGTTCCCCTGTCTTCCGGAAAAGGATATTTCCGGTTGACCCCCCCTGAAGAAACGTATTTGCCGGTTAATCACAAGGCATTTCCGGTGATGATGTTCCCCCGCGCCAGGACCCCTGGGACGTTCAACCCAAAACCTTCTCTTCCGTCCCAACCCATCTCCCCGAGGAGCCCCCCACAAAATGTTTTGGCAATTCTTTTTCTGGATGAATATCTTCCCTTCTCCACCCCCACCTGTATGACTCCCCCCCCAAATGTCTCTGGGATTCCCATAAAGAAACCATTACCCAAACCCCATGCCTTTCTCAAAATGGGCGTCCCCCATTAAACTGTTTCACACCACGTCTTTCATGAACACAACCCTTTTCCTTTGACGAGACCTTGGGGATGTGGCCCAACCCCCTCCGGAGATTAATTTTTTTCTTTATATCCGTCAGAATCTGACCCACCTACCGTAATTGTCCCGCGCTGATTTCGCGTGAACCTTTTCCACCTCCTGAGAGAGTGTCCCCCCCTGCTTCTCCTAGATCCGCCATATAGGTGGTCCTCCGCTTATATTCACCGATCCCCCCTTGGAAAATAACCCGAGCGCCCCACAAACCTTCGCGGACCTCTTCGGGAGTTGATTTCTTTCAAAAAGACTGGCAAAACGTTCATTTTTCTTCCGACGAGGATGTCCCTGGGAGGAAATTCCCCAATTCCTTTCCTGTTGAGAAACCCCCAGCTTTCGAAAGGAAGCCCTCTCTGATCGGCCTCCTCTCCGGTTTTCATCCCCCCTCCCCGCGAGGCCGGTCCAAGTGTTCCCCCTCTAAACAATTCGACTTTTCTCCCGGGAGGTTGACCAACACGTTCGGCTCCCTGCAGCATTCAAAGCGTCCCCCCCATTGATCGACACTCACATTTCCCCTTCCTGACAAACCATAATTGCGCGACTCCCCAACAATTGAAATTATTATTTTTACCGATAAGTTTACACCTGTTCCCCCCTCCTCACCGAAGCCGGCTCAGCGTAAATCGAATGCACCCTTCTCCGTGGCCGCTTGTGTAACCCCCACTTTCCCCCTAATTCCCAGGCACTTTGATTAATAATAGGTCCCCTCCCCCTTTTCCTTCCCGTAACCTCTACCGCATTTCTTTCTCCCCTGAAAAATGAGGGCCTGTTCTCCAAGTTCGTGCCCCGAGTATGAATTACTTCACCGACCGTGCAGCCACTTTCCCAACCGCCTGACAACTTCCTTTTTTCCTTTTTGATGACATTC
>Ga0179593_1408079_pt1 | contig 10410 bp, 10 predicted proteins | sample CZODoug2_1_08_16_FD_185931 | JGI IMG/M metagenome (GOLD analysis project Ga0179593, IMG submission 185931) | Vadose zone soil fungal communities from Angelo Coast Range Reserve, California, USA - CZODoug2_1_08_16fungal (PacBio error correction) | ecosystem: Environmental > Terrestrial > Soil >... | reverse complement strand
ACTTCTCATCGATCAGCTTTTCCCCCGCAATCTTCCGTTCAATCTGTGCCTTCTCCCCAGTCTCCACATAGTAAGAAAATGCTTCCTCTCCGCAGGTCCCAAGCCAGGCTTCTGGGGATGGACGGGTTGTCATGTTTATCCGTTTCCATCTTCTTTCCGGATACTCTGTCCTAAACTCAATGAGCCTGATTATAGCCGCTCCAAAAAAAGTAATCATTGGTTTTGATTTTCATTTTCCATATCTTTCCCCTCTTGTTTTAGTTGTCGACCGATAGCATCCGATTTCCGGCACAGAAGTCTCGGCGATTTTTTTCCGGAGTCTTTTGAGTGTTAACGCGTTCTTTGCGTCTCGACTTTCTTATTGAGTGATGGATGTCCCCCTTCTCTGACTCCCCTTCAGCGATAACCTACCCCCAAAGTTTCTTGCCTCTTGACCCTAAATTACCCACCCTAAGCCCATTTCTGCTCCAAGCTGAAGTATCCCTCTTACTAGACATTCTTCTTAGGCGATTTGGGCTTGCTTTTACCTTTCCTTCCGTACTCCGTTCCAGTTTTTTTTATTCGACGGTTCTCCTAGTGTCGATTTCCTTGTTTCAACTCATCCGGGCCCGGGGAAATGACCTCCCCTTAGCCTCCAGACGGGCTCTTGTAGCTGCGACGTCGCTCGGCCTTTCCTTTCACACTCTAGTCGTTCAAGGAGTTCTGCTAACGCTATTCATGCTCTCGTCTTCCCTTTAGTACCATTTCCTGCTGAGAGAGTTCCCTTCTTGACCCCTCCTTCCGTCTTTTAGTACTTCGGGAGTGCTTTTTTTCATTAGTTGTTATCCCCCGTTCCCTACCTCACAAGCTTGAGGTATTTCCCCGCAGCGATTCCCCCTTAGGTTTTGACTTGTTTTTTGTTTGCTGTATTCGAGCCCCTCCTTCCTGATGTCCGGGGCACCCGTCCACCAAGGTCGTTTTCAACGGTTCTAGTTTAGAGTTCCACTTGTATGTAAACACTCCTCTGCGCCTAGCTCTCTCGTCGTCATAAACCTTCCCCTTCGCTACGACATTGACCATGGACCTCCCACAACTAGGCCCCTAAAAACTTTTCCCCCGCTTGCAACGTTCTCCCTACGTTCGATAATTTTTTCACGTCCCCCCCCGTTCCATGCATGTTTTCATCTGAGGACCCATGTGTTCCCTGTTCCGGACTATGCGGCAAGTTTTCCCTTTTTTTTCCTGATAATTGCTATGTAGGCCTTAGGATAGCCCTATTTTATAACATTTTATCTGCTGACCCGTACCTGTTCCGCCTGTTTTGACGTTAACTTAAAGATCTTTGTCTTCCTAGAATCATGCACCCCCCACCGAATTAAATGGAGAATTAGTCTCCTAGGGCGCACCAGCCGCGAATGACCCTCCTGGACATCCCCGTTCCCCGCCGGGGTCTTTTCCCCCTCTTTCGTTTTACCCCAATTCTATAGGTGAGGGTCCATCCTCGTCCCAACTCATTCGGCATTTGGAATCCCACCCCTTGTTCCACCGGCCCCTCTTGCCGCGAGATCCTCATCCTGAAGTCAGAACCTATTCATTGAGTCTGCGCGGTTACATTGTCGTCACCGGCCACTCAGACCCTTTAAGATTTTTCCCTCAGGTTGTACCGAGTGTATACCGTTTTTGCATGTTTCCTTATTATGTTCCCTTAGTCTATTCTCTCTCTTAGCCGCTCCAAACCAATTTTTTAGCCACTTCGGACCGTTCAGTCCCCAGATAGTCTCTCTTAGGTTTTTCCCCCCCCCCTCCCCAACACCTTCCCCTCCCCCTAAATTCGAGATCGTCTCTTTCTGCGCGTTCTTGTTGGGACCGAACGTCTAGCCATACCGAAGCGTTCTTGGTTCCGTACTCACAGGCAGTGTGTCGGTTTTTTCCGTCTTTACCTCCTCCCCCCTCAGCACTGATATATCTGCCCATCCAGAAGTGGTAGGCGGTCCCTTTGTGGGAAATTTTTGCAATGCCTCTCTTTGCCCCAATTCCCTTTTGGCCACATCTTTTCTTTTCCCCCACAATGCAGAAGCCGACTCTTCCAACTTTTCGAGGCATTTCGCCGGGCGTGCTATGTTCTCGCGCAGATTTTTTTCTTTAGCCTACGGCGAACGCCGTCTCACTAGATTGTTCTTTCCGCCCTTGGAGAATTAGGAGGTTTTATTGCTTGGCCTGCCATACAATTGTTTTTTGCCCCGCTAAGACGATCTATGTTGAGAAATCAAGTGGCTTGGCCTTATGTTCCTGTGTAACTCCTGTGTTTGCGCCGACGCTTCCTAGAGTCAACCCTGACTGCCGCCACAATGCCACCGTGGTTGCCGCACGTTTCTATCGGCTATCCATAACACCTCCCCCCACGCGGTTCCTCCCGCCTCGAGCTGGTCAACTCAAATATTTTGGCATTGTAGCAGACCCGAAGATTCCAAGAGATGAATCCCCAGGGCAGCGTACATAGCGCCCTTCTCTGGTTTATGACTAGCCGCCTCTCTCTTTTCCTACTTCCGCTTCCGATTTCTCATATTTTCAGCCCTTCAAGGGGCGGGCGGGCTTTATTACAAACCTCACTTCCACCGTTTCTGTCTCCTCCTGCCGTTACTTTCCCAGTGATTCTCGTCGTGGGGTTGTGCCACCGTGCCTGAAGATAAAATAATTTTAATTCATTATTTCCCTTTCACGAACCCTTTTCTTCCAAACCTTCTTGAATTCCCTCCTTATTCTAATCTCCCCCCGCCTCGTCCATACAGTATTTTTTCAGGTGCCCCAGACCCCCCTGTTTCCCTCCTTCAATTGGTATCGTCTTTTTTTCCTGTTCACAAAGCATAGATCTTTTCTCCTCCCATCATTCTGCTTGTTTTTATCAGGGGTACGCACGGTTTTTTACTGTCCACCCCCCCCTACACGTTTTTATGTTCGTCACGTCGCAAGGCCTCCCTTTCTTTTCCTGCCAAGCCTATTGAAATCCATTTTTGTCTGCCTATCCGCATGCCCTTTCGGACGGGCGTTATTCAAATCCCTGCGATTCCCCAACTGGTGCCCAGGCCCTGATCCCCGATTGTACGCGTATTCCCCAACGTATTCCTTGGTGTAATGTGCTTTTCACCTAGCTATTGCCGCGGAGCTTTCCCTTCGGCTTCCCAAATCAGCTCATTGGGGGTCTCGGGGTTCTACCCTTTTTTAATATAGAATTGTCTCGTTTCCGCTTCCTTCTTTTCTACCTCCCTTTCCTTTCCTCGTAGGGTTAATATCTTGTACACCATCCGTTTCGATTCATACGTTTTTTTCCCCTATAGTACTTGCCCCTTCGCTGAAAGTACAGAGCCCAAACACTCTCTCTCTTCCCCTCCTCTTTGTTTGTCGCTTTTGTTTCTTTTTTTTTTCGTTATTGCACTTCCCCCCTTCTCCAGCAGTGGTATCTCCCCCTTTTTTCCCTTGCTTTTTTTGTACAGATCGTACACGACATCGTTCAGCCACTGAGTGATAGTGGTGTTCAGGCACCCGCCCGAACAGCCTACGTGAATTTATCGACTGTCAATCGGTTCTGTTGCCCCCCCTTCGCCCATTAGGATTTTTTCCCCCCCTCCTAACGTGAGGCTTCTCACCAGCTTTCACATAGATCGGTGCAACGCGCAACCCCTTTGACCTTAGAAAGGCAGACCGTTACGCTTTTTTTCTGTGAGGGGCCCCGCACCCCCTGGTTTTTCGTTGCATTCCTCGGATTCCCCTAAACGACCGTGTCCCCGGGTGGCCCATGGCTAGTGAAATTCCTCTTCCTCCCCTTTTTTGGCAGTCTGACCAGCCTTACGTTTCTGTAATTCTGCTCTCCCCTGAAAACGCTCCATCTCCCACAACCCGTTTTATCTGGACGGTTGCAATTTTCTTCCCGATATCGTCTGCCTCCCTTTGGTCTTTCGCCCGAGCGATTTGGTTCCAAGACTGCTCCGGCCACCGTCCCCATGTTTTTTTCCCGATCACAACTTCTTTCTGAGAGTCTTTGGCTGATACATCTCCGAGATGAGGGGTATTACCGTGGGCGCCCTACACGGTTTCCGGGGAAGGTTTTTGAAATTATCCGCTTTTCTCTTCTTCATACACGTCGTTGTCTGACCTTCTGTTCACAAACTCGAAATCTGCTTCCTCTCCCGGGTCAAGTTTTCGCTGAAAACCAGTTTCCGGTTGCGTGTCTTCCTACACCAGCCGCAGCCTGTACCGCCCCAGGCTTGCAAAAATGATTTGTCCGTGCCCTGCGATCTTCATTCTTCTTGCGTCTTATAGTTCCCCCCCCTGCGTCTTTCTCTCTGTGAGGATTTTATACTTTCTTTTCGGCTATGTGCAACATATTTGTCCAATATCTCAGCAACTTGCCGGTCAAATTTCTGGCTTTGTTTGCCGATCAGCTGCGTCCCCGTGCATCGGTCTATCGTCCGGGTTTCTCCCCAATTCAGAGTCGGCTAAAACGCGTCACCAGGCCTTGGTCATCGTCTTCCTTTATTTTCCCCAAGTAGCTTCTCGTAGGCGGAGCCCCCCCTTTGTTTCATCCCCCTCCCTTCCCTCGTTACAGAGAGGTCTTCCTTACCACGCGGTTAGGTCCTAAGCTCCGATGTTTGTTCTACAATCGCGGATCTGATTAATCCCTTTTTACCCACTTTCGCATCCTCTATCTTCTCTCTGCGTAGAACACAGCCCTCTGTATTGGCGATGGTTGTTTTCCATTTCCCAGCCTTTCCACACCCCGTCCATGACACGATTTGATCCTTTTGGCCTGATCTAGTTCCTCCCTCTTCTGTCGCCGCCTGTACAACCACCCGAGACCAAGGTTACCGTCCTTCTTTTTATCGCTTTCTTTTCGCGAGATTCCCTTTTTTCATTCCCCAGGTGAGAGATTTATTTTTGTCTTGTCCTTTGGTTACCCTTTTTTAACATTCTCTCTCTGACCCAAATACCGGTACGGTTGACTCGCACGCCTTTACTGAATTTTGCGCCTTATCAATCTACAATAACTGGCATTACCGCAAATGATCACCTGGTTATTCGCCGTGAGCGTTAGTCGACCCCCCTTCGAGAATTCATCCTGATGTTCGTTCTTCTTGCATGAATAACGTCGTACTAGTTGCGCGCAGGGCGATGAGTGGTTTAGCTCCCTGTTTATCCTCCGCCCCATCCATGGGGTTCGGAATTAATGGGAAGGTTTGTGGCAGTTGATTGTCCTAGTTCCCCTTTTTGTTAACGGCTAATTCTCTCTCCGACCAGACCAAAGTCGTAGGTTCTTTTATTGGAATTCCATGTCGGGTAACACGTGACTCTTCTTGGGCAGAATCCTTACCCCCCCCCAGGTGCCCCTTTTGCCCCTTTATCCCCCTTTACTTCTTTTTGGTTGAGGGTTTCGGCTAAGAATGCGGCTCGTTTTTTATGTCTTTTTCCCAGCACAGTCTTCTTTCGCGGCAACACCTCTCTAACGTTTCTAACACGACCCTAGTAACATATCCGTTATCCGCCCACCTTTGTCTGCACTTGACTTAAGCCCCTTCTTCCCCGGATAACATTGTTCATTTCCTCGGTTGTTCCGGTGACAGGCCAGAAACCATGGCGTGGTATGGCCTCTTTTTCACTTCTTTGACACGTATTTCTTTGATTCCATTTCCAACTGAGGGACGATGCGGTTAATTTATGCCCTACATTAGGAACGATCGTAGTTGCACCCGTATTCTTTCTATCATCCTTGAACTCGACTCGACACTTGACCCCCTCCCTTGCAGTTTTCTGTCTGACCTGGTTCTGATTCTTGCGCCCCCTCTTTGCCCACCAACACCCTCGTGCGTGCCTCCCGCCCGAAGTGTATCTTTGTGCGAGGACTCATACCTCCGCGTGTTGTCTCCGGGGACTTTTACACCTCCCGTTTTTAATTAAGGTAAACATATCCCTGTCCATACGATGATGTCTCCACTTTTTATCTTCCTCTCTCGTCCTTTCGGCAACGAAAGATTCCCGCAGCTCCGGCGTGCTCCAACCCGACTAAGACGCAGCACCAAAATACCATCTCCCTGTTCCCTCGTGTCTGGAATTGTTTTGTCGGTTTTTTTCCGTTGCGCTCAGTTGCCCCTTTTCTCCTTTTTTCCAGGGCGAAAAGCAGCTGATTTTCTCTCTAGTGTTGCTTTTTTCAGCCTCCCCGAACTCGCCGCCAAGCGAACCGCTTTTATCTGGTTTACGGTCGATACATCGTTCCCGGTCCTCTTTCTGCCTCGTCAATCCGGTCTAGTTTTATGGTTTTTTTCTTCTTTTTTTCGTTGCCGAGGCCTGTTTTCTTTGCTTCCCTGCTTGTAGATGGATCATAGCGTCTCTAATCCATTCCAAGGTAGTGGAGACTCTTGCCACTCGTCGACTCGGCCTGCTCGGTCATACCCCTTCAGCATTTTTTCGTCCCCCCGTTGCAGTTGTCATGCTTCCTTTTCGCAACGAAGAAGCGAGGAGTTTTCAACTTAATGCACCACTGCGAAGATGTTACGTGTTGGTTACGCGCCTTTATTTTTAGATCGGCTCCTTAGTTTGTCGAGAAGTCCTCTTCCCCCACTCCTCCCCCTCTTGAACCTTTGATATTCTCTCAGCCTGTCAAACCCCATCTTCCCTTTTTGTTTGCCTTCTTTCCCACTCTTCGCCTCTCATTCTTAGGATAGTTCTTGACACAGTGTCGGCGTAAGATGCCGTTCGCTTCTTCTGTAATTCTCCACTTTTGAGCACTTTTTCATCTCTCTTTCTTATTCCTTGTGGTTGTAGATATTTACCACATTGGAATACGACTAAATCCTTCGCCTCGCGAGGCTCCCCGTTTTCCAATTTCTTCTTCCGTTTTCCCGTCCCTTTTGTCTCCTTCGAGAACCAACCTCCCGGTTGTTGTTTTCTGGTCTCGGCTCATATCTTCTTTTTTATCGTAGGATGTATTGTCTTCCATCTCCCCAACTGCCTGATCAGCCCCCATGGTCTTCCAACCTCCCTCTCTCTTCTTTTCCAGCGATAAGTTCTGCCTCCTCTTCCGTTTAACGGCAGCATGTCTCCTGCATCTCCGGCCCCGCCTGTACTCTGTTTTAGTTTGTGCTGTTCTTTCTAGTCCTTTCCGACCCCGCTACGTGTCCGCTAAAAAGAATTTTGCTTTCTATTGGCTTTACATCTCTCGCGAGGCTCATTCCAATCAGTGAATCCTCACCCCCGTTTTTCTCTCTTTTCACGACCCCCGAGTAACCGCCCATTCTCGGCTGCAACGCCGCCCATTTTCCGACCGAACAGAACTCTTGAGAAGTTGGCTCGTTCGGGCCGCGCAGAAGTACGCCCACCCGCTCGAGGTGACAGCTTTTCTTCCCGGGCTAATTTCCCCTAACTTCTTTTCCATCAGGAGTTAGCTGTATGACCACCTTTCGCGATCCACCTTTCAGACGGTCCATTGCTTTTGCTGCCGTCGTCGTCTTCCTCGTCCTAGTCTTTTTTCTTCGTGTTCGTTACGCGGCCTCTTTCCCCTTTGTCCACAAGTTCCATGTCTCTAGTCTCTTGGAACTCTTTACCGTCTTACAGTTGTCTCCTTCTTCTGCACGCAAGGGGAACGTCTTGGTACCACTCCCCCCCCCCTCCACCTTGATTCTGAGCAGCCCGTCCCCCTTAGCTCTTTGTAATTTCGCTCTTTTTGTTGCGACCAGATTCCTTCCTTTGACGTCAGTGGCCCCTTTCCCTCCTTTTGGCAACGGTCGAGTCAGAGCATTTGCTGATTATGTTCGCCGTTGCCCCTCTTTACTCCGAGAGTCTTCCACTCGACCCAACATTCCAACTCCCGCCGATCTTGATTCGCCAATGTCTTCCTCACATTAGTAATAAAAAAAATTGCCCAGACAAGACCTTTTTTCCGATCTTTCCCCGACCACTCTACTTGGCCGACGGCATTTTTATCTCCCCCTTCTCCCCTGCCTTCCCTCTCATTTCTGATCCGTGGCGAAAAATGATTTTCCTCATAATCGGCGTGGTAGTGGTTTTCCAGATTTTAGGCCCGTTGATTTTGACGAGAGTGCCGCTTGTGTTTCCGACTCCGATCCTTCTTTTCTCCGCGAACCTTTGAAACCGAATAATAGAATGTCGCGGAAACTTCTTTTAGAATTGTGGCGCGTCGCACCGCCGCTTCTTTATTTTTTCCTTTTTTCCGGATACAACCTACCTCCCCGCAATAGGGTTTCTTCGTACGAGGGAGCCAGATTTACCACATTACCTTCTCTTGTGAGGGACCCTATTCCTCTTGGAAGGAACTACTAACACCTTTTCTCCAATTGGGGACTCTTTCCCAGACATTCCCGAATACTTCAAGCAGTAGAGGGATCGATTTAGCCCATTGTCCTTCCTCCCCCTCGACTTTCTTTCGGATTCCTGAACCCCTCTGGTGTCGACTCGCCCTCTTTCACTTTTATGAATTTTCCGTTAGTAGACTCCTATCTATGTTACGACGGCAAACAACTCCCTCGGTCCACGTGCCGCACAATGTCCCTGACCCGGTATTAAGTTCTTCAGTCGAGGCCTGCGGATTTTTAACGTACCCACTCAGGTCCCTCCCCCTTCTAAATGCGATTCACTGTTCATCTGACTGCTGAAGATCTTTTTTTAGCAACTTTTCACTGACAGTTTTTTTCTTCATCAACTCTTTTTTCTTGGTTTCTTTCTATCTCCGACATCACATCTCTCTTATATAAGGCCGATCTATCACCGTTGTATGGTCTCATCGTGGCAAAGCATGCATTCTTCAGATCACCCAGCCGGTATGTTCTTGTCTTCGTCCTTTTTTTCCTCCCACCCAGCCCTCATACTTTACCCCGGGGAAGCGCTTCTGACGCTTCGGGCTTCGTTTGCCGCCAGACCTTCGGATGCTTTTTTTTCGTTAATCTTAGGAGAACTCGTTCCCTCCCCTCTTTTGTGCGGTGAAGAACCAGACTTCTTTTTCGATCCGGATTTTATTTGCTGCACCATGGTGGCCCCCCGCTAGACCCTTGATGTACCTACTGGTGCTGAAATCAACCTTTTCGTCAGAGCATTAATGCCTTTTTCCCGGGGGTGGTCTCTCTCTTCATGTTTACGAAACCTTTAAGATCTCTCATCCCTTGGCACAGGTTCAAGGCTCCGCTTATCGGCTTCACAAAGTTCAACCTCAACCTGCTGGCTTTTCTTACCTTTGAGCCCCTGCCCTCCCCCCCTTGTTGCTGGAAACTCACCCATTTTTCCTTGTACCTCCGTCAAAAGTAGCTGATACCCCGTCATCGAGATCTGCAAGCCCCCCTTCTTTCCATATAGCCGCTTTCGTCTTGTCATCGCGCAGCTTTGCCATTGGGCCGTTCTTCCTCTTCCGTGGCGGGCGGTGGTAGAACGTACACACTCTTCCACTTTGGACGTCCGCGACCCACGATCCCCCGGTCCCAGGATGGAGACCTATTGGCGTGGTTGTCACCTTTCCTTTCATTTCTTTCTCCTCCATCCCCCCTCCCAAGTCCCCCTCAATCCTACCACAACCACCCCACATCACGCCACACCCGCCCTTTCTTTCACCCCCCTGCACCCCCCCCCCCCACCGCTAACGATCCCCCCCTCTCTCTCTTTCACTTTCCTCCCTACCCTTCACCACTCTAATGACCCCTTCTCCCCCCCAATTCCACTTACCTTCCTGTCTCGTTCTAAGAAGTTTTGCTGAATTCCTTTAGCCTCTCCCCCGTCAACTCCCCTGAAAAAACTTGGTATGCCACATAGTTGCATCCCCCGCATTCCTTCTTTTCAGCAACGCCTTCCGTTGTGTTTCCTTTGCCCCCTCAAGGCGTCAGTGGCCGTCCCTTATGGTGTCCACAAATAGTTTTTCCATCCAATTTGCGCTTCTATATTCTCTGTGCACGACTGAACCCTTTCCATAACTTGTTCTCGTTTTTTAAAGTATAGAGAAATTTCCCCCCTGTCCCTGCCCACACCGATCTCTCTATAGTTAGCATCCTCAGGGAATTGATTTTGCTTCCAGCACTTGCTTTTCCCCCCCCCCACCCCGAGTTTCTTACCACTCCAGCCCGCCGAGTCAATACCTTCTCTTATGTGTAATTTCGCTTGAATCGCTCTTTTTGCTTTTCTTTTTACTCCCTCCCTTGCGTGACACCCCTCAGTTTACTTTGGGGTCTCCTTTTTTTTTCCCCCAAACTTGGGGGGTTTCCCCCATTACGAAGAATTCGATCTGTCCCAATTACGGAAGGCCGCCTTGCGAAACGACTAGCTTTTCCTAACTTTGATGTTTCTTCTTTACATCTCCCTGAACCACATTCCGGGCCTCGGGTCTCCCCCTCCCAGGGGGAGACGGAATTCGACTCCACCACGCTGAAACCTGACCCCTAAACA
>Ga0179593_1335358_pt1 | contig 10410 bp, 12 predicted proteins | sample CZODoug2_1_08_16_FD_185931 | JGI IMG/M metagenome (GOLD analysis project Ga0179593, IMG submission 185931) | Vadose zone soil fungal communities from Angelo Coast Range Reserve, California, USA - CZODoug2_1_08_16fungal (PacBio error correction) | ecosystem: Environmental > Terrestrial > Soil >... | reverse complement strand
CTCTTTGATAGGCCCCCCTGTGTTCTCAAAATGAATAGCGAGGATTGTTTGAGAGCGGACTACCCCTGTCCTCCCGCTCTCCTTTTGATTGGGACCCATTCCTTTTGCTATTTCTTTTCAACCATGACGGACTTTTGGCTTGACTTTTTATGCTAGTCTTCTCCGCCTTTTGAGTGCCCCTGAGACGATTTGGAGTTAACTTCTTTTTTGCCGAAGGAGACTATTATCTCATTTCCCCCTTGACCGCATGCTTCCCCGTTCTTTTTTGTATGTCGCTTTTAGCATGTTCTTGTGGCTTTCGAGCAATGGTTCAAAAGATGTTGGGAGCTTCGTTTTTCGATTTTGGACCCTTTTTTTCGCTATTTTTTAATAGGTCTTTTGGTAATCGATTTTGCATCATTTTAGGTCTACGCGAGTGCCCTTTCAAACATACTATCCCCTTTTGCTGTGTTGTTCTTTTCATGAATACTTGCATTCGTGGACCATCCCTCTTGGATCCCTATAGCGTGGTTGGTGGTGTGGGTTATCCATCGTATTTTCCCTTCCCATTTGTTTCCTCTTCGCTTCTTGAACATTTGTTGTGCGCCGGTTAGCTATGTCCCGTCCCCTTCTTTCGATTGTTTCCCTAGCATTTTTGAAATTCCGGATAATGGGAGAAGTGTACCAAGTCCTCGTTGATATTTCGTTCTGTTTTTTGTGGGTTCTTCTGTATTCGGTCTTGCGCTCTGTTTTGGCCTCGCCTGGTAGTACCTCAAGTAGCAGACCGTTTTTGTCCTCTGTTGTTCTTTTTATAAACGTCTTTTTTCAAATTCTTTTTTGTTTGGACGGGTATTGATGATCATTCTGGATTCTCTTTCGTCGTGGCCTAAGACATCGACTTGAGAGACTCGTGCTTCTCCCGTCGCTCCCATGACAATGTCGTGGAGACGTTTAGTTGGTGATGTCCTTCCGATGACCAAGATCTCCATTTTCCTGTGCTCTCCTACTTTTGTAGTTCGCATTTACCCAATGATGCTCTTTTGAGTTTTTCATTCTGGGGCAGCAGTGGCCCAGAATAGCACCATGGTGAATACTCCATGGACTCTGGTTGTCTCGCCTTCTAGTACGTGGACCGCGCTGACTCGGTCAGATGTCCCCCGTTGGGTGCACTACTGTGTACTGGTTATCTTGTGACCATTTCTATCTTTTTAATGGTCAACGCCGCTGCTTGTCATCTGGTATCGCCTGTCCAATATCTTTACTACGCTGCTAGGTTTCCCTTTTACTTGTGACTTTTGATTCCGACGGTTCTTTTCAGTCCTCTTAGTGGCCCTTCTTTGTCGAGATCGTAGCTTTTATTTGGCTTGTATTAACCACAGGTTGTGTTTTATTATGTGATTTCATCAGGCTGGTTGACTGCTGTAGGGATTTTTTTTTTTCCCCCCCTTGTTTACAACAGCGCCGCTCTTCCGATTGGTGTTTTTACTCTCTCTTTTGTCCCAATATTTAGTCCCTGCATTTCCGTTTTCTGAGGGAGACAAAGCTCCGTATTCTGTACCCCGATTTTTTTGTGCGAGTTATTGTCGTTTCTGTTTATCTTGTGAGCCAATTAACTTCTTGCTTCTGTTTTCCCCGCCGAGAGTGGCGCAGTACTTATTTTTACATTGGTGAGCGCCGTTGTGATTCTGCCTTGTTGGTGAACCTTATGTCACCTTTCTTTGATTTTTGTTTGCCTCGCCTGTTCGGTTTTGCTTCCTCATTCGTCGCCAGTTTGGGAGTGCTCTATTCTTTCTGTTCTTTGGAAATGGCAACGAACGGGGACGATTCTCCCTGGAATCCACTCCTTCATGCACTGTCCTCCAATTATTGTTTGGCTCTGGTCATGTCTACTCCAACATGTTGACGGAGTCTAGTGCCCTGCTATGCCTTCGCATGACGCAGAGTTGCTTGTTATCTGGCAACTTTCTCTTTTTCCATTTGGCTCGTGAGGAATTTGCGAGTGTAGGACTTCACCCACTTGTGGCCACCCGTACTCTTTTTGTTATTCATTCTATACCTTCTGGCTTTTCGCGACTTTTTGGTCACAAGAATCGTTTTATGGGTTTTATGAGATACTGGTCTTCATACTTTGTTCCTGAACCCGCTAGACCCCTCTTGAACTTCTCTTTCCTGACCTGAGTCAAGGTCTTCCGATCTGGCAGATTCCCCTCTATTTTGAGTCCCTTGCCCCGACTCCTAAAATTGATGTTTTGCTTTGAGCGTCGCGTCTGTTCATTTTTAACATTTGTGAAAGACATGAAAATCAGTCAGTTTTCCCCTGTATCAAGCTTTCTTTAGAAGCATCAGTCTAGCCCCTGGTTCTCTTAAGGAGATTATTAATGTGATCTTGTCGTTTTATGGCGTTTCAGGAGTGCACAGTAATCCCTGGTCCAATTTTTTGGTGAGAAGTTTGAACTCTGTCCTTTCGCGTTGCTTCCCCCCCCTTCTCCCCTTTGTTGTTGAGATCTTCACCATGTTCCTGCTCTTTTCCCTTTTCTCGCGCCTGAAAATTCTTCCCAGCTCGATTTTACATTTTCTTATTTTTCGTATACCATGACGCTTTTTCTCACCTCTCCTGAGGACCCCAATGGTTTTTTCCTCGAGGGAGTGATAAACAATTAATCTCTGGTGTTAAGTCTCGCCCCAGGTTCTTTTCTCATCGCATTTGCTCGGCGGGTCCATGTTATTCTTTCTTTTTCTTGCCCAGATGGAAAGTCCCAAAATCCACTTCCGTGTTTTTCTATCGCTGCCTTTTTATTTTGCTAATCCCCTCCCCCCTCAAGGTTGAACAGTGAGTTTGTCGATTTGTGCACCGCCCTTATTGACGGGACGCCCACTGATAAATTCATCCTGCCAAACTATCGTTCTTTATCTATTTCATAACAATCGTTCCTTTACCTTTGGCCTGATCGATGATAGAGCACATATGTCCCATGTTCACGCTGAAAATCAAGGTACTGCAGCAGTTGTTCGGGAAATCTTCTTTTCTTTCTTCTGATAGTTTCCTATGTCCTCTGCCTCCTTTGCTAGCACAGTTTCTTGTCCCCCCCCTCTGACTTATTATGATGCACCGCTTTAGATTTGTAACCGGATTAGTAGAGTGAACTCCTGGCCTTCCCTGTTGAAGTCAGCTTTCATAAGCTCTTTCGATATTGCCTCAAATAATGTAAACCGGTGGTTGACCACACACTGTGAGCCGCTGCACTTTTGCTCCCCATTCGTTTTCCCGCCCTCCGTGATGAGTTCTCTGATTCCCCTTTCCTCAATATTCCCCCCGTCCCTAAAACTCTACCGCATGTATTTGCGGTTTCGTCGAATGTCGATCGTGATTTTTGCCCCTTAAGGCGCATTCATTCACTGCACTTACTTTTGGAGTTTTTTTGTTGGAGTCTGACTCCCAAAAACTTGGTCTCCAATGTAGTGGTATGTACTTTCCCCTTCCTCAACCTCCTTTCACCCCCGCATTTTTGGGTATCGTCTTGTCCCTCGGTCCCGGCTTTTAAGGTCAGCTGTTTTTATCCGCATGTAGCCCTTTCACATGTTCTCCACTGACCATATATGGGCGCATGCGTTCGGTCAACTTGTTTTTTGGCCCGAAAAGATGTAAGCCCCTCCGGTCTCATCTCTTTGTTCCTGTAATTTTTTTCCTTCTTGTTTTTGAGACGTAACATGCCGCCAGAGGGGTCTAGTTAATCTGTGTCACCTGACGGTCCCCCGTCCTTCTCCCGTCACTTCCATTTCGTTCGTACTTTCTCCTTTTCTACTCTTTTCACGATCTCATCGGAACCTCTAATTTGCCTGCCCACCTCTTCGTCCTTACCGTTTGTGTACCTTAGTACTGAACCTGATTTCTCCTTAGATCTTTGTAAGTCGATTACCTCAATCTAATTCATCGCCCTTCCTTCCTTTGTTTGTCATGCGTACTGGCGTCTTGCTCTCTTTACTCGTCCTGACGCTTTAGCCGACATGCCAAAACCCATCTCCTTCTCCTCCGCGACCCACACACCCCCCCCAGGTCGAAGCAGGTGATCAACAAGTCTTCGTTAGGATAAAAAAATCCCTCCGCGACTGACTCAGGTACCCCCGCTCGCAGTTAACGGCCCCGCATTAACCCGTGCCTGAAACCCCGTTACTATTCCCTCCCTGTCCTGCTTCAGCTCCTCGTTTTCCGCACTTCGGAGCTTCGTTCCCGTCGAAAACATTTTTATTTTAATCCCATGAGCAGTGAATTGAAGGAATCCAGCCTACCCCCAACTGCTGCGCGAGCTTTTTTTTTTCCTTTCTGTTGCTCCTCAGTGTTCGATTTCGCTGCCGATTAGTTGTCGGCTTTGCCCGTGTATTTATCTATTTTTGGCCTTCATGGCTTTGCAGCTGTTACTATAATCAGCTCGGGCTGAATTGCATTTAATTGAAGGTCAAATTGTCCTTGGTCCAAGTATTGCAGGGCCATCAACCATTCTGTGTCCCCTTTTTTGGGGTTAGTAAGTTGACGCTTGAAAGTGGTCCCGTATTTTTCTTTCGTACCAACCTCCATTTGTCAAATCCTTGCTCTCCCTCTTTTCACCCGTCAGCAAGCAATCGACTTCGCGCTCTATGTCCCGTTTTGGCGCGATTCGCAATACCGGCTCCATCATCATTCTGGAGGGGTTGATTCCATCCCTTTGGAAGTCGCCTCTTCTGTTCCTCTTTTTGAACGCGAATTGCACACCTTGTCATTTTTCTCTTCCTGCGCCTTTGGTATGTGTAATCCTGGTACCTGGCTCCTTTTCTCTGTCATCATCTTCAGTGTTTCTGTTTTTCTGTAGCGAGTCGCCGCTTCTATGCTCCAATTGATTTGTTTAAGGTTTTGTGGGACGCAGACCTCCCCTGCGCAGCTCGATTCCTTTGACTTTACCGCGCCCTCCTTAATGAATGCCGGGCACTCGCGTCGCTTGATGTCTTTATGTGCCTCGGAACTCTGTTCTATTGCTGGATCTTTTGTAGCACGGATTTTTGCGAGATCATGTGTTTACGCCATTTGGCCTCTTGGCAGCTAGAATATGTCTGTGTGTATTTGTATGAGCTTGTGGACTGGGTGGTTGATGTCTGAGCATCTTGCTTTCATTTGACGTCATTGTTTTTCAGATTCCTCCCTTGTTTTGATCTCTCCCTTCCCCAATCGGGGTGTCGATGCTGTTAATACATAAGTTCTATACTTTTTTGAGTCTCATCAATGGTGCCTTTACTTTGAATTCTTGTGTCTTTAGACCAATCGAGCGTCCGACTTCCTAGCGAAATTTTGTTTGTGGGCGTATCGGTCCATGCATAGGGAAATCCTATCTCATTTAGCCTAGGAAGGACGAATATTGTCACCCACTTTTTGAGTTTGGTTGCGTGGTATCTGTCCCCGCTGGGGTTAGCGGAGACTGTCCTGTGAGTCCAAGTCGTATGAATTGTGTGTTTTTTGCCTGGTCCATTTTCTGCTGGATGCGGATACTGATGATTCCCTGACTACTTTTCTTTTTTAGTCAGTGTATGCTCCTGTTTTAATTTGGCGCTCTCTTTTTGGCTTTCTTTCGTAGTCCTGCTGCTGTTTATCCTACGTCGCTGTTTCTCCCACATGACATTTTTCGGTGTGGCTGGGATGTATTGCTGGGATGTTTTTTTCCCGAAAACTCCATACGGGCGCTTTGCCGGCCCGTCCAGCGCTGCACCCCGGCACCTTCGGTATGGGGCGTGTATGGGTTGATTTATTCTCGCTGACAGATCTGTAGTGGAGCCACCCTCAGTGACTCGTCCTTTTTCTCTCAGTTTTACACCATGTTCGCTTGGTCTTGTGTTTTTGTCTTGTGCTGTATGGGGACCATGGGATTTTCCCTCCGCGTGGCGACTGTTCCCATACTTGTGTCTGGACCCCTGCCGTCCCTGTTCGCTGAATGTTTGATCTGAGAAACGGCTAATCTCTCACGGACGCGGATGTTTTTTTTATTAGCTATTTGGTGTGGGCAAGGTCCTCCCGGTTTTCGTGGGCATTTTCCTGCCGCTCAGCTCCGTCTCTTATGTGTATATCGGGTTCGTTAGCCCTGGATCTGTTTTGCACCCCCCGCCTTAGACTATTTGCATGGGACCGGTTCTTGTCTCGACAAGTTGCTGGCCAGTCCGTTGCGTCAGAGAGCGCTGTCCGTCCCCCGATGGTTTGTTGCCGGGAGTTGCGCTACCTTTTTTTTGGCTTCCGCGTGCAGGCTGTTTGTCGCGTTGTTCCCCTTATGCCCATCGCGCTCACGCGTGTTCCTTCCGCGCGCCTTTGCAACTCTTTGGGTTCGTTTCACCCGATGGCCTGCCTCCTCCTTTTTTTTTTTATTGTTTTCGTTTCTTGCTTTCGCTTTCTGCGTTGCTCCTGGTTAGGCCCCTGGACATTCTGCCTCAGGAGTCTCGGCTTTAGCGCCCTGATTTGTGGTATGGTCTCTTCTTTTCTCTATTTGGGCATGGTATTCTTGTTGTGCCTCTTGCTGCGGCTCCTTACCTTTTTCTCATTATTCCATGGACGAAACCTTGCATGCCAATTCTAAAGCTGGTTTAAGTGCCTTTTCTATAGCCGATTAGGCTTTACGGTCTCGGCCTCGTATACAACATTAGTATCTGACTCGTCATACTGGATGCCTTAAGATCGTCTAACCGCAGCTGCGTGATGGCAGTTTGTCTGCTTTTGTCCGTGTTTCCACTTTGACGATGTTCTCTCAGTGGTGTGTTGCCAACAAGGACCCCCCCCCCCCTGTTTCTGAGGTGTCCTCCTTTTTCTGTTCAACGGATTCGTTCGATGATGTTTACTGGTTTTCCTAAGGTTTGGCCCGGTTTTTGGCCTGCCTGTAAGGTCGACCGCAGTTTTTTCTTTCTCTTCGCTTATCAAGTTCGTGTTGCGCGGCACACCGCGTATTGACTGTTTTACTGGTTTTAGTCCCTTTGATTTGCAGCCCTCGTTTTTTCGTGGATGGCGCCTGGAAAAGAAATTGGATTGAAGAGTGAAAGAAAGGATATTTCCTATCCCCCAAATTGGCCTGGTCCCTTCTCGGGGACAGTCAGTTTCTGGGTTCCGTATTGTAGCCCTGTTGGTACCCTCCCTGTTGATAGGTTTTTAATATCGAAAGAGTTGTTTGTCAAGAACTTGAAATCTTTGGATTGGTTGTGTGTGTTTTCCCTTACGATAATTTGAACCTCGAGCAGTCTGGTTTTGGTCTTTTTATATTCGGTTTAGTCCTTCCTTCCATTCAGTTGTTGTTGTTGTGCTCTTTGGGTGTCTTCTGCCTTCCATGCGCATTCTTCGCTTTCCATGGGGTCAATTTATGCCTTGCCCCCGCTGATTGTCCCCCTTCCTCGATCCACTTCGACTTCTCCTGCTACCACTAGGACCTTTTTGTCGCTTTTCTTATTACTGCCCTGTTTGACTTTGTGAACTATTCTCCCCCTTTATGAAACGGGTCGTTGTTCTGGTGGCACCCTTCCAATTTGTTATTTAGTAGACCACGTGACAAACGTATGATGTTCCCGCTTCTGATAGCTTGTTATTCATCCGATTAACCCTTCCGTTTGCCCCAGTTTATCTTGTCGAACCGTCCATGATGTGCCGCCCGTCTTCTCCTATTATTGTTCAATCATCCCGAATTGGAGCTCCCTGATAACACTCGCTTGTTGTGACATTGTGGTCCCTCGTGGGTTTTCCTTGAGCTGGTTGCTCTAGTCCAGTTTTATATGTTCCCGCTGACAAGGTAAGTCATGCAGGATCGCACTATGTTGTTGTTCGCGTCTGCGATCCCTCTCTCGTCCCCTTCCGAGATTTTTGGATACAGCTGCTTGCTAGAGCTAGCCGCTGGTCTGCGGAGTTGTGCATGCTGCGCTGCGTTATGCATGCAGAGTGCCTTGTTTATTAAATGGCATCCCGGTGATTCCCTTTACAGCAGCCTTTCAGGTCGGCACTTTCAACCTCCCCCTGTTTTCTCCCCTCTTTAGCGAGCCTGCTGGTGTTTTGTTTCTGGTACTCGGGTCGCAATTTTACGCTTCTTTTTTCTGTCTTATTTACCTATGTTGCATGTCTAATTTGCCCCCCACATGGAATTATTTTTCGTAATATGTTCCTCTTTTCGTTGCTCCGTATGAAACGTTTATTTGTGACGCCTTATCCACTGGTGGTCCCTGTGCTTCGTGTGTTGAGCCTAGCGCCGGATTCATAATCACCTCGGTCTCCAGGTTTCCCGTCCTGTCACCGGAAATCCTTGGCATGAAGATGGTGTGTCCAGGCCCCCTCCGTCTTCCCCGGTTTCCGGTCCAGGTGGTTTCTTGGGAATCCCCCCTTTGGTGTTACATTCTGATGACATTGGCTCCTTTATCCCCTGCTTGCGCGCCGTTCAGATGTTCTGTTGGCGTAAGACTTCATACGCCCTCCGTCCTGCTTATTGCATTGCAAGATGTCCCGTACCCGTTATGTTATCCATCAGGCCCGCGTCAATCGTTAGTAGCGTCCGTCCATGTTAGTTCGACTACACTTCAATGCCGGATCGAGTACAGCCTTTTTTCTGGTTTTTTCTCTGCACACCCTCCGTAACATCCCGTGCCCTTTTTCTCCTTTGAATGTAAACATTCGGAAGAGGACCGTTGATCTGCACCTATGCTTCCTGAGATTTTTTAGTCTCTGTTGGAAAGTGTCACCCCCCTCTCATAGGTTTCGTTTTTCGCCCGGTGTATAGTTCCCGTCTTTTTGTGATGCGTGTTTTAACTAACATCTGATCCCTATGCCTGCGTCTGCCCCCCAAATACCAGTCAATTCTAAGCGGGATCAATCGATGAGTTGCGTATTGTGATACGTACCTGTAAACCTCCCTGTTCCTAGGTGGCTCTGTGTACACCCCCCCACCGTAGCGTTTGATAGTGAAAGGTGGCAGACCCGCTTGATCCCCCTGGGTCGCGGAACATAGCGGTCATTGTTTGTCCTCTTGCCGCTTTGTGTTTTCCCCTTCCCCTCTGAGGGAGTTGACCCTATCTCATCTAGTTCTTCTCAAGTCCGCCATCCCATATCAAACATTTTTTTGCATTTCTTTATTCTTCTTTGCGGTGAGTAAGTGCCCTGCAGGACCTCCCTCATTCCATGCCCCCCCTTTGACCACGTCTTCGCGTCTTTTGGTGCCACTTCGTTGGTCTTTTTGTTGGTCCTTTTGTTCCTCTTTACCACTCTGTTCAGTATTTTTTGCCTATTGCTGTTTTTTCCCCGCCTTGAATTTCATCTGTTTTGCCAATATGAAAATTCCTCAATTTCCTGCCAGCTTTTTTTTGGCTGCTCTCTTACTTGAACTCCTTGTTAGAGCCCGTTACAGTGCTCAACATTCCCCCTTCGCCTGGCAATTTCTGGATTTCCTCTTGACAATGGCCTGTTTGTTAAGAGACTGCTTTTTTTTTTTCGTCAACCAGACCCTCGCCAAATTGTCTTAAGCACTCTCTTTTCCGAGCTTGCCTGGATACCTTTTCATCCTCCGCTATGCCGACCTTTTAATTTCATGGTCCTGGTTTGTGTGTCCATAACTTTCGAGCTGCGGTCCTGGTTCTCGTCGTGTTTCCCTCTCAATCATCTTATTGCCTTTCCCTGATGTAACTCTCGTGTTTTCCGTTGTAGCCTTCCTCCCGTTGTTTTGGGTTGTATTTGGCTCTCCCCTGTGAGCGGATGGTCCCCTGATTCGTGCTGCCCTTTTGTTATGGCGATTTTCACTCCTACTGTTTGGAAATGGGGGTTCCCCCGATTTCGATTCTCTATGATACTTTTGCCATGCCGCTGGTTTTTTGCTTTTTTGTCACATTATGCGGGGTTGGTTGAACTGTTTAGCTTTTGTGATTCAAGAGAGGCTTGAATTGATTTGATTAGCCCTCCTGGATGGCAGGGTGGGCGAGACCTTTACTCCCTTTCTGCCCTTCGATTTACCGTTCCTCTTCTTTTAGCTTTGTGGAGACCCTCGGGCTCAGACGCCCCTAATTCATTTGTTCGTAAAAGAGACCAGCCCCCATGCGTGAAGTGTCCTTTTTTTTGATTATCAAGTTTTATCGGAGCTTTTCCCTCCTGAGTCAGCACTATTTTTCATTGGATGTGTTGAGTCTTCCCTGGGATATGCTCAAACTATGCCGCTCTTTACTGGGACGATTTCAAGTGCTTGTTGTTTTCTGGACTTTTTCTCTTAATTGTCCACTATGATATACTTATCCCCCTTTCTTTCATGGTGATGACTCCACCTGCGCGACTTTGTCCCCTGATATTTGCTTCGTAATCCGCTGACTCCATTTACGTCATGCTGTTCTTATCTGTCTGTTGTTTCTGGGTAGGGTGCAGTTACCTTTCATGCGTGGTGTGATGCGCCCCTGTAGCTTTCTTGGCGGGGG
>Ga0179593_1297867_pt1 | contig 10410 bp, 14 predicted proteins | sample CZODoug2_1_08_16_FD_185931 | JGI IMG/M metagenome (GOLD analysis project Ga0179593, IMG submission 185931) | Vadose zone soil fungal communities from Angelo Coast Range Reserve, California, USA - CZODoug2_1_08_16fungal (PacBio error correction) | ecosystem: Environmental > Terrestrial > Soil >... | reverse complement strand
CTCGGTCAAGCGTCCACGTCCTTTTCCTTGGAGCCTCTCGGGTATGAGTGCACAGTCTATCGTGGTTGGTACTTCTTCTTTCCTTCCCTTTCTTGTTTGTTTCATCACGTCTTCACAGTCCTATTTACTGAGGCCAAAGCTCTTCTTTGACCAAGTCCCTCCTTCGGTTGTTGTACCATGGAAAACGTATCCGTACGAAACACTGTCTGTTCTGATAGTACGGCTCGACTTTTGTCCGTAGCGGCTTTGATTGTTAGTCCCTTCTAATAAATTTTCTCTCCCTTTTTCTTCCTCTATACCTAGTCCCTCGAGTGCACGGTTTAACGTGGTATCTCCGATCCGGTCGCCCTCCTAGCGCTGTTACAGCTGGGATACTCTGTGACAGCCCTGACCCTGAGCCTATTGGGTCTTCTCCTCCGGGCCCGCGTCTGCCCCTTGACCTGCACTCCCCTTCCTCGCCAAGAACAATTCGATTCAACCCTGTAAGAGCGCGTCGTGTCGTTGGCTTTCCCTCTATACAAGTCGGCGAGCGCCAAAAACCTTCGAGTTCTAGTCATTTCTTCCTTGCCTCTTCCCTGAAACTCCTCTTCCTTTGGTCTATCCCCTGCTCCTACTCTCCTTTCTTAAGGAATAGATTCTTAGCGGCCCAGCATAGTTCCTTCCTCCTGGTCCCGACGCCCATCGAACTATGCGTTTCGGCCCCGCGTTTTTTCCTCTCCGGAGCCGCCCTTCGTCCTTCTGCTCTTTTTTTTTTCCCCTCTGCGCCTCTTCCCCATATACAGAGCTCGCCGACAATAGGGTTTTTTTTTGCTATCGTGACGGCTCTGACGCGACTTCCTACCCCCTTGCGTGCCCGCAAGCTTCCTCCCGTCTCGCTCTCCATCTCACCTCTTTTTCGCCATTCTTTTCGGGATGTATTTCTTCCGGCGTTGGTGAAGGCGCGACCAACGCCCCGAGCGTCAGCGAATTACATCCCCCTTCTTAATGTTAGGCTCGGTCCCCTGCCCGAAATAGGACCCCCCATTTTCCTTCTGCCCTCCGCTTCCAATCCCCTGGGTCCCCTCTCTTTTTTTTGTGCCGCCCTTGGGACCTGTCCCATTTCGGATCCGACCCACCTTAGCTCGGTTTGCCCCCCCTCTGCTCGTCTCTTTGATAGTTTCACGAGAAAATGGCGTAGGTGAAAGGGCGGATTCTCGCTCCCTGATGCCGACATCTTGTTCCCCTCCCACTGTCATTTGCAGGTTCTCTTATGTCCTTCGTCGTCTTTTCGTGCGGTCATTTCAGACCACCCAATTCTTTTAACTTTCCCCTGGACTTATGTATTCGACTTTCTGCCCATCTCTCGTAGCCCTCGGTGATCTCCATTCGTAGTGGCGTCTCCCCCTTCGACCGCCACTTGTCGACACCTTCTCCTGGTCAACTCCCCTCCCCTTTTCCGCATGCGTGGTGCAAGAAATTCCCTCCGCAACCTTTTTATTTCCTTTGTTCAGATTCTTAAGATATGTTCCACTGCGTGTCCGCGAAATTCTCTAAAGCAGTTTCTCACTCACAGAAACCTCGCCCTACCTCACGGTTTCTTGATCTTCTTGTTCAAGCAGCAACCCCGCAGAGTCTCCTCCTGTCCTCGCCCGATCCACTTTCTGCATGAGGATTTCTCTTGACCCTTGACGTGGAAGTATGATCCCTTCTCGGGGCGTCTTTTTTGGTGCCAAGACCTTCCCTTCTGCTTGCTCCCCGGTACTGGGAAGTAGATGAGCCCTTGGTTCAGATCAGTCTCTCAGTCCTTGCCGCCCCTGCGTTCTCCGAGCTTCTCCCCAGTCCCCTTAAAGGCCTTCCTCCTCCCCTTGCTGGACACCAGGATGTAAACATCTCGATCCTTCCTCTCCTCCATGTTGGAAATCATACCCTACCCACCACCGGGATCCACCCCTTGCGATACGTGAAACATTCATCCTTTTTCCATGGCATTCTGTACCCCTCTTCTTATCGCGGCATCCCCCTGGTTTTGGCGTGCTCCCCCCTTCTGCAAGATTGAAAAGATAGCTAGCATAGGTGCGCCCTTTCTCCCCATTCTGGCAACTGATTGTGAGGATTCTTTTGCGACTTTCCCTTTAACCATCCTACCAATCCGGGAAATGTTGGAAGGGTGTGAGTGAATAGCTAGCGCCTAGCGACTTCTTTTTTTTTTTTCACTTATCATCGCGTCAGTCGCTCTGCGCGCTCTCTCTTTCGCAGTCTACTCCCCGACTGTAACCGGCCTGAAACTGTTCCGTCCGCTTTCTTGTACCCTGTAATTCCAGCAAGCTACTTTCTTTCCGCTCTTTCCGTCCGTCCACCTTTGCAAAGAGAAACATTGATACGTATAATCGCCTCTATGACCGAATTTCCTTGACCCTTTTTCTCTACTCTTCCGATTGCACCGGCGGTCTCACTCCGCTGTCGAAGCGAGGCCCTCCTAGAGCGACTTAATGATACCTCCTGCTGTAACTCGTCGCACGTCTTTCTTCCCCCACTTCCTCTTCTTCCTAACCTCCCAGGGAAACGATGGAAAATTAATCCCCCCGCGCTTTCCTTTTTCTTCTCTTCTTATGAAATGTTTACCCCCTCACTTCGCGACGCCGAGCGTGAGTAGTAGGAGAGTTTTGGACCTTTTTCCCCTCTTCTTTTAGACCCTGCCTCTGTTATGTCCCGGTGCGCTTCAGATATCCCCAAAAGGCTAGTCTCCTCTCTGACAATCCTCATAGAGCCCCAACTGGCGATGCATCCGCGCCACAATACGACACGCGACCCCCCCTTCACGCCCCTTTCTATTCTCACGTCTAACCGCCACGGTAGTTCTCGAGCACCTTCTTCCTGGATACTCCGGTCCTCTTCTATATCTCCTTACGGAACGACAGAATTTCTGTGCCGCCTCATCTTTAGACTGAAATTCAAGTTCCTGCGTTCTCTGCGTCTTGATCGCATACTCTTGACAATCTCAGGTGATACCTGCTTTTCCCCCTCCTCCCTCCCCCCTCTTTACTCTTATTGTCTGGCGGGGTAGTTTTGGGCCAATCATGAGTTCACAGTACGACGCTCTCCCTTTCCTTCCTCCCATCTCGCTTGGATCTAGAGCAACGCGATACGCCCCCTAAACCTCTCCACTCTCCACCTCACCGGTTTTTCACCCAGGTGTTTTCTGTATTTACTCCCCTCCTAACCTTTAGCGTCCACTGCATACTACAAAAAGACGGCATTGGATCTCTACGTACTCGCTCTTGCCCCTCCCTCCGGTGCTGGTGTTGGATACTTCGAACTACTCGCCTTAGTCTACTTAGCTTTTATCGCGTAAGGATCCTCCGTTTCCTGCCCTGAGGCAGTTTTTTCGCTTCTTCCCAAACTCAGTCGCAGTTGCGTATTGCGTTATTTCTCTTTTATCTTTCCTCCCCTACGTTGTGTTGTTGTCTTATCCATCCTCCAAAATGGATTGCTCTTGGCTATAATGAGACGCCCGCTGTCTCGCGCGCTCTGCCGTCTCTCTACAACTGGCTACATTCAGTCCCCTCTCCCTTGAGAGCCTCTCCGATTCCTTGCGATTCCCTCACCCTACCCCTTCTCTTCCCTGTATTCTTCCTTCCTAGCCATGCAGCTTTTTGATCGTCGCGTGCTCCTGCTCCTCTCCTACTTTCCCTCCATAAGCAACATGTTTTTGACCGTATCGATTTGTGGGATCTCTTGGCTATTTCGGTATCGATTCGCTCGATGATCCCCCTAGATATGCTTTTTTTCCACGGTTGTTCTAGCTCGTCGTGAACCTCCTTTCCTTTCACTGCCTTAGCAGACGCTTCTATAGCGGACAAGACGGGCGATTTCCTTTTTTTTTTTTCACCTATCTTTTTTGGGTTCGGCCGTTGCGATGCCAGCTGCGCTCTCGAACGTTCATTCACCACTTACTGTGGACCTTTCGCGTTCTGCCTCCTGATCGGCACCACAGCCCGTATCTACTTGTTTTCTTTCTAAAACCACCGGTTACGGCGGATCAAGTTTAGTCGGTGTCTTGGTTTTCCCTCAACGTTTCGTTGAGATCAGGCTTCTCTATTCGTGGGCGCTTGGGCCCTCTTCCGCGATGCTACTCGCTTTGGATAGCTGAATTGTAGTCACTTATTACGTTTGCCTATTTCTTTCTGCCCAGCCGCCATCGTGGCTCGGACGTCCTGTAGCACGTCTAGTAAACTGTTACCGCCCTCCCCGCTTTCTAATATCTTCAGGACAATTCTCATAAAAAGTCCTCTCCTCCCCGCCTGTGGCTCCTTATTTGTCCAGCGGTTGCCTTTTCTCTGTTCCCGAGACGGATTGGTGCCCGCAGCGCTCGACTTTCTCAGCAGCATCTGCTTCCCCTTAGCCAGGATGCTTCTCGATTCGACGCGGCGTGAGGACCGCGGTGCACTGCGGGAAGTCCCCCTCCTTCGCACATGTTACCCCCCCCTGTGGTTTCAAATTTCGGTCATTGTTTTTCGCTCAATGTCCGCTTTTCAAATTTTGCTCCTCCAAGTCGGACAGCCCGTAGTTCTTGTGTGGGTCTCCCCCATCGTAATGGCCGCCAGTGCAGTGGCTTCCCCCGTCTTGCTCTCTTTTTTTTCCCCGATAGTGCCGAAGAAGAGCGATCCCCTTGACTCGTCCTCTCCTGCAACCCACCCAATCCAAGTCTTTCCCTCTTTTTGCTCTTCCCTTCCTCAAACATTAAAACCAGGAACTTCCTTTTTCCATTTTATTTTTCATTCAGTCGCACCGACTCCCCACCACTTCGTTTTTCCCTCCTTTTAGATTACCAATTTTTCTTTTTTTTCAGGCTTTCGGGCCCTTGCCATTTTTATCCACTCAAAAAAAGAGGCGCCGAGCGAGACGGTCACCTCCCTTCTTTTTTTCCCTTAATGGAGAGGTGGTCTAATGATCGCGCCGAGTCCTGCGTTCTCCCAGCTTTATTATATGTATCTTCCCCCTTTCCTTCTAATAACGTAGCTATATGTCCGCCATTTGTACAGAACTGATTAAGCGCAATTGACGGTGGCATTGTTCCGTCTCTCTTCTCTCTGATCCCAAGATTGAGAAGCTTCTCTCCTTGCTCATCTATTCCACTCACTTTAGAAAGAGAATCCCTTGTATCCGGCCTTCCTCTTTCCCGGACCTTTCCCTTGAAAAGCTCCCAAGACGTACAAGGTAAAATTCTCAAAGATTAAAGCTGTTGGCCTTTGGTCCTTCTCTTGCGCTGTTCTTTTCCAGCGTGTCTCCGTGTTTTTCCTCCTCGCAACTCCCACTCAGACATCCCGTGAGGTAGTGTCTGTTATGTCCCCATGTTTCCGGCCTTCTTCGGATTGAACGCTGAATAGCCGGATCTCAAAACCCCCCTCTCCCCCCGGAACTCGGCCGGGGGTCGAGATTTGCGGCACACCTTGATTGTATCTTTTTTTGAAGTTCCCCCTGGTCCATTGCTTAAGGCCGCCTATATATTCGAATGCTTCTATTTCTTCGTTCCCCTACTTTGTGTAGAAGAAGGCGGAAGCTCTTTTCCCGTGGAACCTGTTCCATGGGATTTTAATTTTTTTTGGAGAAATCTTCCATCAACAACGTCTAAGATGAAACTCCTCGATACCCCTTCTTTAACGTTGGTGTTTCGATGTAGAATCGAGCTCGCGGCGCCTTAAGCTTTAACTCCCCTTATTGAAACAACTCTCGACTTGGCCCCCCGTTCCTGAGTTTAGTCTAGCTGTTCCTTTTCTTCTTTCCTTCACTCTTTCTCCCATGGTCGTAGCGCGGCCGTGAAATCGCTCATCCGATGTTTCGTAATACTTACCGAGCTTCACCTTTGCTCGGCCCCCCCGGTGGATTATATCTCGCCTTGTTCCCTTTTACGTCACCCACTTGAATGACATAAATCCCGGCAGAACTTCCTCCCCAGTGTATAAAATGATAGCGATGCTCGGAAGTTCATTGCGAAGCCCTTGTCTCAAACAATCCTTCCTCCCCTCTCTACCTATGTCTTTCCTTGAGAGCTTTTGAGCATGGTGAAGTGAGGGCACTCTAGCCCATTTTCCACCAAGGTAACCTTTGCGGTCACGCTGCCTTCTTTTTTACATCACACCGAGTGTTTTCCCCCCCCGCTCTCCTTTAGTTGTTCCATGAGGGTCAACGATGCTTCCGGCTAATGTCCCGAGAAGGTACCCCCATGCGGAGTATAGCCTTTCCTCGTATTCCAGCTGAGCACATGGCAATGGAAGTTGAAGGTGAGCTCACTCCTTTTCCCTTCCTCCCCTACGTTTTTGCATTCTCCGTATTAATGTGTTACCTGCACCTCCCTTGGCACCTCGCCCTCTCCTTGTAACCGGTGCGTTGCCTGAATTTCCCTTTTGCTACTACGTTCAGGGTTGTTCCCCGTCGTCGTTCCCGATAAGCGGACCGCTTCTCTCCTCCCTTCCTTCCCCACTCTTATCTCAGCCCCCCTCTTGAACATGTCGCTATCGAGTCGATTCTTATCTAGCGACAACGATACCACGTGCACACTCCCCTCGGCCCCATGTCATCGGTAAATCTTTCTTCCACTTCTTATCCCGGTCTAACCCTCGCGATTCCCGGACAAGCCGGCATTTTTTTACCCGTCCCGCACCTCCTATTTGAGTTAGCGGGGATCGTTTCATGGACACACCAAACGCCCCCCGTCTGGGCCGGGATTGTACCGGCATCCAGTCTTTCCCTCTTTCACATTGACTGTAACTGACGGGTTCTGCCCGTCACAAGCCCTTGCAGAACCCCTCCCAAAAACGGATATGACCTTTCCCGTTCCCCCTCTCCTCTTCCGGACATTTCATCCTTCTCCCCTATATTAGATCTCTATATTTTCATCCTATAGTTTTTGTTGCTCTCGTCTGCCTACTCTTCGCAGCCGGAGGCCCTGTTCAATTCTTGCATTATCGGCCTTGATGAACTGTCCTCTCAGTGGTCTTTTTGCTTTTTCTCTTCATGCGGGCCGTGCAGGGCATCAAGTGCTTTACAGTCAAGCTTCCCAGCAAGAAGTGGTATCTCGGGACCAAGCCCCGTACATACCCCCTTGCGTTTGTTTCTGGCCCCTTTTCCCCCGATCCCGCACGAACCTGTAGAGTTTTTTCTCGGATTTTTGACGGCTGCCGGCCGATAGTCGCGGTTTTTCCAATGCGCCCGAACCAGTTCCCTTTCTTTCTTGCCACCGAAATAGTTAATGCGTATCATAGTCGTTGCGCCTGAAGGATCATTCGGTGGCACTTTTCTTTTCCCGTCTCCGGCCTCCCGATTAGCGAATGCTTCACGCGTGATATGTTCAAGGCCTTTCCCCCGAGCCGCAGGCCCCCCCCTCCTCGTTGCCGGGCTTCTTTGACTACTGTTCGCTGCGACCGCCACCCTAGCCCGGCCCCTCACTCCCCTTCGCTTTCCCCCCCCCCCCGGGTAACCTGCGTTGTCGTGCCGTATGTGCGCCGGGACCCTAGCTGCAGAGCTGTCCCCCCACGGCTAGGTTATTTCTGTCCTCGCTTTCCCTGCAAATTATGGTTTTCGGTTCTCATGTTTCCGTCGGAATTCTTTAAGCCGAGTTTTCCCGATGCATTCGCCTTTGTTTCCGTCACTTTTCACCCTCAGAACTGGACCGTCTCCCTCTCTCTGCGTTATGTATGTGTACGCCTTTGACCCGGTGTTTCACTTCCCGTGCGCGACCGCCTGACGTGGCGACGTGCATGGCCCCGAGTGCCGGTCCAGTAACCCTGCCCCCTATGCTCGCCGACCTATTTGGTCTTCCCCTGCCCATGAGGCGAGTTTTGACTACACTTGGCGGCGAAAGCTTCCTTCCCGTTCTTAACCTAGCATGTGATCTGCTTTTTTCCCTGGCTGTGATTGCTTATTTTTTTGGCGGGGCAGGCGAAACCCTCATTTAGAGAAGGGATTTCTAATCACAATCTTTGTCCTCATAGGGTGGTCCGCCCTTTTCTCCTGGTTTTCCCTCCGGATTACTTCCCCCATGTCAAACCTTTTCCTCCCTACCCCCTCATGGTGAACCTAGGATGTGCACTGGTGCCCGACCCTGCTCCCCCCCGTAAATTCGGGCTATCAAAGAGAGCCTCGTTGACAAAAGAGGTCGATTTTCATCTCCCCTTTCCGTAGGGATGAATGGCGGTTTTCGGAGGAGCTAGAATGCCGACCAATAGTCTCCCTACCTGTCTTTCTCCATGGCCGGTTTTTCGGAATGGCGGTCTCTTTCTGGGCTTTTTAGCCAAAAAAGCTCTGCCCTACACACTGTCCTTTATTCGGACTGCCAAATCTCCGCGTCCCCGGCTTCTGCTACACCTCCGTCGTGTGGTGGCTCTCATGACGACCTGCCCTTTGCTGTACTTTCTGCCGCCGATCAACTAACTTTTACGGCACTTCACAATCAGTGGCTGGTGCCCTGCAATCTCGAACCCACCGTGGTGCCACCTATTTGACGTGGATCGATGTTTCTTCCCGGCTCTGTCCTGCGTTCCCCGCTTGAAATTTTCCTGAGCATGTTGCCTTCCCCTGTGTTCCCCAGAACCACGCCTCACGGTTATGCTGCTGAGGCGGCGTTCACGGAACCGCCAACAACTACTCCTCTTCCAAACTCCCCTTCAGATCGCCGTCCACGACGCCAAGGAGCTTGTTCTCTTTGAGAATTGTTCGTCCCTATTGATATTTCCTGGAAGTCCCGAGGCAGGGCTGTCCCGACCGGACATAGTCATATGCGAAAGGTAATTTTTTCCTGTCGCCCTTTTTGTCGACTCGTCTCAAGCGTGTGCTGCCCCTCGCGCGATTGCGATGCTCCAGGCCACCGTCTAGGCTTCTTTCTTCCCCTTGACGGACCCTGTCTGCCCCATCCTCTGTTCTTAGAAGAAACGGGGTCAGCATAAAAGATTCAAACGGGTTATCCCACCCAACCTCTGGCGAGATACGTGCAACCTCCCATGACCTTTTCCCCCCATCTTTTCCTCGTTTACTGCTCTTTTTTTCTCTCGTTGTTTGGCGTGGATACTCATTCGTGACAGCCTCCCCCAAGACTAAGCCTCTCGACATGTTCTCCTTCTCCCCATCTGGTAAACTCCTCGTTTTTTCTGCCTATCCTATCCCAGGAATTTTAAAAATCCGGCCACCCCGGGCCCTTCCTTTGAATTGGTTTTCTATGTTTCCCTTCCTCGAAAAGCTTACTTCATTCTCTTTTTTTTTGCTCTCGCTTTTCTTTCCTCTCCGCGTCTTGCGTCTTTTCAACGTAGCGCCCGACGGTGAAATGTTGAAAACGCGGCCTTTCCCTCTTCCATGAACGAGGTGTAAGGCCTCACTCAAGTTGCACCCTGATTCCGACTTGATTCCGCCAATTTGCCAAAAGCGGACATTGTCGACGCATGCATTTGGACCACACCCACATGTCGATATCTCCTGCAGTCACCTCGTTATACGCCGTGCTCGAAGCGAGAGCATCCTTTTCTCCTTTCTTCCCCTGTGAAAAGTTTCCGGCTGTAGCCCCAATCCGTTTTGCACCTACACCTCACAAGGGACCCAGTTGTGGAAACTCATCCAGTACGCTTTCTGATTCTTTTTTTATGAAAGTCAGACCCCGATTCTCCTTGCCGTGACGCGTTAGTATCGGCGCGGCCTTAAAAAGGGGAGCGCCTTTTCTTTTCCCCCCGTGCCGCGGAAGATTTCTGACGTGCGAGAAGCATATCCCCAAAGGTTTGCGTCTCAATGACGACCCCCTGTCAGCGAGAAAAAACGTTGCTCTCATCTCTCTCGACTCGCGCAGCCCACAATTCGATAACTGCAATGTCCCTTTCGGGAAAGAGAGCCAATCCCTGAAACTTTCTTCCGCCTACGTTTTGATGCATACGCTTTCGATCTTTCGACCGCATTTTGAAAGATCAATCCATGCAGGCGCGTGATTTCAAAATCTTACTGAGTTTATAGCGTCGCATCTCATTCCTACTTCCATTCCTCCTGTCACAGATCCACCTCGAAATCGTCACCCCTTTTTTCCCCCCCCTTCAAGCTTCTGCTTTTTTGGAATATCGGGTCCCAGTACGACGCTCTCGCGAACCTCGTCCCCCCGCATATCTCTTTTTTTCTCATAGAGCAAACATCTCTTAGCAGAAATCTCGTAGATCCCACATCTAGGCCTTCACACATCTGTGCGTTTTACCTTCTCCTCCCCTGGAGGCGCTCTCCCTCTACACCCTCCCGTTTGGCTTCGCTTACGATCGGTGGCAATAGGCGGTGCTGGTGCTTTTGTCCCCCATGTCACCTCGCAATGATCATTGTGATGGCCGGTTTCTATCGTCCGGTCTCTAACGGCGAGAAGCAGGTCTGTCTTCGGCCGGGATGTCCCCAACCCCTCCCTGTGTTGGCGTT
>Ga0179593_1275655_pt1 | contig 10410 bp, 11 predicted proteins | sample CZODoug2_1_08_16_FD_185931 | JGI IMG/M metagenome (GOLD analysis project Ga0179593, IMG submission 185931) | Vadose zone soil fungal communities from Angelo Coast Range Reserve, California, USA - CZODoug2_1_08_16fungal (PacBio error correction) | ecosystem: Environmental > Terrestrial > Soil >... | reverse complement strand
TGTGTCGAATGTATGATTCCGGTATCCACCCCTCCTCTCCGGATTGCCTTTTCCGCAGGTAGGAACTGAGGTACTTCTCTTTTCTATCGCACCTGGTGTGGTCCTCCACTACCGTTTTTAAAACCATGCGGTGTTTTTTCAACGGCTTCCTTCCCTTTTTGCCTCTTTCTTGTAGAAGTGGCATTCCTTCGCTTATTGTCACATTGTTTTCCCCTTTCTGTCCAGGTGTTTCGGCGAAAAAAAATGTTCCCTACCTCCCTTTGCTTTTCCCTCTTTGTCAAACCCCGTGAGCATACGACTGTCTCCTCACCTGCAACAACCAGAAACGCCCAATCCTCCCTGGAACCCCGGTTCCTTTTTGATTCTTATGGTTGGCGATGTAGAATTTGGTCTACGTTCCCCCTCCGTCATTAATTCTTTTTCCGTAGGTGTGGAACTATTTAGTTAGCCCCCCAACATTATGTCCTATTTGGCCCTTGCTTCAAGTACGCTTCAAACCGTTGCGCTTGCCACCTTCACCGTTCTCCCCTCAGATCTTTACTGGACTTGACTTAAGGGTATCACCACTCCCCCTTTCTGCCCATGCCGGAAAGGCAGACGGAGTTTGGGTCCGCTTTCATTTTTTTTTTCCTTCCTTTTTACCGAAAGAATTCTACCAAAATCCCCCCCCATTTTACTTGTTTCTGTGTCATGTCCTCTTCACCCTTAACCGTAAACGTAATGAAAGGAGTTCTCTGCGGCCGTCCCTTCCCCCTTCCCCTTTTCCGTTTGAAGACACATTAGCTATTGCCCTTTCGAAACGTTGCCCCTTTCATTTCTAATGCTTTTACGAGATAATACCTTGTTCGTCATTTCCCTTTACTGGGTCTCTGTTAATTGATAGCTATCTTGGCTTGCCTAGGTTTCGTTTCAATATTTTCCAACGTTTAAAACCTTACCCAAACGCCTCCCCCCTCGCGCTCTCCCTTGATGCCCCTTCCTTCTCTTTGAACCTCCTCCCCTTCCGACCTTTCTGCGGTAGTCCCCCCTCCCCCCCCCCCCTTTTGTTTGAGTTCTCGACTCTCTCGGTATATTACAGGAGCTTACTTCGTGCGATCCTTTAAAGTGTGTGTTGATCTCTGAAGGGTAATTTTTCGCTCCCCCCCTTCCTTTGGATTGACAGTTCTCTGTACAGGGCCACAATTGCCAACCGAGCTCAGGCTCCGCTTACTTGGCCAATTACTTGGTGGACCGTCAGATGGGAAATTCCATCTTTTCCCCTTTATTCTCCTTCTGGGCTAATCTTGAAAAATAATCACTGTACCCTTTTCCTCCTTTCATGACGCCCGAAAGCTTCCCTCATTGGAAGCGTAACCGGATTTTCGCGCCTGGAATTGCCTGACAGTCAGCTTCAATTGGGGAGTAGAGACCTGTAGTAAGCAGCGTTCCGGATCCTTTCCTTCTTGGGAATTCTTTCCTTCTCGAGCGGTATCCTCCCCAGTTTTCTCCCCCCCATTACCTACCTAATCCCAGAACGTCGGCGGTTTACCTTCCTGAAAGAGTTGGCGAGTAATAGGTACCCGCCCCCCCAACCCCCCCATTCCCCATTTTTCTCCCCTTCCAGAGAGCCTCCTTGGGACCTTCCTTTTTTCTTTCCGAATTTTTTTTCTTTTAGGGGGGAAGTGTTTTCAATTTAGCTTGGCGATACCTGCCTCCGTCCCCCTTTCTGTGCAACTTTGGGTCCATGCAGGTATGAGTTTGGTCTTTGGTGACCTCCTTATGACAATGAATTGGTCCATTTTTTGCCCACTCCTAGCCTTCCCCCATCTCATCCGGACACTCGGTTTTCATTCGTTCACTAGGTCCTCGGGATAGGGAATTTGCTCCGGCCCAAGTTGTCCGAAGATCACCCTTCGCTTTTCTAAACTGCTGATTGAGCGCTCCTTTCCCAAATCTGTTAAATTCTTTACCTCGCTTTTAAATTTCCCGGCCCGCCGCTCCCCCCCCCCCTCTCTGGCTTTTTTTGAATCTCTGCATGTTTTTTCCTCTCTTTTCCCACCCCACCCTCCTTCTTTATAACACTTACAGATGCGCGAAGCCAATTCTGGTTTTCCTTCGTCCTCCGGAATGCTGTCTGCCAGAAAAGTTAGAAGGTTTTTTCATCTTTACAGCCCCTCTTTCTTCCCCCTTTACATCGCCCGAAAAAACTCCGCTGCCGCTTCGATCTCCCCTCCCCCTCCTCGTTTTTTTTTTGAGCTCCCCTGGTTTATTAGTCGTGACAGGCGCCATAGTGTTTCCTCTTAGAAAGCCTTTCTCCTTCTTGCAGACGAATGCAGGATTCAAAAAAGAATGGATTCGTCTTTTTGAATTCTCAAGAGTACTCGTCTATTTTGTTGGACTTCCCGCAACTTTCCATTGCTTTCCTTATGCTTATTGTCGAAAGCCCCTCCGCCTCGGTTTGTCCTTAGTCCTTTCCTGAATTATTTCAAAAGCGAGGTAAAGAATATTACCTTTTTCATGAGCGCAATGGTTCACCCATCAATCCGAATTTTTCCTTGGGACGGCCCTTGCCCCTCCCTTTTACCTTCCCCCCGCCTCCACAAAGATATTCCTCTTCGAACCCTCGCCGGTCTGATGCTGGTGGCCAGATTCGATTTTTCCCCAATTTTCCCCTTCTTGTATATCCTTCAGGTCACCCCCCCGCTCCTTTCTAACCCTTCTTTGACAAAAGGTTCAGAACGGAACTTTTCCAGCTTAACTTTCCTCCCCCACCCCTTCACCCTCGCCAAGCCCGAGACTTTTTTTAGGAGTCTTTTCCCAAGCCTGAATTTTTTCCCTAGAGCGATATGGACCTTGCTCTTTGGTTTGTTGTCTGCTACCCCACTCCCCTTTCCTGCGTTTTTTTGAACCGTCCCTCCCCCCTTTCTCGAAAGTGTAGGCCACAGTGTTTTCCCTTCAACTTTCTTGGCTTCCAATGCGATATTGCATCTCCCTCAAACCCTCTTCTTCGTCCGGCGAAGCCGGACTACGAAGCGCGGCCCCTTCTCTCTTTTTTCCCTCTTTTAATTCCCCTTTTTTTTTACATACAGGTTCTCGCAAAGGCATTGGTCTCCCCCTTCTGCGAATGCCGTCAGAAAACCTTTACCCTAACTCTCTTGTTCACCCCACCCAGTCACTGTTATCGGTGAACAACGATTTTTTCAGTCCTCGGCCTCAACCTGCTTATCTTCCGTAAGCCGAGCAGGTCAAGTTCACCAGGCTACCTGACAGCTCCCCCTTCTTCGGACGGCGACCCGACCCCTCTCCCCTTTTCCTCTATCCATTCCAACCTTGCTAGAGCTTTCTCGACACACTTCGCTCCTTCCTTCCAGTGAAGAAGCTTTCTTGAGTCGACAGAGTGTGCTGACCTCACCTCCAACTGGAGTGGCTGAGGTTCTGGAAAGCAGCGTGCTCTTTCCCTTCGCTAGTGGATGCTTTTATCTTTCCCTTTTTCAGTTCCCGCGACGCAGGACATGCTATCCCTTGAAGCAGCTCCTTTCCTAATCGGAACATTACCTTTCGATCCCCAACAGCCCACCCTATGACTGCCCTTCCCCCCCCCCGTAGATTTGGCGCAGTTTTTGCTACGAGCTTCAAGGCAGCCTGTTTCCTTTCGCGTGACGTCCCTACAGCTCCTCTTTCAGTTTCCTTTATGGTGAAGAACATCATTTCTTATCTACACGTTTTTTCTTTGGAGAGGTTACCTGGCGCCCCCGTCCTTCAAACTGCCAAGACGGATCACCACTGCCCTTTGGCCTTTGTTCAGGAGGGTGCGTCGTGTATCAACCAGCCACAGTAAATCCTTCCGGGCGCTGTTTTCCGTGTTCCAGCGCACCTTTTTTTCCTGAGTTTTTCCTGCCGCCCACTGCCCCGGAGCTTTTTGGTAACTAACATTCCCCCCTCACCCTTCATTGCCTACTGAGCAGGCCATTACCTTCCCATCGCGCCCCCATTATCACTCCGCCACGTTTCTTTCATTGGCGTTTGTCCCCGGTTTGCTTCTCCCTTCCCCATCTCGAAGCGGTGTCTAAACTCTGTTTTTTTCTGGCTTTTTTTTCGCGAAGCACCTGGCAACATTACAGTCGTAACACTTTTCCTCCTCCTAATTTCTCCGAATCTTTGAAGGTGACTTTGAAACCCCTCATCTCATTTACAAGGTCGAGTGCGCCACAATCATTTTTTGCCAGCCTGCCTCCTCCGGCGTTTTGGACCTCTCCCCACTGCGGCCCCCGAATCGTTCTTTTTTATTACCCTTCCACTGAAAATACACCCCCTGTTAACTGGAATTTTTGCTTTCTCTGCCGGGCTCAAGAGTGCGATTAAGGGCGCCTTTTTTTCCCAGATTGTGCGCAAGGCGACCCCCAAAGGACTCCGCTCCTCCCTTTCCCCTCGCAATCTCTTGACAACAAGGTAACCCATCCCCGAGGTCGTCTGTACTTTATACAAATAAATCTTTCACCACGTCGATCGGTTCCCCCCCCTTCCCCCACCAAAATTCATTTTCTCATATGGTTGGTGCCTCCGGCGCAGCCATTCTGATTCCCCACCCCAGTCCCTCCCTTGGGAACAGAGAGGACTCGGTTCAGATGAAGTTCCCTAGCTTCCCCAAGTTGTTGGGACCTCAACTTTTCGCAATTCTTGAATCCACTTGCTACTTCCTCGATTAATTGGAAGATTTGGTGGTAATGATTATATCGTGGTCAGCCCTTCTGCCAGCCTCCTTCTCTTCTTGGATAGTAAGGTGAATACCCACCTGACTCTTTTTCAAATTTGGTAATTTTCTTGGATTACTACTACTCTTGCTTGGACCGGTCCGCCGTGGCCCTCATCCTAACTACTTTCACGACGCGACCAGGCTCCCTTTCCCCTTTCTCTCTTTTTATCACCGTGTTTTTGTTTTCTCTTCATCCCGTGAGTTTTTTTTTTGACCGCTTTCGATAGTATCCACGTCGTTAGGGGGAACTCGAAGGTTCTTAATCCCCGCGTGTTTTTTCCACCCTTCTTCTTCCCCCTAGGGTCTTCCCATTGAACTGCGATCACTCCCCTACCTCAGTTTCTTCCTTGGACACAGATCAGTGCAGGACCCCCCAATGCTTAAAAATGATACTGTACGGACTATGGATTAGCCTTAACGACCAGTGGCTGGGGTGAACCCCTCAAATGGTCCCCTCTTTCTTTTCCTTCTCCTCTCGATTGACCGGGAGATCTGTTCCGGATCTTATTTCTTCACGATTTTATGAGTGGAAGTCACCCAGGTCTGACTGATGTTTGGGATAGCTTTCCACTTTTCCCTTCTCGTGGATCTTTGGTAATCGTGTCGCCCTTTTCTACAATTACCTACCGACCCCTCGTTCTTTGGACCTTTTTTAATCCCAAGCAGAATGGCTCTAGTGACAGTATGCCTTTTTTTTTTTTCTTTTTGAAGCCTGACCCCCTATTTTCTCCCCTTCATGTACGGGCCCAGCTCACTGACCCTCTCCTCCCCCCTTAGCACGGCAGCGAACGCTTTCCCCATCCAGTACCTGTTTGGAGCCCATTTAGCTGTCTGTCCTTTTACCCCCTCCCCTCCTTTCCCTCTTTTGCTGCCCTTTCGAACGCTCGTTTCCCCTTCTCTTGCGTCAGCCAAAAGATTGGTCGCCACGACCGTTGACATCTTACATGGCTTCCCTGCCTGTTTCGGAGAAGTTTTCAGTCCCCCTTTCCTGCCTCTTGAAGCCCCCTTTTTTAAGGTATTGGAAAATTTCCTGACGCCATGATGCTCAACTTTGACTTTCACCCAGCTTGCGAAGTGCATTCCTAATTTGCTTTCCTTTTTTTTCCACCCCTTCCACAACAGTTACAGCCCCTTCCCTTTTCCTGGCCCCCCCCGGTGGTTTGATCCATTTCCTTGTCTGATGTTATTCCCTGTGGTTACTGCCTCCCCCCTTCTCTTTTACTTCGTTTTATCTTCGGACTATTTAGTTCGACAGGACTTGTCTGTTTTCAAGCCTCCCACGTTGTTGACCCTTTCCCCACGCGAGCCACTTCCTGATTTCGTTTTATTGTTTTTTTCCCAATCCCAACATAACTGCTTTTCACGGACAGACGCGTTGTGCTCCGCTTTTTCGTGTATTCGGGCTGACTTGGTCGCCAGTTCTTCCTCCCTCCCCCCCCCCCACTCATGGGGACGTTTTTGTTACCACTCCTTCTTTCTTTTTCCAGTTTTTCCCATCCGGTCCCAGGTACTGAAGTAGTAGCTGTCTTTCGGCAAACCTTTTGCCTATTTGAAGCTCTACCTTCTTCCCGCGCCCTCTTTTCCCTTCCTCTAACTGGTCTTGTACGGAGCTAATTTCCCCGCCCTTGTCCTGAGTACGGTGAGGTTTTTTTTTTTTCATCCTCTATCCTTTCAGGACAGCGAGTAGCGTCAGTGGCCTTCCCCCCGTCAGGTACTCCCCCTTTCCGCCCGCTCAAATTAGGCCCGGAATGATCTGAGCCTCTCACTCCGTTTCTTCTTTCTCCCAAGCCCCCAATGGCTTATGTCTAGAACGATTCTTTCTTTTTCTTTCGCCCTTTTTAGCGACAGTTGACGCAATGTGTGGCTTCTCCCTCTTCAATGTTCCTCGTGTACGAATTTTTGTTCTACCTTTTTCTACCCAGGAGTTTCCTCGCGCTTCCTTTTGCTTCCCTTTCACTTTCTTGACCACTTGCCATCTTTCTTGGATGCGTAACGTTTTTGACCCCCAGAGTACGATTTTTTCCCAGTGCGACGGAAGGCGAGAATGTCCCAATTCCTTTCATCGTCTTCCATTTAGCCTCCCCCGCCTGCAGACAAGCCGCGGTCCACCCCCAATAGTTCGGAGCTTTCTCCCTGTTTTTTAGTAGCGGCCCTCTCGTGGCTACGGTAACCGGCGTTTACGAGGTATTCCCGCCAATTTTTTTCAGGCACCCCTTTTTTTGACCACTTTTAACCGACACCTCGTCCGGTTTCCCGTCTGGCGCTTATAGGAGAAAGACAAACACCCACCCCCCAATGCCACTTCGCCGGGGGTCCTGAGAGCTTATTTCAATGGTTTTTAGGTTTGGTGCTTTCGTATGTTGCCGTGGCTTCCCAGTGGCAGATAAGGACGCCGGTCTCCGACCTTTTGATGGGTCACAGTTTTCCCCCCCTTGGTCTCTCTAGTTTTTTACCTGCGTATGCACTTTTTGTCCTGTGCCCCTTTATTCTTAAAACTCTATCTCTTCGGTTTTCTCCCGGCGTGCTATTCTGTTTGCGGGGCAAAACGCGGATATTGATTGTCGAAGAATTCTCACCACACCTCTCCCCTTTCCCTTTATAACTGATGTTCACTCTTCGTGCTCGCTCCGTGCCCCCCTCTTCCCTTCAAACGTTTCCCTCCCCTTACCGGCCGCCAGCACAACCAGCTCGGCTTGCTTTTTCATTTTAGCATGAGCAATGTTAACTGCGTTCTAAAACTATTCCTCCCTCAAGTTCCGTCCAAGTTCCTCGCCCTACCTCCCTTTTTCTTTTTTCTTTTATGCCTTTTTTCCCGCGAAGGCGTAAGTCTTTACATGTCGCCTGGCCCGTCACCTCTGACGTTAAAATCCGACTGTAGATCCTCTCTTTTACCCTGCCGTTGTGTTGTCTCTATCGCGAAGCGCAGAGTTTATTGTTAGGTTAAGGCCAGGCTCGTTGCTTGGCCCCTCTTCCGTCCCTCCGTCACTTTTATTTCTCTTTTCTTCGTTAACCCGATTGCGTATTTACTTTTCCGAGTACCCTTCTTCTCATAAGTTTGTGAATACCCCGAACGTTGCGCAAATCTGCGCCTTCTTTTTTTTCGCATCCTCCCCCTCATCTGGTTGTCGTTTTTGCCTTTTACTTCTTTTCCCCCCCTTGTGGCCCTTAAAGTTTTCGGCTGAAGAGGTTAAAACGCAGTTATCACGCGCCTTTATCTTTGCGGACTCCTGATTTCTTTCGAACCAAGTTCCCCTCCTCTTTTTATTCCACCATATTCCGCGGAGCAAATAGCCGGCTTATTTTCTTTTTCAGTGCCTATTTCCAAAAGCCTTTTCTATACGCGTCCCCAAAGCTCATCCTACCCGGCATGAATAAAAAAGTTGCGTATCTCCTATTAGCGCCCAAGTAAAGTGCAGACATTCACCCCCTGCACGCCCTCTACACCCCCCCTTCTTCTCAATGCCCCCCCTTCCAGTAATAGAGCTCTCTGTGTATGGCCTTGGTGGTTTTTTGGCTTGCTCCCTTTCTTGTTTTCCCTTCTCCCCAAATATGCGACGGGGAAAACCTCAGTTTGAGTCGTGACGTTCTTTAATGCAACCCCTTTTTTTCCTGACCTTGAGGGCCTACATCTTCTCCTTTGCCGCAGTTTCCTTCCCCTCTCGTCAGCGGCCGGATTTAAGAAGCGCTTTTCATTCCTTTTGCCCCTATTTTCCGCTGATCCGGAAATGCGGGTTGACCTTCTTTTCCCTGCCTCTGCAATTATGGTCATTCTTTTTCCTTCCCAGCAACTGGTCACAATGTCCTTCTGGTTCCCCCTCTTTCCCCTTTGCGTTCATTTCCCCTTCCCCTTGCAGTCGCTAACACGTTCACCGTTCAGTGGCCTTACTCTCTCTTCTGGTTAGTCAACTTCTCCTGGACATCCCCCTTTTCCCTTCGTCGGCGACTCCGCTTACCTCAGCGATCAAGGACCCCCAGCTTTCTTCCTCCTCCCTTTTTCCCTCTTCTAAAGGTCAGCTCGTTTCGAGACATGATCCACCCCAGTTTCTTTTGCGATCAGAAGAACTTGTGTGTCCGATTGTTTGCGTGCAACCCCCCTCCCTGGCGGCGCGAGTTGAGGCTTTTCTTCCTTTTCGGCTTTACGCTTTCCCCTTCTAGACTGACTTCCCTTAGTATCCCCCTATCGTATCCGAAGGCAGCCTTGGTTTTAAAACCCTTTCTTCTTAGCTCGATCCAAGCTCCCAAAGTAGAATGCCTGCCCACCGTTCGCGGGTCCGCTCTTTCCTGTAGTTCCCCCCGTGAATATGTTCCGGCAGACCAGGCTCCTTCCTCTGACCGGGGACTTTTCCTTTTATCCCTGACTACTGGACATCAGTCGATCTTTACCCCTTTCCCCCCCATTTTTGGATTTTTTAGCCAAGCATTATTTTTGGCCAATTCAGCCCCGCACATTTCCCCCCTTTTCAACGCCTCTTGTTCAGGCCTTTTCAGCCGGAGTTGGTGGATTTCCGTAGTGGATCACAGTCCACCGGTTCCTCTGAAGTTTCCTCTTTTTTTTCTTGTCTCTCAACGGTGTTCATGCGTCTTTCCTCCCCTTCCCCAAGTTGACCTTTTGCGAAATATTCGAAACCATGGCAAAGAAAGTCCTCCTTTGCTCAGGCAAGTACCCACTTACCCTTATCCCCCCTGCACTTATCCAATCCGCCAACGGGGGCCATTGTTCTTGGTTTGTGTCTTTCCTTTTTTTGTATTTCTCTTTCGCAGTTTTTTGTTAGAACCTCTTTGAGCATCAGCGGTATGACATGTTTAGACTCAGCGCCACATTACAGAGGTAACAATTTTAACTCGTCGCACTTTCCTTTGCTTTTTCTTTGCCCTTCAAACCTACCGAATCTCTTTTCCAACGGTTCGTGTCTCCAAAAATCATTTGCGCTACCCGATCTGGCGGAACGCGGCTTTTCAGACCTCCTCCCACTCTTAAATCGACCGCGTGCTACCCTTCCAATAGAAATCCAAATGTCCGTGTGCTGTTTCTCTTCCTTTTTAAAGAGGATGACTTTCTCCTTGCATGGGCGTTATAAACCACCCCCCTTTACCACCCCACCCCAAACCCCCACACACCCTTCACCCTCCCCACCAACCCCGACTCTCTCACTCTTGGAAGGGCTCCCCAAACCTCCTCCGAATTTTTATAATTCCCCTCTCGCCCTTTCTTATTTGGCTTCCCCCGGAAAAAAAGCTCTTGATTCTTTCCAACAAACTGGTCGACACGATTCAATCTTTTTTGTTCCCTTTCCCTCTCCCCCAACAATCCCTGTCTCGGGTTGGTGACTTCCGCGCCAGACGATTCTCCCCCCCCTCCCTTCCTTTTTCTCTTCAACCGCTTTTTTTTTTCCACAGCGTTTTAGACGATAAGAGTAATTTATTCGAAAGATTGTCTTTTTCCCTCCCCTAATTTTTAGAAAATTAGCTCCCCCCGGCTACGGGAACTATTTGTACTCTTGGTGGCCGCTCCCAATGATTTATATGGTCCGAAGGACGGCATCCTTTTTTTCCTCTTCCCTTCTCGAAGTGAACTACAATGCGATCCAATTTGGTAATAGAGGTGGTTACCCTCCTTTCGCGGCCCCGGTCCCTCCGTGATTCGATCCTCAAGACCTTGTACCCCCTTCCTTCTAAGA
>Ga0179593_1616100_pt1 | contig 10411 bp, 12 predicted proteins | sample CZODoug2_1_08_16_FD_185931 | JGI IMG/M metagenome (GOLD analysis project Ga0179593, IMG submission 185931) | Vadose zone soil fungal communities from Angelo Coast Range Reserve, California, USA - CZODoug2_1_08_16fungal (PacBio error correction) | ecosystem: Environmental > Terrestrial > Soil >... | reverse complement strand
TTCTTCGAGGAGTCGTCTTAACGGGGCCTACGGCTCTTTAGAGGAAACTTTTTTGGTGCTAATCCACCCCCCTATCTAGAACCTTCTTCCCGCCCCTTCAGGGCCAGGCTTTTGACTCAACAAGAAGCGAATTTTACGTTTCGGTCGCCTCTCGGCCACAAATGCTTTATTTCAGTGCGAGGAGGAGGTTTTCCCCTCTCTTGCCCCTTAATGCATTTCGGTTATTCCCTTCAAACGTTTGAACACTTCCCTTTTCCCCCCTGTTGAAAAGTTTCCTTCCCCTTCCGAGGATAGATGATAGTCTTTCTTTTTTTTTTCGAGGACCCTGTGAGGAGGAAACCCCTCTTTTTTCCTGTCTCTATCTTCCGCTCCCTTCGTTTCCTTTGAACTTCCGGCCTTTCAGAGAACTTTTCCCTTCGACTCCCTCCATCGAATAGCGAAGCTCCCCTTCAATCGACAATCCCCTCCTCCCCGCCTTTTTGAGAATCCTCTCCCTATAGATGGAGACTTCCTTTCCTCCCGTCTAGAGTAGAGTCTTCTCGTGGCGTGCCCTCACCCTTCCACAAATTTTTTTTCCCCCCCAACAGGGTTCCCTCTTTTTCCTACCTCATGATTCCCTGCGTTACCAGTGTCCCCTATGCAGCTTTTTTTTTTTTTCTGCCCGCATGCGGCCCCCTTAATCGGTTCGAGCCCTTTAGAGGGCGTCGTCCCCTCTCTTCAAAGCGGGCTCCTCTCCTTTATCTTTTTTGAGACAGTTTTGTCACCTCCTAACTGAATGGCATTTTTTTTTTTCGGAACTCCTACTCGGACCCTCGCGCAAAGCATGAGATCCCTTACCCAACTTGGGAACCGCGTCTTTCCATGCGGAAGTCCCCCCCCGTTTTACGGTCCTCCTATCCTCGTTCCCCCCCTGCTAAAAGTCTTGGTCCTCTTGTTTCCTGGTTCAGTCAGTCCTCCAGCGGCCCAGCCGATTCATCCCCTCTCGCGACTTTTTTCTTCCAGGAAAGGAGTTTCTTGGATAAGGGTTTTTTAAAACGGTTCTTTCCTTTCGGTTTCGATTTTCCCCCCCCCCCTCTTCGGTGGTGTCCCTTTTCGTTCCGATAATAAGAGACGTCTTTTTGTCCCAGGGCTGTTTTTCCTAGGTAACACCCCCCTTTTTTCCTGAATTCAGGATCCTCTTTGTAGCGAAGGACCCGCGTCCTCGCTTTTTTTCCTCGACGAACAAGGAAAGCTTAACCTACTAGCTTAAAGAAGAAGGGGGTGTCCTCGAGATCTTTCCATCTTCGGCTCAGGGCCCCTTCTGGGGAGGCAGGCTGGTGCCCCTCTTCCCCATAGAGGCAGAACGCTCTCGGTCCCCTTTCGCCCTCCGTAGAGATCCTTTTTAAATTCGCTGCACCCCCCTGTGACCCGTCCGAAAACAAGCCGTTGGCCCCTTAGTCGCTGCTCTATGAGAGTGAGGAAAAACATGCCCTTAGAGTGCCGATCGCACTCACTCCCCGAGGAAGCCCGTGTTTTTTTTCCCCCTAAAGATCCCCCGAGGAAACCCCTCTCTCCACAGTCCAGGAAGGCATTTTTTTTTTTTTTTCCCTATCCGTTCTCCCTTTTAGTTCAAGATGGAGGGTCACCCCATGGAGGAAACTTCCCCTAAGAATCCCCTGCTTATGTTTCCAGCGATTCCCACGGACACGTACTTTCCCCTGACTGTTTAAAGATCACCTTCGAGTTGACCACGTTTTATCGGACCTTCCGGTGCTCTCTATGGTACGAGTTCTTTGATTGTAAGAGAACGCAGAACCCCCCACCCCCCATGCCAGTACTTCCCTTCTTTTGAGGTATGAGGACTAGAAATTACTCCCTTCACGATCTCCAGGTCTCTTCTCCCTCCTTCCTGAAGACCCCTGCTTTCCTTAGAAGAGATTACAACCCCCCTGCCTTTAGAGAAAGGGCCCCAGCGCTTTCATCTCTTCCCATCGTGCGATTTTTTAACCATATAAGGAATCCTTCCCGAGGCGAGCTCCCCCTTTTTTCCGCGACCAGAAAATTGTTCCCTCCCCCCCCGAAAAGATGAATGAAATTCTCTTTTCCCTATAGAAAAGACAGCGTCTCTTTTTAATTCGACATCTTCCCTTTTCCTCCAAGAGACCTCGGGAATTTCTATTTGTCAGATGTCTTCCCCCTTTTTCCTGTAGAGAGAAGGGCTTCTTGCGCTTTTAGTAGCATATGATTTCTTCGGGACATGCGGCATTTTCCTGGCCGATTTTTCCCGGAAGATAGAAACTTTCTCCCTTTCCCCTTTTAATGAAAAAGAGGGCTCCCCCTCTCTTCTATGCTCGAATCCTCATCCTCTGGAACCCCCCCCTTCCCCCTCCCTGTGGACAAGCTGAGGTCTTTTTTTTCCACGGGGGCTTACGCTCCCCCTTTCCCGCTCCTTCCCCCACAGAGATCTCGTCATCAGAGGAAATGAACCTCATGGTTTTTTTCCGCTCGCCCTGCCCTCACCCTACGAAGTATTCACCCCCTCCGCATTCGGGCACTGAAGTTTTAGAAGAATTTTTTCTCTTCTTTGATTAGCCCCCCCCCGTTTTCTCATGACAGATTCTTCCATGAATCATCAAGAAGACTCGACGCAACCCCCCCCCCCTCTTGTCTCCAGTCCTTTTTTCCCTCCCCCTTTTCTCCCTTCGCCGTATATCTTCTCCTCCGTCCTCGAAAACCTTGCTTCCTTCTAGAGTTCAGAAGTGGTGATCCTCTTTTTTTTCCTTTTCCCTGGTTCCCCCTCCCTTTCCCCTCGGATCTGTCGTCTGGTGGATCTATCTCTCGTTGTTGTTTTTCTCCTGAGACGAACACCGAAATGAAGACTTTCTTCCCTCCACAGGAAGCAGGATCACCCCGTCTTCCTTCTCTCCCCCCAGCAGGGTGTTCGATTCTCCCCTTCGACGATCCTTCCTCTTTAGAGCGGACCTCTCCCCTCTGATCTGCGGTAGATCGTCGCTCATGGATCAATGTTTCTTCTGAGTTTCTACCTCCCTTGGTCCCTTTGGTGGATAACCCTTAGAAAAATTATTCTAAAGCCCTCCTCCCTTTCCCCGTCCTGCGAAGCTCTTTTTCCCCTAAAGACTCTAATGAGGGTCTAGCGCTCCCCTTCTTGGATGTAAGGACGCTTCTTTTCCCCCCAAGCGAAGAGCCTTTTTCCTTCCTCTTTCTGTGATTTTCCCCTCCTTCCTTGAGTTTTTAGCGTTAAAACCGGTTTGACTCTTTGTTTCACGCGGCTTTCTGTTCTTTAGAGCCCTTTTCTTAACGCGGGTGAAGGTCCCTTGGGAATTGGGAGATCTTCTTCATTGGAAATTGCCGGACTGTTTCTCTCCCCTCGATGGATCCTCCTTCTTCCTTCTCCGTCAGAAGAACTCGCTTCGTTCCCCTGTCCGACAATCAACCGGAATCTTCTTTTTTTTCAGAGCACAGATCTCTGTTCCTCTAAGAGGATTTTCCCTCCTTGTCGCAGTCTTGAATGACTTTCCACTGCATACACCATTGAGGGTCGCTAAAACCCCCTGGTTTCCCTTGCATATGGGATCTCTTTCTTTTCTTTACCCTGAAATTAATAGCACGATCCTCGATGAACTCCTTTTTTCCCCCCCTTTTTCTCTAAAATGCCTTTCTTTTCGAGGGAGTAGAACGCTTCCTTTTTCCAGCCCGAGACGGGAGATTTTTTTCCCTCTGAGCCCGTTGCCTATCCCCCCCCTCACCCTTGAAATTTCTTTTGTTTCGCAGCAGGGTTTTCCCACCGACTTTGCCTTTTTTTCCACCAGGAATGCCTCCCCCATCATTCGGGGAACACTCTTTCTTCCCCTTACAAGGGGCTTCGTCCCTTAATTCCCCCCCTTCACTAGGTTGTGCAGATCCGGCGAGACCCTCTTTCAAACGTTGATTTTGCATTGTGGTTCATTTTTTCCCCCTTCCTGTGACTGCAGAAAGAGGCCCCCCTCGCTACCCGGCTTTTCCGGGCCTCCGTCGGGATCTGAGCATAAGGGTTATCCCTAGTCTAGAGTTAGGTGCACCCTTCGGTGGTTTCCTCCGATCTCTTTTTCATCAGCGACGACGGAGAGGTCTTATAATAGGTAAAATCTCCTGTATTAATCTGGGCCAATTTTTCCCCTTCCCTCAGATGGTTTAGGAGGCCTCCAAGTTTCCCAATTCAAGATATATATTACCCCCTCCCGTTTTGTGTTTTTCTTGATGCCTTTTCTTAGTGGAAATAGGAGGAAGCCGAACCATCTTGGTTAAGACTTCCGAGAAGATGAGAGGCTTTACGTTCACCCCCCCAAATCACTTTCAACAGAATTTTTTTTCCCCCCCCAGTAGTAGATGCCCCTTTCCTCTTCAATGAGCGATCCCCCCCAGAAAGAGATCGTTTTCGATAGAACCTCCCTATTTTCTCGCTTCCGTGTTCGAATGAGCAATTCAAACTGCTGCTCAAGCCCCTCGAACATAATTTCTGGGAAGAGCCGAAATCCGTTTTCCTCCTTACGCCCTCTAATATGATGTTTTTCGGGTAAAAAATACCCCTTTTTTAAAGGACTTCTGACGCCCCTTGAGGCCCACACTTTTTTCGGGTCTGTGATAGGAGGCCCCTCCGTCCTTACGAATGAATTTTCCCATCCCTCCAGCGGGCACTTTCTCGGCATGCCGCTTCTACTCTTCTTCGAGGGCGTTCCTTCTTTCCCTCTCCCCTTGCAAAAAAAATGCCAGTCATTTTTTTATGATTTTCCCCCTTCAATGCCGCAATAACTTCCTTCCCCCCCCCCGGACACGCTTTACTGAACGGGTCCGACCTCCCCTCCTCAAGACTCCCCCCTTTTTTCCTAGACCAAGTGGCAAACCCCCCGATGCCACCCCCCCCTCTTCTTTCTTTTTCTTTTTTTTTTAAAAGCGATCTTTCATTCTCGTCCAGAGTGAGATGAGCACCCCCGCGACCCGCCCCCCCTTCTCTTGTTTTCCGACCAGAAAACGCTTCCCTCGCTCCGAGATCCTGATGAACTTGCGCGGACCCCCTCCCCTGCGAATTCTGTTCCTTGCGGAAGCTCCCCCTCCCTTCTCCATCTCCGGGGGAGGGGAGATGTGAGAACTATCCCGTTCGCTGAGAGATTTGGATCCGTCACGTTTCGTCCTCTGAGATTTCCCCCAGATCCACTCCCGGAGAGGCTTATGCCGGCACTTTTCCTTTAATGAAGAATTTTCTCACGAGAAGGATCCCCCAAAACTGTCCAGCCCAGAGGGGAATCTTCTCCCAAATAGGGCCCTCCCTTCCCTCGGAATTCCCTCGCCCAGAAGAAGAAGATTTCAAAAAGGACCTCCCTGTTAAAAAGCCCCACCGAGTCTTTTCCGGTAGTCCTGGGCTCCTCTTGAAATAACCCAGAGATTACCCCCCCAGGTGCTGAGATTAGAATCCCCCGGCAATTAATGCACACCGTCTGGGGGCGCCCCTTTTTCCCCATCCCTCCAGTAGAGGCCCTTTTCAGTCAGACACCCCCCCCCTGGCGACTTTCCCTGGGGCTTGATTTTCTATGAGGTGGCTCGCCCCAAATGAGACCCAATTTTGACCGAAAGAGCCCCTCTTTCATCCAGCCCCCTTCCTTTCCCCTCCTCCCCCCCCTCTACCGACCTCTTTCCTGTTCCAAGTCTTTTCTCAGCTATACGTCCCTCCTATAGGAGACCGTTTTTCTTTCCTTCTACACCCTGCTGAAGCGGATCCCGTTTGGAAGAGAAGGTTGATCCGCGTAGTTTGGACCTCAAAGAAAAAGATCGGTCTCCTTTCCCCGTGTTCGTCCTTTTCCCCCCTTTTCTCCTAAGAAGTTGTTTTTTCCCACCCCCCTCTTTCTGAACCCAACCCCTGAACCTGCCGAGTCGTCTTTTTTTCCCTCCCTTTCCACGGACTCCTTCCCCCCAGCCAGTGGATCAGATTCATCGATTACCAGTCAGACCGGTAGCCCTCCTCTGAGAGACGCGTCCTCCTTTTTTTTTTTATTTTTCCTTCTCTTGCGTTCTCTTCTAGGCGGCGGCTTTTTTTGCTTCTTCCCTGGGAGGTAAGAGACTCCTTGGGTGGCTAATCCCCCTATTCGAAAATTTTTCCTTCTCCCTCCCCCCCATGGCCCGGGAATGATTTTCGTTGTTCTTCCCAGACCATATATAATTCGGGGCGTTTGAGAGAGCCACCATCTTTCCTTTTTCAGTTACGAGGCTGCGGCTCTCAGCGCGCTGGGTAGTCCCCCAGCCTTCCAAATAAAAAGTAGCCGCTCCTGTTTGAACCTTCTTCCTTTTTTTCCCCCCTCGTGGGTTCCTCGTCGAGCAAGATTTTTCTTCTCCTTTTCCGCGAGGAACGATTGAGGTCATTCTCTCTATCTCCCTCCTCCTCATTGGAAATGGAACGGAAGTTTCTCTGTGAGATCAGATGCGTCCTTCCTTTTTCACCTCGCGCATCCTCTGGCGGTCGGACATTTCTCAACTGAATGACGCGTTTTTTCTTCCTCTCTTTGGGATTCCGTCCCTTTAGATCAGTTCTCCTTTTCCCTCCCCTTTCCTTTCAGCAGTCTTTTTTTCCGGGAAACCTTTTTCTTTTTCGGCAAACCTAAAAAGGTCCCTCTCGACTCTGTTCACCGTCATTGCAGGAGCCCTTCTCCAGCCCCTTAATATGCACGTCTTTTTTTTGCCCCCCCTCCCAATCCCTCGAAAATGAACATTTTTTCTGGAGTAGACGATAGTGCCTCTCGTCCCTTTTTTAAGCAGAGCCGCCCCCCTTCTTCTTTCCTGCAGTGAGCCGTTTTCTCTCCCTCTACTCTGGATGTCTTTTGTTTCGCGCCGGGTTTCCTCTTCCTGAACATCAGATCGCTCATTCCTCCTCTAAACCCCTCCTCTTCCCAAGTTGGGACCTTTGCCCCCATGAGAAGTCCTTTCTTTCATCCAGGAGAGACCCCCTTTTCACCCGTTTGAGCCTTCTCAAGGTTTTCCCCTTTCCTAGAGCAAAGAAGATGATTCTTTTTTCAAGGATGCGGCCTTTCCTTTTTTTTCTGTGCTCTCGAGAATAGGGTGGCCTCCCCCAGTCTTCTAAGGAGGTGAGATTTAGGTGTGGACTCCCTCCCTCCTCTCCTCGATAATCAGCGACTCCTTCTTAGGCCACGGATTTCCCCCCTGTGGACAGAGAATTCTTTCTCGAAGTTTTTCCCCCTCTCCGGACTCCTTCTTCTTTTTCGCGACTCGAAGAACCGGACCCCCCACCGATGAGAGAGAGGGGACTACTCCTTTGTTGAGATATAGATCTCGGGAATGTGTCTTGGCGGGTTTTCCGCCGGAAACCCCCCCCCCCTCTTCCTCGGGGAGGCTCCCCATTCCCTTTTCCTCCGGAATTCGCTTCCCCCTCCCCGATTTAACTTTCCCTCTTGGAACTCTTTTCCTTCGTCGCTGAGTTCGGTTGCCGCCACCACAGACGCTCCTTTTTCGATCGCCACCGCCCCGAGGAAGCCGATGGTCCAGCCTCTGCCCAAGTTCAGGACACCCTTATGATAACTCATAAATAAAGGATGAAGGGCATCCGTTAGCTCTCTTATTCATTATGAAGGGTCTCTTCAGCCCCCCAGAAAGGAAGGCAACCTGGAAAAACGATTCTACGATCTCTCTTTTCTTTAAAAGACGGAGAGAAGGGCTGCGGAACCTCTCCCCGCTGACGGCCCAAGAAATGGAATTTTCCCTCCCCGTTTCTCCCCCCTCGTTCTTACCTGGTGTTATAGGTAAGGCTTTCTTCTGGATGTCCTCTTATGTTTGTTCCAGGACTGCGAAACCCCTAGTCATTCTCTTTTCTGGTCTGCTTCGTCCAGGGCTTTTTCCAAATCCCCCGATATCCCCCTTTATTCCCCGGCAAACATTTGAAAGGAAACTGTTTGGCGACGCCCCTCCTTTCAAGATCCCTTCCTTTTTGCCGAAACCATGTTTCCTAGCACGGCCCCCACCCCCCAATCCCTCCCGGCTTAAGGGGCTCTTTTCTTAACTCTATAAGGATAAGAACCTTCTCTTCTCCCCCCCGGGTGGCCGCCTCCAGCATTGTGGAAGGTGACTTTTATCCCTAAAGAATGAGACTCCCCTATAATTATCTAATCTGAGAGGACTTTATCCCAGCCAAGAGCGGGCCTTGAAATCCTCCCTCCACACCGAGGACGGGTGCTTTTCCCCCTGATGCGCGTCTCCTTAATCATCGGATTAGCTCAGACGCTGAAGGCTTTCTTCGACCCTTTCTCTACAGCCTTCCTTCCCCCGCTTGGGGCACCTATTTACAATGATTCCCTCTGCCGCGGGCTCAGATCGACGAACTAGGAGACTCCGTGAAGGCCACAAGAGGGTTAAGAGAGGCTCTGCCTATTCATTACAGAATTCCCAGTCCCATTCTCGCGGAAACCAAGGAGTAAAGTCTCTTTCACCAGCTGAGGAAGGCTCCCAAGGGGGGTCTTTCCCTCCAAACGAGAATTCCAGTAACCACTCTCTGAGCTTTTTTTCGTTCCGCAGAAGATTCCCTCACAGACATTGCATGATCGCCTTTGCCCCCCGCCCAATTTGGATTGCTTCCGTCCGACCAACGCCTGGCCGAGGCCCTGAATTTCTTAGAAGAAATTTTCCTTCTCTGAGTTTCCCAACCACCCCCCCCCCCCTTCTATGACAGAACTCCTCCCTTGACTTCCCTCCCTCCCCTCGTATTCCCTCCTTCCCAAGATCCTGCTTTCTTTTTTACTGCTTCCCGTCGCCGATCCTCCTCCCGGTTTCTTTCCTCGACACCCTGTGGAAAGCGGATGTCCTTAAGGGTTTTATTTCATGAGGTCTCTTATGGTAGGACTCTTCGTACGTAGGTTTTTTTTTCTTATAGTGTGGATCTCTATATTTCTTTGTTTCGAGAGATACAACAGACGCTCCTATGTTCCTTTTCTGTAGAACATTCCCCCTTCCTCAGGATCACCTTCTTTCCTCCTCCCTCAGGTTTGGACCGAGGACAATTTTGTAGACGTCTTCCTTTTCCTTCTGGATAGTCCCCTCCTGAGCCCCCTCCTTATCGGTAGATGGCGTCTTTCGGATGCGATTTCCCCTTTTTCTTCCTGGCTCTGGTCATGTCAGAAGAAACCCTTCATCCCCCCTATTATAAGAAACCTTTTCCAGCACTTAAGGTCCCCCCTTTTTTTTCTGCGGTGTTCTCCTCAAGCCGATACCTGTCTCGTAGAGCCCCATTTTTCAGTGCCGCTGCTTGGATGCCTCCGCTGCCCCCGTTACGGCTCTTTCCCCCGTTCAAGACACAGTTTTCTTCGCCAGCGGGTCCCCCGTCCCTTTAAGGACTGTTTTTCCTTTTCTTCTTTGCTGACTCTTTTTTTCTTTCAGCTTGGGCCCGCGGGTGCTAGGTCTTCTTGTTCCTTTGTGCTCCCCCCCGCCGCGACCTCGGCTTCTTCCTTCTGGACCTCAGAGAAGAGCTGGCCTAGCAGATGCGACGCCTCTTCCTGAATCTCTCCCTCCAGCCGGTGAGAACTTTTCCCCCACTTCCTGCCAGAGTTCGCGCCACAGATCGCTGTCTCTTTTTCCCTCTCAGCGGACTTTCGATTCAGTCCTTCGCAGTCTGTACCCCCTTTTCTTTGGCAAAAGAACATTCCCTTTTTAGAGGAAAACCCCCCTTTTTCTCTTTTAGCCTAGTTGATCCTCTTTCGATCGGTGGGTATTTTCACCTCTTGGGTGGAATCGATGCCCCCCCCCTTGATCGACAATGACTTTCCCTCTTTTTTTCGCGGAGTCTTGCCCCCTGGTCAGTATTGCATCTAGCCTGTAGATCGTGATTTTTTTTCCGTTGCCGCCGCCTCTCCCCCCTCCCCTGCCTTTTCCCTTTTTTCGGCCGTTTCCCCCCTCTTTTCCGGAAACATCAGATCCCTTTCTGCCGATTCCCTCATGCTTTTTCCCTCTTGGGCCCCTGTGAAAATTCATTTTCCCCCGTCCGTCAAGAGTTCTTCCTCCCTATCAGGTCTCTCCCGCTGATGGGCCCCCGGCACTTCATTAAGTAAGTCAGACAGCTTTCCCCTTTTCCAGATGATTCGCATTCGACTCCTTTCCCCCTTCCCTGACTTTCTTTTTCTTATGAGCATCCTTTTTTTTTCTCGGCTGAAACAGTCCCTTTTCTCTGTGCGAGAGACCCCCGGTGGTTCGCGCCGAGCCCATCCCATCAGCGAAGACTTTTTCTGTTTCCCTGTCCTAGGTCCAATCCTTACGGATTCCCTCGAAGCTTCGCCGGACCGGCGGCTCTTTCTCCTTCGAACAGGAAAGGCCCTACCCCTCTCTTCACCCCACGAGAGAGAGAGAGGCTCATCTTCCCCGCCTGTTGGGGTTTGGGGTTTGCCAT
>Ga0179593_1472313_pt1 | contig 10411 bp, 17 predicted proteins | sample CZODoug2_1_08_16_FD_185931 | JGI IMG/M metagenome (GOLD analysis project Ga0179593, IMG submission 185931) | Vadose zone soil fungal communities from Angelo Coast Range Reserve, California, USA - CZODoug2_1_08_16fungal (PacBio error correction) | ecosystem: Environmental > Terrestrial > Soil >... | reverse complement strand
GCCACCACCTTTATTTTGACACCCTGTCAAACTTCCCCATTGGCTGCCGCCGTCAAGCAATTCGCCGACCTCCCCCCCCCCTCTGCATCCGCTTCTTTCTCAGTCTCCGGCACTTCTTTTCCCCTATTTGCCTCTCCCTGACCCCAAGTGGTCTTTAGAAAGGAAGAGGTTGTCTCTACGGTGCTGTTCCCAGTCAGCCTCTTCCCTCCGAAAGCAATCAGTCCCCCCTCGGCTTGGCGAAACTGCACTGATCCACCCTGTCTTTGAACACTTCCTGCCCGCATTTCCAGCCCACCGAGGTCCGGCGAGATTTCTTCCCCTCCTACGGAAGAGACGACGTTCTCTGTGTTCTTCAAACCGCCGCCTGCTTTTCCTGAACGCGGACAACCAGCCCCCTGTGCTTCGGGGCCTGTTTATAAAGGATCTCGCTCGGTTTCTTCGAGCCTGCAGGACCCTGTCTCCCCAAAGTGGTTCCCGGATGCTGCTGGGGAGCGCCCCCGCCCCTTTCCTTGTAGCCGTAATGTAGGAAGATAATTTTTTGTGGATACTTGTGTCGTCCCCTTTTTCGCTTGATGTTATTTGCTGGAGAGTTTGTTGCTCCTTTCCCTCAAAGCTGGTGGAGGGCCTCCCTTTTTTCGCTGAGAGAGAATAGGTATTCCTTTCTCTTCCCTGTGCGCCTTCCCCCTCCTTCAGTGACGGACCCTTTCCGACCTCTCTTCACTTGTGTGCACAAAGTCCCGCACCGCTTTGGAGCAAGGTATTAAATGGGTGAGTATTCCCTCGCTATATACCCAAATACCCCAGCTTTCTCCGTCTCCTTATGATAGGGCTTACCTATCAGTATTGCCCCGGTACCCAACATCAATCTATCAGGACAACGACCCCTTTCCACACTTCTTCCGAAAACCCCCTTTCCCCTATATGTCTTTGCGATTGCGCAGGTCCCGTGCTAGAGTCGCGTCCGGAAGTGAACAAAACAACACACCATTTTTTAACAACCCAACCCCCCCCCACCCCCCCCCCCAAAACCCAACACCCCAAAAACCCACCCACAAAACCCACCCCCACCAACCAATTACCCTAACACACCCCACCACAACCAACCCCCACACCACAAAAACCCCCCCAAACACACACCCCTCCCTCCACCCCCTCCCCCCCCAAAACCACCACAAAAAAAAAACCCCCCCCCCCCCCAACCCCCCAAAAATACCCCCACCCCCCCCCAACCCCCCCCGCCTCCACCAACCCCACCCCACCCCCCCCCCGCCACACAAAAACACCACCCACCAACAACAAACACCCCCCCCCCCCCCCCACCACGACACCCACCCCCCCAATCAGAACCCCTGCTTAACAAACACACCCCACCACGAACCAACAACATACACAAACCAACCCTCTTTCCACACACACCCCTCCAAGGAACCCCAAAAAACCAACCCACCCACCCACCAACCCCAACCCCCCCCCCGCCCCTCCCACACTCCCAGACACCACCACCCCCCCCCCCCCCCCCCCCCAACCAACCCCCCCCCCCCCCCCCCCCCCCCACTGAATACGAGTCCATCGACCTTCCAGTCGCATCTTTGCGTCCCGGCTCTTTTTCTCCCACATCGTCACAACTTCCTGTTGCTTTTGATGCCTGCACTTTGATCCACCGTATCTATACAGTGAACGGACACATTATTTTTCCTCCCCCCCCCCTTTTTCGCTCGATTTTTTTGTGCATTTCTTTAAAAAGGTCTACCTCTTTCCCTTCGCCGTTGCGTTGAAAGCCCCCATGTCGGCTTCGCTGGTCCTTTGCTCTGAACCCCGCGTTCCTCCGCTTTGTCCAGCCCTATCTGAGAGTGAACCCACAATGTGCGCTCCCGTCCGTCACAGCTATTGACAAGCTCGGTCCCCCGAAATGTCACCGATGATCTTCCACCCCCGTCAGAGTTTCCCCCTTCTACTTGGCCTAATGTTGTTTCTATGGGCTGAAGGCGGATCACTCTCGTTCTCAATTTTTCAAACTTTCCTCGCCCTTTCGAGCTGGCTTTAACCACGGTTCACTATCCCTTTGCGACCGTTTAGGTCATGTCACCCCCCGCTCAAGTCTTTTTCCCCACGGTTTCCGTGTCACTCCGTATAGGACACGCTTTTTGACACCCGGCTGCGACCCTGTTCTCCGGCGAAGGTGTGCGCGGCATTCTTCTCTTATTTGTCGGTTCAGATGTTTTGAGCGTTGCGTCGGATCAGTGCTATTTTGTTCTAGCCCCTTGCGTTTCGTCTTCTTGCCAATTTTAGACTTTCCCATGAGTCACATGACAAGGTTGGCGGGCGTTTGCGCCCCTGACTTTGACTCCCCTCTTTTTTACTCCAAGTCCTTTCTTTTCCTCACCGGAGCCCGCTAGCGATGTTGAATTTGATCCGATGGTCTTTGATCGAACTTCTCCCTTCCTCTCAGTTTTTTTTTTTCGACCAGAAATCCTCCCTTTTGGCGGCCGTTACTTCGCTAGTGGTCATCTTCCCCCACTCCCCATTTTAGCAGTCTCTCGTTTCTTCGTTTTCAGCCGGCCTTCGGCTCCTTCTCTTTGCAGATCACCACCCTGCTTTGAAAATAAATCTTGCACCCATTTCCAAAAATTGCCCAGTCCCCCTTGCGAGTTTTAGTTATGTGCTGAAAGTGGCAAGAATTAGTTTGTGGTTGGAAGAGTTTAGTTCCATTTTCATTAGCGTCGGCCCAAGATTCCCTCTGTAGTAACCAACTTTATTCAAATCTTCAACGTCCGATTGAACATGACCTCTTTCTGGCCTCAGAATGCCCCATCTCCTTTTTTGCGATCAATTGGGTGAGCCCTCTGCCTGTCAGCTGTTTCCCCCCCCTCTCACTTCCCCACGATTTTCCCCTTCCTTTGCCATCAGGGTGACCGGCTCAAACCAGTAGGAGCAAGGTTGAAGCTTTTTTTTATTCTCTTTCCCTCCTAAGTTGTTGTTGAGATATCAAAATCCCCCCCCTCCTAACTTCCCCTTTTTTTCGCACCCTTTTTTTTTCCCAAGTCGTTCAACGTTTGATTTTTCGAGTTCTTTGGACCGTTCTCCCTTTCAACTACGATGACTCTGACAGGTCCAGAGACCCCCTGTGGTTGTTCCTCCCCTCTCATTTGCTTGCTTCCTCACAGGTATGGTGTTTCACCATGTGGCGTGGCTCGGTGGCCGCTTTTCCTCATTTCGACCAGCGGAGTTTCGGCGCCGGTGGGACAAATTCCCCTCCTTCCATCCATTCCCCCCTCGTATAACTCCTTGCGCGGGCAGCTTTCCACCGGGCCATTTCCTCGGCAATGGTGGTTTAGATTTTTCCATGGTCTCAGGTCTGGTTTCCTCTTGTATGCTCGACGGCCCGAATCGTTCACCGGCTTTGTATGGCACCGTGACCTCTCTATACGCTTAATAGTTCTCGTACGTCCTCCCTTTCGCCTTTTTTTTTCGCACCCCGCGTTCTTTTCTTTTCCCCAGAAACCCTTCTGCCCTTTCTTTTTTTTTCTCCCTCTTCGCGAGAATTGTCCTTGCTACTAAATGGAGCGCCCCTTCCCATCCCTGGCCCCCCTTTCTTAGGTACGTCACATTTTATCGCAGGACCCTATCCACCCGACTTCCTTTTACGGTCTCTAGGTGCTCCCAACGTTTCCCCCACCGTCATGGTTGACGGGGGATTTTCTTTTCGGCGTATGACCTGCACTGCAAGTCCCTCTACCCTTTTCCAGTTTGACTCTCCACCCTCTTGAGCCTCCCCCCGCTCTTTCCCCACCCTGCACTCCGCGTACTCCGAACCGGACATGCGCCAATTGCGCGACCACTTCTCCCTGAACACTTTCGCTCCAGGGGTGCACTCCTTTTCCGTCTCCGTTCCTCCTGCATCCCCCCCACTTCTTGTTTTTCCTCTCAAGAAGCGGGACTAGTTTCCCCCCTTTTTAGGTCATTGATCGCCCCTGATAGTGTGGAACTGTTCTTCTAAGATTGTGAGAACCTTTTCTTCCCCTTGCTCCTCCCCACCGGCTTCCCAATGTTTTTTCGCTCTAGACAATAGGGCTAGGTTCCTTTTTCGTCGGTACTCCTCCTTTTCTTCCGTTGATTCCTTGGTGGTATCCTTTCTATCCTTTCTCCTTGGCTGTATTCTTTTCTTCTTTCCCGTAGTGCATAACGCCCTAAGAACTTTTGCCCCTATCCCCCTTTTGGGAGAAGTCCCTTTATACCATTCGTCCGCACCCGTGCCCCCTACTTTCGTCGAATGTATGAGACAGTTTATTTTCTCTTCCCGGCATTACTCGAGCTTTGGACTTTCTGAGATGGTCATCCAGATCCTTTTCCACCCCCTTAATTTGCATCTAGGATCGACTTGTTTTGTGTTTACGGAGGCAGTTTTTTTGACCCCTATGTTCACCCTTTCACTACATTTCATGTTGCTCCAGTCGATGCCTCTACTTTCCGTCCTTGTTTTTCACAGAAGGAAGTCCGGACTTTCAGTCCCCCCCCTGCTGTTTTCCCCCGTGCCTCCCCGAACGTTCAAGGTTCGTGCCCGTATCTTTTCGTCTGCGTTTTTTCCAGAGTGGAGCTTCTTAGGTTGGTCTTTTTAAAATCCTACTCATAATTGGGTCTCCAGCAGTGGAAATCTCTGTGCCCAACCGACCCGGCCTCTAGGCCTCCATGCCTTACCCGAACCTTGTGTCCTCTCCGCCCCCCGATTTTTCGGACGTCTCCCTTTCTACTGTCCCTGGACTTTTGTCTGCGTTTTTGCCACAGGGCCTGGACCTACTGCCGGTGCGGCTCTCCCTCCCTCTTCTTCCCTATCTTTTTGACCTCCTTCCCGTTGAATTCTCGGTCCCTGCCCAAGCGAGGTTTTTTTTGTTCTACTGCGACCCCAAAAGTCGAAGCCCTCCCCCCTGAAGTGCCCCCCCCACCCATACGTTATCGAAGTACATGAGGATGACTGTATGAGGGTACCCCTCTTGCTTTCTCAGTCACACCAGTTTTCCTTCCCCCCGCCCCCCAATCTGGATTCTAACTCTTCTCTATATTGGTCCCTTGCCGAAGAACTTGTTTTCTTTGATGTTTCTGCGAGAGAACCTGAACTCTTCCTTTCCCGCCAGTTTGCCTCGTGAGACCTCACCTTTGTTAGTGCGTTGGACCAGGAGGAATCAAGATCCCTGCGTAGGTTCTTCATTCGCTTCTAGTCCCCTTTTCCCACTCATGTCCCCATACCACCATTGTCAATTTAGGACACCGCAGATTGATGGTTTAAGGCGAAGAGTCTTCCGTTCCCCTTAATCACACTTTTCCCCCTTTTTAGGTCCTCTCCTGACCCCTTTTGCGCTCCCTTTTGGCCCCCCCCCTTTCATCTTTTTCTCTTGTGTTAGCTCGAGAATGTCAGTATCGGCATCTTGATTATTATGCGCTCCCCACCCCCCTTGTATTAGGATTGTGGTTCAAACTTCCGATCTGATGGTTGACTCTTTCTTCATCTCCGTTTTGTTTTTGCGGAGGCCCCCCCCCTCCCTCTTTATTTTTGCCTGCTTTTCCAACCTTTCCACCTGGAAGGTTGGTCGCTCAAGGCCAATATCTTGACCTTGCCGATTCTGTTTTCGTTTCCCGGAGCCCGACCACATCGTTCCCCCCCTCTATGCCGCCAGCACTGATCGCCATTTCCTTCTCCTCTCTCGAGGTGATTCTTTTTAAGGGCCCACTGCCCCAGCCTTTTCCCCCCTCCATCCGCGCTTGGCTAACTGCGTACCCGTTCTTTTCGAGATCCCCCATGTGAAACCCTTTCTCTCCTCCCCCCCATCCCCCCGCCCTGAGGACCTGATAATTATCCTTTCCAGCTCACGAGTGTTTCTTCCCCAAAACTGCCTTTCATCTCTGATCCCCTGCTCACCACTTGCCCTCCCAAGGTTGCTTTCCTTCCGGATTTCCATTGTCCTCCCGGAATGATCTTTCTTCAGAGTAACGTTTTCCTATTGCGGCACGCTGGTTGATTCCCCCCATTCATTGGGTGGCAAGAATACATGTGGCGATCGGGTTTAGCTGGACGTGCGAGGAAATGGTTCTTGGGCGTGCATGTATACCCTTTTTTCCTGGCATTTTCCCTCTGCCCCTTTTCCCCACTTTTTCAGTTTGATTTCTCCGACAGTCAGGTTCCCCATGCGCTCAGTCTCTTTCCCTGAGACTTTTTGAGAGACCCTGTCCGGGATTGACAGTCCCTCCTCCGACATCGTCCCTCTTTCCCACTGTGCGCAGTGAGTATTTGATTCCTTTACGGGCTTCTGGGGCTTGTTCTCTTCCACTACCCCCCCCAACCTCTGATCCCCTTAGCCCCTTTATGCCGTTCCAGCAACTCGTCCGCCCCTTAACCCCACCTCAATATCTCGTGGCCAACGCCAGATGGCCCGAATCTGATGTCGAGGTCCGCGTCAAACGTTTCGATTTCGCCTCTGTCTGGTTTTCCACCAGTCGCCCACTTTCTCGAGAGCATCAGACTTTTCACTAACGAGGCAAGAGATTGCTTCCGGCTTCGTACCCTAATGAAGACTTTCCCCCCCCCCCCCCCCCCCGTTTGATCCCACTGAACTTCTCCCCCTTTTTCCACCCGTCAGACGTCAGTCCACATTCTCCCGTACACAAGCGCTTCTGATTCGCTCTTATCTTCTCCCCTCTTGCGTGATCGCCGGTCTGGGAGGGGTCTTCCTGCGCGCCCGTCTGTTTTTTGTCTCTCCACGCTTTCCCCTAGTTCTTTTATTTTTTTTTTCGCCACTCTTGCACCTTCCAGCCTTTGGCCTCATATCGATAGAGTCCCCCAAACCATGCGATCATCTTGCTCCCCCCCCTCTCCCTGCCCTATAGCGATAAGAAAGAGTTTTTTCACTACACTATCCCCCCCCCTTCCGCAGCGCACGGCACATTGAAGCTTTTTTGTTCGTGTCCAGGTGTGGATACTCCCGCCTTTTCTCAAGCTGTGTATTTTCACAAAATTTTTCCAAATCCATTGTCGCTGCCCCCGCGCCAACCGGACACTAGAGTGCTGGACTCGGTAATGACAGCCGAAAGTGTCGCTGTGCACTGAATTAATTAATCGGAACCGGTTCCTTTCCTTTTTTTCCAGGTTATCTTTTTGTTCTTTTCCTTCCATGTCTACCTTTTGATTTTCTTTACTGAGTTGTGGGTCTGCTTCCCGGTCTTGATTTTTATTGTCTGGACCCACTTCCTTGTGGCGGATTCCTGTTCGATATGAACGGTTAAGTCGTCGCCCAGGCAATTAAGATTCTGCTTTGGCTTTTCCCCCCCGCTACTTGCCGGATCCGTCCCCGTTTTCTGTGTTGTCGTCACCACTGCTACGCCCCCTTTCTGTTTTCCTTTGAAGGTTCCTTTCCCCGAGGGACTTTTTTTTCCTCTCTTCCCTAGACGTTCGTCGGGATGGTTTTCGTGATTGTAGCGGACCCCCAATATTTGTCTTAAGGAGCGCGTTTGCCAAATCCCTCCGGCCCCCTTCGCAGATCTTTTCTCGAGTTTCGGTCGCAAGACAATTACGAGCTTCTTCCTTTTCTTTTCTCAAGACTCCCCTCCTGAAGAGCTGCCATTTCCCCCTTACCACCCCTTTGGCTTGACCCATTTCGACGCGTCTGGCCCCTCGCCCGGTAAGACTTGCCGCTGGATGTTTTTGTTGCGGTCCTTTCCCACCTTTAGGGCCATCTAAAAGGCGTCTGGTTTTTTGTGTAGACCTTCCTTTCGCCCAAGGAAACGCCATGATTTTTTCAACCCCCCTTTTCCCCGTGGAGAATCTTCGTCCCAAGCCCTGCTTTCTTCCTTGAATCGAGTTTTCACGGCTAGTTCCCGGACAGTCAAAAACCCCCCGAGGTGCGATCGGGGACCCATTTGTCCTCCACCTTTTCGCACCTGTTGCCGGTTATTTTTGATTGATTGCGATATGTACTCTTTTTTCAGTCCCCTTTTTTTCACCCCCCCCCCCTTTTGGTTGTTTGAGTCGATTCCCTACAATCCCAAACATTGCCCCATCCTTTTTTTCGCCAACTTGTTTTCCGATGCAACGCCTGTCCGAGTTTACGTCGCTTGGGACCACACTCTATGACGCGACAGGGCAGTCTGTCCCCTTTCCCCTGGTTTTCTCATTTTGCATGGCGATGCGGATGGGTTCCCCTTCGTGCGTTGCGTTGTCCCGGCAGGGAGAATCTCGCCTCCTCGTTTCGCGCCTCCCACACTTTCCCCTCCTCCCCGCAGAGTCAGAATTCTCCCGCGTTGCGCGTCACATACCTGGGGTTTTCCGTCCCAATTGTCCTCCCATTGGTGGTTTGTATGGGCCGATTCAGTTGTCTGGTTTCTTCTCATAAGTTGAGCTGACGGCACGAAGCGGCGTTTGTTTTCCCCAACCTGAAGAAATCGAGTAGATGTTTTCTGACCGAACAGCATTTCTTCCGATCGATTTCTCTTTTGCGGCCCCGCCTTTTAACCAGGTATTTATTCCCTCGCCTCCTCCTTCGAAGGTGCACTGGCCCGTCCATCGGTCCACCTCCTTATCGAGCTTGGTCGTTGAAGACAACTCCATCCGCCGGATCTTCACACCTCCCCCCTATGCCGGACCTTTTTTCCCAAAGCTCAGCCAAAACGTTCCATGGTCTCCGTTTTTCTTGTCGAACGCCGCTCCACGCAGGTTTCCAGTTCCCAATCGCCTCGACGACGCCGAAGGTCCTTCTTCACCACACCCCTTGTTCCCCTCCCCGGCCGTTAATGACGAACAAAACCCCTTCCTGCCCTTTTTTCGACCTGTCGCCGAAGGTGTAGCGGGCGGACGCGATTGCCCTCCTTCTCACTTTGCTGGGTCATGATGTCATTTTCTGTGTCACCTGTTCCCCCTTTCTTGACCCCTTCGCGCCCCATGAGGTTTCCACCCAGCTTGAGACCATGCGCGTCCCTCCTTTTCCAGCCGTCCCCCCCCCTGTCAAGGTCCCGTTCTCCCCTTTTTTTCATCGGTTTTTTTGTGGGGGGGGGAGTATAGTCTTCTGCTATTTTTTTTTTCAATTTTTTTGCGTACGCTCTCCCTGGGTTTTCTCTTCGCATCTATGGCCTTTGCCCAAGCGGAGGAGGGTTTCTCAGCTCCTGCTTTCTCTCATTGTTTTTTTTTAGTGAGCCAAAGAGAGACTGCGCCGGTGCTCCCTTCCGTATACTGTAAGCCGGCGACCTCCGTCTCGCGACTGACATATTCTTTGGAGGTAATTAATCCCCTTTGGTTGACGTTCGAGTTGGTCCTCGTTTTGGCCTTCACAGTGTTTTTATCTTTTTCTCTTATGATTTGGGTGCCCGAGGCCTTATTATCAAGATGGACCTCTTGCTCTTGTCTCAGTCCCCGATTCTATAGTATCCCTTTTTCAGACTGGTGTTTCGCTCTGTTCAGCGATTTTGCTGCGACGCCCCCCCTCCCCGCACTGCCCTCGTCCAGGTTCTAACGTAGTTTGGATTTTCCTTTTGAAGAGGAATTTTTGTTTGGTACGTCTCCTCGATTTTGGATGAGACTCCTAGGCTCCGGCCGCTGTTTGTTTGTCCCTCCCTCTGCACCTTCTTTTCCCCCGTAGGCAAACTCGCGTAATGCTCCCCACTTGTGCCCGAGTTGTCGTTCTTTTTGCCGTCGAAGTCCATTAGTTTCCCCCCTCCCCCCCCACCCCCCCCCCCACCCCCCCCCCCCCCCAGCCCCACCCCCCCACCCCCCCCCCCCCACAGCTCGGACTTGAAGAAGCCCTCTATCCCCCCATCGAGATTGGCTCCTGCTTTATCCCCCCTTTCATCAAGAGAGATTTTCTTGCCTGCGCCCTTCTTCCTTCCCAAGTTTCTTTTCCCCAGCGCCCTTTTGCTTTTTCCCCTGTCACGCACAATGACCCCCCCCATACGGACGCCGCATGCGCCATGTCCTGTTCCCTGCACAGAGTGCAGCAGAGAACACTGCGCCCTTGACGCCCCCAGAATCTCCCTCTTCCCTCGCTAGATATAGTTGATCAAGGACCACAGCACATGCTTGATGTTGTCCAGCAGACCCCCTTTCGTGCCGTTTGGAGAGACGCGCTTTTATTTTCCCCCTTCTGCTTAGTCTCGAGGCTCAGGTTCGACATCCCTTCTGTACCGTTGTTGGCAGTAGTCCCTTTTTTTTAGAATGTTGATCTCTTACCCAACCAGTTTTTCCCCCTCCCTGCACAGCGTCGTGTCCCGTTTCGGCGACTCCAATTACTATCACTCCTTTGTCGAGATCGACTTTTTATTTGGAGGCATAATCTGGGAACGCTCGTGCTCTTGCGACCACTAGTTCGCCCCCTGGCGATAGTGTTTCGACACCGTCATTCCTCGATTGTTTTTTTCCCCCCACCCCTCTCCTGCT
>Ga0179593_1445652_pt1 | contig 10411 bp, 10 predicted proteins | sample CZODoug2_1_08_16_FD_185931 | JGI IMG/M metagenome (GOLD analysis project Ga0179593, IMG submission 185931) | Vadose zone soil fungal communities from Angelo Coast Range Reserve, California, USA - CZODoug2_1_08_16fungal (PacBio error correction) | ecosystem: Environmental > Terrestrial > Soil >... | reverse complement strand
ACCGGTCACGCCGCTTTCTCTCTTTTCGTATGCCCATAACTCACTATTTCTCTGGAAACGGGGCTTGCAAACTGCGCCCGCTGATTCCTCTCTGTTCTTTTTTTTTCCTGATTTGTTTAGTCTTTTTTCAGTCTTCGAAGCCTCTCCTCTGTGCTTCGAGAGTTTTTCCCGTCTTTTTTATCGTAGGTCAGCGGCGCGAAAGATTTCTTTTTCACATCTTGTCTCAGCAAGACTCGTGCTGCTTTCCCCTTTTCTCCCCTTCGATTGGCTCTTTCGCGAATTCTGACGATTAGATCAGATATTTCCCTTGCCTTTTTTTTTTTTTTCTTCGCGAACCCTTCTCGTCTCCCCCAACCCCGCCTTTTGTAGAATTGCACTTCGGCTTTCTTTTATTTGAGAGCATCTGTCCGCCTGCATAACGGTGTTCCTCTTACTCTAGCGGCGATGCTTTTTCTTCCTTTTCCCCCGCCTATTTTTTTTTGACAAAGTGCCGCCTGTGTCCGCTCGATTTCGTTCCGCTCGGCCCGCGTTTTTTTTCCCCCCCCCCCTTTGAGAGCGGATCCGCGTCAGCCTCCTTGCCTTCGGCTTTTTCGCTTCTTGGACGAGGATCGCTTTGTTCGCCTTTTTTTCTGCTTTCCGGGCGGTTCAAAGCGCCGTTCCGACCAACCTCTCCCCTTTCGTAGTACCAGTGGCGCCCTTTTCCTCCCCCCCCCTTCGCTTCCTCCCCGCTGCTTTTCATTCTTCTCGTGCCCTTTCGACAGTTCCCACCTTTCTCTCTCGACGCGAAGCGCAAGAGATTCTCCCGATTCGAAGCGATCGTTTTCGATTCTTCGACTACGCCCCCTTTTTTCTCTTTTTTCTTTTCGACTTTTTTTTCCCCCGCCCTCGAGCGGAGAGTTCGCCAAGACGAGTTCTGCCCCGGCTCCCTTGTCCATCACCAATTCTCTTTTGTTCCTTGCCCCCCCCCAGTGTGCTACCAGGATTCTCCCTTTTCTTTTTTTTTTATTCCCGCAAACTTCGTCCGCCACACTTAGGAACAGGGAAATAAGTCTTTTTAGAGTATTGACATACAACGAACCCTTCACGCCGATCCATCAATGCGCGTTTCCCCCCACTCCAGTTCCCGATTCGGCCCCCCCCCGCGCGCCATCTGTGCCGACGTTGATTCTTCCCCCCTAGCCTGCCCTGGAAGAGCTTTCCATTCGACTTTTTTTCCCCGGGAACTGTCCTCCTGCTCTGGGTACTGCCACCCCTTTTCTTCTCTCGTTTTCGAGATCTTGCCGCGATTCTTGCGCGAAACCGCGACCCACCTTTCCTCGGCGCGCGTTACCATACGGGATAGAGCGACCTTTGCTCTCTCATACTAGGCGTCGGAGCTTTCCTACAAGGGTTCGGCTACCCCACGCTGTGCGAATTGCGAAGGGCCCCATTCTTCCTTCAATTTCTGCCGATCGATGATTTGGAGCAGACTGCGCCCTTTTTTTGATTAGTGATGTTTTCCTCTTCTCCGTTCACGCTTTTTCCCGGCTTTCGCTCGCTCGGCCTTCGAGTTCTTCTCATTTCCCTTTTGAAGTAGCGGTCGCACCCGTTTGATTCCTCGGTGCCGGTTTCTCTCTTTTTTACGGTCGAGTAAATTCTTTTTTTCTTTCCTCCACGAAGAGTTCTTCGCTCGTCCTTGCTCTTTGGCAAGTCGGTCACCTTCTTTAGCGGAAGGCTCGGTTATTCGCTTCTTCTCTCGCATGAATTTGGGTTTTATACGTAGATTGTTTGTAAACAGAGACTCATCCCCCTTCTGTTAACACACCCCACACATGGTGGGGGGGGGTTACAACCCCCCTTCCCTTTCTGACTTGTAGATTGTTGAGCCATAGAAGAGCATTTTTTGGTTTGAAATTCGATAAGCTTCTAGTAGCCGCCACTTTCCGGCTGATGAGGTACCTCTTCTTTTTATTGCAGGTGAGGTTTTTCCGTCTATTCCCCCCCCCTTTTCCGAGTTTTCTGATTTCTTCTACCTTTAGTCAGTTCCATTGCGTTGAATTTCGGGTTTTTAGTTCTTCCCCCCGAACCTCCCATCCGGACCTAGTAACTCCAAGCTCGCTTACCGAGTAGAGCCGCCACTTCCTCCCCCGAACATTAATTATTGCATACAGGCTTGTCAGCCTCCCCGTACGGAGTGGATAAACAGATCGTTTAAGCAGTTTTTATGCGTTGATGATGACTTGAGGAGGGGGATGATTTTAACGTGCACCTCTATTTATGCCAAATTTTTCCCCTTTGCTAGCTTTTTCACCCCATAAACGGCGCTGTGTCGAATAGATAACTTGACTCTAGTTCGGACTCTCCAGTCTTCCCCTGCAACATGACAAATCTTTCTCCCTCAAGTGTCCACTTGCCCAACCCCCAAACATTTGTCTTTCTCCAGCCTCAATTGATCCCAGTTTCCCCTCTTTTGTGTATAGTGGATCCGAGATTCGCTGAGCGATCTCTGGCGGCTTTCCTTCTGGCGGGCCACTGATTTCAGAACAACCTTCCAGACAGACGCAATTTCTTTTCTTTGCTCATGTCCTCTTTGGTCTCATCCCGCTCCCGTTTGAATCTTCCTCCATTTTCCTTAGCAACCCCTCTAGTCTGCCCTTTGCAGCGATCGCTCGCGAGGTATCTCCCCTCCCCCCTCTTTGTTTTTAGAGCTCCCCGCGCTAGCAGAGTGAGGAGGCGTTTCTCCTTTTTGCGAACATTCTTCTCGAGTTTTCCACGGGTCATCTTCCCTCCCCCGGTGCTTTCGCCTTTTTTTACAAGGAAGCCGCGGAGTCTGTTCTTCTCATTCTTTTGATATTTTGGCCGAGCACCTAGCCCTCCCCCCTCTCCACCTTCGGTCACTTCGGACGACCAATTCTGTTGCAGCTTTATCCTTAGCGAGCATTTACTTTTTCCCCCCTTCTTTTTCAATTTTTTTCCCATTTTTTCTGGACCCAGTCATCATTACCACTCCTCCGCGTTATCCGATCCTTTTTTTGTATTTTTTCCGCGCCACCCCTACTGTAGTTTTTTGTTCCTCTTTTTTTTTTTCAGATATCATCCCTCCTCCCCTTCCCAAGACGTCCCCTCCCCCTTCAAATCTTCGGTGCAGAGTCTCCTTTTTTTATCAAGGAAAGGATAGGCTCGGCTTGCTCGCCCTCCCTTAGTTGACGTCGTGACTAATGTTCTAGTGAGCATCGAATCGTGGCTTTTCTGCTACTCTTGGTTAGTTTCGCTCCTTTCCCTACCTCCCCCCCGGACCCCGCTTGTTGATAATCCTTCTCCCGCGAAGATAGTCCCGACGATTTTGCTTTCCTCCCCCTTCGCGGAAAACCTTCCGCACTAAGTTCTCGTGACCATCATCGTCAAGTTGCGGCTACTTTAATCTTCTTCCGTCGAAATTTTCCTCCCCTGATGTCCTGCTTGCTCCTCTGGCGACTGACCTCGCCCACAATTCAATTGACTGTGACGCTTTGGTGGTTTCCCCAAAGTTTCCTCCTTTGGTCTTTAAGCAGGCTTTTTTTAATGCTGAGGAGAAATGGCCCACCTGCTTTTTCTGATGTTCTTGTTTTAGTTCTTCACCGTCTTAAAGAAGTGATTTTCCCATATCATCGAGCTTGCCCTTCTTCGAGTGGTGTCTCGGAGCGGTACTTCCCACCTCTCCGCCCCGACGGCCCTTTCCTTTAGTAATTTTTCTCCTCCCCCCGCCCCTGCAAGTCATCGGTGACGTCGCGCAAGGGACTCTTCCCTCTCTTTTTTTTGAGAGTAAGTAGTCTCCGTGAATCTACGTCCCTCGCTCGAAGGACGGCTCCGTTTTTTCTCCCCTCATCTTCCCCGGTCCTCCGCCCAAGCCGACTAATTTTTGCCTTCCGGGCAATGCCTAACTAATAAGCCGGGTGTAGAAAGAAAACGCGGCCCCTTTTTGTTTCATTTTCTGAATGAGAGCCTTTCCTGTCCCTCCTTTCCCCCTCCTTCATTACACTCTAAATTCCCTTCACCCTCCCTTCTCCCCGCTACTACACCACCACCCTCCCATCCTTCCCCCCTCCCTTCTCCCCCCCATATCTCTCCTCCCCCCCCCCGCATCTCTAGTTTTCCCCCCCTACCCTTCCCCTTCTATAATCTCACTCTACTCCCCTCACCCCGCTTCCCCCCCCCCCCATACTAGTCTTCGATAGACCCCCGAGTTTCGAGCAGAATCCCCTTGCGGCGCCGCACGATTTTTTTTTCTTTCGTCTTTTTAGCTGATCCATTTGCGGTCCCAGATTCTCGAAATGCGTTTTGCGCGCGGCTTTTAGAGGATCCTTTCTTCTAGTCTGTTTCCCCCTCTTCTATTAGTTAATTAAGCTATATTTTCTTTAGCGTGTAGACTCAACGTCTGTCGATTCTTTTTTATAGGCGCCCCTTTTCCTGATCACATGAGTGATAATTTCTGGTGTTCTGTTCGGCTTTCCCTCTCCGCAGCTCCTTGGGAACTGCTTAATCTTTGACCCTCATTTTCGGTCTTTCCGAATAGCCCATCGCCGCTCACTTCCTTGTTGAGCTATTACTTGGGCGACCCCCAAACGATCGTCGGTGGGTGACGGACGATGGCATCCCCCTTTCTTTAGTCTCCTATCTCCGCTTAGTCGCGGCTTCCGCTGCCCCACTTTAGCCTCGTGCTGGATTTTCCTAATCGCGGCTACGCCCTTACTCTTCATAACTCGTCTCGATTGCTCGGCCAGCCTTGGTCTTTTCAGCGACAGTAGCCCCTTGCAAGCCGCCGGCAATTCTGCACAGCTTTCTTTTTGTTCAGTACTTTTTCCATGTAATAAACGCCACCGGTGTCCGGTTCGACGATTCCTGCCTCTCTTTCGAGCAAGAAATGGTAGAGCGTCTCCTACTCTCCCCCTAGTTCAGCCTTCTAGTAATCCTCCCCCTCCCTCCCCCCCCCCAGCTACCCCCCCACCCGCCCTCCCACTCCCTCGCCTACCCCCTCCCCCCCATCCACCCATTCAACCCCTCTTCCCAGCCGTCCTCTCTATGAGCCAGACTTCCCTCCCCATGCTCATTCCCCCTCTCTCCCCCCCGCCCCTCCCCACCCCCCTTTGTCCCTCCTCCATTCATCTTACTCTGTCCCACCCCACTCCTCCCCGATCACCCCCCCTCCCCCTTACCCACATCCTCCTCTTCTTCCATCCACTTTTCCCTCATCTTCCCTCCTACCCCTCCGGTCCGTCTTCCCCATCTCGCCCACTTCTCCTACCTCCCCCCCCCTCGCCTTTCCCGTCCAGTCGTGCTCCGCCCTCCTCCCACCTTTGCCTTTCCTCTCTTACTCCTGCTTCCGGTTGCTTTCCCCCAACGATCCTCCTTCTAATAACGGCACGTTTCACTCTCAGGAGGACCCTTGCGGGCATGTTGCTGCGATCCCTCAAACTTCAAAATTTAGCGTCGTGATGGGCGCGAGCACGATTCGGCTTTACATTCTTCCCTTTCCTATGGCGCGAGTATTCGGTGAGATTCGCTTCCACCAGTCCCGCCCGCTCTACGCTGATCCTGATCCGCGGGTATGCGATTCTTCGTCTCCTACTCCCTCTTCCGCACTGCAGTTCCACTCGTCCCAATTCGTCCGAAGGGCTCTGGTCGCGATCCCCCCTTTTGGCTTTTCGCCTATCTCTTAGAATTGGACGTCGTTCTCTATCTCTGCTGTTCCGCTTGGACGGACCCGTTCACGCGCGCATTGCGTTGATGCTTTCCGGGCCCGTTTTCTTTTCGCTGCCACTCCGGAGAATCACGTGCTTTGAAACTCGCTAAGCACAGCCTCGTCTTCAGTCAGTGAATTTTACCTAAGTTTTAATCCCATCTCGGAATCGATTTTCGTCGCTTCTTTGGAACAGCCCCCTTCCATATCGCCGTTTTCTCGACGAGTATCCTTCCGCCTTTTCGACCGCGGTGGTGACCTGTATGATCTCTTCTTCCTCATCCTCCGTTTTTTTTTTCTCCTGATCCCCCCGCGTTCACTAACCACGACGTATTTTTACTCTTACTCGAGGCGCTATTTAAATTTTCCCAAGGCGCCAGCGATCGCTCCCGATTACTCTTTTCGGATTGTTTCTGATTCAGTTTAGCCTCTGAGAAGAATATTTAGTTTCTCTGTAGTTTCCCCGCGTGTGGCAGTATTCGGCGCGATACCTACTTTCCCAACAGCTTTCTTCCGAACTGCCAAAGCGCGCCTTTCAATAACGTACTTATACCCTTCCGGCTCCAGCGCTATAATTCGTCGCGATTCTTTTCCCACCAGATCTTCGCAGCTGCTTGGGACTCGCGACCAGTGGCCTCCCCGTGATACCATTTTGTTCCCTCGGTGGAACGTAAGTAACTCTCGGAGTCGTCCGTTCCTGACCTCTCATGACTTTTTTCTCCATCACCATTCGTCCGTGGGCATCTAGCTTTGCTTCGAGGCACTTGTGGACGAGACTCTCACATGGCCTGATAGTTTCCCATTTTTTCGGTCCTTCCCTTTTTCCCCGTCCGACATGTAGTTGCTAGTTCCGGCCTCAACCGCCCTGTTCAACCCCTTTGAAGTTGAAGCGGCCGCGGCAGCCGCAACCGTTGGCGTGCTTCCCTTCTCTTTACGTCTTCCTATTGTTCACTTACGGTTTCTTCCCCCTTTTTAGTAGCCCGAGCACATTTCATTTTTTTCTTAAAAGTGCCAGGTTTTCACTTCGGCTACGCTCTGTGCTTTTCAGCACTCTCGTGCTTGACCAATTTCTCAACTCTTCCTTAATGATCACGATGTCTACCAGCTCTCGCTAGACGCGCTTCTCTTTGCACGGACGTCACAGCGTGAGTAGCGTTCCTGTGTTGACTAGCGTCGACTCCCTCTCCTCACGAATGATTCTCCCCAGCTGGCCCGTCACCCATCTACGTTTGGTTCCGCAGTGACTATGCCTAGGACGCTTGGCCTGGGTCGGCCTTCAGTCCCCGAACTCTTCCGCCACGATAGGGCTTTTTTCAGCTTTTCTGTCGGCCTCAGCACACTACCTTATCTGCCCTCATTGCGCGTTGGGACAATGGAAAGGCTTTTGTACCACCTCGCGCTCTTCTCGGCCTGTCCCGTGATCTTCCGCCAATCCGCCCGCTTTCATTGAAGTCTCGGAGATTTTCCCCGTCCTTTTGTCCGGGTACGCCATGTTTCGCGCTTGATTCTTTAGTCTTGGGGCTTCCCCAGATTACGGCGCCGATACTTTGTGCCTTTACCCCGGTGGATATTTTGAAAACTTTACTTAAGTGAAGCGCTCATGAACCCCCCTCCAAGTCGGTTCTGCCCCCGGCTAGATTAGTGCATGCCTTGCGCGGTAACCTTGGCTTTTGGCTGAGGCCATCAGACTTCTGATTTTGGACCTTTTCTCCTTTCTAGTCCCGGTCCTTGAGAGGTCCGATTCGAAGACGCGACCTCTTCTTCTCCGGACCGGCTTCGCGGTCGCTCTGACTTTTTTCCCTTTTTTGAGGCCTTTTGCACCAGATATGCCCGCGTTCCGGTGGATCTTCCTGTTTAATCGGTCGTTTACCCCTTCAGTTACTACCCGATCTCCTCCATTCCTTCCTCGCTTTCTCTTTCCCGTCGGACCGACTTCTCTTGCTTCCTCGCCTAGTTCCCCGCGCATTTGGTGACCTTCCTTTTTTTTTTTTTTTTTTTTCTTCGATTTAATCTTAAACCCGCCTCTTCCATTCCAAACTTCCCCCAGGTAACCACCCCGCTTCCACGAACTTGAATTCGCTATCAATTCCTCGGTGAATGCTCCTTACCTTTTGGGTGCCAATTTTTTTTTTTTTTTTGCCTCTCTTCCGCAAGCGCCCCCTCCAACCATTTTATCTGGGGCACCTGAGAATCGCTGCTTTTGTCTTTCGCGGTTTTCGCGACTCTCATTTAACCTCCCGCTCTGGTTTCTGCTCTGTTTTTTACTATCAGTTCACTAGTGACCTTTTTTCGGGTCGCTTTTTTTTCCTTTTTTTTTTTTCACAATCCGGAAGTACTCCATTCCCCTCTTCCCCTTTTTTTTCTGCCGTCCCTCCCTATCTCTCCTATGTCTGATCGACGGCGTGTTGCCCGCGGCCGGATGTTCTTGCCCAACCGTACTTCCCCTTCTACGCATACCTTGCTGTGTTGGATTTGTTGTCTGATGTGCCCCGACGGGATGAAAAATCTATCCCCAAAACCGACAGTTTTTGCTTCGGAAAAACTCGCCCCCCCCTTCTATTTGACTCCTCTATAACTCTCGTTTATTGCTTCTTCCTTGTCCTTCTGGAAATGCACACGACGTTACACCAAAGGTACTCATGTCTGTGCTTTCAGCCGATGTACTCCTCTGGTGTTTTTCTCTTTTACCGCGCCCGAGTTCGCGCTTTATCCTGCTGCTGGAGGCGGGGATCAACTCCTCAGGAAACTCCCCTGCCCCCCCCTGCACTCCCAACTCTGACTTTTGTGCAGCCTGCGAAGCTGCGGCTCAGATCCCCCCCTTCCGTGTGTCTCCAACGCGCATTCCCATGCGGCGCAAGACGTCGCCGACTCGCTGAGGTCTTCCCTCTTTTTCCTCCTTCCTTTGTGTTTTTCTCTCGTGCTCTTCCTAGCGATGGTTTTTTTTAACGATAGTTTGGTCCGTCTTGCGCGCGGCAACCTTGGTCTCCGCAGATCTCTGATCCTTTGGTTACTCCTTACGGCAGCCGCTTAGTAGGTGCCTTCAGTTTCTGATCATAGTGGCAGCTCTTCTTCCCGGCCATCTCTTCTTCGTCGCGAACGTCCAATCTTTCCCCAGAAAACAGCTGACTCTTGTTGGAGCGCTTTTACTCGCGCAGACCTTCTACTTTTTTTCAATTAAATATTCCTTGTGTTCCTCCGCCATTTTGTCCTTTATTTCCTCGCTAAACTCCGAGTCCGCCTCTCATTCGCAGAGCTTGTTCCCTCTTTTTTTTGCGACGCACCCGTTTTGGGCGGAATAGTTCTTTTCTCCCGCTTGCTTTTCTCCTCATCCCCCCAAACTAATCAATCGTCCTCTTCCCGAGTCGTCCTCTCCTATTCGTAACACGGGGCAAGTGCTCCCCGCCGGCGAAGATATGTGATCGAAGTTTCTTTCCGACTTTTCTCGTGTGAGACTCTCTCTTCCCTACGGATGAGTTCTTCTTTCGCTCAATCTCCCGGTCAACCCAACCCTCTGAATTTTTTTCCCATGACTGGCGTTCATATCGTCCGAAAAGGTCCCTCGATCCGTCTATGTCTCTCGTATGGTCCCTCCAAACAGTCTGACTGATTTAATCGTTTTCAAGCGGAAAATGCGGTCTATCGTTCTCGGCCAGCTTCCCCGAGCCCCCCCTGTCAACCTACCCTTGTCTGTCTTCCCCACCGGCTTGAATTGGATTATCTCCCACCCAAGAAGAGTTGGCCGACTGTGTTAAAGTGTTTTTCCCCACTGTCTTCTCTCTCCCCCTGGGAGAGGAGCGGGTGATGAAACAACCCTAGGACAACCAATGCTTTGTGTTTTCAGGCGCTGTCCCAGTGCAGCGTCTCTCTCCTCCCCCGATGCACCGGGGCTGTCGCGTGGCTCGTTCGTTCTGAAATGTTTTCTGATGGTACCTCCCGAACTTTTAGCCAAGAAGCCGCCGCTGCCATCTCGAAACTCCGACTCAACTTGCAGCCCCTTCATCTGGCTTTTCTTCCCCCGAAGGCGTTTCCTCACTCTGCCTCCGTTCGGAGATCCCGCGTTTCCTCGAATCGCCTTCGGACCGAAGGAATCCCAAAGGCGCTATCGGTTTCAATCATTCTGGCCCCTCCGCTACGACAATCTTTTTCGGAGCAATAGAATCACTTATCCTTTTTGGGTCCCCCCCTCTTTTTGTTTCTTGTTTGCGCCATTTGTCCCCTCTAGGTTCGCCCCCCCCCACTCGCTCGGACACGACGTTCGCTTTCCTCCCGACAGCCTGTTTGCGTTACCTCCGCTGCGGCACCGTCTACCTTTGGGTACCTTGGCCCTTTTAATTCGGTCGTAACCTGACTTCAACGCATTCGTCAGGCGTCTTGCTTCGACTCCTCAGCTCTTCGAGGCTTGTTGTTGTAGTCCCGAGATTTATTTTCGCCTAGCAGAGCATTGTCCGCCGTTCTCGGTTCAGCGAGAAATCTTGTTCTAATATGGGCTTTGTAGGATTTCTTCCTTATGCCATAGCGTCATCTCGTGACCCATTAAGTACCTTTCGTCCCCCCCCCTCCCTCTTGACAGAGATCATGGAGCCTTCCTGTTCCTTACCACAACCCCTCTTTGGGTCCCTGACTCTTGTGCTGTCTCCGTTCTTCTCTAGTCCATATATTCGCTCGTCTGTGGTATCTTCCCCCCCCTTCTACGATCTCCTGAGTGGGTACCTTAGG
>Ga0179593_1416716_pt1 | contig 10411 bp, 13 predicted proteins | sample CZODoug2_1_08_16_FD_185931 | JGI IMG/M metagenome (GOLD analysis project Ga0179593, IMG submission 185931) | Vadose zone soil fungal communities from Angelo Coast Range Reserve, California, USA - CZODoug2_1_08_16fungal (PacBio error correction) | ecosystem: Environmental > Terrestrial > Soil >... | reverse complement strand
TTGCGGCGCATGACACCCTTCCTTCCTGTGTTAAGGATTTATGATTTCAGCACTTTGACGATCTTCTCCCAAAGTTTTTACAACGGGGCCTGGTTGCGATGCTGGGCCCCGTCCCGCGGAGAGCCCTTTTCCTGACAGGCCGGATTTAAAATTTCTTTGTAGTCTTTCCAAACAACATTCTTGGTGGTTTAAGATCGCCTTTTGGGCACCTTCCCTTCCATTTGGTTTGTCCCCTCGAGAGAAGGAGTTGGTGATGTCCGAAAACCCTTTCCCTTTTCTTGTTGGTGTCGTTCTCCGGATCACCTCCGTTTTTCCCTTGTGCTGGAAGATGTTTTCACCCCCACTGGACCTTTTCCTGTGGGAGATGGCTGTCGGACTTCGATTTTGCCTTGACTTGGGCTTTTTGATTTGGAAGGGAGTCCCATCTACCCATGCAAGGTCGCTCCGACAGTTTCCTTCCCTTTCTTTGTTGTCCCTCTTTTTCAAAGTGGAGTTGGGCGTCAGGGGGGGTTTCTCCCCCCTCATGGGCAACGGGGTCTTTTTTTTTTCGTGCCAAACCTGGCCCGTCGTTAGTCTCGCTTTAATGCCCTCCAGGAACCGTTCGAACTTTCTTTCAAAACGTTTTTCCCCCCCCTTCTTTTTTCTTTTTTGCCAGTCCCGAGGCGTCTTTTTCAGTTCTTTCTTTTGTCCTGATGCTCGGTTTCTCCCCAATTTTTTTGACGCTTTTCCTTTTGTGTGCCGTAGGGCTTGTAACACCTACTTTCTTCATTTTCCTTCCCCACCTCCCCCTGAGTCAGGTCTCTTTTCCCCAATTCGGATGTCGATGGGGTCGTCTTTTGTCCTTTTTTTTTTTGAGAGCCCTTGTGTGCGTCCGGTTTCCCCCTTTTTTTGGGATTTTACACTGTGGCTTTGTTTTACCCGACCCTGTGGTTTAAGGTGGGGCCGGAGGTCTTTGGCCGCGTTCTGTCTGGCTCTTTTCGTTCTTTGAAACACCCTTTTCCTTGAACGCTCCCAGTGAGACCCGACACCTGTTTTTTTGGAGCAAGGAAAGCGGAATCGGTTTGCCTCCCCGGGCTTTTCGAGGCTGCTTTTCCTGAGTGGACCCCCCACCTACGGCTTTCGCCTTTTCTCGGGCCTTTTCCCTGTTCCCCTCCCCCCCCGATGGATTGGACAACCCAAGGTTCCCCTGACTGACATAGTTTCGGAACGCTTTTCTTTTTTTTTGGCCCCTCTTCTGTGGTGTTTGTTTCGAAACCCCGGCCTACCTTTTTCCGGGGCTTTCCTCTTTTTTTTTTTGCACCCCTTTTCTCGCGGAACCCGGAAAGTCCTTGGCAAATGGATATTAAGTAGTGTGGTTTGACGGCAATCGTCCTCCCGTTTCTGTTGGTTTCTTGATTTTTACCCCCCCCCCTTCCAGGCCGCGTACCTCCCCTTAGGACCATCCCCCCCTTCCCTTTCCTCTCTTTAAGTATGACGCCGACTTTTTTCAGAGGGTTTTTTTTTTCTTCCCAGCAGTTCCGGCCCCCCCATTTCTTTGATTTGGTGTTTCGGTACCCGGGAGAGCTGTTTTTCCCCAGGCTCCCCGTTTCTCCAGGATTTTTCCTCGGTTCCGGGCTTTTTAAATGAACTCCTCAAGAGGATGGGCTCACCAGGCCAGGTTTAATAATGTTTTTTCCCCCTGAGTTTTTGCTTGTTTGATCCTTTTTTCCCCCCCGGATTCGTCCCCCCCTTCTTATCTGCTGTCTCCTGGCTCCTTTGGCTGGTTCTCCCCTCGAAGGTCTTGTTTTTACTCGGATGTTCTTCTTTTCCCCAGTTATTCTGTTCCCCACTTCCTGTTGGTAAACTTTTCGGAGCCTGTCTTTCTCTGAACTGGAAAGGGTATTTGTTGAAAATGGCGGTTTTCTGTTGGTATTTTTTGAAAGCGGAGTGGAACGCAGGGTGTCCAGGTTGTCTCCTTGGCGTCCGTACCTCTTTTAAAAATTGTAGTCCCCCTTTCTCTTTTTTGCAACGTTCCCTCCCCCCCCCCCTCCCAACGGCGGGGATTGGCGGGCCTGCCCTTTCCCTATGTAAGGTTCCCGGCTCATTCCAATGGGTCGGATTTTCACAGGGCAAAAACCCCCTTCCGGGACACCATCCCCCCCTTGCGCTTCGCCGGGATCTTTCCTTGTATTTTGGCCCTGACCCCCTGATTGGGCCTTGGGACATTTGCTTAAGTGTTGTTTCCCTTTTTCTGTTGTCAACCTTTTTACCAGAGCTTTGGGCGTCCCTTCAGGCGCCCCCTTTTGTCGATCTTGCGGACCTTTCCTTGTTGATTGTCGGTCTTTTGGTTGAGGCCCTTTTGCCTTCAGGTGGCTTTCTCTTTGGGTTTTCAGAGTTGGCACAGGGCACTCCTTTCGCTCGGGTTGCTTCCGTTCATAAGATCTTAAGTTAATTCCTTCTGCGTTCCTTCGTCCGGGCTTCCCCGCGCCCTTTACCACGAGATGTAATTTTCCCTGTTGGCACCGCTTCCCATTCCCCCCGGCCCATCTCGCTTTCTTGTGTCTCTGGAAACTCCCCGTTGATTTTTTGATTGTGCTGACTAGCTGGATCTTTTCCGCCTATTGCTTCCCGACCTTGTTCTCCCTGCCAAGGGACAGTCCACGTTTTTTTCAACTTCTATCCCCTCCCTCCCCCTCCGTTGTTTGTTTTTTGTGTGACCTTTTTCTTTTTCCCTTGTTCTTGGTTGTGAACCATTAGCCTGAAGTTCACTGATTTTGGTTTTTTCAAACTGGGTCTAGTCGGTCTCTCCCCGTCTTTCCTTTTATTTGAGTAGTTCTCGTCTGGGCAGGTCCCTTTTGATGTTTTAGGTCTCCTTACGTCGCATGAAATATCCGTAGTGTCAAGGCGTTTTTCCGTGTTCTCCCTGGTTTGCCGAATACGCCCCTTTTTTTTTTTAGAGGATTTGGATCGGCCCGGTGGCTTTGCGAGATTTTCCCCCCATCCTTTCCCCCTTTTGAGGAGCTTCCCGCCCGGCCACTTATTCTTCTCTCCACAGCGCGATTCCGCTTTTTCTGCCCCCTGCGGGCGCTGGTTTGAGTTCAGCAGCAGTTCGTCCCCCCTTTTTGAGGTGCTACCAAGTGGTCCCCCCCACCGTTTCCCCATGGACCCCCTCAGTTTTTTTTTTTTTCTGGCAACTCTTCCCGACCCTTTATCTTCGTTCACAGTTGTATGGGGTTTCGGTTTTGAAGTTTTCCTCTTTCCTGCGCCGCCGCCCCCGCCCTTTTATGAGATGGATGACCGTCGACGTTTAGTTTCTTGAGTTGTGAGCCCTAAGACACGCCTCGCGGTGCGGGGTATTGCCCCTCCCCGTAATGAGAGTACTGGTTCTTCCTTGACCCGGTGTCAGGTTTGGGGCCGTTTTTTTATTGCGGGCTTTTACCCGCTGCCAAACAGCCCCCCACCTTTCCCCCTGACCAACATCTCACGGCCAGTCGTCTCTCCCCTTCTTCCTTTCATAGAACATTCCCCACAGGGCCACCTTAGAACGTGTTTTGGTCTTTTCGGGAGCCAAGCTGCTGTTTTGCACACGATTGTGAAGACCCCCCCCCTCAGCGAGGCAGCCATCCAGTTTCGGCCCATTTAGAATGGGACCAAACAAAAAGCCTGCCGGGTCTTCCCCCTTTTTCCCCCTCGGCCACGGTCCCAATCCCCTACAAGTTGAGGCGACCTTTTTTATCCCCTGCTTGACGGTCCCCTGGTGCTACCCCCTTTTTCGTTTTGAAACCTTGGTTGCTTTTTGGGTTTCAGTCCCCCCTTTTTGGGTCCGGTGTGTCCCGGTATTCCCCACCAATCTTTTTATTTTTGGTTGTAGGGTTTTCCTCGAGCCCCCCCCTTTTTTCTTTCTTGCTTCGTTTTGAATGAGCTTTTTGCACAGGCCCTTGCCCTGCGTTGTACCTTTCATTGTCTTTGTCCAGGTGCGTCAAACGGCTCTGGTTTTCCCCGTAGTCCGATGGCCGTGGCCTCACCTCCTCTCAACCCCCCTGGCCCGGTCTTTGTTTTTTGTCGGAAGGCTGACCTGGTCCGGGTTCTTGTCGCGGCCCCCCCCTTTTTTTGGCACTTGTCGCCCAACAACACTCACGGGTCCCACCGCTCAGGTCCCCCTGTTGGGTGGGGGGTTGGGGTTGCGGGGCCGTTTTTCCACCCCCTGATTGGGCTGCCCCCCCCTTGGAATGGTTGTTAAGCCGAGTCTGGCCGCGTCGGCCCCCCTTTTGGTTCCAACTCCTGAGACCCTTACATGTCTGGGTTCCGACGGAGCCTGTGCCGCGAGCTCTGTCGATCGCGTTCTCCCCCCCCCCCCCACTTGGTTTTCTTGATCCTTACTGGTCTTGCAAGTTTCACAGACCCCCCCCCGTTTTTTTGGAAGCGACGTGAGTCTCCTCGGACCAGCCGTCCCCTTTGACCCTTCAAGCAGCCAGCATTTGCATTTTTCCCCTTGGATCCCCCTTTGGGACGGTTTCTGTTCACCTTCACTGCCCCTCCTCCAATGCAGTAAACACCTGACCCGTCTAACCGCGTTCTAACTCGCCCCTGGCGTTTTTTTCCTGGGATAACCTTCTTTGGTTGTCGGACCCCCCCAGCGTTCACCCCTCCTCTTTTCGTAGGCACGACGAGCCAACGTCTCTTTTTCACCGCTTCGTGTGTACATATTGTTGAAATTTTTGTTCTTTTTTCCTAGTTTAAGCGTCGCCTCCTCCGCTTCCCTTTTTATGGCGTTTTTCCCCCCACGTCCTTCTTTTTGAAAAGCCGCTCCTGACAGTTCACCCTTCCGGCCCTGCCGATCTCACCAGTTTGGAACGAACCTATTTTTTTGATTTTTTTTGGTTGTTTGTTAGGGGCAGGTCGTTCTCTTTTTTCCTCCCCTCCCCTTTAGCCTCCTGGAACCTCGATTCACGTGCCCTTCCGACTCCGAGTGGGGCCAAGGGTTCCCCGGTTTAGTTTTTTCCATAGCCCCAGCTCCTTTGGTTAGCTGGCCTCGCCCTCCTCAGGGCCCCCCCCTTTTTTCTTAGCTCGATTAACCTTTTCCTGCCACTTTCCCCTGGTCCTGTTTCTCTGCCAGGACTCTCCCCTTTCCCCCGTGTGCCCGGCCCGGGTTGAAAAAGCCACGTGCTCCTTCTGGGCTCTCCCCCCCTTTCGGTCGGGTCCCCCCCCCCCCCCGGGCCCTTCGCCTCGCCCCGTTTTGAACCTCTTACCCTTTCCGGTTCGCCGTGCCCAGGCAATTTGTTTTTTCTTTTTCCAGATTTACCTTTGTCCTTTGCGCAATGGCCATCCTTCTTTTCCTCCCTTTCCGGTGTTTTTTGCTCTTTGTTTCGCTGGGGAAAACACCCCCACCCACCCCCCCCCCAACGATTTTTCGTATTTTTTTTTCAAGCATTGATGACATCTCCCCTCGGTCCACCCACAACAACGGCGTTCCCCCTTCTGGTTCCCCTTTAAGGCGGCAGTTTTTTGTACCCCCCTGACCGAACCGTTGAGTGATCCATGTTTTAAGGGCGGTTCGCCTGCCTTAAACCTTTTGTTGTTTTTTTTTTTAGTTCCTCGCAAACAATGCTGGTGTGGGGGTCCCTTCGGCATGACGTCCTGGTTCCTTTTCCCCCTTTTTTTTTTTTTGGACCCCCCGTTGCGTTCCAACGGAGGTTTTTTTCAACCTCCGGCGAGTTATTGAGCGAGCTCTCATTTTTTTTGGTACCCTTCTGAGGGGTTTGAGTTCCTCTTTTTTTTTTTTTCATTCCCTCCCAACTCCCATGCTGAAGTGTCCCCCGTGGGACGTGCCTTTGTGTTTGTGATGTTACACTTTGATGGAACATGTCCTTTGGGCCCCTAGCCTTCATGGCGATACTGGCTTTTTGAATTCCTTTTAGCCCTCCTTTTCCTCCAGCTTATTTCTTTCCGTTTTCCCTCTTTTTCGGGCGGTTATGCCCCCTCCCGTCTCTGAGCTCTCTGAAAGCTAATCGACTCTGTCGAGCGTCGGACCCACGCTTCTTTGCACCCCTTTTTTCCCCAAATGATGGTTTTTTTGCAAGCGTTGCTTTCGTTGTCGTCGTGGCCTAGGAAGTTTGTTTTTTTGCTTTCATTTTTCGGCCCGCCCCCCAAGCATGGGAGTCATTCCTTTTTCCCACCTGTCGGGCTAAGGAGGGTTTTTTTCATTCTTCCTTGAGTGATGTGGTCCCCTCCTGGTGTTGTCAGCCCGGTGTAGCGGTGTCTTAATGGGATTAGGTGGCTCCCTTTTGGAGGTATGGGTCATTCCGGGGGCCTTTTTTCTTTTGATGTCTGTTTTCCCCCCCCTTTTTCACGGTGCGTTTCCCGGATGGTTCCCCCCCGGGCGTTTTCTCATTTTCTGTCTGCCACTGCAATCACCATTCTTCCACTTAGTCCGCGACCTTTGGGAATCCTTGAGTCTGTTTTGAACTCCCTGCCTCTCGGCGGCGGTAGCTTTTTTCCTCCTTCTGCAACGTAAACTTTGTTTCCCCTCCTTCGTGCACAACACTTTTCAACGGTCGACACCCCTGGGGACGCCGTTGTCATTTTTTCTTCGTTGTTACCGCTTGTTTTTCTGTTTGTTCGAGATGAGGTTGTGGTTAGTTCTTTTTCGACACCCTGTGGCACCTTCTTTCCGTTTGAACCATTCTTCACCAGCCGATCCGGGCTCCTTTTTGCTCTAAAGTGCATTTTCATCCGTGCGTTCTCGAATTCTTTTTACGGCGGCAGCTACTTCACTTTTGAGGAAGGATCTGGCCCTTTTACTGGTAAGTAAACCCGCCGGCGTTCCTCCCCCTTTAGTCTGATCTCTCCCAGGGGCCCCTTTTTTCTTCAAGTCTTCACTGCCCCGTTAAGATTTAGACTACGTTGTCTTCCTTTTTTTAACACCCCCTCGGTCCCCGGGTTTTGCTCTTCAGTTTTTTTTCTTTCGGGGTTTTTGCCGTTCTGCCCCAGGTTTGCTCAGCCACAAAGAATTTCCCTTTTTCAAATTGTTGACAGGTCGGGTTGGACCCCGGGTTGAGATTGTTTGCGCTGTTGACATGGGACCCCCCCCCTTCTTTTGTTCTTCGAACCCCTTTTCCTTTTGGTTTGGTCTGCTAATCTGTTTTGCTTTTTTGCTCTAGCAATGGGGCTTTTGGTTGCAGTTTTGCCCCATGTTTATTCCCGCCTCTTCCGTTTACTCGGTTGGTCTGGGTAGTTTTGACTTTCATTTTCGGGAACTTTCTTTTTGTGCCATTTCCGGGGTGTTGGCTTTTGGAAGCGGGTTAACCCTTTTTCGTTGACGGTTCTTCATTTTTCCCTTTTTCTTTAGTCCTCATTGGCCTATCCGACACACGCAGTCTTTGGACATGGCTCAAAGACCATTTGTCGTCCTTTGGAGATTGGTCAGTGTCCTCAGCCCCTTCTCCTTCTCGGTTCTCCTTCCGCTTTTTTATCATTCAACTTTTTCGCGCTGTTCCCTGGGAAACGGTCCGGTTTGTTCCCCCCCAACACGTTGTGCGTTGAATTTTGGAAGTTCTGGACTTTTTCTGACGCCAACCCTGATTCTCATGGTTGTGGACACAACCCCTACTCCCTGTTGGAGTAACACCTTCCTGTTGTACTTCCGGATGGATTGTCCACCCGAGGGAAGATGTTCTGCCCGTAATTTAAATGAGATGTAGAGGGGGTTTGCGTCACACCTGGGGCACGGAGCATGTACTTTCTTTTTAATGCTTTGTAACCCTGAGAGGTGAGTATTGCTTGGAAGTGCGGTTTCACTGCTGGAGTTTTTTTTTCATACCCGTTCTTACCGTCTTTTCTGTCCACCGAGTTCCCATTCCAAGGTCCTATTTTTTTATCCTTTGTTCCCTGTTCACCATCGGTCCCCCCTGTTAACCGGCCCATCTTCTGGTCGTCAAATTTCTATTGCTTCTTTCTGAAGCGCTGGATCTGTGCCCCCTCTTCCTGCTTTTAATTTGGTTCGCACTTTCCACCCGGGAATTTTTTTCCAAGCTTTTTTTTTTCTTTTTCTATATATTTCTCCCGTTGTTGTTGTTGTTTTTTTTTTACCCGGTCGCTGTCCTTTTTCATGAAGGTTGTTGCTGCATCTTCTCCCCCCTCAATTTTTTCTTCCAAGATCCCCCGATCCAGGGTTCAGCTCTCCTTGAGGTAAACGGATTCGGACCTTCGCCGAGCTGGGCCGGGGCCCAACAACTTTTTTTTTTCCCTGATTTTCGAGTGGGGCCACAGCGTGACCCTTTCTCCTCTGGGGCCCTGCGTTTTGTACGGCTAACCTTGTCGCGATTCCCCGTAGTGAACTGCTAGCTTCCCTAGCTTTGGCCACCCCCTCGAGCTGTGCCATCTGACTGCCCGGGGCCTTAGCCCCCACAGTTGACCTCTCCGAAGAGTCCACTTTTTCTCCTATTCGGCCCCGTCTTTTCGTCTTTTTTCCGGTTTGAAACAGAATGGTAACTTTTCGTCGCCCAGGGAATGTACAGTAGGGCCCCCCCCCGCCGTTTTCACCACAGTATCCAATTTTCTTTTCCCAGTTTTGATTTCCCTTTCCAGCGGGGGTCCTCTTCACGGGTATTGTCCGGACGTTTGCCGCGGTTCCCACCCTAGACAGCCGCCCCCCTGTGGAGCCCTTGCTTCACCGTAGTTCCACCTGTCCCTCTTGCTTGCCAGGTTGAAGGGGCCCCCCATCCCCAATAGAATCTGGCGGGCGGGGTGGCCTTTTTTGTCGACCTCTTTTCTTCATTGTAATGCTCGTCCTAAAGAACGACCCTCCCCAACTTTAATAAGCCAAGTTCCCCCCTTTCTTTACGCTTGCAGCCACCCCGCCATTGCACCCCTTGCCGGCAATGCGTCATACCTTCCTTTTCCTTCTGTGGGTCCCCAACCTCTACCGTGAAAGGAAACTTTGGTTGTCTCAGTTCTGCACCCCTTTTTTTTGGGGGGTCTTTCACACCCACCGGTAAGTCCCTCCAGCCACTTTAGGGGCTGTGCTCATTGGTTGCTGTTTTTTGAATCGAAGGCGTTTTTTTTCATTCAGCCCCCCCGTGCTTCCATTTATGTTTAAAGAAAACCAGATTCCCGCTTTGGCTGAGTCACGCTATTTGGCTGCTCCTCTTTTTTGGCGCCCCCTCTGTCCTTTTTTGAAGAGCCCCAGGCTTCCCCTGGTTTTCCTTCCTCGTTCTTCCTCAACCATAGGTTATTCTTTTTTTTTTTCCCTTCCTGCTTTTTTCCACTCGGTTTGCTTTTGTTGATCGTGCGACTTTTCCCCCTTGTCTTTTTTTTCGGGTTACGGTTTTGATTTCACTCTTAGGACCACATCGGTCAAAGCGCTGCGTCCTTTTGGTACGAGTGGATGGCCTTCACTTTTTCTACTTAATCTCCCTTTTGCCTGGTCGAAATCTGCTCTCCGGGTTCCCCCCCCATCCCTATTTTTTCAAGCACCAGTCCCCTTGTATGTTCGGTTAAACAAAACCCCCACCTAATTGGTCCCCTCCGGATTCACCCCCGGTTCTCCAGAACCCCCCGCATGAAGAGCGAATTTCCGTCCTCGATTCACCTTGGGGCCTGTTTTTTCGGCAACGGCAGGTTCCCCGCCATTATGCCCAGCCTCTTTTTTCTTTTGGTTTAATTTTTTTCTCCCCGCGAACGCCCCCTTCACCAGAACTCTTTTTCCTTTTTTCAAACTGTTTTTTCGATCAGCTGCCTCTTTCCCCGTAACTTTTTTTTGCCAAAGGGGGCTTTTCTCCAGTCCCTTTCTCTTACGGGCGCAGCCGTCTTGCAATGGGGCGACCCATCCCCTCCCCCCCCCATACCCCGCAGGCCCATTTTCCACACCGTTCCCCCACGGGCCCGTGTCTGGCAACCGCTTCCCTCTTTTTTTAGCCCCACCGGTTCCAACCCCCACTTTTTTCCACACCCTATTCGCCGCGTCTCCAAGTCAAACCTGTCTGCCTTGCGTGTGTTCCAAGGAATGACTCCCCTGTTCTTTTTTTGGTAGTTTTTCCCCGACTGCTGCGCCCCCCAACACCTACTTTTTTTTTTTTTCCCCCGTACGACGCCCGTGTCACGACCTTCCTTTTCTTTTCTTTTTCCCCTCACCTGCGGTTTTCTGAGGAACCTGTTAAGCGTTCGGAATTATCCCTCTCTTCCTTCATCCCTGTCCCTGGTCGTATGGAGTTCCGGCCCGTCATCTTCTTTCCGAGTTTTTCCTCTTTTTTTTAGCCGCACGCTTCAACTTCATTCCAAACCTGTCTTTTTTTCCGGATTTTTGGGAGAGGGCAGGCTTTTTGACGGATTTTCTACCTAAATCAACTATTTTTGGGCCCCAATTTTTTCTTACCAAGTCTTTGCCAGATGACCCTCGTTTCCTCCCTTGTATTTACCCCTTGGCTTCCTTTTT
>Ga0179593_1404087_pt1 | contig 10411 bp, 6 predicted proteins | sample CZODoug2_1_08_16_FD_185931 | JGI IMG/M metagenome (GOLD analysis project Ga0179593, IMG submission 185931) | Vadose zone soil fungal communities from Angelo Coast Range Reserve, California, USA - CZODoug2_1_08_16fungal (PacBio error correction) | ecosystem: Environmental > Terrestrial > Soil >... | reverse complement strand
AGTGAAAGGCTTCTTAGTTTTGCTCGCGTCGGACCAAAAGCGCGCCTCTCGGCGTTCTTTTGCGAAGCAATTCGATCGCTTTTCTGCAACCCCTTCCCTTCAAACCTGATCGGCTAGTAGTTAGAATAGGAGGCGGGAGCTTACTTCCGGACGCCGTAGCCGGAGCCCTCTCCGCGCCGGAGATTGGGAAACCTCCTCTCCCGAGCGAGCTACAGTTGTTTTCACTCTTACTTCGGCTCCCGGCCCCCCCTGACAACCGTCGCCCATTAAGAGAATGAGCCCCGCCGCATTTTATTTATCCCACACCTCCGCCGCCTAGCCTGGTTACTTTCCGTGACTCTTTCCCAAGAGAACCAGCAGTTATCGAGTCGAGCTTCCTATTTCTGCATATACCTTTCCTTTCCTCCCTCTATGAAAACTTCTTTCCAACCGTCACTAATCGCATCGCCGCGGATAGACTCTTACCAACGAGCTTCGTACCGTCCCCAACCCCCGCCCCATTCACCTTTTATAAGTTCTTTTTCATTTGATGGAAGAAGCGAGGAAGACAAATCGCCCTATGCTAGTATTACCTCTTTGAATTTGACAACCTCCCCGTTTTCCTCGCCTCCCTTCTCAACACCAGACAGCTCTCGCATCCCAGAGATTGGCTCTGATGTTCCAGTTCTTGGTTAGGCGTTTTTTCTTCGCCCTACCTGACCAATGGGTTCGGTCTCCAGGTACTTCCTTTACTATCTTAGATGCTCTCCTCTCCTGGCTCTTTCTCTCGCTTCCCAGTTCTTTAGCCCTCGTCCCTGACTTCTCCGGTTCATTACCGCGCAAATAGAACAGTGACCCATTGCGGTCTTGCTTGTCGCGATTTCTTTCTCACCGGTCCCTTTGTCCCGCTACCGGACCTTTACCCGGAACCGGTGCGTGGTTCCCTCTGGCTGGTCCTCTGCCACTCCCCTTCCGCTGGCTGTTGGCATCACTGACTTCAAGGAATCTGAATCGCCGAGTCCGACCCGGTCACCTTCCGACTTCTTTTAGCTACTCCTCTCACTCTCCTGCTTCGTTCTTGAGTTGCCCTTGGTAACTGTCGAAGCTCCCCGGATGTGAACGAGCTGGCCCGCGCTTCCTGTGAAGTGCTTCCGCCACCCCTTCTCCCTTTACCGTTCTGTTGTGGCCCCCGATCCATCTTCCTTATAAGGGAACCCTGTGACATGGCTCCCCGCTTAACGTCCCCTCGAGCTGTTATTTCTCGGCGTGCGCTCCTTGAATTCTTGGAATGAGTACCCGGAATTCCTCTCTAGAGGAGCAGTTCCTCCCCGCCCGCGTATTCCGAGAGGCCCTGTGTGCCCCTCCACATCCGTTCTTTTTTAGACTTTTATTGCCGACCTCGGCCCGTCGCACTGAATTCTTTCTAAGCGCCGACGCCCCTTTTTAACTTCCAGGGTATTCTAATACACCCACGTAGGTCCCCGTTCCCCCATGAACGGCCCTTCCTTATCCTGTAATTTTCCCACATAGTGCTGGCGTCCCACCCCCCTTCATAAATATTTCCCGATTCAGTTTTCGGCCTTTTTCCCTCGAAATAATGTCGGCGCCTTTAGTTCAAAATTTTCACTCCACGTCTCGACGAATATCTTCCCCTTAACCCCCCCTCGGGAACAATCGCACGAGTGAGAAACCGTCGATCCCAATCCGCTTCGTCCATGGAGGTTCCCCACCCAACTTCTCTATTCATAGGTGAAGTTTAATCCCGAGCTTACGTTTCCCTTCTCAGCATAGAGGTTTTCTCTCTTTCCTCAATGCTCGCTTCAACCCCCTTTTTCGCCCCTGGAAGAGCCGGGAGAGTTGCGTTTTTTCTGAGTAGGACCCCTTATTTTTCTTTTCCAGCTTTGAACCCAGTGCATACAGAGCCACGGTGACCCCCCTTTCTACTTGCGTATCGTTTCCGGTGTTTTGCTTTCGAGTCGTCGAGCCGCTTGCAAGTGCACTAGCTGACCAACTCTTCTGTTGGCCATGACCGTACCATTGAGCTCCCTCTCCTTTTGTAGTTGAGCACCCCCGTCGTACTTTCTAGAAGTTCCGCTCCTGCTTTGTCATGCTTATTTCTTTTTCCTTTTCTTCAATAGTTGTGTTCTTTTTTTGATAGATGACTACGCATCAAAGCATGCCGGCCAGTCCCCGCTCCCTCTTGTGCTACCCTCTCTTCGCTCTCCGTCTGGTCCCTATGCAACCCCTTCCCTTTTCTTTTCAGAGGCTCTTTACCTTCTGATCATCGGTAATAGAAAAGACCCCTACCGGGCAACTCAGATTCGTCAGTCCTTTCCCACCGGGATCCTTAGGCATTTTCTGGCTTCTGGCAGTCCGGCTGATCTCCTGCTCCAGGTCTCCTTTCTCTCTTCCTTCCAGTCCTTTCGAGCGAGTGAGAGCTCCGTCGGCCGCGAGATCATACGTTAAGATATTTGTAGAAATGCGTCCAAGAGGATGACACCCTTTACTCTTCGATTCCTCCTTCTCTTTCACTTTCCCGCCCTTCGTCTTTCTCTCCGCGCTTTTTCCCGATTATCTCCCAACATTCGTTGGGAGACACAGGCACGAGCGATCTTTCGCGTCCCTTTTTTTTGCCTTCCTTGTCGGCCTCCTCACACCCGGTTCTGATTTCTCGTCTGCCAGAGAAGGAACTCTGGGTTCCAAAGTGTGACTTGCGGGGCCCCCTCTTGCTGCAGGCACTTTCCCTTCCGGTTTTAAAGGAGCCGTTTTCAGTTCCGACCTACCCGTTTCTAGCGCACAAAGTGCAATATTGTGAAAGCGTTCGTCCATCTGATACCAGTTCCTGCCTAAGCTCTGAAACTCCCCGGTCGGAACATCTCATATTTTTCAACAGTGCCTCAGTGGGTAATGACCACGGCTCTTTTCTGTCCGCGCTCCGTCCGTGTCCCTCCGCTTTGCCTTGGGGTCTCTTAAATTTTTTCTTCAGACTCTCCTCTCTAATAGATTGATGATACCGTTTCCAACCCGACATGCTCTTCTCGCCCTCCTTCCGGCCACCCCAAATTAATATGGATGACTCGAGTCTTCCCCTCAATTACATCAGCGGTTGCCCCCTCCTTTTCCACGTTCAATCATGTCTCAGAGTTAAGCTTTTGCACCGGAAACGTAACCCTCCTCAAGCTTTAGTCCTCTTAGTGGGCATGCAGTGACTGAGGTGACCCCCTTGTCCTTCATACTCTATTTGCACTTCGTCCCGTTCTATCTGATCCTGAACATTCCCCGTTTACCCCCCCAGTCTTTGGAGGGCACCCTAATTCCCGAGGACCCTGCTTCTAACGGTTCATGTTATGTCTCGTCCAGGCCATCCTCTTTGTCTTGACAGCTACTCCCTTCACAGACAACCAACGTGCGTCCCGGTCGTTGAGCGTCCGTTGTATTCCGGTGCCTAGAGATGGGTTCCTGCGCGAGCCTTACTCCGCCACCACTTCCGATCCCTTTCTTTAAGTCCTGGGAACCCCCTCCCCCGTGTCTTGCTCCCTACTTTTGTCCATTTAAATCATCCCTTGAGTTATTTCGCTTTCTGCATTCTGTTTCCTCTCTTGGCTTTTTCTGTCCGCGCGCTGCTGACCAGCGGTCCCCCTTTCAGTCGTAGTCTAGTTATCTCTGAGATGAAAGCGCTTTTTCCGTCCCCCCTTTTCCACTGACCGTCTAAGGTGTTCTCTCGTTTGGTTTCTTTTTTTTCCGACCTCGTGTTTTTTCGATCCTCCGCGTTTGATGAGTTGGACTTGGAACTATTTGTTTCCTGAGTAGCAGGAGGTATTCTGCCGTCCCCTTTGTGCTCGAGCGGCTGGTTTCCTCCGGCCTACCGTGAGGAGTTTCTACGGCATGTATGCTGCCTATCGGTGCCTTTGTTGTTCGCCCAGCTTCTCTTTTTCTTGTTTTTTCTGTTTTAATCTTCCATCTCGGTCCCGTTTTAAGATTTAGAGGATTTCTTTTCTCCTACCCGTTGAGGCCTCTTTTCGGCTGCGTCTTCTAATTCCCCTTTCCTAAAAAGCCCTTTTGACCGGCTGCGCCTGATCGGTTTTTCGAGGGATCCCTCACCTCTCTCGTCCATTGGAGGAACCTCAACAGTCTCGCCTACGCAATTAGAAGTCGACGACGAGCCCAGCATTTTCTCTCTCTTCTTTCTTCCTATTTTTTTGCTCTCCCGGCGCTCTCCTTCTCCCCCTCCTCCCCATCTCGTTCCCCTCTCGGAGTTACGTTCCTCCTTCCTAGAGAGTTGCTAATAAGATATGCAGCCCAACGTTTCCGTGATCTTGGCCTTAGCTTCTTTGCGAATCTGGCGGCTGGGATCTTCTTCTGATCACTCTCCTGCTCCACGGCCGATCCGAGAGAGCCTCCGCCCTGAAGATTCGATCCACGTTACAGATTTTCCCCTTTCAGGAATCCTCCAACCCGCGTCCCCCCGCCGATCGAGCCCGCTAATAGTCTCCTTCCTGCATCCTCCCCCCATCAGGTCTCTCTGGACTCACGTCCGTTCACCCTTAATCTCTCCACCCTTTGTCCTTGGGCTAATACCTTCATATAACTCCGACCACTCAGTGACCCTTTTTTTTCACCTTCCCCCCATCGCCTGCGGATTCTTCATCCTTTCCACAGATTGTATAACCCGTTCCAGCCCACATTAGAAATTAAGTTCCCGGTTCTCTCTTTTTTTCAAATCAGACCCCCTCGCAGCCCCCCCTCAGAACTTCTTCTCTTGACGTATTCCTTTAGATCTTACTTTTTAAAAGGCACCCACAGAGTCATGATTGAATCCGCCCCTCCCTTTTTTTTTTGTGAAACGTCCGCGTCCTTGTAGCGGCCTTATGTTTCCGCTAACACTTTTCCCCTTTTGTTTGGAAGCCTAACGCATCCCTAGCGACATTTCCGGTCTTCCCCCTTTTCCCCCCTTTGGCCCCCTCCCTTTATTCTTTATTGGCCCCCACTAGAATCGAGAGAAAATGAGGGGTCAGTCCTCTCTGCACCTCGACAGTGCGATTCGCCTTTTGTTTTCGGTCTTGATTCTCGTTGTTTTTTTCCCCTTTCTGGGTTACTCCCCATGCCCCCGGATCCAAGGTTCGTCGCGCTTGGGCCTTTCCTCTTCTATCTTCCTCTTCGTCTTAATTGCCCTCCATCTCTGATTTTGTCTGTTTTCTGGGTTGCTGCAAGATCAACTTCGCCGTTTTCCCTTTATTCTCTTAGTTTTTACCCCCCTGTCCCCGCTCCCCTCGTTGCTTATATCGCCGATCCTTTTTTTTGGGCCCCGGTCCACTCGAGGTCTCAGAAGGAGGTTAAGAAGTTGCCCGAACGACGTTGGAAATGGACTTCCTCACTCCTCCCCCTGTCTTCCTCCCGTTGAGGTTTTCCCCCCTTCTGTCGCCCCATCAGTCGGGGTTTTGATATCAGCAACTGAGGCCTCTTCCGATCTTTTTTTCCCGTCTCATTCATGTCTCCCTTACCCGGCACGCCTTTCTCGGATTTGTCGACCGCTCCTTACAGCCATTTCCCAGTCAAGACCTAGCTTGGGTCTACGTCCTTTATTTTCCCCCTCTTCCCGGACCTTGCGACTCTTATGAAGTAGACCCCTCTTCCCCATACTTCTATGGATAGATCTAAACGGGTGCACTTATGAGCTGACCCCTGCCGCTCCTGTCTTCCCCCTTACCCCTAACTCTAGGGGCCGTGCTTCCCCCCCCGTCACTCCCCTTTTCCACGTGCCTGTAGAGAGTCTGACTCTAGCTTCCCACTCCGCCGTGTTTGCGACCTGCGTTCCTTCTAACCTGTTGCGCCGAAGAGCGCCCGTTTTGGCAACCCCCCCTCTGGCCTCCCCCCTCTAGATCTTTGGAATAAAGATTCTAGAGAGTATCGAGATCTCTGCAAGCGATCTTTCCTCCGATTCCCTTTTTGTTTACCGTGTTCTTCAGAGTTCTCGGCGACCCCCTCCTCCCGGTTTTTCCCTTTTAGAGTCACCTCGACGAGAACGATCCAGTAATCCTCTCTCCCCGTCTGGACGCCCTGAAGGTGGATTTTTTTATACGAGTCAGGCTCTCGGCTTGGTTTTCCCGCTTTTTAGTTTTCCAGAAGAACGCCGTCATCGACTTGACTTCTTCTTCATTGGATTTCTTCGTTTTTTGACCTCTCTTCCGAGCTCAAGCGCTCGAGCCCCCGCTTTTTTCTGAATCCTCGGTGGAGCCCGGCCTCTTCGCCAAAATCCCTGACCCTGAGGCATTGTCTCATCGTTGATTCGGCCAGCTAAGACATCTCCCTTTTTGTTGTTCTCTTTCAAGCCACATCACCGTCCTTCCGGCTCGTCCTGTCGATTGTTCTCTCCAACTTTCTCCTTTCTCTGAGGGCTGTTGCCAACCGGTGTATAGAGGACTTTTAGATAGGAAGCTCTTCACCTCCCTCCCCGGGCAAACCTAGTTTCTCTACGGTTTACCGGTGCTTCCTTGTTTTCCTCTTCCAGTTAGGGACCGACCTTCCTTTATCGAATGCTCTCCCAGGATACTATCTCCTCTCCTTTCTAGCCATTTTTTTTTATTATAGCCCTTTGATGATCTTTAGCCTCGCTAGGGCTTCTTTCGCCTTTACACTCCTTACACCCACGGTCACCTAGGCTCCGCTTTCCCCTCTTTTGCTCCCCTCTTCTTCCGTATCTTTGCGCTGGGCTCCGAGGACGTTTTTTCCTGGAGTTCTTCCTCTCCTCCTCTTTTCTCTTCTCTCTACGTTTTTTAGTGTCCCCCCTTTTTTAATTCACTTTAGCGGCTGTTTGAGAAGCGCGTCCCCGAACCGGCCTCTTTTTCAATTAGTCGGGTGTGACGCCCCCCCCCCTTTATGTTCTTCCCCCCACTTTCGGGAAAGGTCTGGCTCCTCCTCCTTCCTTCTGAATCCAGGGCGAATCGGGTCCCGGAGTTAGCTTCCCTTCGCTCCCCGGGAACGGCTCCTCCTTCTTTGCCTGGCCACATCCACATTTTCCTTATGTCTCTCGCTTTTGCCCCTTCTCCCCTCGAAGTTCGTTCCCTTTTTAGTTTCTCCTTCAACCCCAATTTCATTCCTGATATATCGCTCGCCGATTATTCCCCTATGTCTTCTAGCCTTCCTCCCTTTTCAACCGTTTCCCCTTTCTGTTCATGCCCTCCCTTCTACTAGGCAAAAACATCAGTTTTATGAACCTAGCGGCCCGTAATCCACCCTTCCTCCTTCCAGCGCGGGCCATCTTTGGCACACCTCCCTCTTTCCTATTTCTTCCCCGGGAAAAGCAACGACGAATCTTCGTCTGACCTTTTCCTGCAAACCCTCTCGTCTGATCCGTTGACTTTTCTCCGAGACTCAGATGGCAGTCTCCGTCTTAGGGCTCTCCCCCCCCTACCCACCTCTATGTTTCGGGACTTACCCCTCTCTTTGCCAAGCTTCGATTTCTTTTAAAGGCTGTTCCTGTACCGAACGATATGTGAACTCCCCAGACCCGTTCCAACCCCACAAAGTGTTAATGCCCTCTATTTTTTATCTGTTTTTCACTTCAAGTGGCCTAGGTCGATATCGTCTAGCTTTTTCGCTCGTCGGATCGCAACTCCCATTTAGATATCCTCTCCTTATTTAATTAATGCTTTACACCCATACCCACGTGGGCGCTTGTCCGCTTCATATATCTATTCCCCCCACCCTGATAACTTTTTCTCGGCGAGGCCTTCTGGGCCCCCGTGGTTTCTCCGACTTTCCGTAGAGAAGGCTGCTTTGGGCTGTGGTCTCAAATTGTCCTTCACCGCCGCCCTTTTCTTTCTTAACCCGCGTCCCCCATAATTTTCAGAGTAATCACTGAGGGCCTCTTGGCGCCAGCGTAACACTCCACCTGCCTTCTTTCAGGCGTATCTTCTCGTAGTGTTTGTCTCCCCTGACCCCTCGTTTTCTAGTGTCGACCCGCGCCTCTTGCCATGATCTTGGGGACCCAGGTTAAAGACTGTTTCCTCTTTTTGTCTTTCTTTCTATCACCTGGTACCTTTCCTGATCCTCTAGGATTTTAGAGGAAGTAGAAACCTTGCAGATAAGGGTTTCTGGAGTTTCTTCCCTTCCAGCTTTTTTTGCCCTCGTTTTCAGATTTCTTCTTCCAATTGAACGCCTCTCCTTCCTGAGCCTTACGATGACTTTTTAATGAATACGCCCCGGAGAGTGCCTGGTCTCCGGCCTTACTTTATACTCCTGAAGATCCCGCTCCGAGGCTTTCCTTCGAATCTTTATCTTAAGGATGCATTATTTTGTTACTTTTTTCCACCCAGGAATAGAATTCTCTTGACCTTGCGATTTTTCCCGATCTTTCTACCCCGCTGTTCCGACAGCGTCCGACTGGCCTTCACTTTCTCATCTGTTGTTTGTGTGGTTTACTAGAGATGATCAAGTTATTTTTCGTAGGACCCCAACTCTCGTACATACCTTCTTTGACACTGTCTTTTCGTCTCAGAAAAGTTCGAGTTTTGTTATCGAATGACTCCCGTAACCGCGTACTTCCCTCTCTTTTGCGAACCGGTAGTTGATTTCCCTATTTTGCTCCCCCGCTTGTTTCGAAAGATTCCTAGCGAAAACTGAGGACCACCTCTCTTATCCTCTTCCGTCCGCCCGATTAATTGAGGAAGTCGCCTTCCCTCGGACCCCTCCAACTGTAGCAAGGAAGGCAATCCGCCCGCAGCATTCCGGACTTCTGCCGGGTCCGCCGACCAGACGCCTACCCCTTTTGACCTTTGCTTCTCCCCTCTACTTTAAACAAATCTTTCCCCCCTTTCCACAGAACGCGGTTTTTCCTTGGGACCCCTTAGGTCGTAATACACCACTTTTTTTTTTTTTCACATTAGGACTTCCCCCCCCCCGATTCTGCTTGACGCCGCGTCGGTTCCCCTCGACCATGACCGAAGCTCGCTTCTGATTATTTGTAACGGCTCTGACCCATTCTCTTGTGTTGCAATTCCTAAACAAATCACACGCGCATGCTTACGCTTTCTTTCTCCCGTATCTTCTTTCACTCCTCTGGAGACATGCCCCCCCCTTTTTTCTGGCCTTTCCCCTTGATATTTCCCCTGAGGCCCCTGCGATTAGAGAATTGTTTGCGATCTTGTCTTCGCTCACCAGACCTAAGAACTTCGCAACTCTTTTCCGTTCATCTCTGAACTAGACCGTTCTCCTGTTCGGTTTTTGAGTTTCTCCCTGAGTACGACTAATCCCCCTCGTTGGTATCCCCTTTGAACCCCCTTCCCTTTAACCGGTTACTCGAGGGGCGTTTGTTTCCTTGCCCTAGATTTTTGTTCTTCGGTTGGCCTTTTTTCCGAATCCCGGCTCCCGGGAAGCGTCTAATTCTCTGTGATGTCGGAACTTTCACAACTGCATGCCTGCCCCGAGCAGCGATTTACTTCTTCTTTTTTTGTTCCCGCTCCTCTTCCCCTCTCGCGTGATTTATGAAGAGTTCCCTTCTCGGTGTCCTGGCTTTGTCTTCCGCCCCCGATGCTCTCAAATCTCTTTCTTTGTGCTATGTTTCCGCACTTGCCCTAATTTTCCTTGGCTTAACTGCAAACTTTCTTTTCTCCTCTCACCTCTCGCGTTCCTTTCCCCGTGATCGTTCTCCGACACGTTTGCCGAGAACTTGCACCTCCGAGGATCGTTCTTCCTGACCTCCGTGAATTAGAATTGACATAATTGAGTTAGTGTGTCCTACCTCTGATTTCGCGATTATCTTGTCTCCTCAGCCCGGTCTTACTTTGACACCTCCTTTTTCCTTTTTACCGTCCCCCTTCTCTTCCGGTTGTGACCTCTATCACGACGGGAGGGGTGCTTTCCCATGTCCTTTCCTTTTTCCTAAGTTTGGCCTTCCTCATCCTCTTTTAGTCCCCCACACCATGTCAACTACCCTTGCCCCTTCCCGCCGCGCTGTATCTACCATTATTTCTTCGTGTTTTCTCCCGCCCCAATTCATCACGCGTCTAGCGCCTCTCCTTGACCACCCATAAGAGGCTCCACGTCCCCCTCTCAGATTGTTGGGAAAGCTATCTTCAGAGAGACTTTCGCTAGGCAAGGCGCGTTTCCGCGCATCGTTTACGTTCCCCTAATCCTTCGCCCCGGACCACTCCGTCCTTTCTAGCCGTGGTTTGCCTAATTCTCGCTCCGCATCTCTCCGGAATGTTCCCGAGAGGAGAGGCTACATAGGGTTCCCTTGCGCCTTTTATCCGCCTTTTCCGCTAATGCTCTTGAAGAACTCCCCCTTTGTACCACTAATAGAGTGCTCTATGCGGTTGACATGCTGTAGGAGGACCTCCTTTGGTTCTCTCCAGAGCCCCGGAAAATCTTTGTCATGAAGCCCCGGCGTCTCCAGTTGATCACCCCTCCGCGACGCTCTCTGGCCTTCATCAGG
>Ga0179593_1371664_pt1 | contig 10411 bp, 19 predicted proteins | sample CZODoug2_1_08_16_FD_185931 | JGI IMG/M metagenome (GOLD analysis project Ga0179593, IMG submission 185931) | Vadose zone soil fungal communities from Angelo Coast Range Reserve, California, USA - CZODoug2_1_08_16fungal (PacBio error correction) | ecosystem: Environmental > Terrestrial > Soil >... | reverse complement strand
CCCCCCCCACTTTGCACTTTTCTCCCGTAACGCTCAAGACGGCTATGCGGTGTTGGCATGCTTTTTTTGGATCCCCCCCCCCCTTTTTTTTTAGTTTTCTCCCCCAATCGTCATCCCCACCCACCGTTGCTCCCTGCTTTCTTTTCATATCACCACTTCCCCATGTCCCCCCCACAATGCTTGGGTTGGGACTTCGCTTCTCTCCCGCGTGTGGACTCCCCTCCCTTGCCCCTTACATGTGTTACAGTACTTGGGACGTTACCCCCCAGAACCCCACTTGTTCTTCCACCAAGCACTTTCCCCGTGCTTTTCCAATTCTTTTTAATCCCCCGGTTTTCTTCGTTTTTGATTCATCTGACTTGTTTCCTTTCGCAACCCTCTCTTTCTTAGACCCCTTTTTTTCTTTCCCGTTTCCCCCCAATTGTTTAAATCACCCTGGGTTCGCTACGATGACCCCCCTTCGATGCCCCCCGCGTTTTTCCTGACCCGATCACAGTCCCCTCTTCCCCCCTGGCCGCAAACAGCTGTATCCCTGTTTCCCTGGGGGACCACCCTCAGGTTGATTCAGCTCCTTTACCCCCCTCCTAAATGCTCTAACAATGCCACCGTGTTCTTTTCCCCCCCCCTTCCCCCCTTCCGTAGACAAACCTCCAGCCCCAGGGTCCTTTTCATCCAGCCACCTACGCGATTGCATAACCAGCGAACAGGTTTTCCGTTTTTCTTCCCTAGAGATCGCCGCCGGGTGCAACGCTTTTTCCCTCGTCATGGTTTCTCCCCTTCCCCCCCCCTGATTTTTCCTCACCCCCTTTTTTGACACCTTAGTGTCTTCTTCTCTGATGTTTCTTATTGCTCTTCTTTGGCCCCGGGGTTCGGGGTTTTCGGTGACCTCCTTAGTGACGTGCGGGCTCTTGTTTTTTGCTCACACCCCGGATACCCGCCACATCTTTAACCACCCCATTTCTCCCACTTGAATCACCCTTCATAGTTTGTTTTTTTCCGTGCTCCGTTGTTTTTCCCTTGATTAAACTGTTCGGTTGCCGCCACTTTGTATTTGAACCCTCTCCAGATTATATTTTTGTGACCTCCTTTCCTCCCTTCACATGTTTTTTTTTTTGAAATCATTCCCCCTCCCTATTTATTCTGTTTTTTCCCTGCTTTCACTTTTTCTTGTGTCCCTGGTTTTGGGCTTGTTCCTCTTTTCCCCTGTTTTTCCCTTTTTTTTTCTTTTTTTCATTCCCCTCCGGGCCCCCTCTTATAATGCCGTTCTTCCAGGACGTCTTTCGCCCCAGGCGTAGGTTCTTTCCAAACGCCCAATTCCCAGCTTTTCCCCATGAAAGCCCCCCCCATGTGACCTTAACTTTTTTCCTTTCGCTTTGGTGTCCCCCTTTTTATCGAAAGTGTCACTTTGTCCCTTTCCCCCCCCACGGAAGTGGCCCAGCCTTTGATCGCCAAGAGGTTTTTCCCCCTAGCGTTCCACCAGGGCGAGGAATTTTTTTTTTATTCCGTCATCCTTAATGCAACTATTTTTGCCCCCCGTTTTCTTCCGGGACAGATGTGTGCGCATCTCAATCAGGATGTAGTTGCCCGGTCCCTTGAGTTTCCTTTTTGTTCATGGGTGGCCCTGCCCGCATTCCGATCTTCTCCCCCCCTGTCACATTTTTGATTCGTTTCTCCCCCACTTTCGAATCACATCAGCCCGACCCCTTCGGCCCTCCCTTTCCGGTTTTTTCGGCCGCCCTCCGTTTTTCCTTTTTTTACACGTAAAAATCTTTCGGGGCTCTTTCTAGGGAAAGGGCCCAAGTTCCCTCGGCGAGGGACACCTTCCAACCTTTTGTCGGACCCACGCCCCACTTCCCCCTGCATTCGCCTATCTCCCTTTTGTCTCGCCTTTTTTGGCTGCTTTTTTTTATTTTCTTTTTAAGCAGGAAACAGGACATTCGAATTTTTCCCTTCCCCATTGCTTTCCCCCCTCCCGGCACCTTGCAATCTCGCAACTTCAGGTGATCTTTCAACCAGTTCTTTTTCTCTCTTCCTCTCCTTGTTTTGTTTGTTTTTTCTTCAGACGAACCTTGTAAAGGAGGCCCCCCTGCCTTTTTTTTTGACGATCCTCTTGTGCAATTTTTGACCAAGGTGCGTGACAGTTGATTTTCTTTCCCCCCCTCTCCTACCCTGCCCTCCAAAAAAAGTGCTAGCCTGCTAGAGTTTGAGTGTTAGTGCTCCTTTCTGTTTGAGTTTTTTAAACCCTAATCCCCGATGGTCCTCGTTTTTTCATTGAAAAGGGGTCGTGTAGCCCCTCGCCATCTTCCCCCCCCCCGAAGTTTACTTGTTGGGACCATAATGAAAAAAACACGTGGTGGCGGAAAACTTCTTGTCTTTTCCCCCCTTCCCTGTTTTTTCTTCGATTCTGGCTTTCGAACAAGTTTTTTTTTTGATTTTTTGGGCCTCTTCCTCAGGCTCGGTGAGGAACCTCCTTAGTTGACCTCCGGGGCCGTTGCAGTCCAACCCATTCTCTTTGTCCGCGCGGCCTTACGGGCCACGTTTGATGTTCTTTTCCCACCCCGTAGACCTACCTTCTTTGTCATCTGGTTTTTTTTTTTTTGCCCTTTTTTTCCCTGATGACTCCCCTTAGTCATGTTGTGATCCCTGATTTGAAGATTCCCCTCGTACGGATATTTCCGCTTCTCCCTTTTTTCTTTTGGTGAGTCCTTTTGATCTGCAACCGGTGACACCCCTTCTGTCCTTTTCCTTACTCCCATGGGTTTTCCCCGTTCGGTCATGTTGCTGACTTTTTTTGCTAACTCCCTCCGGTTGGGCCGGTACCAAGGGAATTCTGTTTCCGCTTAACTGGCTTTCCGGCTGGCTTTGACCACTCCCCCCCTTCTCTTTCCGGCAACCCGTTCCCCTCCCTCCGACTGGTTTTTCCCCCAGGGGGGCTCGCATCACGTTTTTTTCCCAAACCTTTCCTTTGGTTAATGCCTCTTTCCCACAACCTTAGCGGTTTTTTTTCTCAGCTTTTGTAACATCTTGGGTCCCGCCAAAGTGTCGCCCCCCTCTTTTGAACCCCCCCTCTCCCCTCTGCGCGTTACCAACATAATTGCATGGGTCAAAAGTTTGGTCTTTTTTTGGCAGGTGGCTTTGTTTCTGCTCTCCCGCTTTTCCATTTCCCAACAACCCCCCCCTCCCGTGGGCCCCCATTTTGGCAACTGCACTTCCCCCCACTTTCCTTTCCCATACTTCCCCGACCAAAAGTGGGCGTGACTGAACTTTGTTTTTTCTGATTCAGCGTCTTATTTGGTCCCTTTTCCCTTTGTCTTCCTTTTTGTCTAACTTTTGGATGTGCTGGTGACTGCAGGCGCTAGTTTATGTCTGACCAGGTACCTTTTGCGCCCCCCTTTTTTTTCTACGGCGGCTGTGCGAATTTCCTACCCCCTTGGTAAGTTCTGATGCCCCCCCCCCCCCTTTGTCTTTCTGGGTTTTTTTTTTTCAAACCCGTGAGGTATTTCGGACCACCCTCGTGTTTTCCTTGGTTTGAGCGGCGGGTTGATCGGGGTGATTCGTCCCTTTTTCTGCGTCCTTTCTTTTTGTTTTTTGACCGTTCCTTTCCCCCCTTCTTATTGGGGTGGCGGGACACCCAATTTCCCGGCAGATGCCCTTCATTTTTGTTTACTTCCTCTACTGTTTGTTCAATAACCTCACCCCCCCGGGCCTCTTTGCCACATTTTTTCCCTTGGGACTTCAAAACTTGCCGGCAGTTATTCACGGCGAATGCAGAGAAAGAACCTCTCTTTGACCTCACGCATGTCGAACAGCTCAAAAATAGCACTCAGTGTGGACCTGAATTGTTCCGACCCTCTCATCCAAACCCCCCTACCCTTCGTCCCCCCCCTGGTCCCTTTCCCCCTGGGTCGGGTGTTTCCCCCCCGCGGCGTCCCCTTTGGTTGAAATCCACGCTTGATTTTTTGCCTTTGTTGACGGTGTGTCCTATTTAATCCTTTTTTCGTATTCGCTGGTTTTTTCGAGATGTTCTTTTCCCCACGAAAACTGGTCCCCCCAAACCCAGCCCTTAAGCCGGTCCCATTGGCTGTCTTTGTTCCCCTCTTTCCTTGGGGTGATCTCTCCTTTTTCCCCTTTTTTTCCTCCTCTTTTTTTTGTTGTTCTTTCGATTTTCCCCCCCCAAAACGAAATCTAATCTCCTCACCCAGTATGGAGGCGTTACCCTTTTTTTTTTTGTTTCCCCCCATGTTAGTTTTCCCATACCCCTTTTTCCCCCCCCAACCTTTTTTATCCCCTCGGGAGCCTCTTCAACCCCCTGTTTCCCAAAACGCAAATCAGTGGTAATTTAAATTCCCCGTCTTCCCCTTGCTGCTGGCTGGAAGACCTCCCTTCAATCCCCTGTTTCCAATTTCTGGCGTACACACACCCGGCACCCCCCCCCCTTAGTTGTAAGTACCCCTCCCACGTTCCGCTGACAATTCTAAGTTCACCCGGGCGGTTTAGAGAATGTCCCGCTCCGTTTTTAGGTCACTTCTCTCAACATTCAGCTGATAGCACCCTGACTTTTCACTGCGGAAATTTTCCGATCTTTTTACGGTACCTGCCGCCCCCCTTTCCAACAGCGCCCTGACCCGCGTGCTCTGCCTCCCGCTTCACCGTACCAGCCCCCCGCCTCCCTACAGCTGTAATCGTGTTTACCTCACCCCCAATTTTGAGGCCCGTCATTAACGGCGTCACCCTTTGTTTGCATCATAATTTTTTCCTCTTGTTTCTGGAGCGTTTTTGCCCCCCTCCCGCGTCAGATACCCAAAGCTCCCTGACCCTTGATTTTTCCATTTCCATTTCACCTTCTCTCTTCGCTTCCCCTCCCCCCCCCCCGGAGTTATCTTTCGGAAGACTTGCTTTTGCGCCCTCCCACGCGTTCTGCGATGCTTCCGTGCCCGCTTTTCCGTCACGGCCCTCCCCCCACTTCTGTCTTTTTAGGAGCCGTCGCTGATGCCTTTGCCTCTTATTTTTGGGCGGGGTTTTTTTGCTCGGGACCACTTTAAACCTGATGGGAGGGCAGGAGCCAAACCTCCCCCCAATTTCCCCCCCTCCCTTGGTGAACCAACCCCCCTTTCCCTCCCTATTCTGTGTGGTTCCGATCGGATGGTTTTCCTTAACTGTCGGTGTTTGGTTCCCCCAGCCACCTTTGTTAAAGTATTATACATTTTGTGTCCACCTTAATAAGTTTGAAACTTCATTCCCTCTTCGGTTCTCTTACCTCCACGGCTTTTGTCCCGGGTTCTTCTTTTCCTTTTTTGTGGGGAATGAGCCACTGAGTTTGTTTTTTTTAAACCCCTCCTGCACTGATTTTTTATCTGTCCCCAGATCGGTCCAGAAGTCTTTAATGCACCTGTATGTTTTCGTCCAACACTCCCTTTCCTCCTGGCCTGAACCTGCCCCATGGTCCATTTTTCCATTTCACTGCTATTTACCGCGTTTTTTTGGACCTTTTCCTCATTACATGTCCGCCCCTCCCCATAGTTTTTTCGCTCTCTTCCTGTTTCCCCAACGGGCTCCTTTAATTCCCGTTTTCGTCCCAGGGTCTTTCCGACCAGTGACCCCCCCAAAAATGGTCTTCTTCCCTTTCCCTGTTGGCCTTCTTTTCCCCCTAGTGGCTCTTTCTGGCATTCCCCGTCCGCTGTTTGATCTACCATAGCCGTGCAGGCGTAGTTTTTATTTTTTTTTTTTTTTGACCTTTCCCTGTCCTCTTAACTCGTCACGTCAAGGTTTCCCTCGTAATTCTTCCCCCTTTTTCAGTTTTCAAGAATTACAGACTCTGCAGGCCCTCTTCCCCTTGCCCCTCTGGGTCCCCCTTTTTTTTGAATCTCATTAGTCCCCCCGTTTTTCCCCTTTCTTTTTCCCCCCTGTAAACTATTGGGTTTCCTTTTTGTCGGAACATTTTCGAAACCCCCCCCTCCCCCCTTTTTTTTTCATTCCTGTCTTGACCAGTTTGTTTTCCCATTCTTTCCCTTGAACCTGCCCTCTTCCTTCCTCCCCACTTCCCTTCCTTTTCCCCTGCCTCTTTTTTCTTATCTTTTGTCATCTCCGTCCGGACCATCGATTACCGGCACCGCTTTTTGTTCAAGGGCACATAGGAATCGTCTTCCCCCAGTTTGTTCTTTCCCCCTTTTACTCTTCTTTCTTTCCTCTCCGTTTTTTTTTTTCGCTCTCCCCTTCCCCCTTGATCTCCCCAACCTGACCCCCGACGATCCCCTTATTTGTCTTCTTTTTTGAACAAGGGGGTTGGCCGTCAAATGTGAGAGTCTGTTTTACCTTTCTGACCCCCCCCAGCAGCTCCATTAAAATTTTGATTTCCGTTGTTCGACTCGTGGCATCCTTCTGGCTTTTTCCTTTTCGAACACTGAAAGACTTGCATCTCCGCCTCCATTTCAAAAGGGTCTTTAGCTCCTTCTCCCCCAGTTACTTCCAGACTTTCCTTTCCTTCCCCAAGTTTTCCCCCCAGTTTTGCGGCTCCCCATCTTTGGTTTTTTTTTTCCCTTTCCTGGCTAAAGTTGTCTTGGTTCTGCTTCTGCTTCTGACTTTTGATTTACTTGCCCCCTGGCGCCGTGACTTGTACCAGATCTTCCTTCCCTGGCCCTGTTGCAGGACCAGGACCCTTTGAAGCCGATTCTTTTTCAATGGATTTCAGATTTCCCACCCCATTCCCCCCCCCTTGCACGATTCCTTGTCCCTCTTTGCCATGCCCTTCATGGACACTCCCCCTTTTTTTGCGGCCTTTTTTTTTTGACCAAAGCGCCGCGGCAAGCTTTTTCCCGAGGGTTTTTTTCTCTTGTGTTTGAGTGTGCCCCCTTTTCTTTCCCGCACCTTCACCGGGGCGGACTCGCTTTTTTTAATTTTCCTTTGGGGGCGTTCTTGTTCAGTTGAGTTTTTCGTTTTGTGCCCCTACCTTCTTTGTTGGTTTCTTTTTTTTGACTTCTTTGCCCTTCCTTTTCCCTTTAGTTTCCGGGTTTGAGGACCACCAAGACACCACCATCTTCCGCACCGTTTACCCTTTCCCCTTCAACCCTTTCATACGTGCCCAGCCCACCACGCTAGGGTGGAATCCTCTTTTAAAACATTTTGCTTCGGGGGACTGTGGTTCTAATCTTGGCCTCCAGTGGCGGTTGGCCCCCCCCATTTTTGCCCTTTCCCTGTAAGCTGACTGAGCGGACACCCTCTTTTTTTTAACCTTGTCTTGGTCCTGAAACGTGTTTTTTTCCCATGCTGTTCGGAGACGTGTGGTTCTCCTGCTATCCGTCCCACCGTCCAAAACCCCCCCCCCCTCCCTTTTGGGCCACTTTTCGGTACCCCTTTCAATCCCTCGGTCCCCCCCCCTCAGCCCTTGGAGTTCCATTTTTTCCCCTCGGCACGATTGATGCGATCCCTTGGCTCTTTTGCGCTTCGCCCTTCCGCGGACCCTCTGGTATTGCTTTTCTGCCTTGCAAGTTTGTTCTTTTCATTGCTGATTTCTTCCCAGTTGACCGTTTCGGTTTCTTCCTTTCTTCTTGGTGCGTCGCCCAGCCCAACTGGCATTTCTCATGTCGTTTCTCCTAAGGGCCCTCTTTTGTTCCTTCTTTTGGTTCCACTGTCCTCTTGTCTCCATCTTGTGGCTCGTTCCCTTTGCGTTTGCGGTTTCTCCTTTGTTCTTTTTATCAACTCGTTTCTGCGCGGATTTTCCCCTCCCCCTCCCGACGTAACACTGATTAGCTTAAACACCCACCGATTGTCAACCCTTCTTTTTTTTTTATAATGCTTTTTAGTCCCCCAATTACCCCCGGGACCTCTTTCCCCCTTTCCGTCCCGCGGAAAGGATTTACCCCTTTTCCTGCTGGACGGTTATTTTCTCCCCCATTTTTTATTGTTTGTTGTCCCACGGACCCCTCTGGTAACAACTGTATTTTGGGGCAAAGGGGCTTTTGTCCACCCCCCTGCGGCGCTCGTAGCCTTTTCCCCACGCTTCTTTTGACGTTTTCTTTTTTTTTTTTTTTTTTTCTTTTACCCCCCCCCCCTCTTCTTTTCCTCCCTTCCTTTGTGCTCTGATATTGTGGGAAAACAACTGACGGGTATCCACACCCCACCCCCTGAAAAGCACCGGCCCCGGAATCATGGTGCTTACTGATCATCGGTCCTATTTCTTGTTCTCTTTTCTCTCTCTTTTTCCCCCTTTTTCCCCCTCTTTTTTTTTTGTTGGATGGCGCCCCCCCACAGTTCACCCCTTTCTGAAATTATAGGTTTTTCCTTTTTTGCGTTTTCCCTTTTCTTTTTCCCAGTTTTTCGTTTTTTCCTTTCTTCGTTTGCGTTGTTTTTTTCCCACCAGCGCTTTTTCTTAGCGGATGACATTCTGTCCCCCCATTCCCCCCCGTTCCCCCCAATCGTGGGAATTTCCCGCTGGCGCCTCCGTTTGTTTCGGCACACTCCTCCTTGCCCATACCCCTTTTTTTTTTCCAGCTTCTTCCCAACCCCCCCCCCCCCCTTCCAACACCCCAGTCTTTCACAAGCCCCTTTTCCGGTTGACACTTCATTTTTTTTTTTTTCCCGTTTTTTCCTCCGGCGGTTCCCCGCGCCGGGTTGCTTTCCAGCGGCTTTTTTTTTCCTTTTCCTTTGCCCCCCCCCCCTTTCAACTTTCCAGAGGTCATCTGCGGATTTTTTACGGTCCCACTCCTTTCCCCCTTGTTTTAGTTCTGCCGGGCCACTCCGTACAGCTGGAACCCACTCGTTTTTTCGAATCTCTCTCGGGCCCCCGCTCCCTCCTTCCCTCCACGTTAATCCTTTCCTGGGTCCCACCTTTTTATTGTATCGGGCGCCCTTCCCACCCTTCTAAAACTTTCCATAATTTCTTTTTTCCGTTGCTTTCTTCCCCACTTACCCTAGAGGAACCACCGCCAGCCCCCGGTCTGTTATCATCAGCACTGGCTGCGCTTTCCCCCCTTTGCATTCCAGGTCTTTTATAGCTTTTTCTACTTCTTCCCGCCCTGCCCACGCCCCCTTTTTTTTCTAGTCGGATTTTCGGTCCCCTTGATTCACCCCTCCTTTTGTCCCCTTCTTTGTATTAGTTGACGATCCCCCGCTGGCTGCAAGGTTTGCTGTCCCCCCCTTTGGTGCGGGGTTTTTTTTCCCCCGAGGTTGAACCCTCTTGCAACAAAAACGCGTGCGCTCTGCTCCCCCCCCCACTGTTGTTTCCTTCATCTTGTCCCCCACCCAATTCGCCCCATTTGCGCAAAATTTCCCCTTTTTTTGTTATGTCTTTCCCTTTTTATTTTGTCTTTCCCTTTGTAGGTTTTTTGGAATCTTTTTTTTTTTTTTTTCAGCCCCCCCTGCCCCCCCCAGACATTTTAGTGCGCGGGTCGTGGTAGTCCCTCAAAGTTTGTTTGAAATTCCCCTTCCACCATATCGTTTTTTTTTGTCTTGTTCAGGTCCCTTTGTCTTGTTCTTGGGTCGTTTCCCTTTTGCCGGGTCATGCTCCATGTTATTGTACATTAAAGATGCACCCCAGCCAAGCTTCCCCTGGTTTCCCCCTTTTTTTTTCCTATGATTGTCCTTTTTTCTTGGCGCCCCAGGCGTCTGTCTCCCCCATCAAAAAAACTTTTCAGTCCACACCGTATCACGTCCCCCAAACAATTTTTCCCCCCTAACGTTCTTCGACGCCCCGCCGGGTGTTTTGTTCTCAGAAGTCCATGGTCTCCTAACCCCCTTTAGTCACGAATTCTTTCATTCCCCCCCGTTTATTCCCTGACGTTCTTTTTCCCCCCCCGGGCGCTGTCCCCTTTTGGTGTATTATTGTTGCCCTTTGCAAAAACCAACCAAACCCCAGGCTTTACTCTGCATTTCGTAATTGTTTTTTCATATCTCCCTTTTCCCCCCTTTGTTCCACTTTCTTCGTCGCTTTCTGGTGATTTTTTTGGTCCCCGCGTCCGCGAAAGCCCCTTTAACCCTTTTTTCCACTGCTACTTCTCTTGGTCCTTTCCACCTTTCGGTCCCCGAACGCCCGCCCCTCCATTTTTTCCCCCCCTTAGCCCTTACTTTTTTTGAACCGGATTTTGTTTCCCGCCCCTGTTTTTTCCCTTTGCTTTTTTCCACCTTTACCACCTTTTGTGGGCTTTGGTTGATATTTTTGTGCCGTCTTGCTACCTCCCCCCTTCAAATCGGGATTCCCCTGTTTTTTGGCCATTCTTTTTCCTTTTTTGTTTCCTCAAAATTACCCAACTTGATCGCCCTCCTCTCTATGCGCCTTGGAGCTTGCTTTGTTTTCTTTTTTTTTCCCGGCCCACCCCCCTTTCCCTTCATTTTTGGAGGTTCTTTTCCCTCCCTTTTTTTTTTTCCCCTTCAATCTAAGACTTTAGTCCCAAAATTTGTGTCCCCCCTTTTTTTCCCT
>Ga0179593_1362807_pt1 | contig 10411 bp, 11 predicted proteins | sample CZODoug2_1_08_16_FD_185931 | JGI IMG/M metagenome (GOLD analysis project Ga0179593, IMG submission 185931) | Vadose zone soil fungal communities from Angelo Coast Range Reserve, California, USA - CZODoug2_1_08_16fungal (PacBio error correction) | ecosystem: Environmental > Terrestrial > Soil >... | reverse complement strand
CCCTCCCTCTCTCTCTTCCCTTCTCTTGAGGTGTCACACCATCGGAAGAGTCTCTCCTAGACTTGAGGCCCCTTTTTCGTCCCCTGTGACTCAACTTCTTCAACTAATCGGGTGTTCTTTTCTTATTCCCTTTTCATTGCTAGTCAAACGCTTGTGCGGGCGATATAGAATAGGTTTAGTTTCCTTTCCCCACCACTCATCTTCACCCCACTGAGACGCCCGAGGCATTCCCCACACAGACTTCTTTTTCCTTCCTTTCGCCTATCACACCTTCCCCATCTCTTTAGCCCTTTTTCTTCTTCATAAAGCTGCAGGGGCCTTTCCTACCCCCCCTTGGCGATTCATAATGTCGTCTCCGCTTTTCCTTCTTTTCTCTTCCTTTCCCGTAGGCCGTGCAGGGAATTCGAGGGAGAAGGACCCCTCTTGCGCGTCTTTTGCTCATGCGCGAGTTTTTTTTTTTTCGGCTCCCGAGCCCACCCCATTTTTCTCAGCTGACTTCTTCCCGATGCCCCGTTCCCCTCCCTCCCCCTGCGCCCCGGCGGGGCCACGTACTCGTGGAACTCGGCGCGGGGTTGACCGTCTATCCCTCATCACTAAGCCAGAGTCCTTCGCTTTTTTTTCACTGTGCATTTCCTTCCCCCTCCCCGCGCACTGGCTGATGACGGTCTTTGACTAAGATCCAATCATGTTCTGCAGGGGCAGAGATTTCATTTTTCTTACCCCCCCTTCCCGTCTCCTCCGGTTCATTCTGCGCTTTTCTCTCCCTCTTCATGGACTCCTCTTTTTCCCCTCTGAATCCCGATTCCAGTAGACGTCTCGATATTCCTTTCCTTCTCAGGGTCTCTCTCCTTCCACCATTTTCACGCTACCAGCGAGACTGTAACCGGTTTCCCTTCTTGTCAACGCGGCCGAGGAAGGGTTCCTTTATTCACTCTACGGGCGCGGATGCTAACAGACCCTCTCAGCTTTCCTCTGTTCCTGGCTCACTGCATCGGGTTTTTCGCAGGGCGGGTTCAGGACAATTTTTCCAAGCCTTAGTCTCTTTTTTATATTTTAACCGGACCATCCTACCTGAAAACTACTTCGTCGCTCGTCTTCTCGACTTTTTCCTGAAACGCAGCGATTCGTCTGTTTATGGTTACTAGCTGGTATCCCATCCTCCTTAGGTTTCCACTTTTCTCTCTTCTGGGGTAGGTGCTCAGCAACTGCAGATTTATGTTCGTTTTTTTTGCGTCCTTTAACCACGTTCCTTGACTTTATATGGCTTAATGACTGCCGTGGCCGCGTTTTTTTGTTTCTTCCCTCTTCCCTCTTCACCCTATTGCTGCATGGTTTTTGGATTTTCCCGTTTTGAGAAAAGACCTTTATTTTCTCTAACTTCCTCTGCGCCTTGAGTAAGCGGGCTTCCCCTCCGACAATTTTCTTCCACTGAGGGCTTTTGTCCCCAACCGGGATTCCCTTTAGGAAACCCAGTCCCGTCCGCATTTCACTTTTCGGATCCGGTCGCCCACGGCCTCCCCTTTATCTTTTTCGGGACCCGAGTTTTTTTTTCCGTCATCTTCCGCTCCGCTTTGCGGACTCTGCCGAAGAGGACGCAAGACTTTCCCTTTTTTACGAGTTACAGTACTCCTTCTTTTTCTCTTTTGTGCCCCCTCGAGGCCTCCTAAAGTCCCGTGGTTTTTTAAGCTTCCTCCCGGCTAACAACAGATAGCGGAGCCTCTCTTTGTGGCCCCTCGAACTTCGTTCTTCTTTGTTAGTCATGCAATTACGTCTTAATTTATGGCCCAATTTTCGGTTTCTTTCTTTTGTCCTTGTGCGCATTCATTTGAAGTGAAGCCAGAAAATCTTCCTCCTAAGACGAAGGATCAATTTTTAACTTGACTTGACTGGCCGAGGCGCACTATGCCCCCAATGAGCTTTCTTCCCTTTTTTTCGTATCGGTCAGAATGGGTCAGAGTTGCCGCCCGCCCCTTTTTTTGGCCGTAGGATGTATATGGCCGACTATCCCCCCTTTCCCCTCTTTTTCTTTTCTCCGGTCATGACCTCGATTTCGATGAGCTAGTAATTGCTACTTTCTCTTCTTTCCGCTTTTAGCTTCTTTCCGGTTACTCCCCTATTTCCCTCTTTTCCATTTCCCCCTTTCGATAGGTATCTCCCTCTCTCTTTCAGGATCTGTTACGATGCTTATCTTGAGCTGCATGATTTTAGGGCCCGGCCTCGATCCCTCCACGTTCTTCCCCCCGACCCTTTAACCCCTCCGGCGAGATCTTTTTGCTTTTGTGAATCATTTGTCCGCGTCCGAATAAGATGGCAGCCATGGATTTTTTTCTTTTTTACGCAATCGCCCATCTCTCTGCTGCAGTTCAGCGATACCTTTCTCAGTACGGCGATATAACGAGGAGACTTTCACTGTTTTGAAAGTAGTCGACGTTGTCCCATTCGCGGTTCGTCGCTTTTTGGAAGTAGCGTTTCAACAGCTCCTCTTTAATAGACAGGCACCGGCTGGTTTCCCAGGAAGAGTTTCCCGGAATTTTTTTGTCCCGCCACCGCTGTTCGGAGGTGTCGGTTAGACACGTCCGGCCGAGATAGTAGGTCAATTTTACTCTTTTCCGTTTGTTGTATGTCTGTCTCTCTCTCCCTTCCCTGATTCGCCGGCGAGTGTTACCCCGACCTTCCTCAGCGGCGGCGGTGCTTTTTATAACCCTTGTTTGATGGCCGCGTTCTCCGGTATGTGACCGGGCTTTTGCTCCGGCACAGCTTTCTCACAGTTTACCCTCTCCCCGCAAGTCGCTCCGTTGCGGAGAAGATTTAATCGTTGAGGAACATGGAGCGTCACCCTTTGAGCGTGGTGTCCGATGATTCAGGTGGGCTCGACGTCCCTGTTTCTCGCTATGCTTGCCGGGAACGAGCGTTGCCGGACGCGACGTTGAGGGTTTTTTTTCTGTTGGCCGACGTCGCGAGGGCCGTCCTAGTCGGCGAGCCGGCTTTCTCAGTTTTCCGCTATATTTTTAGAGTGACCGACGCGTTCTCTCAGATGCCGAGAAGTTCCTTCTCGTGCGACGTTGCAATGGCCTTCGGGAATAGAAGGCTTCTTGGGTTTTCTTCTCCTGAATTAAAGGCTAGTCCTGACGAGCCAAGCGATGTGCTGACTGCGCTCTTGACCCGTGTTTTCCGATTCTCAGGGTTTTCCCTTTCGGCCACGGCGGGCCTTGAAACTCCCAGGGGATCTCTCCCGGAGAGCTGCCAGCTATAGTGCGCCTCAACTTCCGTTCGTCAGACTCTAGCCTGGCTTATTTTCTTTTCTTTTTCGGCCAAGAGTATTATGAGCTTGCGGGACTCCTACACTCTCCCCTTGGGGAATCGAGTTGACGCCGTCTACTTCTCTCGGTCCTATGTCTCAGTCTGCTTCTTTTTTTTTTACGATGGATCACTTTCTCTCTTTTTCTTTTTTTCCCTTGGCAGCGGTACGTTGGAAGGGTCGCGCCCAAATAGAGTGTCACCCCATTTTGCGCGCCTGTCAACGAGCAACCTGGCAGCAGCGGGGCCTGCGTCAGGGCATTCTCATTCCGAGTCGCGGGCTGAGGGTTCCCTTCTTTCCCCCGGAAAGCGGAGTGCGGCTGGTAGATCCACGAGCTTTACCTCTCCCTTCTTCTTTTCCTGGATCCACCTTAACAGATTCCCCTTTTTTTTCCTCCTTGATGAAAGAAGTTGTCCTTTTAGAGAGGTTGCATGAATCTCCCTCCTCGAAATTAGTTGGTCGATCGCATACCGGCGGCGGCTACTGTTAATTGTTTGCTCACCCAACTGGAGATCCGACTTCCTGAGAATAAGTGTTGGGGAGAGAGGGCTCTCCCCGTGCTCGGTTCGCGACCCCCATGGGCAAATGACCTAGACTTGTCGGAGACTCACGGCTCTCCCCTTGGCTGGCGGCAACGCCCCTGAAGGAATTTTGGTTCTTTACTTCCGACGGCGGTGTAGTACCTGAGTACGGTCATTGCTCGACGCTCTGCTACGGCGGGATTTCTTCTTTCTTCCTGGCGACGTTTGCGTTATGATTCTCTTTCCCCTAGGTACCGCTTTTTCCCTGGCGCCCGGCGCCAGCCCATTGCCTCCCAAACGCCTCGCGTTCGCCATGCAGCTTTTTACGTCGCCGACTTTTTCTTTCTTTCTCTCTGCCGCCGCGGAAGGTATGTACCGGCACTCTCCTTTTCCTCGATTCCCATCGCCGGTTCCGCGCTCGCGCGGTGGCCTGGCCCTTTTTCGACAGCAGGGCCCGTTTCTTTTTCTAGCCCTCTTTCTGATCGCCTCTGCCCCCTTTAAACTAGTTCTAGTGGGTTCCAACCGCGTTGCGCGGTAACCTGTGTAGCCCCACATCTCGATGATCTGGACGTTTTTCTGAGAAGCCCCCCTTTCCCCTTTTACATCCCCACGCCATGGGCTAGGTGATAGCGACAGTCGCCATTTCTGAATGTGGCTTGATGCTCTGCCCCTCTGACCCTTCCTTGGATTTTCGTCGTCGGAGCACTCCCTCTTCCTTTCTCGTCTATTGTACGTGTCCCATTTTGCGGCCGGAGCGGCTGTCCGGGATAGAATCTCTTTCCCTTGGGTGGCGCGGAGCTCGCCTGCCGCTGCAGGACTTCTCGCCTGCCCTCCTCTCCCTTCGGGGTTCCATTTTTATTCCTGACGGTAGCTCCTTTCGCTCATCGGAGTCAACCGGTCGATTTTGAGCTGCCGGGTGGTGCGGCCGGCAGACCTCTTTAGTTGGCTTTCCCCCCTCGTGAATCTTTTTGGGTGCGGTTCGGGCGAGGTTAACTACCCTTTACACTACCCCTTCCTTTCTGGTGCGCTGCGAATGCCGACTTTTCTTTCCTTTCGTGGTTCTCGAATTGGGGCGTCAGAACTTAAGATTCACCCCATAGGCGGATTCGCAGTCGTCTCTTTAACCGCGGTGGGTTCTACTCCGCGGTTTTCTCTCCGCTCCTCAAACCCCTGCTCGTTCGGAAAGTTGGATTCTTTCCTCCTTTCGCACGGCTGCGATGTGTGCTTCCGCATGTGTTGTCCTATCCCCTGCTTCGTACGTGTCGGGACTTTTCTCTACTCCCCCCTCCCCTCTTCGTTGTTGTGAAATTTTCTCCCCCTTTCTTTTCGTTGTCTACCTAGCGGTGCGTTTAGATTGAGGCTGTCCAGCGTTTAGCCTCCCCTCTTTTTAGTCGTGCGGGAACCCGCCCCGGTCCGACTGGGCCGTCACGAATGTGGCTTCTTTGATTCTTCGCCCCCCCTTTGATAGCTATATTCCCTTTGTTCCCCCCGCGCATTCCCCTCTTCCTCCTCTTGGTTCAACTGTGGTAGTTCGGACGCCCAATCGACCCCCCTGTGAAACACGAGTTCTTGATGACCCCCCCCAGCCGTTCCTTCTTTCTTCTTCCCGCCCGATACCCTCCCACTCTCTCTCACGGGCCGTCTCCTACAGTGATTTTTAAGGGGCCTCCCCGGGGCAGATACATGCGTCGACTCCGTTGATTCTCCTTTCTTTTTTCAGCAATGCAGTTTATGCCCTTAACCCTTTCTCTGTGATCATCCCTCCTTCTCTCAGCAGAGCTCCTGTCCTAAGTTTTCTCCTCTGTCGATGGTCCGATGCCACCCACACGGTGGGCCTTTCCTCAGTCCAGAGCCTTGCTTCTCCCGGCCTCGGCCACGAATTCTTCTCCCCTTAACTCAGTCTCTTCGGGTTGATGTTCGCCAGAGCTGCACTCCAGCAGTTTGCGCGGATCCCTGACTGTTCTGGTCCGCTCCGCCTACCCTGGCTCTCCTTTCTAGATTCCCCATCCCCAAGCCCAGTCGTGGCATTTTCCGTCCCCTCTTGGACCTGAGTCTTCCCAGTCGCCACCCGTCCTGCACATCGCCAGATGTTAGACTACTTTTCCTTTTTGCAAGATCACATTGATCCGCGGTTTTTGGGACCCCTTTTATCAACTTCGGTGTGTAAACCCTCATCTCTCTTAGCCTGGCTCGACTGGACCCCGGGGGTTTTCAGGTTCATATCACATTCCCCGGCACGAGCGACCGTCTCGTTTCGCTCGGTCACCCGCGGCGCCTTTCCTTTTAAGTGATCCCCCCCTTTTTTCGAGTACATGCACAAGCCTACTGCCTTACTTTTCGACGTTCCTCTGGAGACCCTAACTCTTTGGGGAATGGCGTGGTGAATTTTTTCCCCCTTTGATCTCGTTCGGCAGTTGCTCCTTCCCCCAGCCAACACTAACCAGTTCCCTTCTCACTCGTAGGATTTAGCACGCGCCTTTCCCAGCACGCTCTCGTTGCCTTAGCTTCTCTTTCTTCCGTGGTACGCTGGTAATAACCTCCGACGCGTCTGCATCTTTTTCCTGTGATTTCCTTGGCCGGCGGTGTAGCCCTCTCCTTGATGGTTTAATTTTCTTCACACGGTCACCCGTCTCGCTCATGAGCTTATTCTGTTCTTTTGAACCTTTTTTCAGAGCCCGTGAAAGGCCCCTCCCCGAGTAACCTGCTCTCCTGCCGGTTATATATCAAGGTTCTCCAGGTAAAGGACATCTGTTGAGCTTTTTTGACCCTCTTCCCCTGGGAAGCGGGGTTTTCCCCTCTAGAAAAGAGGCCTTCCCCGGGCAGGCGCTGAACCTTCTTCTTTCGGGCTGGTTATTTCACCTCCCCGCCTTTCAGAGCGCGCTCCCCGTTTGACCTTCCTCTCCTTTTGTAAGGTTTTTTTGAAACCGCAGCTTCTCGTAGATGCGGACTGCTATCGCGCCCGCCCCTCTGGACCAGAACGGGGCCTTCGACGTTTCCCGGGTGGGCAGGGGAGCGCCCAGTGAAAGTGTCCCGGCTCCGCTGCCGGCCCCACAGCTCGCGGCGCTCCCTTTTCTTGGATGGGCCTCCCGAACCGCGCGAGGTTTTCTTCCCAGGCGTATTCAGACTACGTGTAGACATGGCTTTATGGCCATTCGATAGTTTTTTTTTTCTCTTTCCCCAGCGGCGCCTTTTCTCTCTTGGAGGTGTCTAACTCCCGTTTTCGCAAGCCGACAGGTCCTTATCGTTTGGCAAGTTACCGTCACTTCTTGCGGCGACACATCCCCTCTTCAGAGAAGGTGAGCCTTCTTCTTTCTCAAGTGGTCAGATTTTTCCTTTACGCACTGTGACTTTTGCTCGTCCCCTCTTTTCTGTGCCTCGTTTCTGAGCGCATTTATTCAGAGTTGAGCTCGTCATGATTTATCCGTATTGATCTTTTTCTCGCCTTTTTAGCCGTAGTTGTCCCTTGCTATTTTTTCGCTTGGCCTTACCACATGATATCGCGTTTCAGATGTTGTTTCTGCTCGCGGAGCCTTTTGCTTCCGTCTAGGAGACCGAGCTTTAGTTTTATGCCACCGCCAGCTTTCACCCCCTCAGGTAGTTTTCAGCTCCCACGTTCCTTTTTGTCATTAGAATAGCGTCCCTAGTATGTTTCCGTCTCGAGCCCCCACTCCTCTCTGCCCCTTCGCTCGAGAACTGTCGACGAGACTTTCTCAGTCATGGAGATACTTGCTTTTTTGCCGTTCGTATTCTCAATTTCCCGGGTAGTTCTTCCGAAGTAGAGATTTTTTCAACTGACATTTGGTTCTCCGTTCAACGGATGGCCACGCTGCCGGTCACGGCATTGGAGACCCGTCCCTGTCGCTGAGGAAAAGGTAGGTTATACACTCAGCTGCTGAGTAGGTTGCATGCTTATCTTTTTTTAATAATCCCATTGTTGTTGTTTTTTTTTCTAATATCCCTTCCTCTCTTAGAAGAGAGGTCATACCCGTACACTTTACTCATCGCGCTGTGACGGTCTCCCCTTCCCTTTTACCGAGGCCGGCTTTCGCCAGAGGGGTTCAGGAAATTATGTCCCGGGCCGGTTGAGACTTCTACTAGGAGACTTCTACATGACGACTCGCCAACACCAGGCCGACCTCGAAATACTTCTTACCTGAGCAGTTTGCCAGGCTAGGCCCTAGGGATCTAGACGCAGCCCACCTCGGACAAAGGCGAGACAGTAAGGAGATCGAGAGCCCCCGGAGTGTCTTTTGTGTTTTGAGGGGACAGAGGATGGCGTACGACTTCCCAAACCCTGATATCTTTCGGCGCGCGGCCCAGGGACTATCGTTTCTGTCCTGACAGGCCGGTCCTTTTGTTTAGGATTTGGATTTTTGGCCCCGTCGTCGGGACGTACCCTCTGAGGCCGACAGGCCTTTGAATGCAGTGTACCCTTGGCGGAAGCGCCCCTCCTTTGCGTGAACTCGTGCGTTTCTGCACTCTCCCACAGCGACGTCAGCTTTTGTTTGCCTGGAAGATCTTGAATTGACGGATTCCTGCTTCCCTTTTTTTTCCTTCCGTAAATCCTGGCAGTACGCTACCGCGTCTGACGAGCTCCTTTTCTCCGGCCTGACCCCTGCCAGAGGACAGTTCCCTTTTTTTCCTTTTAGGATCACTCGACGCGGACCCCCGGCCACGTCCCATTCACGGCGCCCCTTGCGATTCCCCGACGACGTGGTCGTAGAGACCTTTTCCCTACCAGGAAAGTTCCTGGCTTATCCTCCGCCCTCTTTCTTAAGAGGGCGTGCTCCAAGCGGATTATACTCTCTTTCCTAGCCTCCTGACTTTTCCACCCTCTTTTCTACGAGTCTCATTCTTTTTCCCTTCTCGGCGTTTAGTCTTTCCTATCCGCACGCGGAGATCAGTGGCCTTCCCCTGCAGCGTCTACTCGTACCTCGGCGCCCTCCTCCTCACCCCCTTTGCGCGCCTCCTTTCACGGCACATGGTTTTTTCTTTCCCTTGATTCGGTCGCAAGCAGCGGCGCTTCTTGGACAACCCTTTCTCGTACCTTCTCTGTCGGTCGTTTCTTTTCTCCCCTCTCCCCTATCCCTTTCTCCGCGTGAAGGACGGCGTGATTCTCCTTCCCCCTGATCCCACTAGTTGGGTAGAACTCGCGCTGGGGTCTTTTGGTGGTCGTGTTTGTGTTGGATGAAAGAAGTTTTTTTTCTGCATTCTAGCGGTGGCCTCTTTCTTCTTTCCTGTTCGCAGTCGTTTTCCGATGAGGATCCTTGTTTCTCAAGTTTGGGTTTTTTTCCCATTGGTTGGGCTCGGTTTGATCCCTACAGGCATGGCATCCTCCCCTGGCGAGGGTCCTTTTCAAATTTCTCTTGAGAGGGCCCGGCCTAACCCTTGTACTAGCTCTCCTTTTGCAAGGTGGTAAGACCGCCTCTCTTTTGGGGAGGCCCCCGGCATCTTATCAGGTCGCTGACCTCCTATTATGCTGGAGTAACGGTCCCTTTCTCGCCTCTTCCCGCTTTTTTCGAGGGTTTTTCGCCGTGCCCCCTTTCCTGTTTCTTCTTCTTAAGTCATTCCACTGCCTGACCCGCTCTTCTGCTTTCCTCTTCCCTGCACGACCTGCCCTAATCCTCAGGCAGGCCTCTTCCGTCGCTCTTTGTGATTCTCCTCTTTGTCTCCTAATCACGTCCCCTCATCGCCTCTTTCCCTTCTCGTGACTAGAAGTCCTTTTAGGCTTTTCCGCGTTGATGTCCCCCTGGCGCCGGGACCTGGCTCCGTGCACCTCTTTTCCCCTTGCTTCCATTCCTCGTTTATCAGTGGGGTTCCCTCTAGTCCCGGTTTTTTCACCGGTTCCCCCCTGACTTATTCTCCCCCCTCGCGATGTGAACGGGGACTCTCAGAGGGAGTTGGACTGGACTGGGTTTTTTTCCCCACTGAAAACCACAGAATGGGCTTGGGTTCGTTGACGCGACCCGTCATCATCCCTTTCGGCTGATGAGCCTAACTTCTACTCGCAAGGTGCCTTGCTTCTTGGCTAGCAACTTTCAGGCATGCGGTTAATAGATTATTTCCGCCTGTCGGCGAGCTGGATTCTTAGCCTTTAAGGCCTGCGAACTGGGTTGGTTCTTTGTTCTGACCTCGGTCTGCGGATAATTCGCCTCTCTTAGCCCTTCTTGGTGTTCCCGTCATGTTACTGGCCGCGGCATTTCCTTTTCTCACCTCGGCTCAAGCGAAGCCCATGAGCTCCCCCCGGTGGTGCGTCCCGGTCTCTACTGGAGTTCCTTCTGTACCCAATCGCCTAGTTTTCTTTTCCCCGGCTAGCCCTGACATGCCTTTGGATGTTTGGCGTAATTCTTAATTGCCTCAAAGAGGTGTTGCCTATATGATGTGTGTCGACCGGCAATAGGTGTCCCACATGATATACTTCGACACTTTTACCCGCGGTGACTCATGTCTTAACGCGGGGCCCGCTCCTCCTAATCCCGAGTTGACGCCGTGCCCTCAAGGGGAATTGTTCCTCCGGCGTGCTGTTCGTTGCTTCGCCCTTTTTTTCCCCCTCCCTTTACGCTGCCGCTAGTCTCCAGAGTACCTTTAATCG
>Ga0179593_1679709_pt1 | contig 10412 bp, 7 predicted proteins | sample CZODoug2_1_08_16_FD_185931 | JGI IMG/M metagenome (GOLD analysis project Ga0179593, IMG submission 185931) | Vadose zone soil fungal communities from Angelo Coast Range Reserve, California, USA - CZODoug2_1_08_16fungal (PacBio error correction) | ecosystem: Environmental > Terrestrial > Soil >... | reverse complement strand
GAAATGCAAGCGATCTTTTCCCTCACAATCTGTGCTCAAATAGCCTTTCATTTTCGGGTCTCCGCTCGACTTCCCCCCATCTTTTTGCCGCTTTTTTCGCCCCGTTTGCAGAAAATATTTCGCGCCCAGGTATTCTTTTGAATCTCGCAGCTTGCTTTCTCCATTTGTATAGTGAGTCCCCCCCATTAATGTTCTTCACATCCAGCTGCTTTGGCTCTCATGCTCTAATCCACCCCTCGTACCTGTGCACCATCACCGTCGCGAGATTCTCTATCCGCTGCTCCCCCCCAATCTACCACAGCGGATGAAGCGCTTCTCTCCCTTGGATCCCCATGTAACTTCAACTTGTCGCGTTGTCGGATTGTTTTTGCCTCCTCAGTCATGCCCCCTTCGTTTTTGGATGCGTCAGTTGCCTCACGACCCATGTACTTTTTTCCCGTCTCTCGAGTAGTAGAGCCGGGATCATCCCTTTTATTCTTCGCTTAAGGATGGCTCCGTCTCATACCCTCGTGCCCCTTCTAAGACATGCGTCGTCCCCCTTAACGTTGGAATGGAAACCTCCGTATCCAAAGGCTTTTCATTCTGCCCGCAATGGATTGCTGCCACGGGGACCATCTTCTTTGAGTATCTGGACCGATTTTCTTCAGCGTCCTTCGAGCGCGTTTTTCTAGAATTTGCCCCTTCTTTTTGAGAGTTTGCCGCTGGAGGCAGATTCGGCCACCCAGCTCCCGCGCGGCCGTCCTCCTGACGAGGACGCCAATACGTCCACCCCCAGTACACCTAACGCTCTTACAACACTTGGTGTTCCCCAAGGGTCTCTCTCTTGGTCTATCACTTTTTCTGGAAAAATTTTTTACCCTGGATGGCCCTGCCCAAGGTCCCGAGGACATTGCCCGTGTTCCTCTGCTCTTGCGAAGCAATTACAAAAAGCTTTTTTCGGTGCGGCTAGGACGAAACGCTTCTAGTGTCTGAATGATACCTCAGGGGGCTCTTGTCCGCCCTTACTTTTTTCGCTTTTCTTTCCTTTCCCCAGATGTTCTGCCTCTGCCTGCTTTTCTTCTTTTTTTTCCCCTCTAGGGTCCAGCCCTTCTTCACGGCATCCATCTGTACCCTCTTGAGCTTCTCAGAGCGAATCCGTTCCATAAACGAAATTCCCCATCTTTGCTCGTGGGGCTGCTTGGTCACACTCCTCCCTCATGTTCTGCCAAAGACCCTCTGTCCCGACTGTAGCGCCGCACCGAACCATAGCCCTTCGTGCGCGGTTAATTTCCCTCGGCGTGCATTGATGCCCTTGTCTCATAGTGTTTGTCTTGCTTTAGCGGTCTTTCCGCCGGACGCGCTCTTTTCAACAGCGCATCCGGCGCGGACTGTTCTACCTGCGCCCCTCTGTTCGGGGTCTGGTCTCAGCTCTTCCCAATTCCCTTTTTTTCCGATGTTGATGATGTCCCTCTTTGCCGGATTTCGGTCAACGGTCCAAATATGGTCTTTCGAGACATGCCGGCAACTGACCTTGCGCACTTTTTTTTGTCTTTTCTTTCCCCCTCCTGTGGCATCACTTTTCTGCCGCTGTTTCTTACTAGTTGCTTTTTGTTCCCCGTAACATCTGATCAATGCAGGTTTTTTCCTATCCCCTCCAGATTCCAGTTGCAGCTGTGCATCCCGTGGCACCTTCTCTTTTCCTCGTGCTACTTGCGGTGCGGAACCTCTTTTGAGCAGCAATTCGCCTTCCCCCATCGGCGCATCGTTTAGTTTGGCTAGAGACTCCCCCCCCTCATTCCCCCTTTTTCGCGACGAACGTCATTCGGTTTGACTATTTCCCATCCTCGTTGCGTATGGCCAGCCGCATTGATGACCCCTTTCTTTTCCCCTTTAGGTCAACGATTGACATCTCTGTATTAAGCTGAGTCCCCGTACCAATAGTCGTGTGGCCTTAATCAGTTGGAAACCGCCGGGCCCGCTCATGTCTTGAGTTGCCTTTTTATTCCCGAAAAACCACAGGGCACAGAGCTACCTTTCGCTTCCCTTTTGCTCTTCCCCCTCCCCTTACTCCCCCCTTGTTTGTGAGAGAGATTTATACGTAGATCGCGCGGTCGCCTCTTGGTGTTTCGTTTTTCATTATCGCAGATGATCGGCGGCGTTTTTTTTTTTCACGTTTTTTTTTTTCGCTCGGACGTCCGCTCGACGAGTCCTTGAGCCTTCTCCTCTTTCAAGACTAACGGTCCTCTTCTCGTGGAAACCCGATTAAGCAGGTATCTCGACTTTTGCTTTTTTCCCTCTCCCGGCTTACGATTTTTTCCGTCGATTTCTTCCCTTTCCCCTTTTAAGAGTTCGGGTGGTCTGAGTCTTTTCCCGGGGCGGTGTTTTAATTTCCTCCTTCCTTGTCCTGGCCTCCGCGCGACTTTCCAAACGTCCCGGTTTTCGAGGATCTTACTTTTCAGGGATGGGCTCAGCTTGATGGGATCGAGTCGCTATCGTTGATTTTTATCTTCCCCTTTGCCTATTACATCGATGTTACACGTCATCCTTTTTTCTTTCCTGAGTCTATCAGGAAGTGATCCAGCTCTGTTTAGACCTCGAGCGAACGAAGGGTTTCTGGACCTGTTCTTGGTTTACGGCCAGGGCTTTATTTTCATTCCCTTACAGATGCCCGCAGGGTTCACGTTTCTTTTCGAATCAACATCTGAAGTTTTTTGGGGCAGAATCGACCAGGACCCCACCAGTCGGTCTGTGCTGTGGCGCAAGTGCCGCTTGCTGAGTCTCTTTCTCTTCTGATACTTCCGCGCGAGATCGTTCCATCAGACTCTCACCCCTATTCTTTCCAGAACACTAGTCCGAGCGCGGCGGGAGATTTCCCTCAGGATATGTGCCGTTTTGAGACTCCCTTTCTTCCTTTTTTTTAGTTAAGTTCTTTCTTTATCCCTTGATTGTCCCTCTTAACGATGCCGTCTTTTTTTAGATTATTATTTATGCAACGACGGGCTTCGCAAGGTCTCTCGCTCTTTTTGCCCTCGTCGTAGCGCTGCCGCGGAATTTTTTTTTTTGCATCTCCCTAGCGAGATTATACGCCGATTCTGGCTTTTTTTCAAAGTTGTACCCCCCCCACTGACATACGGTCCCGGACAGATGCCGCGCTTGCTTCTTTTCGCCCCACTTGAGGCTGCGTCGTCTACCCTTACTCCATCGCGCGCTTTTCTTTTTTAGAATTCTCCTTCCATAGGAGTCCCAAATGTCGCAGGGAAGAAAGCCGGTTGCAAGGTGCCCATGTCCCCCCCTGGAATTTAAAGACAACCCCCTTTGGTTCTTCTCAGATTTTTGTCTTTCTCGGCGATCAGGGTCCCACCTGAACACTTTGGTCGAGTATGGTACTGGCTGTTTGGCTTCCTTTCACCGTCCGGGCGCTTTGATTCTCTAAGGATCCCGTTGATGGGCTCTTTCCCAGTAAAGACTCATCTGTTGTAAGCGCTTCGGAAGGATTAGAGAAACTGCTCGCGCGGATTTTCTTTCCCCTCCCACCGGGAATGACTCAACTGGTTCCCCCTGCAATTTTTTCCCTTTCCCGTATTCGAGTCAATGCCGTTACCAAAAGTTTTTCTCCTCATCGCTTTTTTCCTAAACTTGAATGCTAACTTTCCCGCGGATAAGTTTTTCCTACTTCCTCCTCGAAACCAGGAATCAAGTTTTCTTCCCTTATGCATCTTCCAGTGCCTTCCCCCTCTCTTCCCCCAAGGTTTACTTCCAATTTCGGAGCACTCTTCCCCAAGCCTCTCTCGCGATGGGCCGGCGAAGTGTCCAAGGTGATGATCTCCTACGGAGCAAGACTTCTTTTTTCCTTCCGCCCCTCCCCTCCAAAGAGCACCCCAGTTTTCCATTTTTTCCCCCCGTTCTTCGACGCCGTCGGTTGAGGCTTTTTTTTGGTCGAAGTGAGAGGATACTTATTCTCATTTCTTTTTTTTCCGTCTTTTATGAGGCAGCGCTGAGCCCCCCTTTATGATATGAAAACCTTTTCTTCTACAGCATACCACAACTTTCGTGTCGCATCCCCTGCTCTCTTTCCGCATAATCTCTAATTATTTTAACCTTCTCGAATTTTGAACTTCTGTCTCCACCCTGGTCGAGAATCCACTTAATAAACATTCCAACCTTTATTTTTTCTCAAATTACTTTTTTTGCACTTCCCCTTCCTTCATTTATTAAATCTCCCCTTCCCCTTTGTAGAGATGAATCCTTTTCCTCGATTTTTTACCAATTCTTCTCCCCAAGGATCCCCCACCCTTTTCTTTTCACTTTTCGAATTAACCCACTTTTTTTTTTTTTTTCCTGCGGCGTCATCACCGGGCCCAAAACTTGTCAGAACCTATTCGCGCAAATAGGACTCTCCCTTTTTTCCAGTCCCCGCCTTTTTCCTGTAGCCCCTATGTTTCCGCGATGAAATTGGATACCTCCTATACGCGACTTAATCCGGACGGTGTCCCCACACCGTCGCGAGATAATCCAGATACCTCCAGTTTTCCAAGGGCTGACGCCCGTCTTTTCCTTCCCCATGGCTCCGGCACTTGCGCCCGGCTTCCTTTCTAGGTGCTGACTTCGGAATCCGCTTTGACACGTTTTTTATCTCCTTGAGGCTGGGGAAAAATGCGTTTTTCCCTACTGCCTGGGCCCGTTACCTGCCATCGAGCACGGTTCTGCTTTTTTCTATTAGATGTTCCTTGATGGGATAACTGTGCCACGTCTCATTCCAAGGCTTCGCATCCATTTCCACACTCCGTATTCGCCCTTCCCTCTTTGATAGGTTTGACTCGAATGGACCTGTCCCCCTTTATGATACATTTGAGTCATTGGCAAATTTTATTTCCTCTTCATGTGAAGTTCTCGACGGTGCGGCAGTCACGGTGCCTTTCCTTTGAGTAGATTTCGCCGCAACCTTTACCCCGCCCCGATCCCCGGCTTGGCGTTTTTTTTATTCCCGCCCTCACGTCCACCAGCCTTCGCAAAATTTTCCTTTTCGGGCCTTTTCCTTCCCCGAAGTGATCCTACCTTTTCTCCGTCTTCCCTTTTGTTCTTTAAATTCCAGACTCCTGTGATTTGACAACCTTGAAGACGCTTTTCGCGACATTTTCCCGATTTGTTCGATCTGCGGGAAGCAATTCTCCAGCTTGTGATTTGGGGGCTAGTGAAACTACCCCCTCGCCGCTCAGGGTTTTTAAGACTCCATTCTAGTCATGAGTTTTTCCCCAAGAGATCGAGTTTACGCCCAACTGGCCCCCCATTTTCCGCATCTCGTACTCTAGGCTGGTCACTTCTCTCCCTAGACCCCGCGGCGGCCGTTTTTTTCCCTTTTGCCTTAAGTAGAAAGGACCTTTTCGAAGGCGTTTCCAAGAATAAATCGCGCCATTTTTTTTTTTGAGGATTTTATCACATCCCCAGCTTTCCACCTCTCCCGACCAAGCGATCATTGGAGTTAGCCTTTTTTTCGACCCCCCTCCGCAGTATTTTCCCCAAGCTCGCGCGTTAAGGGTCTTTCGAAATACGTCCTGGTCTTGTCACTTTTTTAGGCCGGACTATATAGCCGACGAAATCACGCATTGCAAGCGCCTGCATCACACCTTATGGTTTTCTGTCGTTTTTGACATCCCTCCACACCTCTTGAACCCTGCGCGACGCTCTTAAGATTCAGCTTGCCGGTTCAACATGGTCCGTTTCGAGCCTGCCGGACCCCTCTCGCCTTGCCTTGGCTCTTCTTTTGCCTTTTCCCACATCGTTTTTCACTTGAAGTGTTTTCTGCTACATCATGTGGTGTGACTTATCTTGTAAACCATCGTCTTCCTGAATCCCATTCACCGCGCTCCTATTGATTTGCAACTCCGCGAACGGCCCATCCCCCGTGAAGCCTTGATGTAGATTTGGAATCTTTTTTTCAAATGAATTACTCGGTCATCACCGCAACCGACACCTTTCTTTTTTTTTTTTTTTCTCACCGGAAATCCTTCCTGCTCTTTTTTGAGATGGAAAAACTTCGTAAGCCTCATCCCATTTTTTTTTTTAGGAAATGGTCGAGATACACCGTCTCTTCACCCGCCCCTCTTTGAGGACTCTCTTCTTCCCTCTGCGCTTGCAGGACCGTCCTCTTTTTTCTTTCCCTTACCCTGATGCTTCAAAGAAGTGGCACTTTTTCTCGAGGCCCGAAAACAACCCATCCACCCCTCTCTACCCATATCCTGAGTGGTAACCTTTTTCCCTCTATAACTCTTTTTTTTTGTTGCGCAGATTTTTTTCCTAGCGTAGCTTTGCCTGTTCGTGCATTTTTTTTTCCTTCGTTGCTAGGGTGCGTGGTTGGGACACGGTTTCGCTGGGACTCGGGATTCAGTCCGACCCGTCCTTGTTTCGGTGGCTTTCGCCATTCTTCCTTCTTACTCCTTAATTGCCTTACTCAGTCCTCTTTTTGATGGAAGACGGTGTATCTCGGTGCGTTTTTTCGATCATCTGCGGCTTACGACTTTTTCCTCCTAGCGCTCGTTTTCTTGCAATCGTCCCTTGTTCCGGGTGCTCTCGCGAGCCTGATTTTCCCTTCGGTGAGTGGCAATGACCTTTTTGATTGCTCACGTCTGACCGACAAGTAACCACTCGCTCGGGATTGAGGAGGCCTTTCGCTATTCCTCCAAAACCACCTTTCGATCATCTTTCTACTCCCCCTCCCAACATTATATAGCCCCTTCCTTCCCGCCTCAACGATTCCAACGTATGTGTTTCCATCGAACGGAAAGTGGGCGAGGTTTTATCTTCTTGTTTCGCAGTGCGAAAGGGCACCATGTTTTTTTCCCTTAGATGACTCCCCCGTGCACCTCGGATTCTCACCCAATCTGAACAATTGTCCCTCGACCTACAACCCGACGCTATTTTCTCCCAGTTTCCGCTTTCAAAGGCGGCGCTGGATTTTTGGCTACTTTTTTCCTCCTCACATGCTGACCCCCGAGCTGGGACTACCTTCGTGCCTTACACGGATAAGGCTCATCTTTTTGCTCTCCCGTCCCGTGATTTTTCGCTTTGTCGTTTTTCGTGATTGGATTTCCCTTTTCAACCCACCGCTGACCCTCGGGTTTTACGGCTTCGAAAAGGATCTCCGATTTCTCCTTCGAACTTTTTTGCAGCTTTTCATTCGATGCTGGCCTCCCCCCCTCTTTCGATTCTCTTCCTCTTCGGCACATCTGTGTTACTTTTTTTCAATTTCCCTATAGCGTCGTTACACGCGCATTCTGTATTATTTACCCAGAGGCAGGCTTTTCTGTTTCCTCACGCCTCCCCTTTTTTTCTTCTTCGCAGTAGATGACCAATTCGTTTCCCCTAAGCTTTCCGACAGTTCTAGCCTTAGGTGTCCACAACTGGAACTCCATGATATACTTCCCCCCTCCCCCATCTTTCTTACGTTCTCTTCGATAACAGTCCCTCCTTCCATTTTAATTTCTTTGCACCTTAGGGGACGTCCTCGCTTCCGATGCTTCTCAGTGTTCCTTTCATATTTTTTTATAGTCCCCCCTCGGCCCCCTGCTGTGCGCGACGTCGAGACCTCTCCTTTTCTCGTGACAGTCCAAAAGGGCCAGATTCCCCTTGGTTTTCATGTTCCCCCTTATTGAAAGGGTGCAGTACCGTCTCCCCTTTAAATTCAAAAAGGAACGTTTTGTGTGATCCCGTTTCTTCGTGTGACGGAAGCTTGTAGTCTCCTTTGATTGTTATACGTATCCCCTGCCAGCTCCTGACCTTTTCCCCCTGGTTGATGCACCTTTTCTCCCCAGGCATCCCCTCTTCCCCGGACCCTTAAATTTTTTTTTTTTTCGCACGATCCGCGATGCTTCCGCCCCCTCTTATTGCCTGCGAGGCCAGTCTCAGCCATCAGCTCATTCCCCTTAATTTTAAATTTCGACCCCTGCTCTCTTGGTGCAAGCTTTTCGCTTTTGAAGCTAGGAGTTATACCCCTGGTGCTTGGGTGCAAAGTCGTTTCTCATTTTACGATTTTCTGGCACACCTTAGAGTTTCTTTTTTCTAATGTGGTCAGCTATTTTTCCAACAAACCGGACCGACCTAGCAGCTTCGTTTATTTAGCGAATATTTTCTCCAGTCTCTGCGGATTTTGAAAGATTTTTCGAAACGTGATTTACTTAGACGTAATTCCACGAAATGCAACAAATTGCCTTTTTGATCAAGACTTGTTTAGTTTCCAGAGTATGCAGTTTTTGATCAGTCTGATACTTTCCTAAGACGAAGGGTGTTTGTGTCTTTTATCCGTCTTGTTCGCATACCTTATCCTTGAATGGCCCGGTGTTATTTTCCTTTCGCTCCCGTATTCACCTAACTTGTGCGTTTCAAAGACGCGGTTTTTCTTCCGCTCCCGTATTCTCGGCCTTTGCAGTTTGCGGTCCAGCTTTTTGGGCCTTTTTTTTCCCCATGTGAGTCCCGCATAACCGCGGGGCTCGAAATGATCGCGCCTTCACCGTTGACACACCCTTTCTCCTCTACGCGTCTAAAACACCCCCTTTTCTTTTTTGGTCGTCTTTCAAGAGGCCTACACTTCAGTAGGTCCCCTGTTTTCGGTACCTTTCTGTCGCCTGCATCCTCCCCTTGATTCCCTAGTTCCCCCCCGATCGCTTTTTCTGGTTTTTCCACCTTTTTTTTTTTACCCCAGTAATTTCTTTTCTGGGATGCATTGCCGTTCTCCGAATGCTAGGGATTTTCCTTTTTCGGTATACTTTCCCCCCCTTCTCCTTCCCCCAATTTCTTCTGCATGACCCACCCACTCGTATTACTTCTTCATTATCCCTCATTGAGATTTTTTGAATTTCCCTGTTCCCGTGACCCTTTCCTCTGAGTTATAATTTTTCACCGGCGGTCATTCTGACTTTCCTTCTCCGCTGACGTCCCGCCTCTTCAGAGACTTTGCGTCAGTCTTCGCTCAAACACCCCTGGCATCATCAACTTTTCGGTTCATCGTCGCGTTCTCCAGCAAACAGACAGTACCCCCCCTATGTTCTTCCTTTTCGGGGTGTTGGTATTATTTGCTCTTTGGTTTTATATCTCCCAATCTCTTTTTAAATTCCATTGTCGGAAACCCTCATTCCCCCGGGTTCCTCGGACATTTGCCCCCCCGGTTTTGAGTCTTTGCCCGAGAAATCGTCCCCACAACCTTGTGAGTGGCCCCTTTTTCCCGAACCTTTTGGCGAAGAATACTGGATAAAGCCTGGTTCGTCGCAGTTTCGCTTCTCCACTCATCCATCGGCGGCCCCGGCCCTTGATTCTTCCCTTGCCGATTGATCTATTATACGCGTTTCCGCGTTTCTACCGATTTTCCCCTCCTACGTCCCGTCCTCCCTTAAATAATCCCCTCCACCATCCCCTCTGGCGAATCTTGGGGAGCTCTTCCCATCCAAGCTTCTCCCTCGCCGTGAGACCCTACCCCCTGAAGGTTCGCCTCTCGACTGTTTTAGCGCTGTGTGTAAATCACTGATAAGGTTTAAGGCTCTTCCGAGTGCTTTTGAATACGACTTTTGTTTGCTGGGCTTTTAGTAGCTTTTCCACGACCTCGGCCGACTTTCCCCGCGTTCTTAGAACAACTCTCCCCCTGTTTCTTGTCTTCTTGCATCTATTCAGATTTGAACGACTCTCTAGTTCCCCGGGCATCTTAGAGTTGTTCTGGCTCCTTTTCGATCAGGTCCCCCCCCACCATATCCCTAATGCGACCTAATTGTTAGGTCTCAATCGGTGGTTACTGAATTTCATGACTGTCTGCTGCCCTGACCTGTTTTTTTGAAGTCTTCCTTCCGTGTTTTCCCTGTGACCCTCCTAATGGTTTTGCCTATTATAGACGTCCGCATCCAGTGCCGCTTCGACAGCGAACGGCACTCTTAACTTTACTCTGGGTTTCCTGGTCTTCTTTAGCACATTCACCCCTTCAGCTTTAATGCAACTTTTTTACCCTTTGACGCGTCGCGGCTCCGATAAACTGGTTCAACTCCTCCCACTTTTCAGCGTGACGAATCGCTTTTATTTTTAAGCTCATGATGATCCCCTCTCTTTCCCAGCTCCTTTTCTGATTAACACCGTCGGCCCGTCTGTTAACCCTCCTTGTTTTCCTGTCTTAAAGGCCGATTGCAAATAATTCTTTTTTTTTCTCTTTCACGCCTATAACAAGGATTACCCTTAAACTCATTGTCCGGCGATAACTTCTTCTCTCGGAACCTCAAGGTCCCCCCCCCTGGGCAACGAAGAATCTTCTTTTCTTTGTTCGGTTTTGTCTTTCAAGCTGTTTTTTTTCTTCTCTTGCATTCGAAATAGATACGTTCGCTTGTATGACCTGGTTGTTTTTTTTTCCTTGAGTATGACTTGCAGACATTGATAGGACTCGGTGACCTTTTTCTGAATGGAGC
>Ga0179593_1515182_pt1 | contig 10412 bp, 7 predicted proteins | sample CZODoug2_1_08_16_FD_185931 | JGI IMG/M metagenome (GOLD analysis project Ga0179593, IMG submission 185931) | Vadose zone soil fungal communities from Angelo Coast Range Reserve, California, USA - CZODoug2_1_08_16fungal (PacBio error correction) | ecosystem: Environmental > Terrestrial > Soil >... | reverse complement strand
AGCCGCGGCCGTTGTCTTTATCTTTCCCTTCTCTGGACGAGATCCTAATGGCCCGTGACCCTTTATCTCAAAGAGAGAATTGCAGACGGTCCCGGAAGGGTTCGAGTACTTAACTTCCTCCCCACAGTGGAGCCGTGCGCTCTTTACGTTTTGGAAGTCCACGAGAGCTCTCGGTTTATTTTATTCTCACTTCTCTTCCAGGGCTCGTATTTGAGACAAATTATATGCGACCGTCGGGAAGCCTTCTCAGCGAGTGGCGACGATCCTCTTCTCCTACCGACTGACCCACCTGCGCGCCCCCCTCCGATTCTGATAACGGCGCGCCCCACTCATGTGAGAAACCAGGTGGACCTTCATTTTGAAGCTTTTTTTAGGGGCCCTTGTTTTCCACCCTTCCAGTGATCTCTTCCTCCCCGACCCTCCCTACTATTCCACCTCGGAATGTTAGTATAAGAGGTAGCTCATCATCCAGTCACGGTGCCCGCTTCGAAGTTCTTCCGGGAACTTCGCGTCCCGCTTGCCCTTGTTTCGGTTCCCTTCTCCCTTCTCCTATATCTGTGCGTGTTGCCCTTAGACTTTTTCTATCAACAGTAGTTTCTTTTCAGTAGGGGACATGCTCCTCCTCGTGACCTAGCTTAATTTCTTCAACGGACGCGAGCTCTCCCGGTATTCCCCCTCTAAAGGGGTGAACAGGTTTCCTTGCGTTTTTCATTCGTGTTACCTCGGACTGGCAAGGACAAATCTCTGGCCGGCGTTCAATTTTCCCCCGTTGCCGAAACGTCGTTTTTCCAGGTCTTCTCCCTTGTTATGGTTGCGGGATCTTTTCAGCCTCTTTCACCACAATCCTTTAGCCTCTTGGTGCGGTATTCCAGGACTTCCTGAGCGAGTAGGTGCTGCCTGTGATTACCGTGCTCACTTATCTTTAAGGAGTGGCGTCGACGCTCCCCTTGGCCAGATCCCCCTTTTCCGCTATTGTGTTTCCTTGCCGTGAGACGCGCTGAACTTCGGCGTGTTTAACTTTTCTTCCCCCCCCGGATGAGAGTCGATGCTCTCGTCCTTCCTCCCTCAACTTATACGAGGGCGACGCTTATAGTCGTCACCGGTATAATTCTGCAAGACGGTCTCTTGGTTTCTACAAGTACTGCATTTCTCCCCTCGCACTTTCCTGGCTTCTCGCTGATAGGAATGCGTCCAAGCGCCGCGAGGTCTCATCCCCCTGCGGATAAGAACCCGGTCATGCCTATTAGTCCTGTCGATTCCCGGACTCTTTTTAGCTTTTTCGCTTCCGTTTTTTCAACGTAGTGCGTACGGGATTTTTTCCTCATTTGTTGTGAGAGATCTCCCTAGCCCCGGGGAGTCAAGAGTTAAGACCGACCTCGTCCGGTCCTCGCAGGTTTTTCTTTTCCTCAGAGTCTTAGCCATGGTTTCGGGCCGACATCGCGTCCCTTGCACTCGCCGTTAAGATTGTGAGTCCCGAGCAGGTAGGTTTTTCCCATTGAAGCCATCGAAGCCCCTTTTCGTATTCCGTTTTTCCGAGGTAGACCGTGCGCGATTCTCGGTCTCTTAGTCCCTCCTTCTCGCTGAGAGGACTCTCTACCCTCCTTGGTGGATTCCGCCCTTTTTTGTGCACGCCCGAGACCTGGTCACCGCTCCCTCCTTCAAGTTACAACCGCGGCGGTTAGTTCCTGATGGTTCTCTGATCTTCCCCTCTTCCGGTCCTCGCAGAACCCGAAGCTGAACAGCCCCGTTCTTCCCTCTCGTAGCTCGTTCGACGCGCTCTCCCAAATCTTTTTGGATTTTTCCCCCGGGTCGCCCTTGCCCCACTACCACTTCTAAACGATTCCTTGTTTGCGACGTCACTCCATAGTGTGTTCTCTTCCCCGATCTCGTGCACTTAACACTACGTGTACCTCGCCTTCCCGCCAGCTTTTTTACTCCGGGGAACTGGGTTTTTTTTCCCTTATATCCGTCAGGCCTGGTTCCCCTTGTGCGCCGTGGATGGTGGTGAAGGCTTTGGTCTCTTCCGTCTCTAACTTGTGCGCCTACCGATTACGGCCCTTCCATAGACTTGCCCTCTCTTTTTGACGGTTACCACGAATTTCGGATTGGCGGCGAATGATTTTGTGCTTTCTTTTCCCGTCTTTGCCCAGATCGAGGGCCCCCGTATTTCTCCCCTCGGTCTCCCCTATTGGTCAAAGTAGATTCCCTTTCGAGTTCTTTCTAATGGCCGCTTCTTACTAGATCAGGCCGCCCTCCGGGCCCCTTCCCGACCTGATTACCACGAGATTCGTCTCCAAATTTGTGTTCACTGGGTTCCTCCTTTAGAGAGAGAGGTAGCGAGTTTGCTGCACACCGGTCTTTCTTTCAGTCGGAAGTCCAAGTTTCATGAGGACCCTTTTTTTCGCCCAGATACAGTGCTGCCCCACGTATCCCCTCGACGAAATGCTAAGACACGAAGGATAACGATCCCCCTTTTCTAGATTGTGACCGGCCCGCCTATACGTTCATCCACATCCGTGTAGCAAATGGGTGGCCAGCACAATTTTCTTTCATTCCCGTGTCTTTTAGCTCAAACGTTCCTGGACATAAGCTTAGGCTCGGCTTTTTTCAGACCGCAGCGTCGTCGTTTCTCGTTTTTCTCCTATATCTTTTTCTCCTCCTACGGGTTTTGGCTTCCTCGACTCTTCGCGCCCTCTCTCCGTTTAGTTGAATTCTTACCTATTTTCTCCTTCTTTAGACCGAATGGCAGTGATCTGCCTCTTCTTTGTGGTCTTAAACGGAAGGTTTCTGCTTGAGGTTTCCCCTTTCCGCCGTTCGGAGCCACGCTCTAACCCTTCTCTCCCGCCCGGGTTATTCTTGACGCTTCTTGTGTTAGCAGGTTCTGCTCTTTTTTAGCACTTTCTCGCTCCTTAGTTTTCCTTTAGCGCGACGATCTCGTCCTTCTTCAGGCACCCTCCGCCGATCGCCTTAAACTATGGAGCACCTTACGTTGACCGGTTTTTGTTAAGCGTATAGCGTATATTCACGCTTGCCCCCCTCCCCCTTAGGACCGTGATCTCTTTCCCATGACGAAATCTGATCACTACCCTTTCTTTCCCCGACGACTTTCTTTTTTTTTCCCCCCTCCTACAGTGTAAAGGTCCAGCCGTTTCTCTAACTCCGCCAGATTCAGCCCCCCCCCCCAATTTGTACCTTCGCGTTTCCTCTTTGCGTTTGAACCTTTACGTTCTCCTTTAGGCGGTATTTCTTTTTTTTTTTTTACATCTTAATGCTGCTCCTTTTATCCTCCGCAGCGGGACGCAGGCGCCCTTTCTCTCCTTCAACGATGGATGCCCTCGCTAACGGGGCTTCACCGGTAGCATTGAGTTTAAGAGAGTGTGCCTCCCCTTTCGGCTAGTTTAGGGCGACTATTGGCCAGACGGGCCCGTTTCTTTCGCCTGGGAGATTCGTCTTTCTGGCGAGGAGAACGCCGTGCTTCCCAATCCCTTCTAGCTTGTCATTTTTTCTCTTCTTATGAGGCGAGTTCCGGCGTTCGGTGTCCCCTTCTTCTTCGAAAGTCGAACCTTGAGATAAGTCTTTTTTTCGTAGACATCCCTGACTGGCCCTCGAACCCCCTGAGGTGTAGCGTCTTTATGCGAGAGGGTTCCAATAGCCGGTCCTGAGGAAGGTTCCCCTTCTCCGCCGTCGATGCCGGCCCTCTTCCTTTTTTTTCCTTTGGCACGCGAGCAATCGCCCCTCGCGGCCCGTCGGACGGCAACGTTGTCTAACCAGGACTTCATCTTTTTTCCCTTATGTTCGTAGCAACATCTTAAGCGCCCGTTTTTCCCGCCCCCCCCACACTTTGTAACAATCATTTCCTGGCATAAGTTTGCTTGACTAACGGAAATGTCTTTTGGACAACTCCCTTGGCGTTCATTTTTCCCCTACTTGATCTCTACCTTTTTATTCCTGTTGTTTTTTTTAGTACGACCGGGTCGCTCATTGAATAGTTTGACAGATATCTTTTCTTCCTTAAGCGTACGAAGTAGGATTCCCTCTTTCTTTTCCCCGCCCGGTGTGGGCTGTTTTTCCCCGAGTGACTCTTTTCGAGTGCACAGCGCTTTTGCTCTCTCCGAGTCGTTTCCTACCGTGTCTTAAGGCCGACTTTTTTCGGAACGGGAGGTCCCGTAGTTTTTTTTCGATGTTCTGCCTTCTCCTCGTCTTCGAGCTGCCGATTGCTTTTCCTCCGATTGGGTTATCGAACTTTTAGCAATACCACCGTTGTTTTTGCTCAAGCCTTGCGTTACACAGCTTCTGGCATGGCCACGCGTGTTCGCGACTGCGGACGCACTCTCTTCCGGTCTCATTTTCTTACCCCGGTATGAACCACGTTTTTTTTCCCAAGCTCGACGCGTTCCCGTTTTTCTACCGTGAGTCCCTCTCTTGTTGTTTGACGAATTGCTTTCCTGCCTCTCTCCTAACATCCCTACACTGCGACCTTTTCTTCACTCCGTCGTGCCCTTGGCACTCTTTTTTAACGTGAAACGCATTACACTTTGACCTTCGACCTGGCCCTCCGGTACGACTGTCACCGTTCTTCCTTTGGCGGACTCCCCCTTTTTAGGTTTCCTTTTGTGTCTCCTCTTGTTCCGAGTGTGTTCCTCGTTCGTGAAGTGCATTTTTTTTTTGCTATCCTACTTGTTTCTCGCCGGCCGCAACTTGACGTGGCTTTTTCTTTCCTGGGTCTTAAAACTCTCCTCTTCCTTGCGACTGCTATTCCCGATCCTGCCAACGCGTGACTGATTCAATCTTTCTCCAGACGTCGATGTCTTTGTCCTGGATATTCTTCGTCAGGGTGGTCGAGGATCACGGTCCGATTTCCGCGTCCTGCCAGAAGGTTCACTACTATATATGCCCCCCCTTTTTAGTTTGCCCCCTCCTGGGGCTCCAATGGTGGGCCTTTTTTCGAGGATTTGGGTGCACGGCGTCATGCGGCGTAGATATCTCACTTCAGAGGACGCCCGACTTTTCTTTACTCGACGTTCCGCCTTCCCTCGAGCGAGAACATTCGAAAGGGCCGGATGGCCTTTTCGAGGGGACCGGGCCTATCGTGCTAATAGCAATTTCGTGTCTGCGCCTGCGATCCCCCCTCTTCGAAGGTTCTTACTTTTCTCCCTTGGACCCCCTCTTTCCCGTCAAATTCTGTAGCTGGCTCCTCGATCTCAGCGAAGACGTCGCAAGGTGCGTTTTTTTGACGCACTTTTACTTTCCTCCCTTGTCCGAGATGGCGTCTCAGCCCGATGCTCTTGCCAGACGACTGCTTGAAGTTTTTTTCGTCGCTTCGATCTCCTCCTTTTCTACGATGCCGTTGACCTCATTACGCTCTCCCTTCGGACTGTTTAGAGTGGTTCCCCTTCACGACACCTTTGACTCTTTCGAGCGCACGACGGTCCTTTCCCGATCCCCCCCACAAAGTTTATCTTGAAGCAGTCGTTTTCCGCTTTAGATTCCTTGGAGCGGCTGGCGAGCCCTTCAGTTTCCCTTTTTCCGATTCTTGCGCGGCGGACGATCCTCTGCTCCCTTTTCGCGCTGCACTCCTACGTCACCTTGCCAGATCCCCATTTTAGCACCCGGCTCTTTCCCCTTTCCCGATGTTGACGACGACTTCTTGGTTTTTGGCATTCGGCGGCCCATTAATCCGCCCGCTTCGCAACACCGACAGCTTTTTCTCTAGACGGAGTCCATTTGTCTCCCCTTCTCCGCCATTTCTTGCTCTGTCCGCCTTTTTTTTGAACTCACGACAGGTTGCGGCCGTATTTAGGCCCCCCTTATCTCTTGTTGGGCCGTTAGACTTCCTGTAACCGTCTGAGATCCGCGTGCCTCTTTCTTTCTGTCCCCCCTTCTCCCCTTCACGCGTTTTAGCACCGGACGCGAGTCGACCTTTGTAACCCCGATCCCGGTGGCCACCGTACGCGATTCGGGTACTTCCTCTTTTTCCCGCGTGGCTGGCGGCGACTTCCCTTTCTTCGGACCTTTGGCTTTTCACGTATTTCGAAAACATCGAGCTGTTCGCTTGTATCTCCTGCCCGCAATTTTGACCCCCCCCCATCGTCCTTTTTCCCGTGAGCTTTCCTGCGATCCAGAGTGTTCTTTGGACCGGGTCTGCTACTTTTGAACCCAGGTTTTGCTTGGATGAACTTCCGCCCGGGCGTCGCAGTATTAATGGCCTTCCCCCTCCTACTCCCCTTGTAGTACTTCGGCGTGAGAAGCCGTGACAAGGTTGGTCGGCTTTGCGGCGACGTGTCGTTGAGATCCCCAGGATCTTTGTTATTTAAGGTCCCTTGTCTATCGGTCCCTTGAGATCCAGAGCATCGAGGGCCTCCGCGGAACGCCTGGACGTACCAGTGGTAAGTCCCGTTCCCCCCTTTTTTCCAACTCCCCCCCTGTTGCTTATCCAGAAAAAAATTCGCAACGTTTCGCCTCGAAGAGGTCTCCATCCGCAAAACGGGCTCAAGAAATAGGTCCGGTCCACTTGATGAACCTTCGATGTTCCCGGCTAGCACGAGCGGTGTCGTGCATTTCTTCTGAAGAATGGGCTTCCTATTCCTGCGTTTCTGATAGATTATCAACTTTCAGGTTCGTCAACTTTCTCGTAACTTCCATCGGTAAGTTTCACTCTTTCTTACGTTATGTTGCACATGAACTGCTAAAGAACCTTGTTGGTTCCTTGGTCTCCCAAGAGAGGAGCTCCGAGAGAAAGTTTAGCTTGGCAGAATCCGAGAAGGCCAGTTTTTTTAAGCGGTGCAGGCGAGTTGGCACTTCCACATTGACTCCTTCCGGTCGATGCTTTTTACTGCTCGTATTGCTCGGTCCCCCTTTCGACACATAAGTTCGCTTGTCGATTCCCGGGCCCTCGGTTTATCTCCGAACCTCTCCGCTTTCAAGACCACCTTTTCTCTGAGTCAAGGACGGCCGTATACCCGTTCTTTCTCTTGCTGTCTTCCAGGCGTTTTGATCGATATCCCCTTCTCTGGTTTTCTCTCAAGGTCCACTGCGCGGTTTAGCCGAACCCGAGGCCGCGGCCTCTCTTTCGCGCCTCCCTTCTTCCACATTCCAGAAGGCTTTGGACTTGCCCCCGGTCGAGACGACGCCCACGTGAGCGCCAGCTACCCTTTCTTCTCAGTCGTTGTTTCTTTTGCCCCCCTGGGTAGTTTTCCGATTCTAGATGCAAGACCCGCCCCACCCTGACACGCTTGCATTCACCGTCCCGAAATGGTTCGCACCCGGGAGGTGTGCTTTCATCCGTTCGTCTTCCCCTGCGTCCCCGTTTCTCTGCGTCCTTGTCTTTTTCCTTTGAGGGTCGTCTTTTCTCCCCCTTATACGCTGCAGCTCGTTGCTTATAAGAGTCGAAAGGTTTCCCCATTACTCGGCTACTGGACGTTTTCCCCTACTCTCTTCTGGTCCTTCGTTTTTTCTTCTGCGCTTCCGATCGCGGCACAGCGCCCCTTTTCAATCGGAGACGACCACCCGACTGTTCATCTTCTTGAACGGTACTTGTTTACCTCAGGCGAATGTGATTTTTTCGATCCACGAGATCGTTCGGCAACCAGCAGGGTGATAGGTGACATCTTGCCGTCCCCGTTGATCGCCGCGCGTTTTTATCCTGTTTTTTTCCTTTTCCCTTCGGATCTCCACTTTTTAGCAGTCTTCCCGGTGACGACTCCCCGTGGACCTCGATCTCCGACAGCCCTCTTCACGATTCCTTTATCTCTTTTTCCGGGAAGATATAGATATCCACTCCCTGTTTTTTCTTTCGTTTTGCGCCAAGCTCGAAACCCTTTCCTGCGCGTCGATAAGAGGTTCGGCTCGGCGCGTCTTTTTTCAATCTTCGGTCCCCTCCTGATCCTCCTGAGGCCCTGAGGAATCCATATGCGAAGACCAGCTATTCCTTGAGAGATTCGGTCGACGAAGATCAGAGCTGACTTCCTACGATGCTCTTTCGCATTCTCGACCTATTTTGCCGCTCGTGCCGTCGCTTCCCGTCCGCTTTTCTCGCGATACTGACGTTTTTTGCAAGGAAGTTATATTCTACCAGTTCTCAGTTATTTGAGAACACGATAGGTCCGGTACCTGGATTTTTCCTTTCCCGTATTTTAGTGGATAGGCGGGGAGATGAACTCTCGTTCATCTCTGGTTTCCGCTCTCTGTTTTTCGACGCGCCCTTTCCGACCTCGACCGACCTGAAAACAGTTCCAGAGGCCTCCTGTTCCCTCCACTCATTTCGCACCCGGCGGGTGTTCCCTCCCTGATCTTCTCGTGGGATGTTATCCTGATTCCATCGGGTCCGTTGACTCTCTTTTCCCCTGACGACTAACTTCAACGTTTTCACCTTTTTTTCGCACTTCGACAATCAGTTGATCCCCGGTTTGGCGACTTCAAGCGCAAGAGCACTTCGGAAGACCCCCGTCTTTTTGTTGGTTGCACGTACTTCGATAGGCTTTGACTGCCGTCCTCTCACGGTATTAGTCGTGAGCACTGCTTACTTTTTTGAGAACCTTATTCACCCCATCTTCGTCCGTGCGCACCTCACTCGATATCCGGAGGTCCTACCACACCCGATTTGCTCCCCCCCTTTCCCCATTGAGAGTTAGGGAAGGCGGTTAATTGGTTCGTGACACTCTCTCTCTTCTACCCTATGAAAGACGTGTTTCTAAACTTCGTGTTATCTGATTGGGTTTGTCCGACGCCAAGGTTCCAACCCTATTAGAGCTTGAGATCCGTTTGACTAGCTTGGAGAGCGCGTCTCTTTTTTTTCTGCTGATTCTGGTGCATAAGTCCTGACTTTTTCCAAGGACTTTTTGATCAAGCATTGTTCCTCCGCCGAGTGTAGTGTTTGCGTCGGTGCCCCGGCGGGTTTTAGGCGGCCCGGTTCGCCGCACCTATCGGAGACCCATTTTCACTTGCGCTGCTCATTTCCCGACGATTTCGGCCCTCCGAGATTCGGCACGGAATACTCACCCTCGTCGGTCCCCGGCGACCTTTTCCTCTCCGCGAATTCACACGCCTACCCTTTCTCGACGTCCCAGATCACACATTCGGTGTTAGTTCTCAGCCTTTATTTTGCCCACCCCCCGCTCGGTCCCTTTAATGACGTATTTCTTTTCCTGAATCTTTCACGATGGACGCGCCTGTAGTTTGACCTTGCTATTATCCAATTCCACCAGTTGTTTTGTTTTGAGATCTCACGTTCGTCCCCTACGTCGGAGTCAAAGACTTTTGCCGTTCAGTTCATCGAAAGGAAGGATCCAGCTTCACTTGCTGGGAGGAGGTAGTACGCTCTCTTGTTTTCTGACGAGTGCTCGACCGCTGCTCCCACGGGTTTTTCCGTAGTGACCCGCCTTTCCCGGTGCCAAGTCTGAGACCGTTGGCCGGTACGGCCTTTCTCTCCTTCGTCTAGTGACTCATTCTTTTGAGCGCGGACATCTTATTTCTCCTAAACGGTTGCCCCCCACGTGGTCCCCGCGGCTTCGCCGGTTACCGGTGGTTTGGCCATTGCCCACCGCACGCCCTCGCTTACGTGCAACATTCTCCTTGTGCCAGCTGTTCCTAACTTCGCCTATCGCAGTATCGTCGATCACGCTTTTAAGAATTCGATTCTTTGGTCTGTTCTCACACGAGCCCGCCAATCATTCCCTTCTAAACATAGATGTACTTCACCTTTTTGAATCTTTACAATCTTTTGGCCCGAGAATCTCAGCACCTCCACCCTTGTACAAACTGCATTCACAACCGAAGGTGTTCGCCCCCTTTTAGGTGTGTACGTTCCTCCCTGTACTAGTCAGTTTTTTACCTTTTCCCTTTTTATCGAGGGTCATAGTTTATCGGAGCGATTCTCTTACTTTTGATTATCGACCTGATAGATGACCTTCCTCCTCCTTCCCGCAAACGCCTTTTTCTTTCTCAGTGCTTGAGCGGAATGGTGGTTTTCCTCCTTTGTTCCCCGTAGACAACTTGATTTTCTTTACAGAGGAGACGCCCCTCTCGTCGGTGAAAGTACTGTGCCCAGGTCGCCTTTCATTCACGGCCCCGCCGCAACCCCATAGCATGAAGACGAGTACTTTCTTGTGTCCCAAAGTCGTGTTTCCCGCCTTGTTGCTAACGAGTGGGAAGCCTGGTCATCTCCGTTCTCTCCCTTGAGGGATTTCTCCCGTTCCAGCTCGACTGAGAGGATCGCTCACGATTCTTTTCGTCCGAGAAGGCTTATAACGAAAAGAAGATAATACGCCCCGATTAAGACTGTCCCAGCTTTTTCCCGGACCGAACCCCGAAGATTCGGTGGCAAATGGGGGCGAAAGTTCTAACCGGTTTTTACGTCTTCCGATCACCTCCCCATTTCTGTTGTTTTAACAGAGCGGCTATCGGTCTATATCTTT
>Ga0179593_1502536_pt1 | contig 10412 bp, 9 predicted proteins | sample CZODoug2_1_08_16_FD_185931 | JGI IMG/M metagenome (GOLD analysis project Ga0179593, IMG submission 185931) | Vadose zone soil fungal communities from Angelo Coast Range Reserve, California, USA - CZODoug2_1_08_16fungal (PacBio error correction) | ecosystem: Environmental > Terrestrial > Soil >... | reverse complement strand
AACTTCGATCCTGATCCTTTCATTAACTCTTTCCACCCTTTGTCCCAGTCTGGTTCGGCTGTGCGCAGGCACACTTCCTCCCGTGAATCCGTTCCGCTCTCATCAGTCCCTCTCGATCTCACTTTCAACAGTACCTCAGCGATTCCACTTTGAGCGCCTTCTTCCGTCATTTATGAGCTTTCACTCCTCCCTCCTGCCCTCGAGAGAAAAGAATTTCCTCCTCTTTAATGGAGGTCTTGGTTTATCCCGCTTGAATTTTTTCCCCTTTCACTTCGGCACATCCCCGTCCCCCCGTCACCCCACACCTTGTTTCTGTCTATCAACCCCCTTTACGTCGTCCCTTGCTTTTACTTTTTCGCCGTTGCAGTCTTCTCCCCCGCATCGGATCCGTGTTACTCCTCTCCGTAATCCCGTTCCGCCGGCGAACTGCATGTCCCTGACGGTTTGTTGTCAAGCGACCCGCTCAGCTTCTGAACCCTCATCCTGTTACGACGCCTGAAGTATCATTATAGAGCTGTCTTAGGTGGACGAACGCGAGGATCCAAAGTATGGTTTCAACATAGCTTCATTCTTGAGGGAATGTGTGGGCCTCTTTTTCAGCGTTTTGAAAACCTCGTCTGCACGTCATGAGCCGAGGATGCCCAATCTCTCTTTGCCCGCCTCTTCAACCTCGCCGGTGAGTACTTATTGAGGGCGTTTGAACTATTCTTTTGCTCTTCATCAAGGGGGTTTGGTCTTCAGGGTAAAGATACCCTCTGTACGACGGCTCCATTTGGTATGCCCCTTTCTTGTTTGTTTGAAATTCTCCCCATGTATACAATCCTTTTCGACAAAGGCAACGATCCAGGTCCCATTCTTTCTCCTTTCGCCCCCAAGCCCCAATCCAGATCCTCCCTTCTAGTTGAAGCGCTTTCACTACGTTCGCGGTGTCTCCATTAATGAATTATCTCTTCTCGAGCCTCCAACTCTTCCTTTGGCCACAGCCTAAATTTTACACCTCTTCCTCGCCCCTTTCCGATTCGCGCCCTCTGCGCGTTAGTCTTCCGCGTCGCGTTCTAACAGGATGGCGGGTCTGCTGCGTTTTCTGTTCTCTACACCACGTCCTTACCTGCGTTTCGCTTTCCCTAACTTACAAGTAATAACAGAACCCCCCTTCTTTTGATTCAAAGGAGTTCCCCTCTTGGAAGCGAATTTTCCTCGCACGACAAGAGTACCCTATGTTCTAGCACCATGTTATATATGCTTTTCATCGTTTAACTTACTTGATGGTGTCATGTCCTGCATCCACCCTGATTCCTAGTCGTCCTTTTGCAAAACCTCCCTACCCATTAGCGCCCCTATGAGTGTCGCTGCCTTCTTGCTTTCATGTTTCATTACTTATTTATTAAACGCTCAGTCCACTTTTCCTTACTGAACGTCCATCCCTGCCTCCCTGCTGATGGCTCATTCCCTCGTTGCTGAAATATACCGGTCGCAATGGTACTCGTTCTCTTATCTTGACCCTCTCCCTTTTCTGCTCTTGCCGCGTCACTTGCCAGGATCTTTCGCCCGGTCCCTTGTGTACCAGCGCGGTAAATGAAATGCCTTCCCTCGCAGTTCACGCGTGAGTGTTGCCGTCCGATGCCCAAGGACTTCGTTCAGTCGTTATCTTCGTTTTCCGAGTTTTCGATGCCGCACGGATCGATCCCCCACACCAGGAACCAAATGTTTCGGAAGAGAATATCATCCACTCCCCCCAATAATAAGAACAGGTGCTGCGTTCGTACGAAACTTCACTCCTACTCCCCGGAACTCTCACGAGTGGTCTGTACCGCCCCTGTCCCTTATTCCCCAGTTTGCTCAGGCTGCCTCTCAATCGGTCGATTACCCATATCCCGGAGACCGAGCCTCACTTGTTGACCTCAACTTTGCTTCCCGCTTTGAACCGCCTTCCCCTCAACAAGCCAGGCAATCGTCCATTTGTTCCCATTCCATTCCACTTACAATATCACCGCGCCCTTTACCAACTCCCCGCTGTGCTCGAAAAACGATGTGTTGCCCGTTTTCTTGTGCCGGTGACGATTTTCCTGGACCCACCCCCGTCGTCCGCGAAGGAACGCTCCGTCTTATGTCAGGCGACTTTCTCATCTCTCTTACCCCCATGTCACGCCTTTCCCTGTGCCCGAGTCCTACCGAGTACAAGAGGAACACAAAAAAAACGGTAATTGATCGCTAATACAATCCTCTCCCACCAAATCACGGTAGTGCGATTTCACACTGTATCCCCTCCTTTATCCCAACCCCGAAAGCAGATTCAAGACAACTTAACTATTCGCCCCGTTCAGATGTACACCTGTGAGTCTTGGGTTCGACGTCGTGTTTTTTAGCCCCCTCGAGTAAACCATGTGGTAACATATGCTTTTTTCCTTTGGTTTATCTGAAACTATGTGTTGTTTGATCTTTGCATACTCCCACGCCGCCCACTGTTTCTCCTTATCTCCGATCTTCACTGTCAGTTGGTCACTGAAATCCGTTGTGAGTCTCAAGTTGGATGTTGCTGACCATGACAGCGCCCTCTCCTCTCCGATGACCTTTTTTGTTTGTTAGAGGAGTTTCTCGCTCAAACGTGACTTTGCCCCTTTTCTTGGAACAGGTATGATGACAGACTCTTCTCACATATCGTTTTTCCTTGTGGGAGCTGTCTAAACCCCATTTTGATTTTTTTGAAATCTTCAGGCCCCGGAACTTGTGTCTTTAGTATTTTGATGATCACGCACACGTCAATTCAACACTTTCACTGATTTGAGATGACCTCTTAAGATACTGAATTTTTGTCGCCTTGCTTTTTTCATACGTCTATCATTTTATTTTTTGGATTGAAATGAGCCGACCCAACTCACGCCACACCTTTCGGAATCGAGGATGTAATGCCCTCTTTTGGCCGTTCCCCCTGCGGGCCACTGTCCGGTGGATCGAGTGATAGAGATGTCTCACCCGTCCGTTTTGTACATTCACTCTATTCCCCATGGCTTTTTATTTTTCCCCATCCTGTGGCTTCCTTCCCGCGATAGCCTTGATGACTCATCTTCTTTTCTCGGTTATGGTTTGGTCTTTGCCTGCTCTTGCTCCTTCTCTAACATGTTGTTAATGTGTTGAAATTCCGTCCCCCCAAGCGCCAGTACCAATACATGTACTTTATAATGTTGAGAGTGCCATCATTGCCAACCCCCTCTTTTAAAACCCACCTTATCGGTCCTTGCGACTATTTCATTAACTCGTCCACCCAAGTCCGGTCAGTTGGAGTGGCATGATATGCTTGTCCTAGGCGTAACCCTGATATCCTTTCCTTCTCTCGCGAGTAAAGTTGTTCCGTTCGAGGGCCTGAAACGTTTCTTCTATGTCTCGACCTCGCCGTTCTCCTCTTCCAGAACACGGTTGATGATCTCGAAGAGAACGAGTAGATGGCCACCCTTTCTCTCGACGCATCTTTGCTTGCTACGGACTACTGTTTGGATTTACATCGCTAGTAATATTAAATCTGATTCTGCCACTTTTCAACAGCGTTGTCCCCCACTTATACCCCTTTTTCGTATTTTGAACCCTTTTTCGAGTTCGTCTCGCGAGTCTGATGCCAAGTGTTTCCTTCTCGGTCTCTCCTATCGGAACTTCCCTTCAAGCTTCGCGGTTACCCATCAATTTTTCCGGAGAAACCAGCAGGTACTTACTTTTGGTACGCTTGAACACTCTTGGTCCCAATGGCCATCTCGGACCTCTCTCGCCCTTCTAACCTTTTTTTACGAATGTTCCCTCTCTAGTACCACCTCTTTCACCCCCCCCTGTGGACTTGGTCCAAAATTTCTATCGGGGCTACAGAATCCATTTCTTACTCTTTAAACCTCCTCTGTCGCGATTCCCCGTAATGACAGTTCTACCTTCTTTTATTTTGCCCTTATTCCGTGAGACGTACAATCCCGGACCTGGATTTTCTTCTTTTCAAGTATCACGGGACGCCGATTAGGTAGTCTCCTTGTGTTGTTTGTCGCTCTAGCATGGATAACCATAATAATCTTTTTTTGACCCTGAAAATCCCCACCACCCCCCCCTGTACTACAGTTCTCGTTCCAGGTATCAGTCCCCCCACTTCTACCTTCAAAATGGTATTACGTTGATGAACATTGTTCCTAGGACCCGTCACTTACCACTTTCTGTTTCTTCCAGTCCATACGTTACTTTTGACACAGAAGCCATTTCCCTCCTATTATCCCTCACAACCATAGCATACTCTTACCCAGACTTTTTTCATACCCCCCCTTCTCTCGGAGGTACCCGAGTGGTACGAACGTCATGACTCCGCTTTTCGATTTTCCACATTACGGACCTTTTGTTTTTTTTAGCAAATTAATCCACAGAACTCGCGTTTTTGAATTCATTCCCCTCTCTTCGAGACCGGCAGTTCTATGATTTTTCGGATCCTCAACGCTTGTTCTAGTAAACCGAAATTCTTTCACAATGTGTGTAATCGTGTATTGGATTTTGGCTGTCGTAACAGTTACATAGCTCAAGGGTCTCCTTTTCCAACTCCCTCAGGGAGCCCGGATAAGTTGGGACCTCCGACCTTTTCGCTTTGTCGCGCGCTGTCAAGTGACCTGTTTTTTTTTCCCACCCCCCATTTCCACCTTCCTCATTACTTCACCCCTGCGACCCACGTTGGGGCTATGAATATGTTGCAGGCCCCCCTCCTTCTTCAACTGTACTGAGTAGCATATGGATTTTCTCTGCCTCTTTCCCTCTCCTTTGTCGCGAATGCAACCTTGTTGCCGTCCCTATCATGAACTAGAAGGGTCCTGAGGTTTGCCGCGAGATAGGCCATCTCCCAAATCTCATGTCAGTCGTTTGCCTAGCCTACCCTGTATTCGATACACCATGGACCATAACACATGTTTCTTTCGAGCGCTAAGCAGAACACCTTCAAACTTCCCCCTCTCTGCAGAACGACAGCGCGTCATCCACTCATTCTCGCTTCTCCACTAGGTGCATTGCCATTGTCCCCCACCAATTTTCCCCAAGTCCCCGCCTTTTCGCCAGCCAAGGTAGTCGAGACCCTTTCCAACCCCGATGCCCTTACTTATTTCCCACCCCCGCAAGCGGAACAAACGATTGACCGCCGCACCCACTCGGCCCGCGTTGCTATTTTTGATTTCACTTCCATCAAGACCCTATGGTCCCGTTCCCCAAGGCGACACATCCTCAACTTTCTTTCTCTCTTCACAAAAGCACTTTCACACGTGTCTTGTTGTCCGATTTCTCTCATCCGTTACACGAGATCCTCATCCCGCGTAAGTCAGTTCTTCTTTCTACTGGATCGCACAAAATGGCCATGTGTGACTTCCGGTTTCACGACATGTGTTTCAATTCCTTGTCCCTTTCTAGCCGGGACCGTTACCAATTCCTTACCCCAAACCACCGTCCCAGACTTCTAATGGCATTGTAGATTCGCGACCTTGAGTCCCCCCCGATCCAGACACTACCTTCGGTTGCTTTTTTTCACGAGCGAGGGTATAAACTGCGGTGGGGTTTCCTCGCTTCCTCTCGTTTCGCCAGCATTGCTAACCAGTCTTACCCCCTCTATCTTTATCCCTTTATGATGTTCCCCCGATGTGTTGTCAGTGTCCCCTCTCTTCCGCATCTCCAGTCCACGTAGCGTCTGTTATCCACCCCTCGGCATCTGTCTCTGCACCGTTTCGCTGTAGTTCCTCTGGCTCGTTGGTGGTCTCAACTTTTCACAAATGACCAGGAATCTAATTGTGTTACCCTAGTTGTGATCTTTCGCGATCAATGCCACACTTCTTCTCTCCCTTCTTTCACAGAAAACTTTCGGAAACCTTAGGCGTTGTTTCGCTCTCCGATGACACAACTCCTTCTGATGACCTACGGAGGGATCACCCTTCCTGTCCAATTTCGTGTCCGACTAACTCAGACCCCTCCACCGGGTCACATGAACAGTTTATGATCTTACCTGTCTTTTTGAGGATTTTTGTTTACTAGAGATCCATACTGGTCCATTGCCTTTTTTGGAACGTGATCTCTACACTACTTCTCCCTTGAGGACGTGATCATGAGGACTAGGTAAGTGCTTTTCGTATTCTGTTATTACCAGTCGCCCGTTGAGTTCTAATGAAGATCTAGTACGCAGATGAGGTATGACTTCCCCCCGGTTCTGTAAACCCTTGAGCCCCTGGCTTTTGACTTTATGGAGTTAAGGTTTTCTCGTGACCTCCCTCCTTTCTTCATCTCGGTGATGGTGAAGTATTTATCGCGATATTAGTTAGCACTCTCTTAGTGTCTTTTTTCTAGATCAGTATCTGTGTGACAGACCGCCGTCAGCTGAAACAACAGAGATTTAGTCTTGGTCCAATCAGACGGACAACTACGTGAACCCTTTTCTTCGCCTCTCCCTCTCTGCCACAATTCCTGGACCTGTTCTGCTGTGGTCCTTCAATTCCGCTCCCGGAAATTGCGAGCACTCTCTCGTCGATTCCAAAATCCTTTATAAGCCCCAGAGCCTTTTGACGCTCTCCTTCATTAATTTTGATGGTATCTACCTTTCTTTTCCTTAGAACACAGTTCTGATGCACGCAGATGTCGGTCCTCGGGTACCTCTTCTGTAGAACATTCTTGGTTCCATCCCTTGTCACTTAATTTTTTTTTCTACCTCCTAACCATTTCTTACCCGATTAAACCAAGACCTTAACCTACAATTTATTTTCGCTAGTCTCTCGCCGAGTCAGTTTCTCCCCCTCTTTCTTCCTCTCTGGCAAGCACGTTCGCCTTCCTGGATTTCCCTGTGGAAATGTTTCGCGCTAAAACTCCCCGAGGTATTTTAGGACCTCGTTCAGTCGTCTAAACGGCATAGTACCTCCTGCCTACTTGAACTCTATGGGCTTCCGGTATCGACGCCGAGGAGAAGATCTGTCAATTTTTTCCTCTTACATGGAATGGCCCCCCCAAAAAGCTCGTGTCGGGTACCCCCCTCCCGCGTTTCATGTTAAGTGCGGAGATAACAACGCGTATACGGTTGAAATCCCTCCTACCATTTGCTATCTTGTCTGATGACTTTCGGATCAATTACCCCCTTGATATCTTTGTTTGGCCTTTTCTCTTGACGATATTATAGGTAATCATTTTCGAACTGTCTTTTTCCCCCCCTTTTTTTTGTAGTCATGTATACCCTTAGTGTCACTTCTCTTTTTCTTTAAACATTTAACCCCCGATCAGAGTTGTACCAGTTGTTCATCGTTCCCCCCCCCCTGCGTACCCATTTCATTTTTATTTGACTTTTTCCCGATCGTCTCCTTACGCATGATAGTTCTCCTTCTACGTTGATCTTCCCCCTGACCTTACGTGACCCACTGAATTCCGCACACGATGAGCCGTTTGTTGCCAGACCCTTGAATCTCGCGCGATCGTCTCGCCAATCGGTTACTGCCGGCGTCGTTTCCCAGGATGGTCGACAAGGCTGACCAGGGTGATCTCCCCACCGCTCGGTTTCGCGGGCGAACCCCCCTAGTATTCAGGCCCCGGCCGGGCCGATTTACTTTGCCCCCCCCGCTTCCACCTGCATGTCGCATCTTTCTCGCGCGAGGCTTCAACGAACGAGTCCTTCCTAAGAACTGAACACACAGTATGTTACACTCTTTGTAATCGTTCCCCTATGACTTCTTTCATGTCCGAATACATCCCCCCAGATTGCCATCGTAAGTGCTAACACCTCCTCCCATAACAGACAGACTCTGCTTGTGCTACTTTCCTCGTGACGGTTCTCTGTTCTGCCCCTCTCCCCCCCCAAACTTCTTGGACAGGACGCGAACCGCGCATGCTCGTGGTTTATATGAGATGTCAGTTCTTCCCTCTACCCTGAGCGCAATTTAATCTTTGTTGTGGAGTTCTCCGGCCTGCTGCGCCTGCAGGTTCGCAACTCCGTACCGGACCTGGTTTTCCTCGTTTTCCTCCCCTCGATCATTTTCGTTTTCCTGTGATTCTTGTTCTATTGGCACCACATTATAACAGATGTGGAAGTCTTCACTCTTCTTTTGAGTGAGCCGCCCCCACCTCGTTTCCGAAACGGACGAGCCCCAACCAGTATTCCCAACAGTTTCCTCGACTTTTTAACTCGAAGCCACTCACACCCGCCCCCCCGAGATGAAACATCGCTTTCACGGAACTCCAAGCACTCCCTGACCCTAACCCTCGCGTCTTCCCACGTATGTCCCCCATTGCAGTCATTTTACTCATCTCCCGCGCGTCTAGACCCCTCGTAGACAGATGCTCAAGGGATGGTCAAACACTTCACCCCCCTCATGACCGCTCACCGTGCTCCGTTTGAATAAGCATCCTCAAGCCCATCAATGACCCTTATGCTTCACGCGCAAGCGAATCTCCCTCTTTCTGCGAGCCCCCCAACAGTGTCAATGGGTCCCCCGTTTCAGCGTTGAATAGTCTCATCGCCGCAACTACCCCATTTGTCCTACGTAGTCGTATTCAGTTCCCAGGTATTTTTCATTGCACCGCTTGTCCCCACAATGGTCCCCTCCCCTTTGAATTCCCCGGTTTTCAGCCTGGGAGCCCCTGGTCACGAATTGAGCAGCGTTTGAATGACCAACCCCTACCAACAAACCAGCACCGGTATCTCGAGTCAAATTTCTATCAGACCTTCCATCCCCCACTCCGATTTCATTGGAATTACCGCGGTGCGGGCAGCCTAACGAGCGAGTGTGCACTGCGGCGCTTTGCTGTTCGATGCGCGCAGCAGGTTTTATCACTTATGTATAAACACATAGGGCCATAGCCCCCCCCCCCCACTCCCAAATTGTGTTGGGAGGGATGGTTTACCCGATGTGTTGAGCACTTTCTCCCCTGAGCGGCGCATCGCCCAGACTTTGCTCACCCGTCCTTTGTCTTCCCCGAGGGTAGTCTATTAGGTTCCGCCTCTTGCAAAAACCTTTCATTGAACGCCCTCCGAAGTTTTGGGCTTGAGTTTTTCTCCTCCCCCCTGCAGGTTCCCCCTTTCCCTGAGGCTCCCTGAGACAAGTCCATTCACCGGATGACGTCCTTGTCCTTTAGAGCGAACGGACAACATCTCTCGTACGATTGCTTTCTCACTTAGCGCGGGGGTTTTCTCATTTCTATGACTAACTCACAGCCAACACATCCACTCTGCCCCCTGCACATCATTTTTTGACGTTTGTACAGCGTTTCAAAGGGTTAGACTCCCCATTCACTGGATGATCTGGCTACCCTTTGTCGCTCCCAAAACAAAGGAGCACGGCGTGCTCCGCTGTTCAGCTTAAGTTTCAGGCATTCCCTTTCGGTGCATCGGTCCTTTTTCTCGACGACGATATTTTTCACTGCACTCTGTCCCTTCTCCGTTGTTGACATTCTCGTGGGTTTTCCGCTCCTCGTCTTTTGTAGTTTCCGGTTCCTGCGTCAAATCTGTCTTCCATCTTCCTGACTGCCGTTTGATGATGCTTTCGATCTTATTTTTTTGTTGTTGGTACTCGTTGTATAGGACTGCGCGGGGCTCTCCGGCAACTAAGAGATTCCTTACTTGATCCTTGGTGCCCCTTTCTCGGAACACTCCCCGTGAACCTTCTTGGTTTTATCCCGCCCTCTATTTCCACAGGTAGGTCTCCGTTTTCCTTCCTGGACGCTCCGCGGCAAGCCTTTCCGTCTCCTCTCCCATCTTTACTGTTCCCTCGAGGTGCCTGTCAAATCTTCATCAAGCCCACGACGCAGCACGTCTTCTGCTGCTCCAGGAAGCTGTCTTTTACCCGAACCCCATATAGAGAAACCCCCCTAAATTTCACGCAGATTCTCGGTACTATGCGAGGTCGGAGTTATTTTTCCTCTAGGATCTAACTGTCAATTCGGTCACATTCCAACGAGAAAAAGAATCCCCCCCCGCCCCCTAGGACCTTTTCGGTTCGCCCCAATAGTTTGTTCTCGTTCGAGGGAAAAGTGTTCTGCATCGTTCTCGTTCCCCCGGCGCCGTTTCCCTTTTCCGGTATTACTCGTTTGGAACCCCGGCGCCACACCTTTTCCCCTTGCGGTGTTTTCCTAGAAAAACTGTCTGCCGCTTTACCCATCCCCCTGTCCGGCCTCGACTCCGTCGATCCGCTTTGGCGCCGGAGTCAGACGTTGCTTGATCAAGGTCTTCGGAATAGCGGGATCTCGACCCTTTGTGGGCTACGGTTGGGCCCCCCAGCGCAAGATTTCCACCCACTCGCGCGGAATTCTTAGACCCCATCGCTCTTTGCTGTCAACCTCCCCTTTTTCAAGAATGACAGTTGAAAGGTGGGGGCGTGGAACGATGTTGTCGAGTGATCTGGTCCCCTCTGTCATCGGGTTTGGCTTAGGTTCCGCTAATTTACTTCAGG
>Ga0179593_1484788_pt1 | contig 10412 bp, 11 predicted proteins | sample CZODoug2_1_08_16_FD_185931 | JGI IMG/M metagenome (GOLD analysis project Ga0179593, IMG submission 185931) | Vadose zone soil fungal communities from Angelo Coast Range Reserve, California, USA - CZODoug2_1_08_16fungal (PacBio error correction) | ecosystem: Environmental > Terrestrial > Soil >... | reverse complement strand
CCTCCTTCCCCTGTTCTCCCTCCCGCTTTTCCCTGAGCCAGAGAGGCAACTCAAACCCCCTTTTCTCTAACAGGTCTCCCTTTTCCCCTCCCCTTTTTTTTTTCTTTGTTCTCTTCTTTTTTTATCTTAGCCCCCAAATTGATTTAAGGGGAAAACCTTTCGATTCCTCGTCCCGACCTGCTGCTTTTTTCCCCGCACACCCACCTTTGCCTTGAACGATCTGTGGATTTCCTCCCCAGATGTTTTTTTTTGGCCACTCTTTTTTTATCGTTTCCTCCTCCTCTCCCTGGCTTCATCTATTCTTAATAGGTTAAATGTCGATTTTTCCCAAATTTTCTCATCTTACACCAAAGAATATTCGACCTTCTTCCCTTTCAGTGTTTTTCTCATGGTCAAGGATGCTAATGCGTTACCTCCTTCACCTCGAGCGTTGAGCATCTCCTTCCTCCAATGTTGCGTGAGAGCCCCAATTTTTTTCACGTCCCTCGTCTTGTTTGCCACCTTTCGCTAGCCCCCACTCCGTTTTTGGCCCGGTTCTTCTCTGTTTGCTTCAGCTCGATGGATTTGATGTCGTCCCCCCCCCCACTTGCGCGTTTACATGGTCTGCTTAGGACTGGATTCACTGTTCCTCCCCCCTGTCATTTATTACTGGATTGGCTATTTGTCTCCCTTTTTCTCCTGGGTTCGCTAGACCAAAGACATTTTCTTGGCTGTTCCTCTTTCTTTGTTTGTGAAGACCCTTTTGATTGGAGCACAAATCGTCAGTTTTCCATTCCTTTGCTTTCGCTGGCGACCGGCCAATTTCGATCGATCACTGGACTGGCCGTTACCTCCTTTACCACCCACCTTCCAAGAACCCAGGAGCTTTCCTAATTGGATCCGGCTATCCCTTTTCCTTAAGAGGGACCCAACGGCTGAGCTCTGGAACTTTACAGGTGGTCTTGGGACCCTTTTTTGTGTTTGCTCCTGACCATGACACCCCCTTCCCTTAGTTGCGAATTTTCATTCAACGCGGACCTATGTCCTTTATTGAGAAGCTATTGAGTGCGAGACGGCTTTTCCCTCAGCTTCGCTGGTCCGTTGCTTTGGGGATGGGAAATCGTTGCTGATTATATGAAGGAGGGTACTTTCTCTTGGCGTCCTCCTTCTTCAGCCTCCGGAGTAGCCTCTTCTCGGATTTTCCGCGTAGGTCCATTCTTTCTTGCGTCGCTGGATTCGCAGTTTATCGTTCTTTCTTGGCTAGTTCCTCACCAATTCTGTTATGACTTCCTCGCGTGTGTTCCGGTGGCCTTCTTTTTCTTACGACTTTCCCCCCCTCTCCTTTGGCTTTTTTAACAGGCGCATCCTTTCTAACCCCAGTCCTCCTTTCTTTTTGATAGCTTTCCAGGTGTCGGTCCTCTTGTTCTCTCTTTCAACTGTTTCTTTTGGGGGATCCGGACAGTCCCTTGTCGCCGCCGTTTTGAAGGCTTCACAGGCTTTGGCTCTTGAGGCACCCCCAGTCTCTCGTTCTCCGTCGCGTCAACGTTTAGACAAAGACCGTCCCCGTTAGGATGATTTCTTCTTTCTTTTGGTGCTTTCGAAGATTACCTGGCCGTTAGGTTGCCTTCAATACCTACTTCGAAGGCGTTTTTTTTTTCTTTTTCTTTGCCGAGCTTTTTCATCCCTGTTCGATTGGTGGAATTCATTTCCGGAGTTCCCTATATCGACCCGTTTTTTTGGCCGTCGTTGACCCAACCCGCCCCAGAGCCGTTTCTAATGAAACATTGGACCAGTCAGATTCCAATGTTTTTTGATGTTCCCCGTGCGACAACCTTCCCCTTCCCGGACCCTTCCCAGTAATCCTTTTAGTTATCTCCCGTAAAACTGCGACCCTTTATTTGGGGTACCGTGGTACGGACCCCCATTACTTTTTACACGTTTTCTTAGTTTGCTTGCAGGCAGATTTTGGCCGGTTTTTTCTTTTTGCCTACGCCTTTTTCCTGGCTCTCTGGTCCCTCTTTATCCTAACTCTGTTTTTGAGTTATCTCTGACTACCACGGGAGCCCCCCCCCACTCTCACTTCCCCTTTCCTTCCAAGACCCCGGTCGAAAAAGTGCCATTCATTAATTCCCATTTACCCCAAACACCGCGAAGGTTCCTTTCCTCTTCCTCCAGGATTTCTTTTTCTATTTTGGCTCCTCCTCCACACGTGGAAAATCGGTCTACACGCTCCTTAGCACTTCCTTCTTTTTTCCTTTCTGTCCCTCGACCCCCCTGTTGATATACTACTGCTCTGCTCATTCCATCGACCCTTTTATGAGCTCTCTCATTAGTCGACAGAAATCACACTCTTCTCTTTTTATTCATTCCTCCCCCTAGGCCAATTTACTCCCCTACCGCCACTTTCTTTCCCCCAAGCGTCAACATCGGTCTGGTCATTTTCTTTTCTCAAAAGCTCCTTTAACCTCGATTGGCACCAACAATATCCCCCAACGAATTGGTTTGCCTACCTTCCTCGTGCTTCAGCGCACCTTCCTTTCCTGTGGGCCCCCCCGGCCCCCATTTGATTGGCCTTATGCACCCTTCAGTCCCTTTCCAAAGGGCCGGCGGGCAGCCATAATGATTGTGGTCACAAAAAACAGCGCTCCTGTTGCGCCCAGCTCTGGATCGTAAGGAGTCTTCTTTTTCGTCACCACCGGCCGGTGAACCTTTTCCCCCGAATGTTTCCTCTCCGGTCCCCCCCTTCCCATCAATATGATAAGACTGTTTTTTTTGCACGTCACAATTTGTTCACTTTTCCGCCTTACAGCGCCCCGGTTTCATTCCCCCGCAAGACGCGATTCCTATTCTGTAGTAGAGTTTGACACTATCGCATTCCCGTTTCGAACCTTTCTAGCAACTTATTTATTGCCCCCCAATCCTCCGAGCCCCCCTGTGACCCTTCCTCTTGCCTTTTTCAAGAAATTTGAGCCCCCCCCCCTCTTCCTCACCCCATCCTCTTCCGATCCCCGCTGACTGAAACCCTTTCATGCCGTAGGTCCGGCGGTTGGGTCCCTTTGGTATGCCCAGCCCACCAGTAGTCCAATGACACACAGTGAATCTTCCTTCCCCCAATACGATACGAGGATTTTTGTTTTGCATTTTGTTCTGCCTTTAGTAAGCCTCCTTCTGTGCCCTTATCCCTTTCTCCTGTTCTAGGATCAGTGGTGTGGGGTACCCCTGTCCGACCCAACGCCCCTTTCTACGCAATTGCCCCTTAGTTTTATATGCCTCCACCCCTATTTTCCGTGAAAAAAGGTTTTACATTTCTTTTCCTTCCCTCCCTTCCTCACCCTCCTCCCGTATCTCCCCATTTACCACCCCGAGATCTTTTGATCTGTGAGTGCTTTTTTCCAGGATTTGAGTACCCTTCAAATCCTTCCCTTACCAAATGGCTGTCTCCCCCTCTCGGTAAGCGAACACTGGAGATCAGACTCAACGCCGCCCCCGGTTCCTCTTCCCTCAATCCCCCCCCCCTTCCTCCGAATCTAATAGAACGCGGCTAAACGCAATTTCTTTCGCGATTCCCTTTGTTCAAAATCCGGCGGTTGAAGTTCGTTCTTTACACCTCCGCCCCCGTATGTATAGATTCCCATCTACCCACTTTCTTTTCGGTTTTGGGAAGGCGTTTAACTCAGGTCGCCCCCCGGACCCCATTGAGTACCCCTCCCTTTCGACCTACCTAGAAACTTCTTGGGGCCTTTTGGTGGCGATCCTTTTGTCTAACCTTTACTTGACCATTTTCCCCCCTTTTCTCCCCTCTTCCTCCCCTCTTCTTCCCTTCCCTCAGTTCGGGCACGGGGCAGATTTATCTTTTCGTCACAACCACAACCCACTCCTTTTCCACAGCACTGGTGGCTGTTTCCGTCCCACCCTCCCGCGCCCCCCGTTTCATTCATCTCCGTCCTTTTGTATCATTGTAATTCCCAGCTATCCACTCACGCCGCAGCTTTCCGCTTTTGTTTCCATACTTTTCATCTTCCCCCTCAATTTGCTTTCTCTTTCTTTCCGCAGTATCAAGTGCAGGATCCTTCCTTTTCCTTCCTCTTTGTGTTCTCTGCCTTCCCCTCACTTGTCTCCCTAGACTTGTTTTCGACCATCCTTCCCTTCCACCCTTCACCTGATTCCCAACGTCTCCCCTCTTCCCCCTTGGCCATCGATGAAATGTGTTAGGTCGGTTGAGTCCCTTTCTATCTAGTTATGTCCCCACGGCACCTGGCCTTCTGACTTTTACGCCGGCTGGGCCCGGCTTTCCCCTCCCACCCCCCCGTGCTGTTACCTCTTTGCGATGGGTGGTTTTTGGAGGATCGAAAGATTGTTTGTCAGATAGTTTTCTTTTTTCCGAATCATCATGGCGGAAGGTCAAAATCGGTTTTTTTTCCCTTGGGTCCCTTTCTGGTTATCAAAGAGGATGATGTTGTCCCCCCCACCGATTTGTCTTTTCCCCCCTTCTTACCTTTGTTGGTACGCATTTCCGGCTTTTTCCTTCTCGTTACCCGCTGATTCCACCCTGAGCTCTTTGTCTCCTGCTGTCAGAGATCATGCCTTTGCTTTGTGAGCTTTCCTAACTCACCCGACTTCCCGGGATGCATGTTTGAATTCTTATCCCTTTTTTGGTCGTGCGCATTTGAAGCCTTTGTTATTCCTCTTTTTTTTGGCCCCGTAGCTCGGGCTTGCTTACGGCCGGCTCCCTTTTACAACCGTTTTTTTGTTTCATGGGAGCTACTGGACTTTTGTCTGACTGTCCTTCCCCATTTCGCATTTTACGCGGATTGTCTCTTCTTTCCAGTTTCCCCACACTACTGAGAGTTTTCAACTCAACCCTCCCCATAAACCACGATATATTTTCCTTGACCGATACGGAGGCGGTGACGCTCCCTTGGTTTTCCCAACACATCCTCTTTTTAACTTTCAGCTTGGAGGTCATATCAGGATGCCTTCCCTTTCGATCATCCTTCTGTCATTTTTAGTGACCTTTTGTGTTTTTTGTCTTTTTTCACCGTCTAACAACGGAACCTCCGCTTTGGTCTCTACCTGAGCCTTCTCCCAGGTGTTTACATGGGTTCCGTTTGTTCCTTTTCCCGAATTCCCACCCCATTATCCCCCGTGGTCTTGGGACTCTCGGGTGCTGGCTCTTACCTGACCCCCCCGCCTTCCTTACACGTCAAGTCGGAAATTTCCTTCCACCTTTTATAGACTGTCAGCCTCTTGGTTTTCTTCCAATTCTTTTAAACGGTCATAGTTTCCGGGTTTTGGTAATTGGCAAGGCGTGCTAGACTCTTTCAAGTTTTGTTTCTAGCGGTCTCTCTTGCTGATGTCGTCAGAATCGTCTTACTGATGGCTTGTGGTAGCGGGTCTATCGGATTTGGCCGTGTCGGAATCCATTTTCCTTTTCCTGCTTCTCAATGATACAGATTTGGTATCCCTTATTTTTTGTTTGGATAGACAGTAGACCCCACATTTTTGGGATGACTCATACCTTTAAGTGTTGATTTGACATATTCTCTCTTCCAGATAATCCTTCAATTCGCGACGGTTTTTTTTTGACCACAAATACGTTTTATTAGACTCCCCCTATCGGCCATTTTCAGTCTCAGTCGTGTTTTATAACAACTCCTGTTCATTTGGGGGCCCCTGCCAGTATATGTTGAGGCCTAGCACGCGGTGTAGATTCCCGGTTTTCTCTTGGGTTTTTTCCCCCCCCCCCTTTTTATGAGCTTTTTATCTCATTTCGTCCCCGCACCCTTAGTCCCGATGTTTCGGATGAGAGCTTTCGCGACGAGTTTTCGAAGCTTTCCCTTGTTCCCCCCTGGAATAATCTCGTGGCTTTCTTTGATTTACGGCTGCAGCGCTTCCTCCCCTTTTTCGGTTTGCCCTTTACGGTTGGGAAAGCTATCTTTTTCCCCACAGGGTGAGAGGTACGCGTTCAAAAAGTCCCCAGACCCCAGTTGCTTCAGTCCCCCCCCAAGTGTTCTTAACTCAGCTGGCACAAGTTTTTTCCCTTCCCCCCTGAACTAACCTTGAACATTTTCAACTGCCTCCCCTTCGGGGAGAAACCCAGTACCGGTGTTGGGGAAGGGGAACCGTAACATCTTCAAAGTTTCCCCTTTCCGAATAATTTTTTTTTTTTTTTTTCGGTGTCTGTTCGCAATTTTGATTTTGAGTGAGATTTTTCCTCCTCCTCAGGGGCTGGGTTGAGAGAGGCTCCCCGCTCGGCCCCCCTAGACCACTCCCCCCCGTCCCCTCTTCCCTGCACTGGACCCCTTTCTGCCCCCCCTTCCCTCCCCCAAAGACTTTTTTTCCCCCACCATCCCCCAACACCCCCTTCCGAAGGTTTGTTGCTCGAATGTTTCCCCCTTTTTGTTTTATTTCCTCTTTTTACCACTTCTAACTACAAATTGTGACACCTCGGCCCGGGTCACCTTATTGGCGCCTTCTGGAACTGCTCGGGTTCCCCCCCCTAGTCCCCCCTGGTCACGCGGTTTCTATATGCTGCTGTCCAACATCCTTAAAAGGTAACGACAAAGGTGCTATGCTCCCCTTAGAGCACGCTCCCTTTCCCCCCCGCCTTTTTCTCTTTTCTCGCGCCCCCCATGCCACCACCTGTTGAATCTTCGAACGTATTCTCGGCAAGCTGGCCCTCGAACCTCCTGCGTTTTTTTAAACTCGCTTTCTACGCGCACCTTTGGCAGCTACGGTAAGCAATCGAACTGTTGTCCACCTCACTAGACAATCCTTGGTGTCTCCTCCCTCGTGCCCGTGCCCTCAAGCAATTTTTTTGCCAGGCCCCCTTCGAGGAAAGATTCCCATCCCCGTAACTTTCTTGCTAATGCGTTTCGACCTCATTTTTTCCTCCACACACCCCATCTCGAGTTCCTCCCACAGATTCTTTAGTAATTAGTCTTGTCCCGTAACCCGGCTCTTTCCTTTCATCCCAAGTCATTGTGACATGCATTTATCCCCGGCCCCACGGCGACACGACCTCTCAATAGCAGGCGGACGCCTCCATCCCCCATTGAGCACTCACTAGAGCCCAATCTCTCGTTATGAAATGGACTTCCTCTTTCTTTTGAGAGTTCAGTACCTCTTATACTTAATGCTTTGTTCTCCCCCCTAGCTAGATTTCCCCCCCCTCCTCACCCGCCCTCGACACGTTCGGCTTTTAAGCCATTGACTCATCACCCGATCTCCCCTATCATTAGTCGCTCGTTTGAGTTGGAAATTTAAGGAACTTCCTAAGCGTGGTTGCGGTCTTTCCCTTCTCAAATCCCACCTGACAATCCGTACTAGTGTCGGTCCCCCCCCAATCATCTCAGCTTTCCCTCGGGCCTGGTCCATTCTCCCCCTTGATGTCTTCGACACCGGTCCCCCTTAGGTCGCGTGCGTTTCAGTTTTCTTTCTTTGCGGTCCCGACCTCTTTTCCTCCCCCCACGGATTTCTAGAAGTCCGGGCGCACGATATTTGAGCCCCGCTTAATGGGACTCCTCTTTTTTTGACTTTCCCACCCCGTAATTCTGCACCCGCTATTTTCTGTTCAAGTGCACCCCCCCTTCTCCCTTTTAGGATCATTCTGATTTCCCCCCTGAGTCCTCCATAGTACCACTCATTAACCCTTAAATGCCTGCTTACCTTTCTTCCATCTCGGCAGACGTCCATGGAGACCAGCTGTCCCCAGTTACCCCTCTTCTAATTAAATAAAGACCCCCGCGATGAATATTTCTCAAAGACCCTGGCGTCCTAGCCCCCCTCTTTTTAGATGCCTTTGTCAAAATCCTTTTTCTTCGTCTTTTCCCTGCAACCCCGCGTCTATTCTGCATCCCCCCCAACGTCTCTGAGTTTGCCCCATGGGGGGAACCAGTCTGAACCCATCATGACAACAGCCCCTTTCGCCTCTCTCAAATGGTTATTACAGAATGGTGTTTTTATTTCTTTGACCCATACCCGCCCCAATTTTACCCCACTTTGATCCCGACTTTCCGCCATTGTTTAATTTAACGATCCGCTCTGGGTTCGCGCCCGCTCTTTCCAGCGACCCCACAACCACACAGATTTTTGTTGGCTTTGAACTCCTCCGTCGTTTCCCCCCCATTTTCCTCATTTTTTCTCCCAGTGTCAGACAATGGACTCATCTCCTCAACGTTAACTCACGCCCTGACGCCCCCATTTCTTTTGCCATCATGGTTTTCTTCCGCCTTTTATCTCCCCCCGGATTTTCTCTCTTTTTAGTGTCAGGTCATCTCTTGTGGGCTTAATCTTCCTCTTTTCTCCTCCTTTTTTTGTTGCTTTCTCCCCATCTCCATTCGCTTCATGCCCTTGGGACATCCATACCTCCCTTGAGTAACCTGACCTTCTCCAGGATGTACCTCCCTCGGAAATTGTATCGGCTGCGTTCTCTCGTTCTCTTATCCAATTTCTGAAACCTTGCGACCCTTTGACTGTTAGCCCTTTGGTTTTTTTCCACCCTCAACCCCCCCGTGCTTGTTGAAAGAGGGATGTGAGCTCCCTGCCCCTCTCGGGCGAGTGGCCAATCCTTGCCCTGACTTGGTTCCCTTTAGTCAGTTCCGGAGGGATTAACTAGGTTGTTCCCTTTTCCGTCTTCTTTTTTTATAAAGAGATAGGTCTTCTGCCCCTTCTTTATACACAAAATTCTCTTCTTCTCCCTTTATGTTTACGCGTTTTCAAGGTGTTTTTCCTTTTCCTCTCCCGCACCCAGTTCTTTTTGTTAATGACCTGGCTTGCTTTTTGCGATTTCCCCCCCCTCTCATACTCACGGTCTGCACTCGCCGGTTGCTCGTGAGCCTGGCGCACTTCTTTGGAGTTCTTTTTTGGTTGCATCTCCTATGTATATTTTTCCTCTCGTTTTTACCAAACGTTTGCGTTCCCTTTTCGACCCGCTGGCCATTTCCTTTACGATGTGCATTTTATGGACTTCTCTTGTGTTCCGCCCCTCCTTTATTCCCTCACCCTTCCCCGAAAAATCAACCTCTATTGGTGAACTTTTCCTCGAAGCGGCTGTGAAGATCCTTGTTTTTTTTTTTTTTTTTTCACATCGTCGTTTGCGTCGTGACTTCGGCGCCCCCGGCCCTTGAGATCCATTTATGCTTCACTCGAACGTACTAATCCTCCCCCCCCTCAAAGCGGAGCTTTGTCGTCTTTTTCAAGGTGCCCCATTCACCTCTTGCTGTCAAAGTTTCCTTCGAGGAATGGCGCGATTGGAAGCCCCCCCCTAATTCATCGGTTTTTTTTGGACCCACTTCGTGTGATTTTCTGTCTCCACTGCACCACCGACCGACCTTACCATTAGGGCAGATGGTTCACTCCACCCTCCCTTGAAAGTGATTCTTCCTTTCCTTCTTGAAGCTATCGGATTTTCCCGATTGGCTTCCCCTCCCGACTGTGCGTTGGTCACACGGGTCGTTTATTTTCTCTATTGCTCTTCTTCAGCAGGAAGGAGCTTTTTTTTTTCTTTCGGTGCCCCCTCCTCGCTCATACTGCCTGCGGTTCTCTGTGTTTTTGGGGCGGTTTTGTTTTTTTTTTTTTTTTTTTTGGTTTGTTTGTTTTCTTTTGTTTTTTTTGTGGATTTCCTACTCTTCTTTTTTTCCTTACGAAAAAACGTATCATTTGACTGCTTTTGACTGTGCTGCGTGTTGCCCCGGCAGTTGGGTGACCTTATAGCCCTTTCTAACAAGTTTGGTCCATTACCGAGCCGTTTTTTTTTGATTTTTCCTCGACTTCCGCTTGATATTTGGCCCACCTTTCGCGCCTTGCACCCCCAAATCCCCCTTTTCTTCACTGAAGCCTGACGGACAGGTTTTGCCGGTTGCGTTTTCAACATGGGGCATTGTGCAGCCCCCACCGTCCATATCTTTTTCGGCGAAGGCGTGGGACTTCCCACAGTACGGCTATTGATTTGTTTTTACCCTTTCTTCGAGTATTAGACCCACACTTTTTTTCTCCCCGCGTTAACCTTTCCCGTTTTTTCTCGGCTTCATCTCTTAGAGACTTTTTTCTAAGATTCCCTTTTTCAGGTAGTTCTCCCCCGTCCAAAGACATAGCCGCCTTGGTCTTTCCTCTTCCTTTCTCCTATTCAGCCTCACCCCCCTTTGTTCGGTCGGCTGCCTTTTGACCCCTCTCACAGTAGTTGCCCCCCCTGATACCGTGTGCTTCGGCCGATTTCACTCCCCCGTCCAAGCGCCCGGGTCCGCGATACGTGTTCTTCCCCCTTCCATTTGTCCCCCTTTTTATGTCCTTAGCCAAAAACTTCCCTACCGGCACATTTCACCTTGATGCGACACCCTTCCTCCCCGTTTTTTGGGTCCATTTGAACCGGAACCTTACTGACTTTTTCTTTCTTTCGATTGGGACGGTTTTTCTTTTGGTCTCTTTTTTTCCCG
>Ga0179593_1437497_pt1 | contig 10412 bp, 14 predicted proteins | sample CZODoug2_1_08_16_FD_185931 | JGI IMG/M metagenome (GOLD analysis project Ga0179593, IMG submission 185931) | Vadose zone soil fungal communities from Angelo Coast Range Reserve, California, USA - CZODoug2_1_08_16fungal (PacBio error correction) | ecosystem: Environmental > Terrestrial > Soil >... | reverse complement strand
CAACCAATTCTTGTCGTTGACCCTTCTTCCCCTTTCCTCCCGATTTCCTTCTTCTTTTAGGGGGGCCCTTCGTAGGTACAGCCTCGGTACTTTCTGCTTTCCTCTCTGACACTTAAGGCCTTCTGTCTTTCTTTTTACGTGTGCCTTTTGAAAAGCTTACGTTTTCCCTTTCCATGTCCTCGTTTGGTTCCCTTTTTTCTGCCCGGAAGATAGCATGCGGCGGTCCCCCCCCCCTTTATCCGCCCTTTTTTCCGTCGGTAGTTTCTCTCCCGCCTCTCCTTGCAAAAACTAGAAATTCTCCACGCGAATTTTTTGATAGACTTGGTTTGAAATTTCCGCCACTAGGACGTCCAGGTTGCTTTGCTGGAGTATTTTCCTTAACAGTTGATCATTTCGTCCCTCGAGGTATTTGTAACCTCATTCGGTATAGAAACTTCCCCCTCTCCGTGAATCGGTCCGAGTGTAGGTTCAGTTGTCCCCTTCAATGTATTTCGCCCCCAATGTTTGTGTCTTTCGGTCACGCTGGTAAGGTGACCCTGCAAATTCCCCTTCAAACCCTTCCTTTCCCTCTTCCCCCCGTTTTGCTTTATGATTAGTGCTTGACAGATTTTAGGTCCCTGGACTTTCCCGCCCTTTGTTTCCCAGGATATCTGATTTTTTTCCCTCCTCCCTCAGTTTTTTTGTGTTAATTTTCTGGAACAATTTTCTTTCTTCTCCCGATTTCAAGATGCTCAACGGAAGGTCTGGAATCAAGCACCGATCATCCCCCTCCGGGGGTTTCCGTGCGGAGTGGGTTGTGACCCCGTGGACGGTGCCCCCTTGTTAGTTCCTTCCCGGTATCACCTGGCTAGGCTAAAGTTGCTCCCCTGCACTCCCCCCTTCCGTACTGAAGATTTTCAGGATGGGATTAGAACTCTCTGTTCCCCGCCCTCTCCCCCTTTTCCGCTGATTAGTTAGCGTTTTTCTACAACACTTTGTGCTCACCCCCTATACGCAAGCAACTGGCCCCCAAGCACCGGGATTTCGTTTGCTCTCTTCCCCCCTTCCAGCACGACCCCCTTCTTCGCGCTGAGAGTCTCTTCATCGGGGCTGGACCTACTTTTTTTTCACGGTCAAAGCATTGATTCTTGCAGTGCCGCCGCATTCCGTCCTCAGGGCAAGAGTTCCCGACAATTAATGAAAGTCCCCCCCTCGTTTCCCCTCCCCTCTACGCACTCAACTGCGCTGTTAAAATCCCAGGCTCCTACTTTAACGACGGTCATTGAGTCTCCCATCATCCTGCGTAGCAGCTTTAAAATTCTCCCCCTTTGTCCCCTCCTCTTTTGCGCAAGTTTTTTGCAAATGGTTATGAGATTGTGCAGCGACCCTGGTTAGCATTTCTTTTCACAATGCGAAAGCGACAAACCTTTCACAGTGCACCCTTTTTCTTCCTCGTCGGCACGTGGAACAGGTTAGCCCCCGGGACAGGCTCAGCTTTGGGCCCCAGTTACCGTTCAAGTTCATATTTTTGGTATGCCAAGTATACTTTTTCTACCCCAACAAGGTCAGCTTTTCTTAACCTCGGTTCCCGTTTTTTCCCCTCTCATTGAAGAACGAAATTCGCGACTTGAACCCATCTTTCTTCCCCCGTTACCTCCCCATGAACGTCACATATGACAAGCTACGCTATAGTCATCCCCTTAACCAGTGATTCTTTTGTGACCTCTCCCGGAACAGATTCCTCCCCGTTCCCTTGATATTCCTTTCCTCGCCACTGACGGCATTTGAGATTCCACCCCTGCTTAATCGTATGGACCTATACCCCCCCCCAATATTGAGGTTTTTTCCCATGCCGTCAGCCTTTTTCCTTTCCACCCCGGAGTCTCCATGTCTGTAATTTTTCGATTGACCTGCTCCTGCGTCCCACCTCTTCCGCCCGACTTTCAAACCCTTTTTTTCTGTACAATTGGTTTTTTCCTCGTCATTTCGCCTAAACAAGCCCCTTTACTCTCATGACGAAATTACTAGATGTACAAGGATTTTCCTTTTTCCCTCCTTAACTCCTGGGAATGAGCCCCTTCCTTCCCACGTTTGCCCCCCCGTCATTCCATTAAACTTACGGAACGAAGACCCCAGTTGCCCGTTCGTCTTGTCTTTTTCTGAAATACTCATTTTCTTTGGAAAAGTTCTCCCGCCCCATCCCTATAGTGCCCTTCAAAGAGTGCCCCATAATGTAACTCGTCCCTGATTTTTTCGTCTGTCCGACCTCTTAGCTCTTTGTGCTAAATGGAACCCTGTTTTTCTCTTCTTTGCAAGTGTTAGAAGGGGCTCCTTCCTATTCCGGCCCAAGTTTTCGCAGTTTTGCCTTCTTCCTTCATATACCCGTTTTTCCGCCCCCCCATTAAGATCCCTCGGGATTCTTTTCCCTTCGACATCGACAAGAGCACAAATACTCACCCCTCGTTCTGTTGGAGCGTCTGGCCTAGGCCGTCCTCTCACATTCCCCAAAACCCTCTTCCCGGTGGAGTCCCTCCGGAAACACATACCAAGGTTTTAAGAGGACCTTTACGTCGTCCTTTTTCATTTTACTCCCTACTTCTCCCTTATTCACCCGGCTCATCCCCCACCGTGCTCCTCCTTTTTATTGCATGTTCCCCCTCCCCCCCAGGTCGTCATTGACCTTGCCACGATCTGTGCACCCGCGCAATGTCCCTGACAAAACCCTCAGCCGGCTTGTACTCCCACAATGAACGACCTGAATGCCTTCTTGACAAGGCCCCCGGAACCCTCCGTGAGCATCCCTTGATGCTTTTTCCGGCCTGCTAATCCTCAACATGGCGCCCCAATTAAACCGACTATGCTATCGCCTCGGCTGCGGGCTTCCGACAATTTAAATCACTGGAGTTACCTACCCCAGATCTCATTGACATGAGAAATATCGACTGCATTGTTGTCCCCCCCTCCGGTTCCCAGGTGCGGACCGCTTTTTCCCTCAACGGGACGCTAACGATCTCTCTTTTGTGGGCTTTAGGTGCCCCCCGCAAACCATGCTTTGACCCCCCACTTGTCAAACTCCTTATACCCTTGACCCATCTTCCTTTTCCTTTTTGGCGAGGTCTTAACGCCCAGGACACAATTTTCTATCAAAGCTCTCTCTCCTTCCTGGAGATCAGATCGTCACGATTCTGGGCGTTAGCCGAACCTTCAGTGGTCTCCCTGGTGATGGATGACCCTTTCCTTGGTATGATGCATTTCTCACCCCCCCCACAACCCGCTTCCCCCCCCATTATCAAGTCAATCTCCCCGGTGACTGAAAACTTTCCTCCACTTCTTTGGTGATTTTCTCACCTCTTGCTACGAGGAGGCCGCTGTGCTTCCCTTGAAAGTCCGGTGCGTAATGGAGCTATTTCTCTTTCCTCCGCGATTTCTTTTTCTTGCTGGCTTTCAAAATTTGTCTTGCTGAGAAACCCGGTCCTTCTTTCTCTTGCTACGTGTCTTCTCCTTTTTTCAGATATCAAGTTTGATACCTCGACGATCAGGAGCTGGGCGTATTTTGTTTCTGCCTGGAGGGCTTGCACAGGTTTCCCCCCCCCCCTTGTTCACGCCGTTTATGGTCTCCAACCATGCTAGTGAAGTTCGAGCAAGGTGATGAGACGTAGTCTTTTGGAGAGCGTTGCCATTGTCGACACCTTCTGTCGGCAGGTACTGATTCCCTTGGTTCTGATTCCTCTGGGCTACCGGGTTGGTCAGGTTCCTCCCCTATCCCTCCCGAGTTCCCGGCCGAGCTAAACTAGGAAGAGGTCATTCGTCGATGCGGTCGCCTGCTCTCGGTCATCTTGAGGGTGTGCCTTGACTGTTTTGTCTGGATAGTGCAATAGCCGAGCAGGCCGACTTTCCTTTTTACCCCCTTTTTTCCCCGAGGAAACAGTTGCAAATTCACTGTCGTCGTTCCCTTCCTTGTACAGCGAGTCCAGGACAGGCTCACCCCAAATAGGTTTAGAGAGCCATTTTTCCCCGCGTTTTTGGTACGGCCGATATGCTTTGGCGCGGAACTGTTACCCCGAGTTTTTTCTTTTTATTCGAACCCCCCAGTTTCGCTCCGTCTTATTGGCTTGTGACTTTTTTTCCCAGGTCCCCATAAGTTGCACTTTTTCGGTTGGGCCAGTCCAACAAGGCACGTGAAGTCTGAGTTTACCTTAGTTGACCCCTTAATGGCGAATTTCCCCCTTGACGGTTTGGGGGATTTCTTATTATTCCCCCCCAAAATGTGCGTACAGATCCTACCCATGGGCGTTCGCGGCATGTGGCGTTTGTCGCTTTCCGTAAGGGATCTCATTCCCCCCCTGACATCCCTGGTCTAAACTCCTCCTGACGGCTGAAACCCGTTTTCCTTTTCATTTCCCATGGACCTAAATATTTTTCAGTCCCCTATCCGTCCGCAGGCCCTTCTTACGTTTGGGTTTGCTTGAATCCGTATTGTTCGCTGTTCACGCCCTGTTCCTGTGCGCCCAATCTGTTTCATTAGGATGGCCTCCCCCTTTCGAAGCATGAGTATGTTTCTTTTTTTCTTACTCCCTGAGCTTCCTGTCGTGTTTACGTTTTTCCCTGGTTTCGTCCTGTTCCCAAGGCGTACCCGTGCCGGGAGCCCCCCTCCTTTATTCAATCCCCCCCTCTCTGACCGTATCTTTACCAAAGACGACTGACCCCCCCCGCACAGATCCTCGGCTCCATGATTTGTTCTGTTTTTTCCAGCGTTCCTTTTGCTTAAAAGGCAGTTTCCCCTCTTTCGTCTTCCGACCATGTTGAACAGCTCCAAAATGGTCTCCTTGTAAAATCTCTTGCTTGCCCTCCCTTCGTCGCCCAACCTTGCTCGCTAATTTCGTGATTCTTTTCGGCGTAGGGGTTGCTCTCCTTGTGGTAGGTAAACAGGTTTAAGGGGCTTTCTCTCTTTCTTTCCCTTTTTTTCAGCAGCCGTTTGTGAATCGATGTCTTGAAACGTCTTCCGTCGTGCTACTTTTTGGCCTTATGATGTTCGATGAGGATTCCTCCCCCGGATAACTGGTCCTGCCTTCTGCAGTTTCGTATCGCCCCTCCCCCGATCGCCGATGTAGTCTTCTAAAGAGCGAAGTTGATCCCCCCGATCTCCCTGTTCGATGTGCATGTAGTTTCCGTCCCGGTGCGTGTTCCCAGGGCTCTTGCTTTTACTCTCCTGTTCACGGCTAAACCCTAAGAGAATCAGGCGTTGGGTTTCGGTTTTTGAAAAATCATGAGTATGATCAAAAGTAAAAGAGGCAGAATCCCTTCTAGGGTGTATTTAAGTGGTCCTCTTGAGGTAGATTTCTCCATTGTGATGGTACGACCCCCCCCCTCTTTCAGGGGGTCAGTTGCCATTCTTGACTTTCCCCCCGATTCACCTCACAAATATAACCAGTTGAGGAGTTCCTTTTCTTCCTTCTCAGAAGGACTTTGAGCATCTTATCGGAAAGAAGTCCTTTGCTGTCCTCCCCCTTTTCCCCTCCTCGTTTTGTTGAGAGTCTCTTATGAGACTGGACCACCTTCGATTTTTTTCAAAGATTCTACCAGTGCAGGAAGGTTTTACCCAAAAGAATAATCCCTCCCAGGGGTTTTTTGCTGGGTTCTGGGATTTTTTTCGATTCCCAGAAGTTGGCCCCTGAACAGTCCTCAAATCTTTGATCCTTCTCAACCATGAGCTAAAGGCGGACCAACTTTCTAAACCCCCCTCCCGTCTGTGATTTTCCTGGTGTCTGACAGATTATGGGAACCGACCACTTCCGTCCCTATTATTTCCTTCAAACTTCTCGGCGGTGGCTTGGAACGCTTCCTCGCGTCACCGCACTTTTCCCCCCCTGCAAGTAAATAGTTGCGCACTCCTTTCCTGCCAAGATATCCCACCCTTCTTTTTCCGCCCTGATGTTGAGCATCTCCCCTTAACGGTGTTGGCTTGACTACCCTTGAACCGGCAAAGCAGTGATCCCTTCCTATTCTCCTTTATTCATAAGGGTTTCACTGAAGTGTTTCCAACCGAGAAGTAATGAGCTCCCGCCCTTTCAGCTTTTTACGAATCCTCCCCCCTGTCTTCAAGAAAAGGTACATAGCCCCCTCCCCTTTTCCACTTCGAAAGGTCAAAATACTCCCCTTTCTTACTCCACACCCCATCCTTGCCAGATAAGCTGAAATCGAGTGCCCGTCCTCTTCCCCGGATTATTGGTTGTGGGTGATTCATGTGCAGAGCATATTCGGTCACAATAAATTCTCTTTCCCCCTTCCTGATTGTAAAAAATACCTTGAACGTAGTGTTCCTACTCAGTCTCTGCCACAGGCTCAGACTAGCCCCGGCATTGTGGCCGCTGGATCCTTGCACTCCCCCTACTATTTTTTTTCCTTCTCATTCACTTTGCATAAACATTGTCTCCTTTTGCGTGATATAACCCCAACGTTGTTTTCGACACCGGCAGCTTGCTTTCCCTTTTCCACATCCACATTCCTCACTCGGAAAGCTATTCCTTTATTCTCTAATTCAAACAGCATTTGATCTTGAGAGACCCATTCCCGGCCTCTTCGCCCCCAATTCGGTTGAAATGATCCTCTTCAGAACGGATATTGACAAACTGAGTACTGATCACTTGTACTACCCCTGGGGTTTCTTCCATGAAGCTGGACCACTGTCGATTTACCTAAGTGTCCGTCTTCCTGGGTTTCATTTCTTTTCTCTATGCCGTTTATCAGGAGAAACCCAAGACCCCGCAGTTGCCGCGCTCGCAGCATGGTCTTTTTTCCTTCCCTCCCTTGGGTGCTTTGCATCCCGAAACTTCTTCACAAAAGCCGGCCCTCCGCTTTTTGACACTGATTTCTCTTTGGATGTCCTCAAGGAGTTAGTTTCCTCCCTCCCACCTTCCCCCATTTGGGATTCCCATTTGCCAGGCCCCCATCTCTTCCAATATCAACCGTTCCCCCACTCCATAAGTGCCTGAGCAGATGGTTTGTCTCACCCGACTCTCGGTGGGACAGTTCAGGAAAATACGGTTTCTCACCACTCGTTCAAAGATCGTCCTCTTGTTCTTCCTGTAAGTTTTTCCTCCCTAGTTCTCGCTGGTGCCGCGATTTATACATGTACCTCCCCCCCCTTTATTCGTGTCCTACTCCTTTAGTCCGGACGAGTTCCAGTGCCACAACCTTGCCCCGTTTTTCTGCGCTTCTTCCGTATATCTCAGTGGCACCGGCCCCCCCAGATGTTTTCATCCCCTTTGCTTTCTTCGGAGATACAAGCCCTCCTAATCCTCCCCCTCTTCGCGAGTTGAGACGTGATGGTCTTTTCCTCACTTTTCTTAACCTTTCCCCCCCCCACACCAAGAGTAGCGTCCGCATTCCATTACCACCTTCTGGCCCATATGAGCCAGTTCTTCCATGTTAGACCTTCTTATCCCCTTAGCGCTATCAAGTTTTTTCCTAAACGGACTTTCCCTTCCCTTGGCCACTATCTGGTGCAGACCCATTCCGGGCGTGTTGGAAACACGACCCCCTCCCTTACCCCCCTGACCAAATCCCAGCTACTTGACCTCTGGAGTCCACATGCATCCTTGAATGCCAACAGATCCCTTCTGTTGTCCACCGCTGCTTGCTGTGTTGGGGGGGTGGTGCTTTTTTTTACCTTTTGGTGTTCTCAGAGCCAACCTGGGAAACTACAGCAGCCACTCCCCCCAGAAATACCAAGCCTTTCCCTCCCTTCTTGGATTAATCCCTTTCCATCCCCGGCTTAACTGTTCCCCCTATCGCCAGAACAGACCAAACTCCCTTTATGTTCCATTCTCCACGATCTCTCAACTTGAGAAGATTGTTCCCTCTTTCCAGTCAAGGTGCTCTCTTTTAGACTGTGTGTGTGGTAGCCCCCTCCCCCCCAGTTCCCTACCAATATGAAAACTGATTGGTCCAAACTCCCACCAGGGCGCCCTTCCGTTCCTTCAGAGAGGAATTTCTTAAATGCCGAAGCCACTCTTACGATCAACTCCCTCCCCTATCCTCCTCCTCCTTGTTTTTGTTGTTGTCTCTTTTTTTCCCTGCTGTACTCCTTTCCTGCAGAAAGTACAAGCGATTTCCTTTCATGTGTGGATTGACCATTCTTTAATTGGAGTTTTTTAACTTTCCTTCCCTTGAACCACAATACCCCCCCCCTTCTCCACAGTCCCATTTTTAGCTTCCGGTGAAAAAAAGCCCTTCACGCCCTTTTTCCTGTCCCCCCCCCCGTAGCTGATTCTCATCGGGTGGATAAGTTTTTCATCCAGGTTGCTGCCCTGTCTTGACGCGCCGTCGTCTTTTTCAGACGGCAATTTTTGTTTTTCTTTCTTCTGTTCAGGTTGCTGACTTAGCACACAATGTGGTCCAAGCACTCGATCCTTCTTTTTGCCAGCTATTGAGAAGTGAATCCCCCTTTTATCATTTGCTCCCCCTCTTCCCCGGTCTTCTTCTTTCTAGTCTGTGTGATCCTGGCCGTGTTCAAGTGAGGGTTTCCAGTTAAGAACCTGGTTTTCCCCAGGCTAGGCCAGGTCTCATTTCGACCGCCTGGTTAGTCCCCCCCCTTCTTTCTAGCGCTTTCCTGGACAACGGAGAAACCTGATACGGGTGGTACGAGGTCCTCCTTGGTAATTTTTAGAGGCCCTCCTAACTGTTTTTTTTTCCCTTTTTTTCCATTATACACTCTGCTGATCCTTACCCCCTCTATGGAAGTCTTGGAACATTCGTATCGCTGTATGCTTTCTCCTCCTCCCCTTTATTCCCTGACTGCGTTTCCCTCTGCTACTTTGCCTTTCTCAGGATGCTACCGGACATTCGCTAATTATGCCATTTTTCACTCTGTCCTGACGCCCCTTCTCTTCACATCACTTGAAAGAAATGTTAGGGTCCATTCCAGCGGCACAGCTCTCCCTCCTCTCTCATTCCTCCCCCAGAAACCTCTTCCCGTATAGAGAAATATTGTTCACCCCCTCTTTAATTAGGAAGAGAATGGTACACCGAATTCTAGTTCCCCCTCCAACCGGAACTTTCCGTTCTGTGGGCTGCGTGTTGGCTTTTTAGACATACTGATGGGGAGTTCTTCATTTCCTTCCTCGCATTCCTGAATTCGTTGCGCCCTCTTCGTCCCTCCCCCTATACTTCTTTTAATCCGATGCATCGACGTTGCTGTTTTATTTCCTCAGTCCATCGACAAGTGGATTCCGACGCAGCCCATCGTCTTCTGAACTGCGGCGGTGTTTGAGACTCTCCCTGTGCATCTCTCCACTTCCAAGCAAAGGGCCCGGCAGGAGGAACCCGCGACTTTCTCTCAGGGTGATTAAATGTTTTTTTTTGGTAGTACCCCCTCCTCCCTATACTGTTGTAAGCCTTTTTTTGTTCGTATTTACTCCATTCCTTATCTCTTAAGTGGTTGACATACTTGATTTTTTCCATGGAGACCCCCAAGGGGAGAAGAGTAAGAGTTTCGGTCTGTTTCGTCCATTACTATCTCCGGCGTGCTTCGTTCCCCTCTTGGGCGTCTTTCTTCCTCCCGTTCCATCCACTTGACTGGTTTAGTCCCCAAAGATGTTATCTTTGCACCTCAGCTTCTTTTGCTTTCACTTAGAAGCGAAGGATCGCCTTCCTGTCCAGATGATCCTGTCGCCAGCGTGCTTCTTTAAAACCCGTCCCTTCCCCTTTTTTTACTCATGGTGAAATATCCATTCTTACCTGTTTATAGCTTTGCCTTCTCCCCCCAATCTCCTCCCCCTAACTAATACTTTCTCATCTTTTCCAATTTGCCCCCTCTTCTTTTGAAGGATATCTTTTTCATAGCCCCTTTGGCTTCTTCCACCTCGGACAGGGCGGGGTTGCCTCTCCCGAGCCTTTTATTCAGCATAAAGTTTGTCTATTCTTTGAACAAGATGGCCTTTTTGAATTCCTTTCTGCGGTTTCACATTTCTTGAAATTTACCAGGCATCGGATTTCCTTCCCCCCCTTGCTCCCCTTCTTTGCGTTGAAGCTTTGTTCCGGTAGTATTCTCTTAATCCCCCTCTCTCCTTCTTGCCTGCGCGAATCAGGGGGGAGATCTTGGTTGCTGGCATGGCTCACGATGGAACTTCCTTTGCCTTTTAAGTTTGCTTTCTCCCCTTGAAGGTTCCTCCTCTCATGTAACTCAACGCAGCCCTCCCCAGTTTTACTTTTCTGTCGGGAAAAGACTTATTGTCTCCCAACCGGAACCTTAGTCCTACTTCGGAAGGTCCGGGTTTTCCTTCACCTAGATACGAAATTTTGAGCAGGCCGCCCCCTCTGGTCCTTCCTTCTTCCAGGCCCCCATTTTTAATGTCCCACCCCTTCCCTCACCACTTTACCCCGGTTATTTATTTAGTGCTCTCACCGTCTTTTATGAAGTTCCCCTTTTCTCA
>Ga0179593_1404876_pt1 | contig 10412 bp, 14 predicted proteins | sample CZODoug2_1_08_16_FD_185931 | JGI IMG/M metagenome (GOLD analysis project Ga0179593, IMG submission 185931) | Vadose zone soil fungal communities from Angelo Coast Range Reserve, California, USA - CZODoug2_1_08_16fungal (PacBio error correction) | ecosystem: Environmental > Terrestrial > Soil >... | reverse complement strand
CTGGGCATGCCGAGCTTTGCCTCCGTCCCTGGAAAACTTTTCGCCTGTCACCTCTCAAACTCCCCCTCCCTTTTTTTCTAAGTTTGTCTGCTCGTGTCAGTTGCCCCCAGAGCCCTTTTACTTTGGTTCGGTGGTCCTCACACGACACCCTTCCCCGCTACTCAGTGTTAAATTTTCTTCCTCCCTCCCTTTTCCCTTGGCCGCTTTTTCTTTTCTTCATACGGTTCGGCAATGGGGTTCCTATTTCCCCCCGATCCCCTGTGTGGAAAGATCCTTTAAACCATCGAGTCATCTTAGCCTCTTTCTCCAGTTCGCTGTTCTCGTACGCGCGCTCCTTTTCAAGAGATGCGCAGGATCGTGCACTCTTCTCGGATGAGATCGATAGCTTCGCTCCCCCCGATCGTGAACCCGAGGGATTGTACTGGCTGGCGTTGTTGATCACTCCTTTTTTGAAACCCCTTGCTTGATGGCGACACCTCCTTTTTCCTTTGCAGCAGCCCCTTCTCCCCCCAAGAACGTATACGGACGCGCTTGTTGACTTTCCAACTCCCTTTTCTCCCCCCCCCCAGGATGCCGAGTTTTGAATGCTGGTCGACCCGCTGTCTTTTCAACAAGATACGATCTTTCTGCCCCCCCTAGTTACTCCCCCCCCTTTTGATCCCTAGATTGATTTCTAGATATCGGGCCAATCTGTTACGATATGCTTCTGTCTTATTTTTTCTCCCCCTTTTTAGGAAGTCCGCTTAGTTTTGTTCCCCCCCTGATCGACAGGGGAGGTTTTTCGCCTGCCAGCGCTATAAATTTCAGCGCACGTGCAAGTCTCTCCCATCGAACGGCTTTAGTTTGGTGTTTTCCCTCGGCAGTTCCCCCCTTGTTGAACCATATCTCGTTCTCTGAGCGCTCTCCCTCTCTTCTCCCCTCTTGAGGAAACTGATGCCGCAGATAGAATCCCCCCCTTTCGCCGACCCGCACCGTTCTTTTTCTTTTTCATCCTCGATTCCGAAGCACATATGATAATTAATGTTGCGTACCCCTTGATCGACCAATTGAGTTCTTTCACAGCGGGCCCGGAGCGGGATGTTTTATTCTTTTCCTACCAGGGGGATCCCGTGTCGATACTTCTTTTCTGTATTTGGCTTCTAACGTTAGGAAACGCGTTAGTGGCTTAAGAACCACCCCGGTCACCGGGTCTATCCTATTTGCCGACCCCATTCTTTTTTTGAATTTTTGCGGCTTTTTCTTTTTTTTTTGGTTCACCGATTTTCCCCCTTAGCGTTGCAAGTCGTAGGCTTACGGCCCAATTTTCACGAGGATTTTAGGTGTAGTTTCCAAGTTAATTCCTTTTGGTTTTGTACTTTTTTTTCCCCCCCCTTTCCCCTTGACAGAAGACTCGTTTTCGACCAAGCCCCTTTCTTGTAAAAGGATACCCTGACGCTATCTTACCGGTCCAAATGGCCCCCCCAGTCGCGTACCTTTTTTCTTTTATCCGCTGAAGGAGGCGATCGGGATAATCTAGTGAGTCTCTCACTTCTTTTTTTCCGAGCTGAAGTTTGCTGAACGGCCGATTTGACTCTAATGACCCGCAGCACTTGATCCGATCTCCCTCGACTTTAGAGCCCCCTATTAGAGCCAAAATTTCACTTTTCTTGTTAAATTAATGAACGGTCCTCACTTAATTACCTAAGATCGGTGCGGTTTGGTTCCCCGCCCCGTACACAATAGCCAGAAACACGCTTTCCCTACGACCTAGAGGTTCCGGCAAACTGATTTTTTAAAGTTTGAACTCATCTGCTTCCCCTGTACATCTCTTTTTTTTTCTATTGTTGTGTTGTCATCTGCCCGGACCAGCGGATTTAGGGAACCAACCCGCTCAGTTTGCCGGCCGCCGTCTGTACCCGGAAGGTTTTTTCTGCTACGGCTCGTGCCCCACAGAAAAGATCTTCTGTTTTATTGGGAAATCGGGCCCTCCCCTTTTTTTTTTTTTTTTTTTTTTGTACCCTGCTCAGCACGGTGTTCTGGTACCACTTGAGGGCGCTATACTGGAGTGAGATATTCATATTCGACTGCGGGATTTCCCTTACCCCCGCAATGGCCCAGCTGCCCTAGCTAAACACCGACTGTTATGACCGCTACCCATATGATCCCTTCTCCCTCTCCCTGCCGCTTCGACGTTTCCCATTCCCTTTACTACGCGTCTGTCCCCCCCGACCTTTTTTTCTACTAGTAGTGATCTTGGACTGACGGTGACAAATCCCGGTCCCTGAGACAGTATGATCTCTTTCACCGATCCTCAGCATTCCGATGACTTCCCAACAATTAGAAACTCCTTCTCGGAGTACGTTCAACTGACTTTCTACTTTCAGTTGACGTTCACTACGAGTGTCCTCGAGCTGTTACCACCCTTCACCGAGGAGTGACCCAGTTCCCCCAAGCGTCTTTTTTTTTTTCTCGCCACCCGTCTCCTCCCCTCGGCAAGTGGTCCCTTCTCCCAAATTCCCTACCAGCGCGTTTCCTCCGATTCTCCCTGGCTCTACAAGAGGAAATTCTCGGCCCCTGTTCCCCCGGGTACGAGAACTGAAACTCTTCATTAAGGGTTTGTCGAACACCTTCCCCGGCGAAAAGGTTGACTGCAACCCTCTCATATCTTCCTTATCCGTTTTGATTATGGCCTAGAAGGCGTGCGGGTTTCTTCTTAGAGGTCGGTGCCTTCCTCTTTATCAAGCGATTAAAGCTCTTTTATCCAGCTGGTCGGCGCGCTCTTCTACCAACGTTCCAGACTAGCTTCGGTCTCTGTCCACCCCCACCCACAAACGAAAGCGTTATCTTTTTTTTTGTAGTTTCTGACGGTCCCGTTTCCCCTGAGAGATCGCTGGACTGGCGACCGGCCCTCTCACTTCTTCCTCACTGGTGAAAGTATTTCCCCCCTCCAATTGGCACCACCAGGCCTCTTGAAGATCGCCGGCTTGAAATCTATGATGAAATTGCCAAGCTAAGAAGTTTGACTTCTTCGGGAGGTTTTACTTTAATTCGCTCTTGAACCGCAGTTCGCTCTCACCACTCCTTCATTTTTGAGAAGCTTGGATACAGGACGGTTTCAAAGTAAACCCAATTTGTGGCTGCCTGCCTTGGTAGAGTTTGGTTTCTCATGGACAGACCCCTTTTTCTAAATCTACGAAAGTGCCCCTAGCGTGGAGAAACACTGTGGCTCAAGTACCCCAGCTCCCCTCTCAGTGGAATGTTTCCGACCGAACTTCGATAGCTCTCAGTCTTTCCCTGTCCCCCTCTTAACCTCTTGACTCAGCCTGCTGATGCGCGAGATAAGCCGTTTCTTTAAGACCAGAATGCATCATGATATTTTTTGTACCGTCCGACCACACGATCGTCCAAATTGTTTAATATGGCCTTGAGCAATTGTCCCCCATGTGCCCTCCCCCTTCTCCCAAGTGACTTGTAGTTGATGACAATTGAACAATAATTGGTTCCCCCCTCTTGTGGAGTACCCAGGCTCCACGCCACCCTAATTTTTTTCAAATACCGACGAGCAGCCCCCCATCCTTGCTTCAGCTGTGCGGGCTGAAGCAAGCGTCCCGAGAAGGTGACTATCTGGCCTGTACCGCCGATCTACTCCATCATACCTTTTGTTGTTGTGATCGCTCTCGGCGTCAAGGCCAGAGATGCCCCCCTGCCCCCCTTGTAAAGGGGCTTTTTTGCAAAATGAAACGTCGCAGGTGTCTGACGTGCCGGGCTATTGCCCCCGAGCTTGCCTTGTGGCTTTTTTTATAATCACCAGAACCACCCTACCCCACTTAAGTGTTCAATCCGACCCTGTTGCCATTAATCTCTTTAATCTTAGTCCATGGTTGAGGGACTTCCGGAAATGGCTACGGGAAGTTCATTTTCCCTATGGTTGAAGCTCCGTCACCCAATTAGCGTCAATTTTTTTGATGTTTTTGACTGTTCGTCCAGCGCATTCTTTTCTTTCTGAGCATCCGCCGTCTGCTCTCCGTATGGTATTTACCAGTCCTTCTCTATTCGTCGTAGTCTCGTCGAAATAGTATTGCCGGTTTCCCTAGCATTTTTTTACTGTCTAAACGAGTCACCTTTTGTTGACCTCTCTGGATTGGATTTCGAACATCGAAGTTGCGCAGCCCCTCGAACCCCCGGGCCGGGGCAACTTGTTTTCCTTGTCCCCTTTCTTGATAACTCGGCCCCCCACCCAGATGGCCCGCTCATCTTTCTGGCCGAGCAACCAGGCAGAATGCGAGCCCCTCCGCCCCCCCGCACTACTTTTTTTCCTCTCCTTCTCTTTTACTGCCAAGTTGAAACTCTGCGCCTGCGATCTTCTGCCTCTTAATTGCTTGCCTTGACCCGAGCCGGCTACTTGCCGCGGGACCGTGAGCCCATCTCGAATTTTCGTGCTGGTTCTCCATGACCTGATGCCCCACGCCCCCCGTCGCACGCGAGCATTCTCAACGCTTTCGTTGTGATTGTGTTGTCCAAGCGTTCAGTTTCCCATCTCGAAAAATAATTGCGCCGGGCTCTCTCCGACCCTATCCTCTTATGGCGAACTGCGGAACTCCCGACGATCGCCGCCGGATCCGTTTCCCTATGTCTGCTCTTCCAGCTTCCCCTCCTCTCAATTTAGACACCAAATATTCCTTGGTTCCCCCTGCGACGGGCCGCGGTATTCCCCACCCTTTTAAAGTTCTTTTCGTACCATTGGTTGCCTGTCAGAGAATCCTTTAGCATCCCGTGGTCTGGTGGCTCGAAGCAGTTAGGAACGCGCTGGTCGGTCATTTTTCCTTAAAGTCCCCCCGTCACCTCTCGATTTTTCGACCCCTTCCTTATCTGTAGAGTCTTGTCCCTACCGTCTGGTTCTCTTCCAGCTCGCTGCAAGTAGTAGCCTGGAGACTCCCCTCGTGGACTTGACGCAGCCTTCTATGAAGTTTGTACATCGCCTTTCAGGCTTGTCATAGTCCCACAGCCCGACGAAATTCTTTTTCGAGGTTGTCCCCGTCGACCGCGATCAAGCCTCTTTTACTTCCTATAGCCCTCCGAATGGCCGTCGCGCCTGTTGCTTATCTGCAGTCAGCACTCTTTGGAGTATTGATTTGACGACATACTTTTGTTCTTCTTACGTCTCCTCCCGGCGATTACGGCCGTCCCCGATAACCAGCAGCCATGGATCCCTATTCTCATTACCTACACCAGCCGCCCGACTGGTAGGAGCACAACCGTGCCTAGATCCTGTTAATCCCAGGGCCAGCTCAGCCCCTCCATTCGTTCCTGCAACTCTTCTACCCCCCCCAAGAACCAGAAACACTTGCTCCCGCCGGCGGCAGAAAAACTGCAAGCTGTGGCTGGCCGCCAAGCAGAGGGAACTTACACTATACCTTTATACCCCTCCTTTTTCTGAGAAGATGTCCAGGGACTCTTTCGTCCGCAGCAACGCTTAAGTTTGCCGGCTCCAGTCTTGTGTAGTTCGAAAGACGTGTTTTTCATTTTGTCCTTGGGCTCTTTCCACCACAGATTTTATGGGAAGGCTGGAAATTAAGTCTTAATGAATTTTACCCCAGTTTCCTATTCCCCCCGGTTTTTAGTCTTGCGCTATTTGGTTGCTCGGATCAGCTGTTTTTTTTTGATCTTTCTCTCGCGCCCCCCCCCTGTCCGGCGGCCTTCAACACCCCCTCAATTATGTTCCGTCCCTTCACCTATATGATAAACTGCGACTCGACGCGAGACTTTTCTTCCGCCAACCTCCGTATTTTTTTTCCGCTGGACGTACTATGAGCTTGATCGGGTCGACGTCCCATCCTCTCGGCGACGAATTCCTTTCGTCCGAGACCCAGGTTTGGGAGCGATGACGGCAAGACTACCCTTTCCCCGATCCGCCTCAGTTTACAGACGGATCGCGGACCCTTGCTCGGATTTCCTGCCCTCGGTCCAATCTCGATCCATTTGTGACAGCGCGCGCCAATCCCCTCTTTCCTCCAAACAGACCCGGGATTTGTCTTAAGGCTCAACATCCCCTCTTTCCTACAGGATTCTTTGACCCCCTACCCTATCTCCGGTAATCTCGACATCTATTACTCCCGAAAATCTCGGCTCCGGACCGTTAGTTTCTTTCTTTTTCACCATGGCCCCTAAGTGGGACTGAAAACACGAGTATTCCTAAGGGCGGACCCCTTTACTCCGAATCGCGGGCTTCTTGCGACAAGAAGTTTGCTGGTCGAGCATCCGGCTCTCTTCCTTCCGCTCTAGGTCCCCCGCGTCTAGAAGAGCGGGTTCCGGTTTTTTCCCGTCGACAAGATTTTTCGACGACTCTTTCGGCGCCGTCAACCCAATCCCCCACAAAGCAGGTGCTGCTCTCTTCCTCCGTGGATACCAGTGGTAATGGCGACCCTCCATGTCGACCATAGCTCTGGTCACTCCGTTTCCCCGTATTCCAGTTTTTACTTCCCGCCACCAAGGAAGAGCCTCCCCTCTCGCCTTGTGATCGATCTTAGAGAAATAGAAGCCGAGGTAAGTATGTTGAGTCGAGGGGATCGAATTCGAGCTGTACCTCTTAAGCTTACTCTTAGGAATCTTTTCGTCGAGTTCCGCCCAACAACTGGCATCGGGTCACCCAGTTACCCAGCGCTGCTTCCCTCCCTCCCTTGGTTTGTTGCAAAGAAGATTAGATTTATCAGAGTTGCTCCTTTCGTGACACGAGTCATAGTCCCATCAGCCTTTCCCCGAGTTCGAATTCCTAAGCCCCCAGCCAGCCCCCGAGGATGTGTTCCTCCCGATCCTTGAGAAGACGCGTGTGACCCGATCCTCTCAGAATCTTCTTTGACTGCCCTGACTCAATTCATTTCCCGGACTCTCTCCAACCTTAGGAGGTCCACGGCTGTCCATACGTCCCAGCCACTTTCCAATTCTTTTTCCGACCACCCCAGATTCTCTGGTAAAATTGACGTTTCCCCCCCTCGTGATTCAATCCCCCTTACAGTCGGGCTTGTTGCCTGTTGTCTTCCCCACGGGACCCTCCCCCCCAAGTAAAAGGCTCCTTTCCCCCCCAATAGAAGGAACGGCCTCCCTCCGATTAGCGTTCGCCCGGCCTAAAGCGTAATCGCAGTATCTCCCATGCACGCCATACTTTCCCTTTCCAGTTTTGTTGTTAGATCGATAGAGGAATTTTCGCTGTGCACCTCCAGTCTGTACACTCTGTTGGGCCTGAAACCTAGCCCAGCGCCTCAACTTGCCTTTTTATTTTTCTTGATCGTGCGGAGATTTTCATCCCTTTCCGGTGGCGTTTTCTTCCGTGTTTGCCCCCCCGACAGTCAAACATCCGCTTCCTTTTGAAGTGTTCCATCATCCTTTTTGACTTTTCCCTGTCGAGCCCGACCGTATCCCCCTCCCTTGCGGAAATGGCTGGCCTGCAGCCTGCCCCTTTACTCTAGGTGGTGCCGGATCTTCTTACACCCCATAGAGCCATGCAGCGATGGTCGTCCATTTCCTGATTCTCTTACCGAGCAGCAAGAGGACCTCCCTTTTCTCGGTCCTTTTCCCTTTCCTCTCTACGATAGAATCTGTGCGACTTTTCCGTATTGCTCGTTGCCCCCCCCACCCTCTCTCGCTGTTACGTGATGAACCCTAGCAACGTTCTTGCCGAGGAAATTTCCATTTGGTACCTAGCTGGACTTTGCCGCCCCTCTCCCCCCCCCCCCTTTCACCTTCCTCCAGCGCTGGGGGTGCCCGGACCCTGCTAACCTCTTTTCCAAACAGATGACTCTCTTTGCGTGTCGCTCGTGGACCCCTCTCTCCTGCTGTCCCCTAAGCCCTCCTACGCTAAGACCTCTTTTCTTTTTTTTGCCCCCGATTTAGTAGAATAGCCCCTGCATCTTATGTCCAGCTTTTTTTTTGGCCCGACCCCCCAATGACGATCCTTGAGCGATGAAGCCGCCCCCATTTTCTGACATTTGACTTTCCCTTTTTCCCTGAAAGCGATGCGCCCCTTTTTTCAGTCGCCGGCGCACTGGCTAATAATAGCACTGTTTTTGGGGTGCTCCCGCGCGAAGTTAAAACTGCTTTCGCCCAAATCGCGATTCCCTCCTGCCTCTTTAAAAGCTGGCGGGACCTTTTGCTGAACTCGATACAGCCCCTCTCCGTCGCCTACCCCGCCCTTTTCCTGTACTCAGAAAGACCCGCGACCAGAGTGATTCGGCAGGCACTTTCCCCCCTGGTTGCGTTCCCCCTTGCTTTAGCATGGCAAGTCCCCAATTGGGACGGAGCCTCTGAGGTCTTCTTTTCCCCAAGCGTTTCCTTGTCTCGTCACTCATAGGGTAATTTTGTGGGGCTGCGGAGCGCCCCCGGTAGAACTTCTGGAGGTCCATTTGTCCACGACCCCCTTTTCCCCCTGGTTTTCGGCGCAGATTTTTCTTTCCCTCACACATTCCGGGAAGCTTTGGCGCTTGTCCTCCCTCTTTTTCTTGATTTGTTCCAGCTCGCGAACCACGTCGTAGGCAGGTCAAGCGCTTGGTGAATTGATAAGGGTCGAGGGATTTTCCTTTTTTTATTTCTTTCTGCATCTGAGCTTGATAATTTTTCCGATACCTCGACGAATTTGTCTTCCTTTTCTTCCGGGGCTCCCAGGCTTTATTATCTTTACATTGCCGATTACGTCCCTTCCGGTTTCGCTGTTTCCTGAAATCTCTCGTTAGCGTCCTCAGGGAGAATTCAGGTTTTTTTTCCCCTCCCAGACTTCTTTCTCTTCGGACTATCTTCCGACAGTTCTCGTCTTTCTTTGGCTAGAAACGAAGTCAGCCCTGATTCCTCTCCTCTGACCCTTCCAACTATCTTCGATAGTGGGACTTGATTCCAACCTTTCCCTAGCTCCCTGGTTACCCCAATAATTACTGTGTTTTTTCCCTCGATTCACCCTGCTCGGGGAGGTCCCATCCTTTGTAACCACACCCTCTTCTCATCCCACGGAGTGCGACTAGACGCATCCTGTCCCCTTAAATTCATTGTGGCGTTTCCTGCACCTGCCGTTTAGGGTAATTTAACATCCTCTAATACTTGTTTTTTTTGCTCCGATTAAAGGGAAAATCGAGGCTTTTTGCATCCCCTCCATTTCGTCTTCTTTCCCCTTTGACTGAGAACTAGTTTAGAATTTTTTTTTTTATAGATCCCCTCCTTTCCGGATGGCTGACAATTCTCACCCTCCTTACTCCCCTCTCCCTTACATGTGGTTTACCCATGCTTGCTCTATTGGATGCGTCTATTTGAGATAGGATCCCGGATTTCCGGGAGCTTCTAGCGGCACGCCCTGATTCCTATTCTTCCCGAGCCTGAAACCCCCTAAGTCTGTCCAGCCAACTATGATCCTTTTCCTCGACTCGAGCTTCGACGGCCCCCGCGTCCAAAAGAAGTTCCTTTACCCCCCTGATTGATACATCGCGTTGCCGGGTCTCAAGGACACTTCTATCGGCGACGCCTTTAGGTATATTGCCAGAGATCCCTCACTCCCGGATTGCGGCAAGACCACTTACAACTTCCCATCCCTCGCCTCTTCCCCGTTCCACACGGCATCTCTTTTGAACGCCTATGGCATCGAGCTGGCCAACTCTGCCCCCCCCAGCACTCTTTCCCTCCGCGCGCCAAATCCCTTCCCTTTCTGACACAGACTCCTCATTTTTCTTTTTGCTCAACAGACCCTCGAGTTCTATCTTTTTTGCTATCTTTCCCCCCCCCCGTCTTTTCCTCAGTGAAGGAAATTCCGACAAGTTCAGCTGTCCGCGAAGAACAGACCCCTTTTCTTGACGGTCGTCGCATTTCCCCCCCCCTCTTTCCCTTCTGCTCCAATGGGAATGCACAAACCCCGTTTTATGGGCTGCCACCCCTCTCGCCGGAATCGCTTGATTTATTGACCCCCTCCTTAGGCTTCCATCTTGCAGATATCCGGCGACGTGCATTTCAGTCCTCTTTTCCCCCCCTCAAGATCGCCGTTACGAATCCTTTGTCGCGCCGGACTCTCGAGACTAGCGATTGTTACTCGTCCCTTATCGTACACCCCCAAATCATTCGTTTGCTTGCTTTTTTTTTCTCGTACCCTTGGCGAGCGATAGTCTTGCTCCTTGTAGCAATCTCTTTTCCCCTCCCTTTGCGTCATAGTCTTCCCAGTCCCTTTTTTTCCCAAAGGAATCTCAGTCCGTCTTTTCATCCCGCAAGAGCCTTTTCTTTTTTCTTTTCAGTTCTTGTTGAGGTGCTCGCATTATTGTTTAAGCGTCGATCCCCCTCTCTCGGCAGATGTGTTCTTTCCGGAGCACCCTTTTTTTTTTATTTTTCGCCCTTTTGCCTTTTGTCCCCTTTCTTTTTTTCCATTTAACTCGGGGTTACTCCCATTTCCCCGATACTTTGCTGAGACTACC
>Ga0179593_1376276_pt1 | contig 10412 bp, 14 predicted proteins | sample CZODoug2_1_08_16_FD_185931 | JGI IMG/M metagenome (GOLD analysis project Ga0179593, IMG submission 185931) | Vadose zone soil fungal communities from Angelo Coast Range Reserve, California, USA - CZODoug2_1_08_16fungal (PacBio error correction) | ecosystem: Environmental > Terrestrial > Soil >... | reverse complement strand
GGCTCGAAGGTTTCTGTCGTCGACCCTTCTGGTTCGGCAGTCACAAGCCGGTCCCCCCGTTCAATCGAGTACCGCGCCCCCACCATCCCCCTTCACCCCCCCACCCACCCACACACCACCCCACCAACCCCCCCCCCCCCCCCCCCCCCCCCCCCCCCCCCCCCCCCCACCCGCAATTTTGTGAGACGTGCCACCTCCAAGGCCCACCGAATTGTGCTGACATCTCTGGCTATGAGACCGCATTTGCTTCTCGCCTACCCTTTCATCCGATTCTTGTGACCTATCCTAATACGTGTTTGTTGTTGATGATATTCCACCCGTACCCCAGTCCCTGCGTCCCCCCTTCGTGCGAAATCCCCGTCCCCGATTTTCAGCCATTTTTGGCCCCACCCGTGCCCGGTGAGAGCTTGTTTTGCGGGCTTCCTCGATTGGCCCCCACTTAGGACGGAGTTTCCGATGTTAGTGTGCAGACAAGATTAGGCGACGACCAACAACTTGCTTTTCCCCCTCTGTTCCGCACCCACCGTTTCGTTACTTTAAGAGTTTCCATTATACCGCCTCCACCCTAAAGTCATGAGTTACAGCCACGATTCTTCTTTCTTTCAGTTTGGTATCGATGTTCAGGAAGTGTCGAAGTCTTTATTGGTTTTCTAAAGCCCATTTTCGTCTCCTTTGTCTCCGCGCTCATTTCGTTCGCCTCCACGCCCAGCTCTTACTACCCAGCCCGGTTTTTTTTGCTCCTCTGCAACTCTCTGGAGCCACCCCGTACGAGGGCAGGTACCCCGGATGGATGCGCTCTTACTCCCTTTTCCCCACGAAGTCGATTACTTCCCCTCTTCCGCAAAGGTACCCCCCATTCCCAATTCGGCCATCATTGATAAAGTGGAGTGCACAGCGAACCCCTGGCTGGTCCTTCTCTAACCCCCAACCCCCCCAAACTTCCTTGGATGGCTCTTTTCTCGAATTGCTGCCTAAAGCGCCACTCCTTGTTTACCTCCTGGCACGATCTCACTTTTTTCCCCAGTGATTTCCCCATCCCTCTTTCTGCTGCGCCTTTGGGGAAATATTTTTTCGTAAAGAACGCAGTTCATTGCCCCGGCTGATGGGGACGACCTGCCTCGCAATGTAAAGATGGGATGAGAGGAACTCCTTGCAAAGGGCCCCCTTTTTTTTTTCCCTTCCTTTGCACTTTCCCTCCCCTCTCTTCTCCTCCTGCACACGATAGTCGCGGAAGGCAACCGCGGTTGATCCTAGAATTGTGGAAAGGTAGGTTCAGCACACATTCCCAATCAGAGAAGTTAACTTTTCCCTGACCCCCCCCCCCCCCCACCTTATTTCTGACTCAATTTAACTCATCCTCGCCCTTGCGGCCGGTCCCTGACCCGCTTTTTCCGGGAGTTGGGATTCCTAACCTTTTCCCCCTAAATTACCACCGAGTCTTCACAAGTTTCCGTTTTCTAGTTATTGCGCGCACCATTGCGGTTCTGGAGGGAGTGTTCGTTAGTAAGACACGCCGCATGACACACCCTTCTTGCGTCCGGCTGCGTTTTTCCCCCTAAAATATGATGGTGAAAGTCTAATCCCTTTCGCTACCGGCACGCCGAATCCCCTTCCTTTCTACGTCACCTGCCCTTGCTATGGGTTTTTTTGAGGATCCTTTTCCAAGCAAGCTTTTCCTCATCCTCCTCTCGGGGTGATGTGATGACCTGCTTTTGCGAGCTGTAATTTGCGAAATGACACTTTGGCTCCTAAAGCGCTTTCTATCTTCCCCCTTCGCCCCCCGACCCCAACTTTTCCCCCAAATGCCGTTAACCCCCCACAAATTGTCGATGGCCGATATAGAAACCCGACGCCTTGTTTCTGACCCGCGGTGAGGGATCTGGATGACTTCGAACAACCCCCTTCACTCTGTAGTCACCCCATGCCAATTACGCATGTTTCGACAAACCATTTGAGCGCGGCCATTGCAAAAACGGTTCAGGTTTTTTTGACCGTTATAATCTTCGTTGGCTGGCCGCGGCTTTCCGTGACGGCGGATTTCCCGTCTTCCTGAGGGCCCCCCCCCCCTCAACTGGACCACTCTTGCTGAGTGCGTGCCCTTGCGTCCAATGCTCTGACGTCAAAAGAGTCGGGACCCCTTAGTACGTTGAAAACTGGTTTTCTCTGCCCCTTTTTTTGAACTTCCCTTCCCCTTCTCTTCCTCCTATTCCCTGGTTTTTTGGTAATGTGTCCCCCGGGAGCGACTTCACAATGCGCATTGTCCTGGTGATCATTTAATGACCGACTCCCGATTTCCTCACCCCCCCCCCCCCCTACCTGAGCACCCCCAAACTCCCCCCATCCCAACGTAGTATTTGGTTTCGGTCATCCTTCGTCGCTGCAGATGTTTGAAAAACTGTTAGAGTACCTGGGATCCCCCTGATCGGCACGTCGTCCCCTTTCCAAAGACACTTCCGGTTTCCCCACCTGGTATTCTGTCTTGTTGTGGTGATGCGCTCGACCACGCATCGCCGATCGTCCAGTTCAAACTGTTCCACTTGTGTTTGTTAACTCGATTCCGCCTCTCTAGGTCCCTCCTCCTTTTTTTTTTTCCCTAGAGATGGTCCCCTCTTTCCCCCCACCAAGGGAATTTTGCTTTCAAGATGGCGCGGCGTGTCGAGCTCCCCACACCCCACAGCCAGCGCCTTCGTAAGGTAGGACTTTGGGAAGAAGTGAAGATACCATCACTTTTCCCTCTAACCCAGTCGATTTTGGATCCCGAACCCTTTTCCCTCGACGATGAACGAAACCTCGACTTTCTGCTCATTGGATTTGTCGCCGTTAATGGTGGCCCCGTTTCCAATCTGGGTTGATCTTCCGATTATTACCTAATATATATAGCTTTCCCCCCTACCCTATGCGCCCTTGCTTTTCCCTGGATTGACTTTAGCCCCCCCCAACCCGCTCATCGTTATGAGCCGGAGTTAGGAAGGACTGCTCAGGGGTCCAAACGTTCTTCCATTCCCTCCTCGATTGATTTTAGTTTAAGTCTCATTTTCCTCCTTTTCTTCCCTTTTAAGTCGAGGTTGTTTTTTTCACCTCAACCGCCCGGTTATATCACTCCGTTCACGCCTTTTGGCCAGCACCGGGTAAGCCGGTCAACCCTTCCCCCGTGCCAGTTGTCCTTCTATTTACCAATGGTTTTTTTCTCCCCTTCTCGCAATTTTCCCCCCCCCAGATCTGGCATTAGTGTTGTGTTCGCCGCCAGGCTAGCTCCTCGACCCGAGCGCAGCTTGTTTTCTACAGGACATAGCCCCCCTTTTTGGTTTTTTTTCAGTTCCTCCCCTTCTTTGGTCATTATTGGACCCTCACACATTCCTCCCTCAGTCCAATTTGGATCGATTTGTGTCGCGCGAGTAAAAGACTAGTAGGTAGGGATCAAAGGACCCCCCCTTCTTGCATTTGCCCCTCTTCCCTCCAACCCGATTACGTAAAACCACCCCTTGCGATTCTTTCGTCATTTTCGGGTCCGTTTATTAGTAATGGGGGGTGTTTGTTGGTTTTTTCCCATCTTCCAAGGACTAATTTTTTCCTCTTCTCCCTTCCTTAGAAGCGAGTTTCAAGGGGCTTTCTTCATTCAACCAGAATAAAGCGCCATCCGCAGATTTTCGCGCAATCCCGCAGAAAGGAACCCGTTGAGCTCGGTAATTTTCTTTGACTTCCTCCTAGATTAAACTTCAAATCTTTTCGAGCCCCGCCACGGAAGTAGCTCTGAATATTTGACCGGAGGTGTCCCGGGAAATCCATGATGGATGTGTTTTTTTACATGTCTCCTTTCTCTCTTTCTCCTTTATTGTTCACTGTTTTTTTTTTACCTTGCACAGTCATTTAGTCTGCAACCGCTTGCTTCCGAATATCTAGCGCTGTGAGAGTCTGTCGCAAGTTATTCTTCAAACAAGTTTTCTACTTTTTCTCCCACCCCCCCCCCCCCCCCCCCCCCCCCCCCTCGTCGGTCCAGCGTGGACCTGGGGCTCTGGTTTCATTGCGGCCCCAGCAGAATGTGACAGTAAACTTGACTCTTATTTCAGTCTCCATATTTTTTATATTACATCCGTCTGTGCGGCGCGTGCAAGCGTCCACCCAGTGGACCTTGCCCTTGCTAGTTTATTTCCCTCGTCCGGCTTCACCCCTTTCCCCTTCCTTTTGTCTCGGTTCTATAAACGCATGCACCAACAAAATAAAGCCTCAATTTAGGTTTTTTTTAGCCCCCCCCCTCCTTTTTCTCCTGTGTAGATGTTCCCCCGCTCTCTCCCAAATGCTTAACCTCATTCGGAAACCTAGGCCGAAGGTTTCTGCATGCGTAATCCTGACTTCGTGTCTCCGGATTTCCCCCTTCTCCTGCTCATCGTGCCCCCCTGTACTGTTGTGCCTCCCAAGTTGTGTTCCTCGTTAAGCGCGAAGGGCTTTGGTAGTTCTCTCTTCTTTCCTGCGTCCTCTCCCATCTCTCACGGGTTGACCCCCTTCCCTGCAAAATGTCTTCGTTTATGAACCCCATCCCAAGCTGTCTTCGACCCTTTCCTCCCCCCTCTCCCCCGTAACCCCATCGAATCTTGGAAGCTCTCTGTTGGTCTTCGACTTCTCTTTCCCTTTTATGCCCCCCTTTATCTTCTCTCCCAAGTAAAGCCTTCTTTACCCCCCGTCGGTCTCGCAGGTTGGTTTCTTCTCTAGCTTTTTTTTCGTCCGCATCAACCCGGTCAGTTTGCCCCCCTCTTCCCAGCCGCCCCCCCACTCCCCCCTGCATCGTTTTTCTCCTGAAAGAAATGTAGACCCGCTGGCGCTAGCGCGATTCCCGCCTCCCCCCCCTTCCGCACGAACTGTGAGGAATCTATACTTCAATCTCCTTTGTTGTTGTATTGAGTATTCGATTCCACTCCCCTTCCTGCCATTTTCGAGGAGATAGCGCCAAGCCCGATGTCGCCCAATGCGTTGATTGAGGTGGTCAATCCCTTGCCGGTGAGAGATTTGTTTCTCTTTTACTCCACTCTTTTCCCTTTCGCCCTTTGCGTCATTCGGCGACCCCGGACGCCACCACCGGCGAGGCCGCCTTTCCTGCACAAGGTCCGTCCATCGCCTCATTATCCCTAGCCCCCCCAGATTTAATTTTCCCTCCCCAGATCTTTTTCTTTTGATTACATTTTCCGATTTTTCCTTCCTTTTTCTCCCGTCAATTGGGGTTGGTTCCTACCCCTGGCCGCCCCCCCCCCTGTCTCTTACTGTCCGTTTTCCTCCTCTCTCATTTCCTTCGCTTTTTGACTACCGTTGGACCTTAGAACGCCGCCCCAACTTGAGCACCCCACCTTGCGGTCACTTGCTTGCGAGAACCAGCCCGTCTGGCCCCCTAAGTCTCCCTCTCACATTCTTAAGTCCAACCCTTTTCTTTTTTGGTCCGCCCTCACCCCCCCCCCTCGGATTTCATTTCCCACGTGTCGAGACGCACGCGACAACCTTTTTTCCCTAACGGCTGCTACCCCCCCCCCCCCCCTTTTTTCCCACCCCCGCTTCTTTTGGATGTTTTTTTTTGGTGCATTCTTTTCCTGCAGTTCTCCCTAAACCGCCTTGGACGTCCCGCCGTTTGACATTCTCACTCTCACCTTGACTTCAACTGACTAGCGCCCCCTCCCCCTGAGTATTACCCCTCCCCCCCCCACTGGGCTCAATTGAAATCGGCCGTTCATGTCACGGGGGCCCCATACGATGTCCATTTTCCCTTTCTCTATTCCCTTTTAAATGGAAGCCCGTGAACAGTTCCCCCCTGCTCTCCTAACGACATGAACCCCTCCTGGGGAGCGCTCAAGGTCCCCGGCCCCTTTCTCAGTGAATCCTTTTTAGAAGAAATCCCAACAAACAAGAGTAACGTCGGTCTAGTCTCCTCCCTGTAAAACGCATCCCTGAAAGACCCTAGTTCACCTCCTGGACCTTCCGCCCTCCCTTTTCCGTTGTTCACGATCGTCCTCCCCCTTCTTGCGTAACTTGCTAGGCTCCGAAAAACCACCGTAGTTTATGCGGCCCTCTGCCCCCCTTTGCGGGTAGTTCGTTGAGAAATCTGCGGATGCGCGTATTCTTCCCTCCTTTCCCCCAGCCTTTGCCTTTCCCAAACGATTTTTTCGCTCCTTATGTCCTGCACAAGCCCTACCACTCCATGGCTGCCGGCGTCCGATCATCTCGTACCGGCGCCGACCTTACTGCTAAGTCATCACTTCCTTTTCCGTACCAATGTGTTGTGCGTTACGCAAACCCAGCAACGCGTTTGATTCCCTCGAAGACCGAGGCGGTTGCTGTGTCTTCCGAGAGCGCGTAAGACTCCCGATTTTCCAAGCCCCTCTCTTTCGGTTACAAAATCCGATGAACGTTTGATTAATGTCCACAACCACCACACCGTTCTTTCCGTCTAGCAACTACGTGCTATTTGTTGGTCTGGATCTTTTTCTTTGACCAACCATCGGCCACATATCCCTTGTGCGCAACCTTAGTTTCCACTTCACTTTGGTGTTCTTTCTTTTGCTGTCCTTTTTTTTCTTTGAAGGCTTTGCCTCTTCCCCCTTTTTTAGCGGCAATATCACCCATTAACTCCCTTCTTTCAGGTGATTTCCCCGTAGCACGAGCGGCGGGCGAGCCTTTGACCCCTCTCGGCCTTGCAGAAAATGCGGCTCCTCCCGACTTTTTTTTTGGTCGAACCCTTTTCCCCGAAATCCGTTTATTTTCCCACCCACCTTGGTGACTCTTTCTTTTATTCGTCCTAGCCTTCCCTTAACCCCGACGCCAAACGCCTCGCCCGCTCAATGAGCACGTCGTCTCCGGTTTTTTTCGTCGGATTGAACCTTTTTGTCTCACTTTTCGAGTTCAATTTTGGCGGTAGCAAAGCGTCCTTCCCCGACCCGTCCCCCCAGCCCCTCCTTTCCCTAGGGATTTTGTTGGATGCTTCCCCCCCCTTGCGGATCGTTCCAGTATTTTTCTTGTTGTTGATAGTTTTTTTTTTATCTTTGTCCTGTTTTTTTTTGAGACTCCTTTTTTGAGTCCCGTTCACACCAACAAGTGCCCCCCCCCTGACCTTTGATTGACCGATCGGCAGGTTTCCACCTCCCACCAAAGCCCAGCGCCCCTCTGATTTTTTTTTCCTGGAGTCTTACTACGTCCCTTCTACCGCCTTCCCTTTCCCTTCACCCCTTTTTGAGTGTTGTCCCCCCAGCATAACCTTCCTTTCTTTACCGAACACGAGAAGACGGATAAGCATTGGCGCTCGGTGTATTTGCTTCGCGGTGTTCTTTCCCTTTTATATTTTAAGCATTCCCCCTAAGCTATCGCGTCCCCTAGGCGCCTTTTTCCTTCCTCGGCTTTCTCGTGCCACCATTTGTTCTCACCAACTCCGCATAGGGGCCCATTTTTCAAGGCCCCTTTCCTGGGGTCAAACGTCTCGCCTTTTCCCCCTTTCGTTTGAGCGCTTTTTGCAGTCCTTTTTGGTGGAACTCAATGTAAGTAGAGGTTTTCTAGGTTTTGGTACCCGAGACGACCCCCCTCTTTAACGAGAAATTCCCCTCCGGTCCCCTGACAACTTTTTTTGGACGACAACCTTTTTCCCCCCAGGTACTTTTGACTTTTTTTTCACTTGCCCAATTAGGAGTTGTGTTCCTCAGACCTTTTCATAGAAAAAAGACAGGACAAATCGGCTCCTGGGTTCTATCCCTCCCTCCCCGACATTTTTTTTTTGTTCTGGTACCATTATGTTTTCCCTCCTCCCGCCGACCCCCGATACTTCGCCTCTTCTGATCCACGTATCTTCTTGCTTGAGCCGCTAGCTCGTTTCCCACACCGCCTTTATTCTGGTCCCAGCTTCCGTCTCGCAAAAACTTCCGCTCCTGACACCTTCTTTGTACATTTGCTTCAGAGATTATTCCCTACGCCTGCCTCCTTTTTTCTTTAGTACCTTTTTTTTTCCTTCTCCTTGGCCCCTCCCCCTGTTTCCTTGTCGGCTTAAAGGAACTGACCCTCTCATAGAGGGTGCGTTTGCGCTCCCCGACTGGCCCCCTTTGCCCCCCTTTTCTTAGCAGCAGACAACTTGTTCACGGATTTCTTCATTAGGACGGCCCTGACCCCGACCGTTCTCTATCTTCTATACCCTTCAGCCTATGACGTTCGTGCACGGACTTTGTTTTACGTATATGGATTTGCCTTGTCGCTCGCCGTCGCCGCTCTTCTTCGTTTGGCTATCTAACCAGGCATTTTCTGCCCCCCTCTAGCCCGCTTCCCTTCCCCTGGTCGGCTTGAGGCCTCCCGAGATATGTGACCTTTTGAAAGACCACGTTGAAGTTTTTTACGTCCACGGGCCCTTTTCTCGGTCATTTGGCTGGCCTTGCGGCTCCATTTTTTTCCTCTTCCCCCCCCGTCCTCTGCTTCCCTTCGCTCTTCAAGGGTCAGTGACTTTAACATTTGTTTCTTTCCTTCATCTGAGGAGGACCTTTCTTGATTTGGCGCTTTAGTCATCCCCCCTTCGAGAAATGCACCATAGCATTTTTTTCCCAGTTATGCCTTTTTCAGAGTCCTTTGTTCCGACCCCTGAACTACAAATTTGAAGGACTGCCTCCCGTTGTAGTTCTGATCCTTTTCGCCATGGCGTAATTGGAAGGATTAATCTCTTTCCGACCAGTTATCATTATCGTTTTGTGAGAGTTCCCCTCGTTCCTTCCTGATGGTGTCCATTTTTTTTGCGGCGAAGCTCCAATGAGCTTTCTTCACAATCAGGCCCAACTTTAGGGAGACAAACCTAACCCCAGCTTTTTCTCCCTTCATTGCCCCCTATTACCCCGTCAACCTCCAACTCGAAGCTTTACCTTCTAATGTTTGCGGCGACGGGATCATCACTTTCCCTTTTTTCGCGGCCAAAGCCCTGCTTAACAGTGAGGTTGAATTTGATAATAATTGTCATTCAGACCTACCTTTCTTTCCCAAATTCAGGAAGCCCGCCACCCATACCCCCCTTCCCCTTTTTTCCTCCACTGTAATTGGGCGAGACGCCGATTCCCCTCTACTTTTGTGGACTTTTCCTCCCCTTTTTTCCTCCTCTTTTTGTGAGAGCTTTGTAAAAATTCGGTTTTTCTTTTTTTCTCTGACATAGGTCTCTAGCTCCACTCGATGTACTTTGAGGAGACAATGAATATTTTGTTCTGCGTATATTGCTTTTCTCAGGAGTCCCTGCCCTTCCTAAACAAGAGAGTCTCCTACCCTTCCCCTCTCTTGAATTTCCCTAATAAGTAGTCATTTGCGCGCATCCCCCTTCTCTAAAAGCTTTTCCTTCTTCCCTCCCAAAGACTCTATTTTTAAGGGGGGTTCATCTCGTTCCTCCTATTCCTTTCGTGGTTCCCCACTCCGCCCCTCCCCTCTTCTATTCTTTTGCTTTTGTTCTCCATTTCGTCTTCGCCCACTTACTAACCACCGGCGCCTCTAACTTTTGACCGCGCACCCTTTCTGCACAACAGTGATGGTTAACGAGCGTCTAACAGCTTTCACATCCCTCAGATTACTCATTCCCTCTGAACTACCGGCGTTGTCCTCCTTCTCATCCCCTGCATTGCCTTTTGACTCCAGTCTGAACAAAAATGTCTTCCTTCTTTCTCAACCCCACTCCCCCCCCCCTCTTCGGCTTTTTGGTGCACTTTTTTCAATGATTCCTTGCCTGTTTCCCTATCCTTCGTCACCCCCTCCATTTTTCCGTTTCCCTGACCTCTTATACGCCGCCGTCCCCCCCCTCCCTCTTTTGCCTTCCCCAAAATGATCCACTATCGGCATCCATTTGTGCACAGGCGCGGTCCGAAATTGACCGAGTTCACCATGTTTCACCTTAGAGACCCCTCCCCCCCCCCCCTTATTCTTTTTGCCCTCCACGCACGAGAGCCGCCCTTTCTCGGCCTTCTCCTTCAAGTGTCCACCCTTGGTTTTTCTTCCATGCCCTTTTTGAAATTTAACACCATCCAAACTCGGGACGTGCCCCGTTCCACCGCAAAATCCGGCTCCTGATCCAGCCAAATAAGTTCCCCTGATCATCCTCTTTTCCCCCCCGTGTTCCATTTCTCCCCTCTCTTCTCAGGGATTTGTATAGAGTGAACAACGAGTTCTGTCGATGCCACTTGGTTCGTATTTGAGCACCCCATGATGCTTTTCTCCTTTCCTGATCACCCCCCCCTCCTCCCTTTATCCAACTTCCTTAACGGCCCCCCCGCCAAAATGAGGCTCGTGCGTTAATAGTCGAAACTGACGTCCCGCACCTCCAAGTTCCCCTCCCACCCCTTCCTTTTTTCAGTCCCCACTTTTTTTTTGACTTTCAAAACTTTGAGGCCACCGAGAGGCGGTGATGATGTTGTAAAGATGCAATCCGTAACCCG
>Ga0179593_1336008_pt1 | contig 10412 bp, 5 predicted proteins | sample CZODoug2_1_08_16_FD_185931 | JGI IMG/M metagenome (GOLD analysis project Ga0179593, IMG submission 185931) | Vadose zone soil fungal communities from Angelo Coast Range Reserve, California, USA - CZODoug2_1_08_16fungal (PacBio error correction) | ecosystem: Environmental > Terrestrial > Soil >... | reverse complement strand
TGCCTGATACCCTTCTCGTCGATTTGCATGGAACCTTCGGCTGACCCCTCACGCTTAACTCGCCGTTCTGGTGTCCCCACTTTACTTCGCTTCCGTCGGCGACACCTGTAAGCTCGGCACCACCCACTCACTATTCTCCTTCCCCCTCCCCCCCATCTCCGCCTCCATCCCCTATACCCTCCCCGCCCTCGTTCACCCCCTCAATCTCTCCTCACTCTCACCCCCCCCTTCCCTATATCTCCTCTCACGCACCCACTCTCTTTCCCCCCCCCCCTCCCCCCTCCCTTTCCCCTCTCTCCCCCGTTCTTTCCCTATCTTCCCCTCCCCCCCCTCATTCCCCACTCTCCTTTCCTACACATTCTTCTTCCTTCCCTCGCCCCCCCTCCCCCCGCCTCCACCCCTCCCGTCGCCCCCCAACCCCCTCCCCTCCCCACCTTCCCCCTCCCCTTCGCCCTCTTTTTTCTCCCACCTTCCACTCTCAACCCCCCCACCACATTTACTTCCCCTAACCCACCTCGAACCCCCCTCCAAACTCCCCTACCCCACTTGTTCTTTTTCTCCTTTATCTCAATCCCCTCGCTGCCTTCGCACCCCATTCCCTCCCTTCCCCCCCCCCCCTATACCCCCCCTTCCCCCCCCCCCCACTCCCTCCCACTTCCCCTCTCCCCCCCTCTTACCATTCCTCCCCCCTTCTCTACCCCTCTCTCTCCCACCACCTACGTCCCCCTCCTCCCCCCGACCAACCCTCCCTTTCCCCCCCCCCCATTTTTTTCTTTTTTTTTGTTTTATTTTTTTTTTTTTTTTTTTTTTTTTTTTTTTTTTTTTCTTTTTTTCTTTTTTTTTTTTTTTTTTTTTTTTTCTTTTTTTTTTTTTTTTTTCTTTTTTTTTTTCTTTTTTTTTTTTTTTTTCTTTTTTTTATTTTTTTTTTTTTTTTTTCTTTTTTTTTTTTTTTTTTTTTTTTTTTTTTTTTTTTTTTTTTCTTTTTTTTTTTTTTTTTTTTTTTTTTTTTTTTTTTTTTTTTTTTTCTCTTTTCTTTTTTCTCTTTTCTTTTTTTTTTTTTTTTTTTTATTTTTTTTTTTTCCTTTTTTTTTTTTTTTTTTTTTTTTTTTTTTTTTTTTTTTTTTTTTTTTTTTTTTTTTTTGTTTTTTTTTTTTTTTTCTTTTTTTCGAGCCACCCCCTGCGTGGTTCCCTTCCCCCCTTCCTTCTCTTTTATTCCCCCCCCCCCCCTCACTCCCCCCTGATTTTGAGCACTCGTGCGTAGCGTCTTCTTCGCCGGGAGTACAGTCGCGATCCTTTCTTGCCCCTGGGCCTCGGGTTTTTCATGTCGTACCTTTGTGTCGGCAATACCGCGTTGATCTTAAGTGAACTAACGGCGGACTCGCTTTGCTTGCACCCGCGCAGTATCGGTCCAACCCCTCCGATCGCCCCACGAACTCGTGCGCTTACGGGACATATCTCCGCTACCCTCTTACTAACCGTCTCTGACCCTCCTTCCTTTTTGAACAGCGCTTTCCTTTGGGTCGGCATTCAATTACGTCAAGCCTCACGGTCCCCTTCCTCGTGGAAGCGCTGACGGTCTTGCATCATGCGCAGTTTCCTTCTGGTTCCTCTGCCCCTTTGGCAGGAAAGCGAATCGCGGGCTTCGTTTCCGGCTTCTTTTTTTTTTCTTTTCCTCCTTTTCAATGTCCCCCGTGCACGCCAGTCCGTCCTGCGCTTGACACTTGTCGCTGCGCGGGGGTTCGATTTACCACCGGCCGCTTTCTTCTCGTTGTTTGGTCAACTGCTCTCCTTTATCCCTTCTTTTCTTTAGGCGGTGTGGTCCCCATTTTGTCCCGCGGGGGTGGTCCGGCTTGAAGCTCTAGATTTTTGTTTGCGCCTGTCTGATACGCTGCTTTTCTTGCTCTCTGCTGGTTTTTTCACATCATTCCTACGACGACGTTATCTCGATTCCCCCTCTGAGGTGCCCTGGGAGAGTCCCCCGTTCGTTTCTACCACGCGATCGTTCATCGTCAGTCGGATTACCAGTTAGTCGTCCTAAGGGACTGGTTCTCATTGTCCCCCCCCGTACGCGTGAGTTGTTCTATGTCAACGCGTCCCCTATGATGGGACTCTGTTTCCCTGGCGGAAGCTGTAACCTCTGCCGTATTGAAGGACAATGGGACGGCTCAGCTAAGACTGCACGGCGCAAGAACAGGGCTGTAGTATGTGTTCAGGAGTTGGCCTTTCCTGTGCGTTTGCTTGTTGCCCATAGGCTGAGCAGTGGCAGTACCATACTCATTTTTTTTGCTTCGGGCGATTATGCGCCCGACCTTTCGTTTTTGCGATCATTCCGTCTTGCCGATTCCGACGCCTCTTGTTCCGGCGGCATTATTTTGACAGATTCAGCGCGTCTCTTCGCCCGACGGCTGCTCCGGTTTGCTTTTGCCCCGATGCCTTATGCCCTTTTGCCCCTTTTACGCCTTCTTGCACGGCCTGCTTGCTCCTTTTTCGTTCTATCCCGGAAGCTGGCTTCCTCCGTACCCTCTTTCGTTCAATCCCCTCCTCCCTCTGGTTACCCCCATGATAACCGAACGTCGCGGTTTGTCTGAATCCGACCCTGTCCCCCTCCGCACCCCCCCATGAGTCATGGCTTTTCCGGCGTTGGACAGAGGCCTCTCTCTTCACGACCCCCTGCGTGCGCGGGCCTCGCTTCTCGGGAGCCGCGTCGGCACTCAATGGGATTTTGGGAGTTCCATCCGGGCGGCGCCGATGTCCGATTGCTCCCAGCTCGTGTCGCGTTGGCCTTTATCGTCTCCCCTATTTGGGAGCACGCTCAGAGCATTTCTTGTGACGACAGTTTTTTCGTACCGAACAAGCGTTTTCGGGACTCCCTAGTGGGCCATGTTTCCATGCCCTTTCCCCGTCGGCTTCTGTTAGCGTTTGCGTAGTTTTCATGCCGTCAACACCGCCGTCTTCCAGCGCAGCAGGGTCTCTCAGAGCCCACATCTCTTCGGACGAGTCCCCTTTCTTCTTAGCTTTCCCCCCCTGTTTGTGGTGACGCGATCCCCCTGATTTTTTTTGCGTTGCCCTTCCGTTCCTCAGCTGATCACACCGTGCCGCTGACCGTTTCAGACCGAGTGGTCCTTACGGTTCCGGGGGGACTTTCTCTCCGTTGCTTTTGCGTGGGCACCCTCTGTCAACAATTTTTATGTTTAGCGCATTCCCATCGTTCACGGCGCTTTGGTACGCGCGGCACTTTACAGCCTGTCCAGGAAGCTGTGTTTACTGAGTTCTCTGTTAGTTCTTTATCTTGGTTCTTGCGCCCTTTAGGCAGCTCCCCTCTCCTTCAGTCTCGTCTGCTCAGATTTTCCGGGTTCCCACGCCTTTCGATCGCCAGGTGTCCTAGGCTTCGAGTGTTTATCACTTTCCCTGTTTGGATTTCCAAGTGAGCGGCCCCCCCTGAAGGACTCCCCTCTTGTGTTGCTTTTCCAACGAATCGACGCCGTCTGTGAGCCTGCTCAGTCTCTTTTGCTTGTGAGTGGGCTTTAGATTAGTTCGTGCCTCCCAAGAGTGCGTTCACCCTTGCTACTTCCTTCTCCCTTCTACGCGTTTCACATACACAGCGAAACGACTTTTCCAGACCCCCTCACGTCTTTTTCATCCTTTTTCTCACCGCCTCTCTATTTTCTGAAACACTGCTTTTCGTTCGGCTCCCATCACACTGCAAGGCCTACCTCGCAAACGCCGAGGATAAAAGCTCTGTCTCTTGGTCTCCCTCCTCTGTGTTAGCTCTGAGGCTTTATGGTAACCTTCTTCTTTCTTTCTTGTTACCGACTACGTTTCATGTTTGCGGTCGAAGGCCCTCGCAGAGACTTATAGCCGGGCTGTTCTCGAGTTTTTCGTCGTGAGTCCCACCCGGGGCGGCGTATAAGCATTGACTAGATTTTTTTCCCGACGTTTTTCACCGTGGGCCCTCAGACTTCCGGCGGTGGGCACTTTATGAGAGGGTTCTCCCCTTTTTTACCACTCTTCCCGTGTCTGTCGGTGAGCGGTCGCATCGCCCTCATCCTTTTTCGCCAGACAGGTTACCTACCCATCGACTGTAACACTTGCCCCCTGCATCCTATCCTCCTCGAACGTAAGATGATTCTTATCACCTTTCCCCTCATTTGAGCCCTTTGAATCTTGGGCTGGATCCTTTCCCCATCCTCCTGGTTGAGATCTTTCAACCCCACCCTTCTCTTTCTCTTTGGAAGTAAGTCGCTGAGCTCCTGCCTTTTTTAGTTGGCGATCTCGCGGTCCCCGCGTTTTTCTTGTCTGTTTCACCTTTTCCCGGCCCAGTATCCTTCCCTGATTCGACGTCCGGCAGAGCGCCTTTCATATTTTTTTGTTTTTCCCTTGAGACACACGACGGTGCGCTTTCTTACAGCCCCGTCTGCGAACTGTGCTTCACATGGCCCCCTTGTGCGTTTCGACCTGACCCCCCAACCGTTATGTCCGCTGAACCTTTTTCCGTCTTCTTGACCCTCGAGCGTTTCCGCCCGGTTACTTTCGTCCCTTCCTTTCCCTATTTTCTCGCTTCCCCCCTTTTCGCTTTGTACCGCCAGGTACGTTTTTTCAGTAGCCTAGGATGAGCAGTCTCCCCTCCCCGGACGAATATTTCGCCGTCGGTCTGTTGTGATGGTCTCTTTCCCCCGCGTCTTTGCCTGCGCAGAAGTAGCCTCTTTTTTTTCTTGTCTGTTTCAGAGTCGCGGCTTGTGGTCGCCACCTGCGACTTTCGCTTCCCCGAATTATGCGTTCGCTTTGATTTGACCGAATTTTTTTTTCTTGAAGCGGACGCGTTTTCCGTTGAACGATCTGGGTTGCACTTCTTGCGCCCTGTCTCCAACCCCTCCCTCCCGTATCAGGGCTCCCCCTCTGCGTTTCTTTCGTTGCCATTTCACCCCTGTTTCTGACTGCCCGGGTATCAGTTGAATACTCATTCAATCCGGATTATCGGCCTTCCCCCACGTCCTAGCTGATCTTCTTTGCATCGGCGTGAAACAATTTGTGATCGCTTTTCCTCACAGATCGTTCCCGCGGCCTTTTAAGTCTCCGAGCTGCCGCTCCTTCGTCCTTCGAGTAGCCCACAGGCGCGAAAGCCGACGAGTCGGGACCGTTTCTTCCGCTCGGACTCTCCCCCCCTCTCTGCCCTTGCACCTGCGTTTCCCTTTCGTGCACGCCCCATTTTTGAAGTTGCTCCCGCTGATGACGTCAGCGAAGCATTAATAAGGCGGACCCTTTTATCAGTCGACACGTAAGGTTTCCGACCTGTTGGTGAAGCTTGAAGTCAGTATAGCGGCAGGCTAGCGACTTTCGCTATCGCGTCCGAGAGAACCCGTCCGTTTTCTTTTAAGCTTCGGCATCGTCTGCTTCCCGTATACTGGGAGCCCATGTTCTTGCGAGAGGCGTACGTCCCCCTGCCCTACCTCTCCTGAAAAAGGCTTCCTTCGATTCTTTTTGTGACATGGCCATGCTTTTGGCCTCCCGAACCGACGTTTCTGGCCGAGTTCTCGCGAAACCGAGTGTCCGGTCCCTCGGATCGGTCGAGATCGTTCGGCCAGACTTTGCCCCGTGTTGGCCATCCTGCGGACACTTCGTCTTTTTCGCCGGATACCATTCCAACCCCCTTGCAGAGGCGCTTATCTCTAGATGACCCCGCTACCTTCCGCGTAGGGTCTTTCCCTCCCGCTGCGGTCTTTTCCGAGGGAGCCGGTTTGTCCCATCCTTGTGCGCCGAATTGACCTCACCCTGGTTGTCGGTTCGCGGGTGAACAGGTTTCCTGCCTCTCGTTATCCCCTCCCTTCCGTTCTCTTATCTGTCGTTATTGCTTGGAAAGAAGTTTTTCGCACGATTGAAGCCAGCTGTTTTTTTTCGCCAACTTCACCGACGTTGGGCTAATTCTTTCCGCGGGAACGGGTTATACCCCCTCGTCTCTCAGTCCCGTCTCGGTTTGTTCTTCATTCAGCCGTTTTTCACACGTTTGGAAGCCTTGGCGTTATTGTGCTTTTTTACGCTGTCCGGCACTGACTTCCTTCCTTCCCTCTTTTTTTTAGTAGTCCTGACCTGCTCAAACATTTAGGCGGTTATCGCCTCTATAGTCATTGGTAGGACCTACGCGCTTCTCCTCTCTCGCTCCGATTGCCCTCAACCGTTTCCAACTTTTTCCAATTGCGCGGTCCGGCAGAACCGCCCCCTTGCGATGTCCACTTCCCTTCGTAAATACAAGATCAGTTCACGCTTCCACGCAGGCCGTTCCTTGAGCTCTCTTACTCTTTCCTTATGCTCAACTGACCGTCCCCCCGCGCATAAATGTTCAGTCGTGGTGATTTTCCCCTACTTGAGTTTTCCTCTCCTATTAAGGTTGTGTTCTTGAAACCTTTTCTCATCGATGGTATCACGTGCCGGGCGTACACGATTGGAACTTCGACAGCTCCAGAAATTTAATCCTCTTATTACTGAGACCATCCCCCTACCCCCCATGCTCTCGTACCGCGTCCCCCTACCTCCTTTTTCGGAACCATGGCACACCGCCGTGGAACGGGGCCAAACCCGAGGGACTTTTTCGCTTCCGAGACCTGAGACTATAGCGGCCGCTGTGTTCTCCCTAAGTCCGTCCGCGCCATCGATTCAGCGCGCGCTTTCAATGGTCGTGGCAGCTTATTTCCCCCCTCCTTTCCTACCTCCCTTCTGCGGTTCCCCCTGCCCGCTTCTGGTGGGGCTTTTACAACCTTTCGGCTGCCTGCGCGATTTTTGTACCGATCCGCTCAGTGATGATTGGTTTCCTGGCTGGGCTCCAACAGCGTCTCCTCCTTTTTGCCTGCCCCCCCCTCCTCCTCTTGTCGGCGCGTCGGCGAGACCCGCCCTTTTTAATATTTTGTGAGCGGTTTTCGATGCGTCACGATGTTAGTTGCCTCTTGAGTTTCTTGTCCATCCCCCGCATCGTCGACCTGCCTTCCCGTGTTCCGCGCTCCTTGATTCTCCGCCGGTTTCTTTCTTTGTCCAGTCGCTCGCCGGTAGCCCACCCATTAACTCTTTCTCCTTATTTCACGGCCGCGTAATCAAGAAGATTCCCGTCGCGACGTAGCTCCCGGTTGTGCGGGGACCGAAAGGAGGACGAACCTGCCCCTTTTACATTAGGAAGAGGGTGAGTTGTTTTTGTCACCGCATCTCTTTGGAGGCCCCCCCCCCTTGCGCTGGCTAGGTCCTCGCCTGAGCTTTCTGGGAATCCTCGTGCTCTTTTCCACGCCGGGATTCCTCCGCGATATTTTTTTTTTTTTTTCCGCGTCCCCCGTCATCTCTCTCTTTCCCGGTTGTTGTTTTTTTATGTTGGACTGTATGGCCACAATGTCGTTGGCTCGATTGTCCCAGTTTGACTCTTCACGATCACCGTGTGCACTTCCCTACCAAATTCAGGGCGCTTTTAACGAGAAGTCTAACTTTCGGAGCACCTTCTCCGCTTGATTCCACCCTCACCTCGATCCTTGGTGACAGAATTCCGTTAGTTCTTCCCGCGACGTCCGGTCAGTTTTCGATCCGTACTTCGTTTTTCCGTGGAGCCGGTGAGGGTCTCCTGGCAGAGACGTTTTTCTACCGTCGCGATTGATTTGACTGAACGAACTTCGTTTTTATCGCGGTGATCCCCGTCGCTGTTTTTCCCTTCGTTGCCACGCGCTCGTTCCCCCAGTGACGCGGTGCCTCTAGCTCTCCAAGCGTACCGACCGGCAAAAGTATTCGTCTGTGTTCTCATTTGGCCCCTTTCTTCCTACGCTCTTTTCCCCTACAACGACAACCTTTGCCGAACACTTCCTCGGTTTTTTACTGCGCCGGACGGCTCAGCCCTCGCGCGGCAGACGGTTTCCCCATCCTCATGTCCCCACGGCTCTAATTCCTTGGGCGCGAGATCTTCTTAATGGTTTATTGTCATACCCCACTTCCCCCACCCTTACAGTTCCAGGAGGCTGTTCCATTTTCTTGTTCGCTTCGGGCGTTGGACGCCGCGTGGCCGTCCGTCTAGTTCGCAACTTCGCTTCGCGCCATTCCCGCACCCTGGTTTTGAGTACGTATTTACCCTCGGTGTGGGCCCTTCATTACTCCGGTTTTTGAGGCGATCGTATCCGCGCACTGATTTGGTCCTCTATCCTCTTCTTAGATTTCCCTATTCTGGTTTTGCGAGTCCCCCTCATTTAGCTCTCTTTTCTCACCACGTGACTATGCCCGATGTGCTGCGTGTGCATCTGTTCCGATCTTCACACGCTCTCGGTCCACTGGCGCCTTTAACTGGGTTTTGGCTCAGCGTCTCTTGAATGAGGTACTTCCTGCTTCTATCGGCTCCCTTCTGCCAACGTCGTTTTCGGGGACTAGGGTGAACTGGGGATGTCGGGACTCTCAGGTAAACCTGGACTTTCTTTTTTTCGCTTCCGGCCGAGACGCCCGTAGAATTACTCAATTTTTAGTTGCTTTGGGTCTTCCGGTTTGCGGCTGTTTCTGACATGCCTCGTGTATTTTTCAGTCCCCCCGCATTTCTACTTCTGGAGTAGGTCACTATCCCGGGTTTCCCAGTGGTGAGCGGTCATTTATCGGTCTCCTATCCGACGACTGGCGTTCTCCTCTACCACCGCGTTTTCTTTCGCAGTCTCACCTTCTGGCCCCTTCCGTGTTTTGATAACCGACAGACGCGATGTTGCTTTTTTCTCGATTCCTCCTGGCCTTGCACGGTTCAATGCCTGCCCACGTACTTATACATGGCGTGGTCTAAGAACCCCTCTTTTTTCCCATCTACCCAACTCGAACGATGTCGATAACTCGAACGTCGATCAAGAGCCTTTTTCCCGACAAGTTATTTCACTTCTCTCTTTAAGTTTCCCCTCTTTCTTCTCGAAGGAAGACGGCGCCGCCCCTCCGCTTCAGGGCGGCGGTCTCGGACACGCTTTCTTTGCGCCCTTGTTGCGACGGTGGGCGTGAATCCGGTCGGCGCGCGACTGTTCTCCGTCTACGAAGACGGCGCGTGTGTCCGTGACGAAGGACCTCCTGCTGCCGCCCCATAGTATTTTTTTTCGTGCGACTGCTTTTTTGACTTTTGGATACCAGCACGTCGGGTTCTTCGGCCGTACTTCTTTTCGAGAGTATTCAGCCCCGCTTCTCCTGCGCTTGGTTTCTCTATCACCTCGTTTTCCCAGTGCCATTTCAACCGTCCGATCCCAGAAATCCTTGGTCCCCCCCCTGAGCATTCGCATCGAATGGCCCTTCGGACGGGTCACTTGCCTATTTAAGGTGGTTCCTCTTCCCTTTCCGCCCGTCTTCCTTAAGATGAGTGGTTCACCCAGCTACCCCCACGAGAGGGACGACGCACTTACTGGACTTCAGGTTTCCGTACGTCGGCGGGTCCGTCTGTTTTCTCGTTCGTACGGCCTTTTCGCCACTTTAACAAATTTTGTGCCCGCTCCTTCGTGAGGTAAGGTGACATCGTTACGAGCCGCGGCATTTTCTGAGGGACACTTCCAGCGTTATTTCCGTTTTTACCTTTTTTTCTTTCCCGGCGCCATCGGCGTAAGCTCGCGATCTCAAGCCCCGTTGCTCTTTTCCAGCAGGATCCTTTCCCCAAGCCGCGTCTCGTTTTCTTCTTAGAGCGGGTTTCAGACGACTTTACTTTTCCTTAATGATGGCTTCAGCCCTCTTTTGCTGATACCCGTTGTTCCGGCAGTACCCCAGGTGTGCTCCCCTCTCCCCTGAACGGTTCTTCCCCCTCTTCGTTCAGTTTCTTGTTCTTGTCCTTTTCGGCACAGTTTTAGTGAGTGGTCAAATACCTCCGGGCGGCTCGGCCGATTCTTTCACCTAACAATTTCCTCAACAGTCAGACGTGTCTCTATCCCTACAGAAGTCTTCTTCCCCTCCCTCCACCCCTGACGGTCGGAATTCTGGAGACCCGGGCACCTCCGCACGGCCCGTAACCCTTCCAGAACGTCGGCGTGAATCAATTAGTTCCGGAGGGGTTCTCCCGCAGAGTCTGGTTCAGACCATGCGGTCCCAACCGGGCTTAGACCTTCTTCCCGCCTCCCCCGGTGTAAAGAGTTTTTCCCAACATCGGGCGGCTGGGAGATTGGCCTATCCCGACGTTTTTCTCTCATTTTAGATTCCCCTTTTGACGCTCCTCACGTCTTCTCCCCTTTTCCTCCTCACCTTCGTCATGTTTACCGATGGCGGTGGGCGTACGATATCACCGATAGTTTTTTTCACACCCCCTGCTCCTGAAGGGAGGATGCTCTTAGTTCTAATCTTTCCCTACTTCTCCTTAAGCCGAAACGAGTTACCCCCCATCGACCGGACCCGCACGCATCTACGCTCTCTCACGCGATTGATCTCATCCAAACGGACTGCGCCCTCTTGTTCTTTCT
>Ga0179593_1263563_pt1 | contig 10412 bp, 10 predicted proteins | sample CZODoug2_1_08_16_FD_185931 | JGI IMG/M metagenome (GOLD analysis project Ga0179593, IMG submission 185931) | Vadose zone soil fungal communities from Angelo Coast Range Reserve, California, USA - CZODoug2_1_08_16fungal (PacBio error correction) | ecosystem: Environmental > Terrestrial > Soil >... | reverse complement strand
TTTCTCCCTCCTGAATTTCTGACAGAATCTTTATAAATTCATGTATAACCAGCCCTTGATCCTCCCCTTGGACCCTCCCCTTTTTTTTTTCCCCCCCCTCTTCTTGCCAATGTGAGGTATGCCGTCAGACCCCTTTTCCACAATGAACTCTGACCAGTGTCGCAGAATTGCAAGTTTCCCCTAGTCCCTTTCGTTTATGCTCAATTAGTGCAGGAATATTCCGAGGTTTTTTTTTCTTTGTCCTCAATATGACGGAAGGCTACTTGTATACATCCCAGCTTTGCATCATCCCTTTTTTTTCCTCCCCCTCCTGCCTAAGTGTCTTCTTCTCTGACCCCCACTCTTCCCATTTGATGTAGGGACATGTGATTCCTGACTTTTTTTCAACATGTACCCTTTCCTTGTTTTCTCACATGCTGTGCGGATCACTCACCTGGGGTCCCTCCCCTGCCCTTTATTATAAAACCATCCTTTCAACTTCCCCCCCCCCTACTGATATGGTAACATGGAACGCGTTAGCTAAGCATTTTCGCGAACACCACACTACTAGCATAAGTCCCCCCTTCCCGCGTTGGTGAGGCGTGGCTGCGTTTTTTCCATTCGCCGCGGCACTATTCAAATCTCTCTTTCATCCTTTTTTCCCCTTCTTTTCCCTTCAGGAACTTACCTCTGATATTATTGCCATGAGAATTCCCCACTCTTCACTCCACGACACATGCGGAGGTTTGTATTCCTCTTTGTCCTTTTTCCTTTCTGTTTTGCGGTCCCAAAACACAATTGGCGATGGTGCGAGTGCTCTCCTTTTTTTCTTCGTTCGTGGTCTCTCCCGGGCACCCGCGCTACGAAGATAGATCCCCCCCCCCAAATATTGATTGTTTTGAATGCTTGTGGTCATTGATGTCTCCATCTCCTCACTTCCTTGCCGGTTCGGCGCTGATTTTGGGGACGGTAACTCCAAACGCTTGAGGGGCTGCAAATTTTTCTAGGATTTCTGTGAGAATAATTGAGACATAATTATCTTGTCCTGCTTTCACCAAGTCGTGATAATACATCCGATTCTGTCCCCTTTTCCCCTGTCCCCAATGATTGCCAATCTACTCTTTTTTACTAATTCCTTATTGGTAAAGGTGTTGAAATTACTCTTTGTCCTCTAACAGGGTTGACTGCTTTTGTGAGATATCTCTGTGGTTGTATACCCTAGGGCTCTTCCAGACCGCCCTCTCACCACTGTCTTAGATGAGAGTTGTATGGTTTATATTTTATGTGTCTGTACCGTGCTGTTTAAGCGGTGGGCTTCCTTGATGTGGACTGTTCGAACTTTCCTGGGGTCTTGCTCTTCATTGTTCTTACATTTCTGGGATACTTTTGTTTGTCTCTAGCTCTTCATCAGTACTGTCAGTCCGAAACTATCAAGGTTCGGGGCATCCTTCTGCCACCCTACGCGGGGGTACTCGTTCCCTTATCCCCATATTTAGTTTCCACCTTTGTCCCCCCCCCTCCCCTCTAATGATATCATTTTTTATTTTTTTGGTTTTCTCTTTCGAAGCCTGTAATCAATGCGGGATTCTGATGCCCAGGCTTTGGTCTTTTCTCAGTGTAAGCCTCTCTTCGCCTATAAATGGTTCGATGAAGCATGTTTTTTAATGGTGTGGTAGTAACATGATTTTTTTGCTATCTTTTTCCACCTTTTCGCCTTTTTGTACTCATTCTTTTTCTTATGTAAGCTTTTTGCCTCTAGCATAATCTTGTGATTCATTTTCCTCCGTCTCAGTGTCCAGTATCCACATCCTTTATTACCCTCCTCTTTCTTTTATGATTTTTTGTTGGATGGGCGGCTCTCACCAATCTTCCCAGATATTTTTAGTTTAGTCTCGCACCCCCCCCCGGTTTTCGTTGTTTGTGGAGTTTGACGGAGCGGGTTGCTGTTGACCCAATTTTTGCCCTTCACATTTAGCGATTTGAGGTACCTGCCACGTATGTTTTTGCTGGACGCTACTGAAGCGAATGGGTTTTGACAAATGTAGTGATGACTGCTCCCCCCCTAACCTTATCTCGTTTTTCCCCCGTGACCCCCTGTTCGGGGTTAGTTGAAGTGTGTTGTGTTTTGTTTCGCTTCAATCGTTTTCACATTATAAGGTTTTATCTAATCTCAGGCGGCCTTCGCTCGGCATCTTGTCCATGTATGACATAGGCGGTATCGCCGCCCTCCTGCTGGTTTGAACGCACAAGAAGCAAAAGAATAAATCCCCCGCGGATCCTATGTCTATATATGGGATGTTGATGAGCCAATGCTATTCCTACCTCGAAGGACCGTTCTTGCCAAGGTAAGGTATTTCCTGAGTATGGGGATGTTGTGGGCGTAAAGGACGGATTTCCTTTGGATCCCTGCCCTCCCCGTCATGTTCCTATCCCTTGATTATCCTCCCCCCCTCAAGCATCCTCACCCCCCCTTATAGTCCCCAACCATCCGCTGAAAGAAGGGTCATAGCTTCAAAGACCCCTTCTTTTCTTTTTCTCTCAGTCTGCCCCTGCATAACCATGCGACCTTTCAAGCTGTCCCTCTTTATTGATGAAAAGCCTCCCTAACCCACTCCTCTCGAAGGATCATTTTCCCACAAGTTATTTGAGATTCCAAACATTAGTAGTTACAAGTCTTCCGTCCCTCTTTTCTGCATCCCTTTCCCCCCCCTCCTAGCCTATTATACTCATCTTTTCTTTTCTGCATAGTACAATCAGACCTAGGATTCTCCCTTGGCCCTGGCGTACACGGACCAGCTGCATTACCTTTCTCTCGGAGACAGAAACTTGTCCCTACTTGTTTCAGCAAACATTAATTTAGGATACATTCTTCCCTGTCTTTTCTACAGAAATTGTCAGTATAAGCCTTACATCGAATTTCCCTCTCAGGGAGGGAACTCTCTCTCTTGTATCAATCCTACCGGTGGGGTCTTGAGCTTCCCCCCCTGAACCGCAGACCTCGATGTCATTTTTCCTACTTCAAATTATACACAAGCTCCGTCCTCCCTGGGATTATACAGCATTTATGTTTTTCCCCATTGCTGCACCTGTTAGGTCATGATTTTTCAAGTTTGTGGTAACCTTTTTGACCAGTTCTTGGGTGTTTTGTCTTTATTTATTTGAAGGACGCGGTACATGTGCCTATACTACATCTAGTCTTCATTTTTTTATGGTACCTTTGTTGTATTTTGATGGCTTTCAGGTTTTGAATTGGTAGTTCAGCAGTGTTGTTTCCTTTTTGCATGCATCATACCTATGCTTAGGCTACTTTTCACCCGTTCTACCATTTCATTGCATCATTCCCCTTTTGTTGTGACTCCATATCGAACCTATTATCCCCTTCGTGTTTCAGACGGTATGCTTTAATCCAGAGTCCCTGCTTTTATTTTTTTGGACCATGTTCTATCTCTTCGGCTGTCTTTTGAATGATCAACATGCATTCTTCAGAGTTTTTTTTTGCCACACTGTTGGCAATAGTTGGCGATCACTCACCTGGATCTCAACTCCCAGGACCTCTTCTTTTAGGTACCCTTTCCCCTGTAGGACCCCCTAACCCCTGTTCGATACCTTCTGGTTTGCCCAATTTAAGTTTCATTTTTCCCCCCTCTCACAAACGTAACACAATCTATAATCACATAGCAATCCTTCATTTTGTTATGTGCCATTTTAGGGTGGATTTAGTTGATCACATCTCTTCGTCCCCCCTTTTAACCATAGCTTGCCACATGTTCCGCATTTCGATGCGGCGGAAAAGTTTACTTATTCTCTGTCTCGGAAACTCCTCGACCCACTCTTACTCCCCACCGACACTTTTCGACTTTGATGGAGGTTTAATTGTTCTCTTTCCCCCTTGTTTTTCTGTTCGTAGGTGTTTGAGGCCAAACAAATGACTTGGCGATTTTTGAGCGGTCGCGCGTTCTCAAGGATTTTTTTTTCCCCGACTGAGCCCAGGGCTACTTTCTTCTGACTCAAGTGTCTTTGTTGTGTTGTCTAGTGGTGAGGCCTCATTCCCATCCTCATCATTTACGGGTTCCTTAGGATGTGGATTCCGGACCCTTTCCCCACGAAGTCTGTCCCCTTTTCCCCTTCCGCTTCTCCAATTTAGCCGTGCGACAACCGTTAGATTGAGATTCATAGACCCTACATCCTGTTATCTTCCCAATGTCCTTTTCCCCCCCCCTTTTTCCTAGTAATAAATTTGAAACTAGATTGTACTCAGACAAACGAGACCCTGAAGCATGGCGATTATCCTTCGTTATTCTATGTCCCAACGTTAACCCAGCCCCCTCCTCCTGGCATTTTTTCGATTTTACGTTACTACACGCGTTGGGCTCCTTTCTCCATTTCTCTTGTGTTGAAGGATCAAATAATCCTTGTTGTGTTTCTTGTTTTTTTGATTCCTCCTTCCAGCCCCTCTACACTTTCCTCACCTCTACCCCCTTTTTCTGATTCCTCCTTGCCCAATCAACCTCCCCCCCCCAAAGCTTCAGATATCTGTGTTTTTCTTTCACTTAGAAATGATCAACGACTCTCCTAAAATTCTGGGTCTACGTTGTGAGGAACCCTCCTCTTTTCCCTTTCACCCACTTAATTCGTCGCATTGGGTTGACCCCCCCTCCCATTGGCCGTTTGGATTAGAGTATGAGTAACCGGATTGCTGTCATCTCTCTCCTTTTTTCAGCCACGGAAGCTTTCTAGCCTTCTATTCTCATCATCCCTTTCATGGCCATTCCTCTTTCCCCTCCTTTTTTAGTTCCCTACCCCCCCCGCCGCCCGGTATTTATTTTGATTATGATGATGGGTTCTTTTTTTGTGGGTGGTATTGTGTTCGCGTTCATACCCATTGCTGGGGGTTTTTGTCCCCAGAATGCTAAAACAAACACCAAGATGTTTGGGCGTCCATTCTAACTTTCCCCCCCCCCACAGTTGTCATGTACCTTGGCCATTTCCTCATTATGATCGCCAACATGACGTTTTTCTTACCTTCTCCATACCATCTTTGTTCCAATGGGTGACCAAAGAGAGACGACTCCGGCCCAACCTCCAGTCACTCTCCAGTTTCGTGGTTATCTTTTCCCCTTTAGTGAGCCTTATTTTCTTACTTGTCTTGCCATTCTTCATCCTTTTCCCCTTCCCTTAAAGGTCCGCTGACATCTATAGTGTATAGGGCGTGTTCCTCTTTTACCTCAAACCCCCCAACACCTTGCCCCAACGCCCCTCCCTGCAACAAAGTCCCATGTTCCGTTTATAGTTTTCTTTTTGTGATCGCTCCCCTTATCTAGTTCCATGTAACAGACGGTATCATGACCCTTTGTTCTTTTTTGCCGCTCCAATGAGTAGTTTATTTTTTAAAATCACGGTCAATTCTCCCCCGGTTCTTATTCAGCCCCTTCAAGCATCATTTTCCCCGCTCGAACCCCCCCCTCAGATGAAGCCTTGCATGTTACCTACTCCTAACCTCATCCGTTCCCTCCCTACCAGCAAACCAATCCCCTAGCGCTGTCTTCTCTTTTTGATGCAAGCAGCCGGTAACCCCTGCTTGGCATAATACCTAATCCACACCTCTTGTTCTGATGTCCACACTTTACCTGTTTATGACCGAGCCCTAGGCCATCCCCTATGCCCATATTTCTCCCACCCTTCCTTCATTGCAATATTCATCACTACCCTAATTGCTCCATCTCCCTACATGACCTTCTTTGCCCTCAATGCTTTTAACCACGTCCCAGAGTTGCTAACTCACACTTATCGGCCATCCCCCAACATACAGTGAAATGTGGAAACAACATAAATGCTGCTCCCCCCACTTGCCTTTTTTATGTTTTGAACACCTGACCCAAGATTTACCCCTCTTTGAATCTGAGGTTGGTTCTCATTCTCTTTCTAATCCTCCGTTGGTTTGTTGAGTCTCGTCATTCTAATCTGACCTTCCACCCACGAGTCCTCTATCCAATCCACCAAAGTAAATAACAGACTGACGCGAATTTGATCCATGCATTTAGTTCCACCCTGCACTGTTGGTTAAGGCCCCCCATTAAACAGTGCAATTCCATCTATTGGTCGCCGTCAGTTTGTCACGGAATACCCTAGGTCTATTGTTAGCCTAGTGACTCTTGTTTTGTTTTCCGTGGGTTTGGAGGTTTTTCTTTCATTCGTATTTGTTTTGGTTGCGTATTTTTTGATTGCATTCTCTTTACTTGCTATCGGACTCCTCCTCCTGCCCAAGACCAGTCAATTTTGCATTCCTACCCTTGTTGTTTTTTTTAATAAAATGACTGAGGATCCCCATGGAGTGGTTTAGGACCGTTCTTTCATCCCATCAAGACCATTTATTTAGTGACATCCTCTACTGTCCCGATTACCCTGTCTTTTCCCTCTTTTAAAATGCAAATCCCTTCTCTTTTTTTCTTATACGTTTTGACAGCTTGCTTACTTTCATGTCCATTATTTGGTTGTTTTTGGGCTAAATCTCCACCCTCCCCTCTTAAGTTAGTCACCCCTTTCCCCCCCCCCTCCCTTCTCCCCTTGAACAAAACCCCCCCTGTCCTATGATACTCGTGTGTTGCACACTGGAACTCGGGATCCCTCACTTTCCCTCTATAACCACGACCACAACACGAGAGACCACCTTATCCCCCGTTTCTATTAAATTTGATCTTTTATGCGTTTTTCTTTCACCCATCGCCCCGACTCGTTTATCACCTTCCAAGATTTTACCTACCCGTTTTCCACAGCGAGGCTCCCGCACACTGGATCTTGGATAGTCTTTCAACCCCCCCTGAAACCCCCAACCCTTCCCCCCCACGTCAAAGTTGCTTTCTTTTTTTTATTCAGCGTCTATTATTTGTAGATTCTTTTGCGGCCAAGACACCCACTTCTTGCTGTGGCGAGTCGCGAAGTTTTTTTTTTTTTTAGTTTTTTTGTTTCCTGATCTGGCTGTCTGGGGCGCGTTATTTCATTATTTTTCTCCTATTGACATAGTGCAGTTGTTTTTCGGCTTTTATATTGGTATAGTGGTATGCACCTATTTTACCTCTATCGTCTCGTGAATCTTGCTTTGTAGGGTCTTGTTTTTTCAAACGATGTGTCGCCCTCCGTTTTCTCACGGTGCCAATATGCTGATTGAGATTCCGTATTTTAGACATACTAAGAGTGCCGTTGCTGTCCCTTTCCGGCTTTGGACCGCTCATTTCCTTGCCTGTAATTCGTTTTTGTCACCTGTTTTGCCCGTCCCTAACATTTACTTGTTATGTTTGTAAGATGTGAAAATTATGGTTTTTTTTTTTGTTTTCTGTTCCTGTCCATATCGATTTACAGTAGTGTTGATATTATGTCCGGCTTTCTTGATTTTCTTTTGTGTTGTCCATCCATTGTTTTTGTAAACCATTTTGAGCTCCTTGAGTCTTTTGGAAGGGTTTATTGTTGATATATTTCCCCTTTTTACCTTGTTAGCCATGCGTTGTGATGCTATTCGTGTCGCATATGTGTTCCTTGTTCTGATCGGTCTGTATATATTCATCATTCCCCTCCTTGTTGTTTTCTCTTCTAGATCATAATTCAGCCCCCCTATAACCCCCCTTTTCGCAAACGTCCTCAGCCCCAAAAATGTGGACGGTACCTTGTCCCCTACCCCTATCCTAAACCTCCCCCACAGTCCTCCTTTGTTCCCACGTCATCAACGTCCCTGGCCAGAATTTCCCATGCTTCGGGGTTCTCCTTTTTTCCCTTGTTTCCATAAGGATTGTACAGTGGGGGGGACTCTGTTTCCATATTCTTTTTTGGGGGTTGGGACCGTCATTGGGAAGTTTTAAAAGGATTCTTTTTTCTATTGATAGTCTAGCCGTTATGCCCACCACAACGGCTCCTCCTGTTAATCAGAATCCATATGTCCCCTTCTTCTTCTGCTCTTTTTTGACTTTCCACGTCCTAAAAATCCGAACATCGTTTTATTATTTATTCAGGATGATGGCGTTAGCCACTATCAGAATTTACTTAGCAGACAAAATATTGACTGTTACTCATATATTTGGTTTAATTTTTTCTGGCCCCCGTTTTATCGTACCCGACTTTCCTGCTTCCCTCTGTTTCTTTCGTTTCTCCCCCCTTCTCTCCACTGGTATTTGTTCTTGGCACACCCCACTTCCGCTCATTAATTTTCCACGCGCTTACTCAACCTACATCCCACTCGGTGCCCGTGTTTTGAGTGACCAAGAGTCGTCTCCTTATCATCACTCCTAGTCGTATACCTCGAAAAGCTTCCCTGTGACTTCTGATGTAGCAGAGCCCCCTTGGTTTTGCCCGCCCACTCCATACCCCCCGCTACACACCGGCCCCTTTTTTTTTTCTTCTATCCTTGTGTTCTTGGTTGATCGCGACATGCTCTCTTATCGCGTTCCATGTTCCCAGAAGGTTATGCTTCAAGGGGGATGTTGTACAAGGCTTTTCGCTTTGCAAGTTGTCTCCCGACAATGGATATGTAGATTCGCCCCAGTGAGTGTCACTCCCCCCTTTTTAAAGCTTGCCCGTTTTGAAAAAACCACCTTAATGAGAAGCGTTACAATTCTTAAACCCCCTTTCACCATATTCCTTCCACCCACCCCATTCCGTCCCATTTATGACTTGGCTTTGTTTGCTAAGCCTTTAGCCGTTAATATCAACTCTCCTTTTTGATCATTCCGAAGTAATACTAACACCTTTTCTGTCTTGCATAACCTTGGCCTGCGGTTTTCTCCAAGTCAAGTTCTTTTGTCATGGTGTAGGAATTTCCCCTGCTCACCCCCCCATTACCTAACCTTCCTGCAACCCCCTTTATATCCCAAATACAGCATGTAGCTTGCACTGTTTTTGGCAACTTAACCCTATTACTTGCTTCCTAGACGTTCCTGCCCCATCCCCCCTTCTTTAGCTGTGACACCAGTAAATTCGGATCTTTCGCTCCAACTGCAGGTCCCCTTTGACATTTTGATTTCAAAGATTACCACTCTAGTATGCAAAGGTTTCTGTGCCATCTCTCCTTTCTCCCGGTGTTGTTTTGCGATGCTTATCCCTCTCTTTGAATAACTCTTTGCTTTCCCGAAATCAGTCCTTCTGTGCCTGTCTGGAAGCTCCTTTTAACTATTTAGTTTTTCTTCACTTTTTTCTCTGCCGTCAGACTCTCTTTTCCCTTCTTTTTTGTACTTGCACTAGGTAGTCACATCCAGGTCTCTTTATGTGCCTTCCCGCCATCTTTGGGTCTGGGTTCGAATACCTCGCGTGTGGGTGCTTTTTTTGATGCCTCCCTATTGCACATGATATCCCTAATAGACAGCCCCCGTTTGGCCTCCCACTTTTTTGTAATACAATGATATTATATCAGAGTGGTTATTACTTGTTTTCATCCATCGAAGCCGTCAGTTCTTGATGTAAAGTTCTGTTCAGGTGCGATGATTCTTTATTTGACGCTTGACCTTTGGGATTTCCTTCTAGTGGGTCCAATGTCATTCTTTGCGATCACTCACCTGGGGTATTCCCATTACCGTTCTTCCGTCTACAACATTCCATATTCTTTAGAGTCCCCACCCAACATCCCCCTGTTCCCTTTGTGATTACCACACCCCCCCCCCACCTTGTTCAAAATGGAGCGTTCACTCTCTGACCCCCCTCCCCCAAGAACTCCCCTTCGCATAAAGTGCCGCGTTGTGTGGTTGAGTTTCGTTTTATTCTTTTCTTCACCACCTGGACCATAGTTTGCAGTTCTCTCCCCCATCCCATTGTCACTCACCACGTAAGGCCGATGATTTCTCGTTCTCTGATTAAACATTCATCTTTGAACACGTTCACTCCCACGACACATGTATCCTTTCTCTGAGGTTGTATTTCTTTCTCTTTGGCCCAAGGCTATTTTGTTTTAAAAGACCACAACCCTCTTGAGCTTGAGAGGTGAGTCATGGTTTTTCTTTTTTCCCCTCTCCTTGGAGGTCGGAGCCCCAAACAATATCTCACCCCCCCCCAGTTATTGTCTTCAGTGGTGAGGACTCACACCACTTTTACAACTCATTCCTATTTTTTCTTTGTTTAGATCAGGAACCACCACTTCTTAAGATGAAAGGGCCCTTTTTCTGTGATTGTCTAAAACTGAGCCCATACTAGTGATGGCCTTTCTCACACACGGCGAGTCTCCCCCAAGACAACTACATCTACTCACGTCCAATGAAGTTAAACTCTAGTCACCCCACCCTTATTAGCTCTTTTACGCCTCCGTCACACCGGACTCCCCCTCCGTCTGTTCGCTCTTTTTATTATTTTTCTCATTTTAACTTTTTTTAACACTTTTTTTTGATATCTTCCCATTGGCGGTTCGCTCTGGATTATTTACCTTCCCTCACGCGTGGCTGCTCTCGTCCCTTTCTTTCTTG
>Ga0179593_1718148_pt1 | contig 10413 bp, 15 predicted proteins | sample CZODoug2_1_08_16_FD_185931 | JGI IMG/M metagenome (GOLD analysis project Ga0179593, IMG submission 185931) | Vadose zone soil fungal communities from Angelo Coast Range Reserve, California, USA - CZODoug2_1_08_16fungal (PacBio error correction) | ecosystem: Environmental > Terrestrial > Soil >... | reverse complement strand
AATTCGTCCCTACTTCCTGCTCCGTCGCGACCGTTCGACGCGGTCCTCCATTTCGACGAGACGCGGGCGGTTGAGGCTGGAGCGGACGGCGCGGTGGGAGACCGGCGAGGCCGCCAGAGACGTTTCCGTTGAGGCGCTCTGAGGGCACCAATCTTGACGAGCATCCAGACATATGCTACGACCGGTCATGACGTCTTGACGGTTCAGCGCACGGGCCGAAAGCGTGTTCTCGTCAAGGTGGAGACCGACCTGGCCCCGGGCTCGGCGTCAGTCCTGAGTCCTCCGCGTGCCATCGCACAGTCAGAGCAGATCGTCGACGAGAGCTAGCTCGGATGCGTGATCGTGGCGGCGCGGTAAGATCGACGCAGCAGAGCGAACGGAGACGAGGTGCCGGCGATACCCTCCGAAAGAGTCGCCAGCCCGCCTCCGTGAGGATAGGTGCGAGTGCCAGACCGAACGCCGGCGGGCTGTCGCGCCGCCACGAGGTGATCGTGCGGCGAGCCAGTGCGCTTGGTGTCGATATAATCGCGATGACGACACATGGGCGGAGTGGCCTCGCCCGCAGTGATCTTAGGCAGCTGGACGAGAGCGTGTCATGCGGAAGGCCAGCCCGGCCCGATCCTACTGGCTGCTCATGGGGCAAGGAGGAGATAACTTCCCCAGTAAGTGCTGGCGCTGCCGGTTGATGGTTCGAGAGTCGTCGCCTGCCGCCGACGAAGGCCATCACGAGCGAGGCCATTCGACCATGCTGTTCGAAAACAGATCCCAGGCCGGTAACCCCACCTGGACACCAGCTGGAGCGATACGCCAATCGCCCCGATGTGCTGGGCTGGCGCTGCGCGCTCGGTGCGCGTACCGGCGGCTTCGACGGGCTCGCGCGCTGACGCTCCACTCGAAGTGTTCCTTCTCCTTGTTCCACTGCTTAGATCTTTTTTTTTTAGTCCGCCAAACTCGGAGTGCCGCGGCGCATGTAAGAGCTAGGGCTGGGGCCATCGCACACGGCGGCGTGAGGATCTCATCTCGAGTCGTGAACGGACCTGGAATCAGCCGCGAGAAGAGGCGATCACCGTCGACGCATCAGCAAGAGCTGACGGCGCGAGCGCTGCTCTCGCGGGGACGCCCTCCGCAGGACGTGCGCAGGTCGCGGAACCCCCCCATGATCATGCGGCGCACGAGGCAGTGGCCACACGGCTCGACGTGCGGTAATGAAGGTGGAGGAGCCTAACGCAAGCAGGGAGGCACTATAGATGTGTGGGCCGTCCCCGTCGCCACACGGAGGTGCGACGAGTCAGATCCGGGTCGACGAGTCGTGCTGCGCCGGTTGAGCGCCGCCCAACCGTTCTACGAGGTCGGCCCTCTGGTACCAGAGAATTCTCGCAGACACGGACGCCGAGGTAGCGAGTTGCTCGGCAGCGCTCAGCCAGCCAGCACAGCCGCCCACAAGCCCTGGAAAGGACGATGAGCTGGCCCCAGAGAACAGCCAGGGCGAGGAAGTCAGGGTAAAACACGGTGACGTTCCCCACTTTCACCCACCCCAACGACACCTGGAGGCCCAACACCAAACCACACCAACCGCCACACCCCGGCCCACCACCCGGCACGCGAACACAACCCACCCACACGCGAACACCCCCCCACGCACCCCCACGCCCTCCCCCCCCCACCCCCCCAACCCACCCCCCCCACACCAACGGGGTCCACCCCGGGCCCAGGGGGGGACCCCCCCCCTCTGCCCCCCCCACCCCCCCCCCACTGGTCCGCCCCCCCCCCACACGGGGGGGCCACGGACACCGTGCCTCCCGCACCCCCCCCCCGCACCAACTCCACCCCTCCAGTGGGCCCCCCCCCCCCCCCCCAAACACACCTCCTGCACCCAACACACACACACCAACCAGAAGGCCACCCCCTTATACCCCACACCCCCCCCCCCCACCACAACGGGGGGGCATCCCCCAGGGGGCAAAACACACCCCCCCAGACACCCCCCCAACCCGCCCCGCCACCCCAAGCGTGTTGTGTTTCTGCCCCCAACCCCCCCGCCAACACCGACCCCCAACCCACCCCACCACCCTAAACACCCACGGGCCCCACCCCCCAACCGGCCGACCAAACACGCTCAACACAGCCAACAAGTGCACACCCCACAAAGGCCCCGGCCCCCCCCACCCCCCCACCACAACACCGCCCCCCCAGGCCCCCCCCCCCCCCCCACCCCACCCACCCTCCCCCCCCCCCGCACCCACCGTGCCCATAACCCGGGGAACACCCGGGCGTGGACCCCCCCCCCCACCCTGCAACCTCGCCTGCCACCCCACCCACGGCCCCTCCCCCCCCCACCCCCCCCCCCCCCCCCACCCCCCCCCACCACACGGGCCCCCTCCCCCCCCCCACGGCACGCCCCCGCGGGGGGCCCCAACGACCGTGGCCCCCCCCCCCCACCCCCCCCCCCCGCCCCCCCCCCCCAAGCCACCAAACCACAGGGACACGGGGGAAACAACACCCCACCCCCCCCCCACCACCCCAAAACAAACGGGGGGGGGCCCCCCCCCGGCCCCCCCTCGGGGACAAAAAAACACATAACCCCAAACCCGGGGGCCACCCGGGCCGCCCCACCCACCCCCCCCCCGGCCCAACCCCTCCTGCCCCACCGGGGCCCCCAGCCCCCCCAACCCGGGGGCCAACCCACCCCCCAACGCCGGGGCACACCCCGCGCTCCCACCCCCCCCCCCCTCCCACCAGTCCCCCCAACATCACCACCCGCCCCCTCACACCGCCCCCCCCCCCCAGCCCATCCCCCCCCCCCCCCGCCCCCCCCACCACCCCACCCCTGCCCCCCGGCTCACCCCCCCCCCTCCCCATCAACCCGCCGCCCCCCCCCCCAACCCCGCGCCCCCCCCACCCCACACCCCCTCCCACCCCCCCCACCCCCCCCCCCCGGCCCCCTCGCGCACCCCCCCCCCAGCACCCCACCGGCACTGGGTCCACCCCCCCCCACACCACCTCCTCGTCCCCCACACCAAGGGGCGCCGGGCCCACCCAACGCCCGGGCACGCAGGGCAGGGGGGGCCCCACCCCCGCCCCCCCGCCCGCCCCCCACAACCACCAACCCCCCACCCCCGGCCCCCCCCCAGGGCCAAACCCCCCCCCCCGCTTCACCCACACCCCCCCCCCCCAAAACAAACCCCACCCACCGGGCCCCCCCAAAAACCAAACCCCCCCCCTCCCCCCACCCCACAAACCCCCCCCCCTCCTCGCCAACCCCCAAGGCCGCCCACCCCCCCACCAAAGAACCGGGAGAAACACCACCACAACAAACACCCACCCCCCCCTCCCCACCCTCCAACCCCACCCGGGGCACACCACGCAGGCCCGCCCCGCACCCACCCCCCACCCCAACGTCCTCACCACAAACAACCCCCCCTCACAACCACACACTCCGCCCACCGGGCCCGTCCCTGGGGCAACCAACACTCGCCCCCCCCCCACACACCCCCCTTCCCCCCATCCCACTCCACCCCCCCCTCTTACACCCCCCCCACCCCCCCCACCACCCCCACCACCTCCCCAAAACCCCCCCCCCCCCCCCCCCCCCCCCAGGCGGGTGACGTCGGGGAGGCCGACTTGACCTGAAGCGGGGCGCCCGAGGCGTCGTCCTGTTTGCGAAACCGGACCCGCGGGAGCAGCCGTCCTAGCCAGCGCAACGTACTGTCGCCGGGTGTCCTAGGCGGCCGGCATGGGCACGATGCTGATCGACCTTTTGACTGCTGAAGAAGAGCAAGTGACGCGCACGCCGGCCCCCACCTGTGTTGCGAAATCGGGTGGCTGCCCGAGGGCTGCTCGTGGCGCCGACAAGACTGGCTACCGTCAGCCTGATACGACAGGGCTCATAATTCCCCCCCCCAGCGACTTCCGGAGCCAGCCCCGGTGTGGCGCGGCGCTGGTCCCGAACAGCAACGAGAAGAGAAGGAAAGGGAGACTAAAATAAGGAAATAAAGATATAAGCAACAAAAAAAAATCCAATAAAAGGAAAAAAGCAGGGTGAGAAAAAGAGCGGGGACGAAAAGACAAGGCAAAAAGCCAGGAAGAGGGGAGAATCGAATAAGGGAAAGATAAAACATCCAAAGCAAGAAAGAAAAAAATAGGGGAACGGATAAAAGAAAAAAGAAGAGGAAAAAATAAACGACAAAAAGAGAGGTAAACCGAAGTACGAGCGGGGGCACGAATAAAGACAGAAAAAACAACAGGAAAACAATAATAAACGGAACAGGAAGGACAAAAGCGAAAGAATAAAAAAAAATAAAGAGCTGCCCGAGCGCCCGGAGGCGGTCGGCGGCTGTCGTCTTCCCGCGGCGGCGACCAGACTGGACGGAGCGGCGCTGGCCCGGGTCCAGGCCGCCAACGCGGCCGATCGCGGTCGAGCGCGAACCGACTGGTGATCACGGCCCGAATCAGGAGGCGCGGGAGCCTCCGCTGCAGAAAAGCAGCTCGTGATCGGCCGGAGCGACGCACCTGTTCGAGGAGCCGGGCACGTGCGAGCAGGCGCGACCTGGCGCGTGAGTGGTTCACAGCGCCCACCGCTGGGCGGCGGACGGCGCCTCAACCGGGCCAGGGTAACCCCAGCGAGCGCGGCATGAGATCAACGGCGAGGCCTTAGAAGGGCCCAGCACGGTCAGGGCTGGCAGACGACGCGAGTGAGAAGACGATGACAGCGCCTGGGTCTCGATGTCTTCGATACGACGCTCCAGAAGACCCCCATCTGGCTTGTGACCTGATGGGGTCCTGGACTGGGACGACCGCACCGAGCGTACGGAGCCTTGCGAGAACCTGCCCCCCAAGCGAGATGCGCGATCGGACTAACGAAGGGGACGAGGGGAGCCAGCTCGGGGCGCAGGCTCCCAATCCTTTCCCCCTTGCGTCCACACCCTTTTCATCTCTTTCCCCGATTTTTCCTTTTGTTTTAGCCTTTTTTTCCCCCCCCCCCCCCGATGCAATGATTCGCGGCTTCTACTACGAGGCTGCGGATCGGACTGGGGAAGCCCTGCCGGTGCGCGACAAAGAGGAATTCTGGCCCAGCTGGCCTAGGAGCTCGGGCGCCGACTCCATCGACGCCGGCGCGCGTCGCTCGCGCGTTTCGAGTTCCTGGGTATCCGTCGTCACGAAGGCCGAGATCGAGGACTCCCGGAGTGCATGCCGAAGGCGATCCGGGAACTGTGGCCAGGAGCCGTGTTGAGGCCGGCTTGCGAGCCCGCGAAGAACGTGACGCCCCTCCCACCCCCAGTCATACCGCAAGGAACGCGGGACGATCAGGCTGAGATTGAAACGAAGGCATTCGAGCCTGCCAAGACCGCCAAGCGAGTGGATGAGCCTCGGCTAATCCTACGGAAAGGCGGAACGAGTAGGAGCCGCGATGCGCTGAGCTTTTGCGCCGGGCGGCACCTAGCATTGTACGGCCAGCTCTCGCCGACAGTGAACGCAGCCGGGACGCCCCGCGGCTCCAGCCTGGAAGGATAGTAGCCCAGCGGTATTGACGGCTGATTTGTGAGTAGGCGATGCGGCGATAGATTCGAACCCCTCAATTTCGATCTCGCGGAGCGAAAATAGAGCTTTTGGGGGGTGGGGGGGGGGGGGGACGCGGACGCGCGCGCCAGTTCAGCCCAGACTAGAGGTGTGTGGAGGCATATCCCCACTCGCGAATTCTTGTTGACGAGCATCTCAGTTGCGTGCGCTGCGAGCCAGGCCGGGTCATGCACGGCGGGGAGGGCGTTTTCGAGTGAGAGACGATGAAGAGCGCGATGCCGGCCGCGCCGAGGGTACGCGAGCCACATCAATCAAAGGCGAGCGCGCGAAGAAGCAGCGCCCCTACGCGGCTGCGCGTACTGGATGCGTCCCAGGTGAGGCCAGTCGGCTCTTGCCATCCGGTCAGCAGAGACGATCGCTTTCGGCGGGTTGCGGACGCGAAACATTCGCGCGCGGCGAGAAATACCGAGTCATAGCTATCGACTCTTGGCGTGTGGAATTTTCACCCCGGCCAAATTTTTAGACTGGATGCGAGATCGAGCAGGCCGAGCGGCGTCCGTTGAAAACGGCCAGCAGCACGATGCGCTCGAGAGGAAAAGGAAACGACGGACGATTTCTCGGCAGGCCGATAGATTTGCGCGAGAGAGTGGAAGGAGCTTCCGCATGTTCCGCCCAGTTCGCTGAAATATGCTGCTAGGCCTGGGCTCGAGCACCAGGACGATGCATCGCAGGAGGGCCGAAGCCTCGAAGGAAGCGATTTCCTGCCGCCTGCCGCCCGTCCTGAAAAACTGCAAACTATCCTGAGTGAGTCGCCGGACCGCGTCCATCGGGCCGCGCTGAAGGTGCAGGTCACCACATACAAAACAACTGAAAACGAGCAAAAAAATCAAGAACAATCAAAACCTGCACGAGGGTGACGCGCGAACGGATGGCACCCAACCCCCCCCCATTCCCCCGCAGGGCTCCTGCAGGGGAGGACGCAATCTTTTGCATGCGCGAATGAGTTCGCGTAACCGAGGTCTCGTTCCCAGCGGAACGCCGTGGCCAATGGCTGGGGGCGCGGAGTTGTTGAGATTTTGCGCGACGCCCCACACCCCCCAATATTGAGGGGGGGGGGGTTGCGATTCTGCGCCTCGGATTGCTTGCCCCGTGTGGGAGAAGAATTAAACCGGCGAACGCGGCCAAGAACGGCGAGATCGAAGGCTTGCGACACTTCTTAGTATGCCAGATGCGCTATCCGAGATCGAAATCCGCCATCGAGCTTCTGGGGGCTGCCGTCTTGTGCTGCCTTTCTTATAGGGCTTCCTCGAATTTGCGGTCGAGGACGCGTCCTGACTTTTTACATTGGCATTCCCAGGATCGGGAACTTGTCTCGCGCTTGGCGCGCCGGTTCCGCCAGGATGCCGTGCGGGTCGTGATATCGACGTCGGGGCGGCCTTGCGGTGGCGCCCACATGAAGAGTACGACGGAAAGCTTCCGGGTCCACCGGAGCTGGACTGGCCAGCCAAGGGCACGTCACTTCGCTCGGCGGTGGGATTGCTTCGCCTGCCGCTATTCTATGCCCCCCAGAATGGCGTGGACGCACGGCCACGCACTGCCAGTGTGGGTGGTTTGCCAAGGAGAAGGAAAGACACTCTGTCTGTCCGGATCGATTTCGACCGACGCGCACACGGAAGGCCAGGAGTGCCTGCCTACTAAAACCCGGCAGCGGGCCAACTGACCTTACAGTTCTGTGGCGAACGCCCATCGGCTTGATTTTCGCGGCGCCGACGTTGCAAAATTCGGGCATGGCACTCGAATTCACAACGGATACGTGAAAGATCGCTCAGTCTCTATCGCTATTACACAAACGTCGGGGATGGCCGCGCTTCAGCAAACTCCACGACGATGTTCTCTTGCCCACCTGGATACGGAATCAAATTCCATCGCCGACGATCGTGAGCCACATGACAGGGAACATGCGTCGTCGCGGGACGAATTCTCACAACGACGGCCGAGAAGCCTGACGGCATCGCGACACGGAATTTTTTTGATGAGACGCGCCGCAAAGCGGGCGCAGAGCTGATGAGCGCCGATGGAAGCGCCCTGGAAGTCGTTTTGATGCCCGTCTCCGCTGACGGAAACGCGATCTGAGCCGACAAGTGCCAATTCGCGCGCGAAGCGCACTCGCATGCCAAGCATCACCCGCCCCGATGGGCCACTACGCGTATCACGTAGGACAGCTTGATTTTCTCGCGAGCCCACTCTCCGGACGAATTGGAAGACACTCTCTCGTGCGCGACGCAACTCAGCCGACTTCACTGCCGCCTTGCGGGCGCTGGCGATGAGGTGGGTTTTTTTTTTTCTTTTTTTTTGTTTTTCCTTTGTGTGCGTTTTGTGGTGTTTTCTTTTTTCTCGTTTCGGGTGTTTCATTCTTTTTTTTCTTTTTTTTGTTCTTCTCGTCTGGGTTTTGTTTCGATACTTCGCGGGAACCGGCGGCGACACCGCGATCGCGAGGGCTAGGAACGCCTTGCGAAGGCAAGGACGGCAATGCATGGCTGTACGTCATACAAGTGGCGGGGCGGTCTGATACGGGTGGCGAAGGCAAAACGTCATGGGCTCGGCAACCTCAACGACGAAGTCGAGATTGAGGGATGCCGGCCAAGGAAGTCGTCGTATTCTCTGGCGGCCAAGACTATGGCTATGGCGGAGATGGCGACGAGTGATGTCTGCGCGGACGACGGACATCGACGTGACGCTCGGCGCACGGCAACGACTATTTCGACGGGGCACAGGGGTGCAACTACTATTTCGGCGGCAATGGGGCGGGACAGGCACTGGGCCGTCGGCCACGACACCTTCGATGCCTCCAAAATGCCGAACCCCTCAACGCCAGAACATCCAGGTCGTGCAGGACTGGATCAGGCGCACCTCGACCATGCGTGTGTTTTTGATGACGGCACCGGCGTCAGCCTCATTACCGACTCCTGGCACCATTCTATCAAAACGCGCCTATTGGTCGGTGCATGCCGAACGCCCAGAACGCCATAGCTTTAGAGTCAACGGTTGCACCCGCCGCGACCTTGAGGAGTCGGATTTCAGCCATCGCGAGCTTGCTGGGCGCCGGACGCCGAGGCGGCTTTGCGCCGAGGGCCCCGGCCGTCCGCGAGGCCGCCTCACAACGCCGGCGTTCCCGAAGCTGCCGCTCCCTGAGAATTCCTCCATATCGAGCCGGACCTGGAGACGCGCAGGTGGTCCGTGTCCGGAACCATCAGGTTGCACTTTGGCGGGCTGCCATCGCTAAGCACCCGAGCCATGAACCGGTCGACAACCTGACGATAGACGGTATGACGCGTCATCAGCGGATGCGGCCGCGCTTTCCATGATGTGACGAGCGCGAACGCCGCGGACGGCCGGACCACTCTTGGACGTCTCCGGCCAAGGGCGGGGGGGGGACGGTTTGGGGGGCGGGGGCGGGGGGGGGGGGAATGCAAGCGTGCGCGGAGACCACGATGTCCTTCAAATCCGCATTTCCTGCCGCCCCCGTGAGATGAGCGCGGCACCTTTATCCATCAATGCCTCCGATCCCGATGCCTCGACGCGCTGGACCTCTGGAAGGACAGGCGATAGGACCGTATTCCGGCTATGACTGCATCGGCATCCTCGCACTGCATGATCGGCACATCTCATCCAGATCATGATGCAGAAATTGCGCCTGCAGCAGACCGGCCAACAGGCCGCCCCCCCCCCCAATCGACTGATGGGCCGGCGCACGACGCCGGGTCGGCGACCGGTCGGCAAGGATGAATCCGAAGCCTCCTCCCGAGTCGGGCGAGATCGAGACAATAAGGAGGGGCCAGGACCGGTCTTCCCGCGCTTCTGCGCTTCGGCGAAGGCAAGGGCGAGCGCCCTCATGCCTCGACAACGCCGAATGGCTGCCGAAGTTAACTACATCGACTTCCTGCGCGAGTCGGCCGTCATTGCATCCGTCTAACCGATGTGTCGAGGGAAGTCGGGAGTGCGCCCACGCGACCGCGCACCTAGGAGATGGACTTCATCGAGTTCACTAATTGCTGCCCCCGGGCGGGGGGGCCCGGGCCGATGCCATCCTACGACTCTCGTGAATTGGCGAGGCGACACGGCCTTGAACCTGCAGATGGCGGTGGGCTCCGACCACATCGGGGCACAACATCGGTAATGGGCGTCCGATCTCGGACGACGCTCATGCGACGCATCAGCTATACGCACCTTGAGACGCCGCCTGCTCACCACTGGCGCCCACCAGGCGCCAACCGATCGGGGAAGATCGGCATCGGGCGCCGTGCTGGCCTCAACGCGCGACACTTTAGCCCCCACCCCCAGATGACTCACTGGCAGTTCTACGCCTTTTCCTTTTTTTTTTTTTTTTCTTTTATCGCCCTTTCCCCACCAGGCCCCATCCTTTTTTCCAACCCCTCGCTCCCCCACCTCCATCTCCAACCACCTAACCGTCCTTCCCCTCTTTACCCTCTTTCTCTGTTTCGCGCAACAGCGATCCCTCTTGGGACGCCGGCGTCGCCCGACTTCCGGAAGCTGTTCACGTGCCCTGCGCTCGACGAGATCGCCGGGCCCTCATCATTGCAGGGAGCGGAGCATCAAAGAGGCCCGAAGCAGACGACCACGCAACGAGGCCGACCCGGCTGACTGAATGAGTGATCAGCGGCGAAGAAGGCGCGGAGACGGCGCCGCCCCAGACCTTGAGGAGGGCGCGATCGCCTCGAACTGCGACCGCTGGCAGAGACGCGCGAGAGCTCGAGGGTGTGTGGGTTCTTCTTTTTGGTGGTCTTTTTTTTTTCTTGTGTCTTTTGGGTGGTGTCCGCGTTTTCTTTTTGTGTTCTTTTCTTTTTTTTTTTTTTGTTGTTTTTTTTGTCGTTGTGG
>Ga0179593_1453432_pt1 | contig 10413 bp, 10 predicted proteins | sample CZODoug2_1_08_16_FD_185931 | JGI IMG/M metagenome (GOLD analysis project Ga0179593, IMG submission 185931) | Vadose zone soil fungal communities from Angelo Coast Range Reserve, California, USA - CZODoug2_1_08_16fungal (PacBio error correction) | ecosystem: Environmental > Terrestrial > Soil >... | reverse complement strand
GTAATGATAGTGCTGGAGATTTGTTATGTTCTGGGGGATAGCTAGTTGGGTCCGACGGTTGGGAAGGCTAGTGGTGTGTCGATGCCATTTCGGGGGTGCCGAGTAGACGCGTAATATAGGTAAGGAGTGCGTCTTATGCTGTTTCTTGTCAGCAGATTAATAGGGGTTTTTTTATATGGTGTTTCGGTCTTGTTTTTTTTCCCATCGTTTGATGGTATTTTTACCTGCGAACTCTTTTCAGGGTGGCGGGGGAAACCCTGGCAACCTTGGGCGGGGATTTAAATCTTTTTCCTTTCTCAGCTTAACTAAGCTTTTGTGCGGGAGGTTGGCATCTTGGGTGAGAATGTGCCCCGTGATTGGGGGGGGTTCTGTTGTGTTAAAGACCCCACTTTTTTGTCCTGTCCCTGTGGGGGGCCTTGCTGGCCCCGTTTTTGATGGTTTTCTAAGTTGGTTTCTTGTCCGGCAGCTCTAGTAGCTTCAATAAATTCGAATCCAAGCTCCTTTAAAAAGCGTTCTGTTCCCCTTTCTACGGCGGTTGCCTCAAGAAACGACTAGTTTCCCCAAAGCCTTCGTATGAGTTTTCCTATAAGGAACCCTTAACTTCCCCCTTTTTGGCTTACGGGTTTCTCCGGTTTTTCACGGTGTTTAAGATTGCTTCCGGAGGTACACCGGGTTTTCACCAGTACCGTTACACAAAAGTTGTCTTGCTTTTGGGATCAACTTACCCCGCACCCCGGAAACCCTGGAAACTGGAATATTAATTTTTGGGCAAGCGGTTTTCCCTTAACCCCCCATTCTTCGCCCCCAGGGGGAGTCTTTCCGCTTTCTCTTTTCTTCGAGACTGAGATGTTTTTTGCAAAAATCTCCCCCCCCGGGGGCGGTGGACGTTTGTTCTTTTGGATTCGTTGTTTTCCAAGGTCAGTTAAGTCTACGCAATTTTTTTCCTTCGCCATTTACCCTTCCCCCCCCCAACCGTTCTTTTTTTTGACCTCCGTTTATGTGATACCCCTTAGAGGCCCAATTTTTTTTCGAACTAAACATTTACGATGGACCTCACAGGGGGAAGTCCCCCCTCAATTATTTTCCCCTGTTTTTTTCATTTCCTTTTCCAGCTGTTTTTTTTTTGGCGGGCTTCGCCTCAGGTTTCCTGTTTTTTTTTTTTTCGAAAATACACACACCCGCCCGTGGTGTTTGCCTGTTGCGGGTCTCTGTTCTTGCCCCCCCTGTTCCCTTTGTTTTGGTTTGACTTTTTTTGGTTGGGTTTGGGACTGTGTTCGGTTTTTCAAGGGTCCTAGCCCGAAAGGTTCCCCGTCCTCATTTGGCCCTCGTTCCCCCAAAAGGGCCGGGTTGGATGCCCCCCATTTTTTTTTGGGTATTTTAAATAAGTTTGCCACAAAGCCCGTGGTATGAGGTCAAATTCATACATTACCGTGCCGCTCTTTTCCTTTTTCGTAGTCCCATGGGTTTCTTGCAAACCTCCCGCCCCGTGCTAAAAATGTGGGGGGGATACCGTTTTTGGTTTTTTTAAACTGTTCCTCTCAGGTGAAAACCAAATCCCTTTGCATTATGTTGAGGGAGAGGGGGGGGTTGTGGTTTTTTCGTTGATTTTGTGTATTCCTTTTTCCCTCTTTTTTCCTCGGTAACGGTTTTTCCGTTCCGTTTCTTACATTTTCATTCCCTTCTCTTTCGAATCCTGTTTTTTGCTGTAAAAAGTCGCCCCTGTTGTGTGTTTCCCCGGTATGTTTTTTCCGTGCCCTATGTGCGTGTTTTTAGACTTTCTGTTTTTGGGCTATAAGATTAAAAGCTCTCTCTTGCTTTCTTCTTAGTGTCAAATTTTCCATGGTATGTACTTTATTTTTTTTTTCTAATTGGGGGATTGCGGCTTTTATTCCTTTTTTTTTTCCCCCCCCCGGGTGCAATTCGCTGGAGTTTTTCCCGTTCTTTTTTTTTCAGTTGAAGATACCCTGATGGTTCACTCTCCTCAGACTGGTTTCCCCTTAGTTCTTTTTTGGCCCCTTTTCCCCTTGGGCAGCGCAGGCAGTTGCACTTCTTGGGTCCCACAGAGGTAGACTGGGTGGAGCTTGTTTTTTTGGTTTTGGGGCATCACCCTCATTTTGACCGGTTTGGGGCCTGATCTCGTCCCCCTTTCCTCCTCTTTCCCATGGAGAGGTTAATAACTCGTTTCACCGTGTTATCTTGTTTGTTTGACTTTGGCTGCTCCTTCTTGCCTTTTGTTCTAGAAATTTTTGTCTTTTCGTAAAGACAAAAAACACCCCCCCTTTATGTTCTCAGGTGATTTAGCTTTCCCCGTTTTTTTCCTTTGAGAACACTCTTCCACGGTTTGGACATGTTCCCTTTCCTTTTGGTTCTCCTACTTTGGGGGAAGTTGGTGTCCCCCCCCCACAATTCTGATATGTATTTTGGTTGGCCTTTCTTGCCCACTCATTTGGCCCACTTTTAATAAAGACCTTTTGTTCCCCTCGGTCACCAGGCCGGGGTACTTCTTTTTCCCCACCCCACACTGGTTTCCCAATGTTTGGGGCCCCGATTAGCCATCCATTTCGCCACCCCCGCGCCCCTGCCTCGGTTTGTTTGCAGGATTTACCGATTTTTTTTGTTTTTGGGTGTGGTGGTTTGGTTGTGTTGAAGGGTTCGGGTGCCTCCCCCAAGGTGATGGGCCGTTAAATTGCTGATCCCCAACTTGGGCCCCGCTCCCCAAGACCGATAATATTCTCCCTCCTGTAAATACTTTTTTTTTTTTTTCTTCTTCTGTATTAGTTTTTGGGGACCGTTGTTTTTTTGGGTTCATCCCGGAAAACCCCAATTACGGGCCACTTTTCCCCTTTGCATAGGTGGGGCTGTTTCATTTGTGTTGGGACTTTCTTCTTTGCGATCTTTAATTGTAACGCTTTTTTTTTTTGTCCCCCTAGATTGGCGGCTTCTTGTTTCTTTCGATTATTTCTCTTTTCCTCCCGGTCAGGGTCCGGGGGACCCCCGTTTTCCCCCCAACTTCCCCTCATTTGGGGATTAGATCCTTGCGCGTGTTAGCCCCCCAGAACTTTAAAGACTAAGTTTGCTGGCCTCAATAAACCTTTCTTTCCCCCGACCCAAAAAGCGGTTCCTGTTTTCCTCCTACTAATTTTATTTATCGATTCCCTTTCTTTTTCCTTACACCCCTTTGAGAATAACCTCATGTGAATGTACAGGAGTCCTTTTTCCAACTACACCTCCACGGATATTCTGTGCCATTTTTGTTTCCGTATTCATTGTATGTCTTTGCAAAAAGCATTCTTTATTTTTTATAAATCGCTTTAGGATGTTCTTGTACGTGGCATCCAAAGAGTTTTTTTTTTTTTTTCAACCTTCCTGTTTTTATCTGGTCACGAATAAAGGGTTTGTGGTTGTTGTTTTCGGGCCAAAGGCTTGCGGGCGTTTTCTTAGCCTTCTTCAGTGGCTCTGTTTTGCATCATGCTATTCCGTCTCCCCGCGTGTGGGGGAAGTTCTTTCCACGGTGAGCCATTGTGGGCTTTTTGTGATGCGTATTTTCCTTCCCATAACTATAAAATTCCTCTCCGCTGTTGGAGAGACTTTTTTCCCCCTTGGATTTTTTTTTCGGGAATCTTCCCTCCTGGTAATCGTCCCCCCAGGGCCCAGGTCTCTTTTTTGCAGAAATAGTTTTGGGGGGGCTCCCGTAAGTCAAGGTAGAGGCGGCGGTGGGTTTTTTTGTATTTGTTTTGTAGTTTTCCTTTCTGGAGCATACTAATAAATAGTATGCGGGGACCTGGTGGCTTTTTTCCCCCCACAGATACCACTTCCAACCTGTTGTTTGCCCTTCGGTTCATATCATTTGTTTTTCATTTGTCTCTCCGTTGTTTCGTTCCCCCCCTGTGTCGGGCAGGTTGTGACCCGCTCGGGTTTTTTTATGTAGGAAAGTCGCTTTGTGTTTCGCAGCTCTACTTATTTTTTCTACTTTTTATTTCGTAGTGATCGCGCTGTGTAAGCTTTCGGGATGTTTCATCGTTAACGCCCGGACCCTTTGGTTCCCCCCCTAGTTAGCTGGTGTCCCTCCCTTTAGTTCCCTGGGTAGGCGTTTGTCCTCCAATTGTTGGTTTTTTGGTAACTGTCCTTCGAGCTTCGCCAATTTCCCTTGTTCCCGGCTATATGTATTTCTTTTTTCCTAGTCTTTAAGTGAAAAAGCTTGGTACTTATTTACTACAACCAAATCCATATCTGCTGGGGCTTCTTTTGGTAGTTTCATCCGACGGTTTTTAGACGCTTTATCCTTTATCATTCGGCCGTTGATTCGTGGCATCTCGGGGATTCTGGTTTTAAGTTCGGGCTCTTGATCTTTATTATGCTTTGACCGTTCGTGTTAGCTTGGATGTTTCTTCAGTGCCTATTGGATGTTCGCTATATTCTTTGTTCGCCTGCTTGAATCCTTCTCCCTCTGATATGTGAGTTTCCCCCCCCCCTTGCGAGAAGCCTAAATTCCCCGTGTTTGATGCCTGAGTCTACGTTTTTGGTAAATGGTTTAAATTTTCGGTTTTGGCCGTCCGTGGAGCGGGGTGCCCCCTCCCCCCCCGGGACGGGGTTGTTGTCGTTTTTTGTTAGTTTTACTCCAATTTGTGGTCGGTGGTATGTTTTTTTTTTGGGTTATGACAGGAAACCTTGTCTTTTTTTTATCGTTTGGCCTGTGTTATTAGTCTATATACACCCCCTCTTGGGTGGCGTGGTTATCGTCTTCATTTTTGTTTTTCTCTTTTCATCAAGAAATACACAAACTTTTTCGGGTGGCCACAATTGTCCAATTTTTTTTTTTTTTTCCTATTGCCTTTTTGTGCCCTTTTGTGTTTTTTTCTTTCTATCGTCACGGTAGCTCGGGATGGTTTGTCGGTTTATATAGTGATTCACATAATTTGTAACTACAGACTCTGTTTTAGTTTTTCCTTTCCCCCGTTGTCCCTTTTCCTTTCCAGTAGAAATCACCTTGCCATGTCGCGAGCCTATATACAGTTTTCGTCTTTTTTTCGAAATCCCTGTCCTTTTAGGCTTCTCATTGTGGCAGGGTTATACATCCGGCATCCCCACGTTTTCTTACGATGAGTCTTGATTGGTTTTCAAGGATCCTCATCGATCGGTTTTGTTTCTCCCCCTGGCCCCCACTTCTGCTTCCTGTTCAGTTCCAGCGGTGTCCACAAGGCCCCATGTACAGGTAGCTACCAACTTTTTTTTCGTGAATTTCAGCTTGTTGCATTTTTGAGGCCAGTTATGTATCATGCATGGACGTTGTTTCTTGAAGAGCTTTATATTCTCCGTTTAGTCTGTTCTCTGTAAAAGCTGTTCTCATTTTGGAGTTTTTACGGTGTTTTTTCCCCCGACTACAGTTACTAAATCTTTTTTTCTTTAAGCGGTGTTTGGCCACGTTTTCGAGGATTTTTCCAACTTTGGCTGTCCCCTTTTTGTTTTTCCCTAGTGGGGATCTTAATCTCTAAACTGGTCTCAGACACATCCTGCGGTTTTTTTGTTGTTTCAGTGGACGATTTTCCCCCCCTAAACGGTGGTGTGGTTTCCCGTTTGTACGATGTGGATCTTTCCTTTTCCTTACATCCGTTTGGTTTTAATTATTCTTAAGATTAATGAAGTTTTGACCCTTTTTGGGGTTGTTATTTAATGCTATGTATTTTTTTGGGTGTGATGTTTTTCTTACTCTCATGAAGACCCCAATGCCTTTTGTGAGTTCTTCCTGGGGTGGGTTGGTTTCACAATTTCCCTTTGGGGTGTTGGGGGGGGGGGGGGGCAAAATACCCCATACCATTGCGTGCAAAACCGAACCGGGGCCATTGATCTCGTCTTTTCCCATAGCAAATTTTTGGCCCCGTCTCTAAGCCTAAAAAAAACCCAAACTGGCATAACTTTGTTTTTTGGGTGGGACTGTAAGGTTTGAGTAAGTAAGAGTCCTCTTTTTGTTCCAGAGGGCGCCTGAGGCCGGCCCCTTTTGTCGTGAAAAATTTATTTGGAGGCGAAGTTTTTTTGTTTTCCACGTTGAACAACCTCCAAGGGGGCATCGTTTTTGGTGGGGGGGCTGTTGGGGGCAAGGCGGGGCGGATCCTTCTATGGGTCTTCTTCTGGTTCTTTGCCCTGCTTTTAGAACACCCACCAACCCGACACGGTTTCCCCGTGGTGGGTGTTTACAAGCCCCCCCCCCCCCTTGGCCCCAAAGGTGGTGGTGGGTGGGGCCCCCTGTTACAAAAACCACCACAACACACCGGCCGTTTTTTTCCTTTCGACCCCCGCTTAAAACTTTATTTTTTTCCTCCTCTATGGATTGGGGTTGTGGTACGAATGGGGGCTCTTAAAAATTGGACAAAAACATCCCCAACCGGCGTCATGGCCCCCCCCCTCACCTGGGCCAACCGTAGGCCCCCAACCGTTGTTTCGGGGGTCAGGTTTTTTTTGGACTAAAACCGGGGCCCCGTTTTAAGACCCCTTGAACACCCTAAACCTTTTGTTTTTGGTTTTCCTGACCCCCCCTTGGCTTTTTCCTTGGGTGGCAACTGTTTTATGGGGTTGTCTGGTGGGGCCGGTCACCCATTTAACCAGTAATTGGAAAAACGCCCAACCCCCCCCCCCCCCCTTGCGGTTTTAAATTCGGTCATCTTCGACGTCTCACTCACCATCCGTCCCATGTTGGCGTTCACTAGGCCCACGGTTGTTTTTGGGTGTTTGGTTTATTCCCCGGGGTTGTTTGTTTGGTTTTTTTTTGGAATCCCTTTCTTTTTGATCCTTTTGCCAAATTTTCATTTGTTTTTTGGGAGGTGTTTTTTTTCATGTTGTTCCCTTTTCACAAAAAAAATGTTCCTCCCCCACCACCTTTTTTTTTGGACCAACAACCCCCCCCTCAAAAAAATCAATTTCCCCCCCTCTACCGGGTGCTTTTTCCCCCCCTTTGACAAACAAAAATTTTGGCTCCAACTTTGTGGGGGTGCACTTTTGGAAGGTTTCCAAGAATTCCCTTTTTCCCCGGGGGGGGGTTTCCTCAGGGGTCCTCTGTCCCCCGAGGGGGTTACAAAAAACAACCACGTGTGGGGGTGGCGGGGGGGGGGTCGGGTTGGGTTGTTTTTTTCTTTTTTCCCAATACCTACAGGCTTGGGTTTTTTTTTTTGTTCCGGCCCCCAACGCCGGCTTGTTGTTTTTTTTTTTTTGTTGGAGATTACACCAATCTCGTCCCACCAAAAATTTTAGGGGTTCCTTTGGGCCCCCCACCCCTGTCGGGGTGTTTTTTTTTTGGCAACAACCCCCATCCGGCTTTCTTTCCAATTTTTTAGGTTTGGGACCAGGGGCTCAACATGACTCCCACTTGGAAATGGGTGTAATGGAGAGTGTTCCCCGTTTTTTCCCCCCCGGGGGGCGGCTGTTTGTTGTTTCGGGTTTTTGTGGGCGGGGTCCACCTTGTCTTGGGGGGGGGGGTGGTGTTTTTTTTTTTTTGGGGGTGTCCCCCCCCCTTTTGTCGTTTTTGGAAAAACGGGCCCCCGCACATCGGTACCGGCGGGGGGTTCCAAACCCACCCAAACCATGGCCCCCCTTTTTCAAAACAAACACGGGTGTTTTTGGGGGGGGGGGCTGCCCCCCTTTTTTCATCGGGTACCCTGCCCCACGGACGGTCTGGGCTTTGGGTCCCCCACCCGGTTTGACAAGTTTTCTTTTTTTTTGTGAATTAATGACTTGGGGCCCCCTCCACCCCGGGCCAACCCAAAAAAAGTGGGGGGTTGTTTTGGCAGAACCGGGGGGGGCCCCGGCTTACCACGGTTGTTTTTTTGCCCCACGGGGGTGGGCACTTCCTTTCCCCTCAGGAGTAATCAATTTTTCTCACTTTGCCCGGGGGCGGCAAATGCTTCGTCAAAAAAAGTTTTCCTTTTTTTGTCCCTGGGAGGCAACCGGTGTTGTCGTGGACTTGGAAGGAGATACGGTTGGCGAACCCAAAAGCAAGAGAAGGTTTGTTCAGGCAGTGTTGAAAAAACAAAAAAAAACAACAACCATCAAACCCCACAAACTTTCGGGTGCACACATTTCTGACTGGACCTGGGAATTGGGGGAAACAAGGCCCCCCTTAGGGGAATTTACCCCCAGGTGGGGTGGGGGTGGGCATCACCAAGGGGGGGCCGTGGGGGTTTTCTTAACAGGTTGGGGTTGGGCCCGTTTTTTTCGGAAATTTTTAACACTCGGCCCCCCCGGGGACCCCACCCTGCTGTTTTTTGCCAACCGGGTGGGGGAATCTTTGGTGGGTGGCACCTTTTTTTTTTTTGGTTGGTTTTTTTTGGTCAACACGGGGGGGGGGAGGTGGGGGGTCCCGGGGGGGTTGCTGTACTAAAAAAGGTGACATGGGGTGGCGTTGTGGGTTGGGTTGAAATGGGGGGGCGGCTTTTCCTGTTCCATGTTTTGGACACCCCGATGAGGGTTTTTTCCGTTTCCAGTGCCCTGGTCTCCCCCACACCCAGTAAAAACCTGCCCTTTTATTAACAAAAGATGGAGAAACCCCCCAACCCAGGCCAGTTTTTTTTTTTGGGGGGAAGGGTGTTGTTGGGACACCCCTGCCCGTTTCCGGGTGGGAACAAAAGCTTGTGGGGCTGGGTCGTTCCCTTCTTCCCGGATTGTCTGGGGGGGCGACTCCTGGTTGTGTCCTGTTGTGGTGCCCCCTTTTGGACAATTTTTTTTCTTTCCACACGTAAAGACAAAACCCATTCTTTTTGCCAACAGGCGGGGGGAAGGTTGTGTTGTCCCACCCATTGTGCACCGTGTCTTTGGAAAGTATGTTTTCCCCCTGGTGGTTTTTGTGGGTTTTTGATAAATTTTCAAAAAAAAGCCTCCACTTTTTTTTTTTTTTGGGGATCCAAAAAAAAAAATGCCTGCAATTTGTCACTGTTGTTCCCGGGGACGGCAAGAAACAAGTCAAAAACCTTTTTGAAAACTTTGGAGAGTGTAAGGTGTCCCCCACCCCCCAAGGGGGCCCCCCCCCCCCCCCCCCCCCCCCCCCCCCCCCACCCCCCAGTTTTTTTTTTACCGGGTCCAAAACGTTTGGTCCCCCCTTTTTTGGGTGTTTTTTTTGGCCCTACCCCTTCCCCCACAAACCCCACAAACCCCCCCAAAGACTTTAGCACGCAACCTTTTTTTTGGGGGCACCCCTCCCCCCCCGGTTTGTGTACGAAAAATGGTGGGGTAATCACCTTTTTTTTTTTTGGGGGCCCATTCCATTGTCCGCGGGGGTTTGTTTATTTTGGTTTTTTTACAAACAACCCGTTTTGTTTTTTTGCGTTCCGGGTTCCCCGGTGGTTTCACTGGAATTGCTTTTTTTTTGTCCCTTTTAAAAAAAAAAAAAGGTTGCCTTTTTTCAATTTTCCCAAAGGCTTTCGGGTCAAAAAAGGTTTGTAAGTTTGTTTCTTTTTTAAGGGGGGGGGGCCCCGAAGGGGAGTTCGTTTTTCTTATATTTATTTTTTTTTTCTTTATGGTGGGGTGGGGGACCCCATATTTTTTATGGCCTTTCCTCCTTACAATGGGTTGGCGTGTTGGGGGACTTGTTGTTGTGGGTCCACCCGGGTTTTTTGGGTGTTCCCGACCCCTTTTTGGGGGGCAAAAAACCAAGAAAAAGGAGCAACAAATCCCTGGGGGTTTCCTTCCAATGCCAGCCTTTTTTCTTCAACCCTAAAACTTGGTGGGGGCACCAACACTTAGGGATCCAATTTGTTTGGTGTTTTTTTTAACTTTTGTTTTGCCGGGGGGGGGGGCGAATTTGTGGGAAGGGAAGTTTCCCACGTTCGAGATATGTTTCGGAACCACCGTTTCCTTAACAAAAAAAAAATTGGGGGGTTGTTTCACGGGGTTTGGTTTCGTCCCTGTTTCCCAATAACACGTTCCCCCTGGTCCCCCCCCCAAATAAGTGGACAGGTATGGTGTTTTTGGGGGCGGGTTGTAAAAACGTGCGGGAAACCAAACTTCTTCCCACACGTTTTCCCCAAAGAACTAAAACCCCCCACAAGGTTGGGTTTGGTTCAAGGGTGGGCTTCCCTGGGTGGTTTGGTGGGGCCCCCCCAAATCACAGGGGTTTTTCCTTGGGGGGGGGGAAGTTTGGCGTAACCCCCTAACGTCCCCCCGGCCAAAGGGTTTTCCATTTTTTGGGTGCTGCCTGGGGGGCCACTGGGTTTGTGTCCGTTTTTTAGGTTGGTGAACTTGCTTTTTCCTAAACGGGGGTTTTCCCCCAATTTTGCCCCAACAAAACCAATCCCCCCCCCCCCCTCCCCAGGAACAAACAACATTTGCCCGAACTGGGGGGTCCCCCCCCCCCCATTAGGACATCTTGGGGTTTTGGCTTCCACCGGATGGCGTGGGGGGCGTTGCCTACCCCTTCTACGCACAGAAACA
>Ga0179593_1289858_pt1 | contig 10413 bp, 15 predicted proteins | sample CZODoug2_1_08_16_FD_185931 | JGI IMG/M metagenome (GOLD analysis project Ga0179593, IMG submission 185931) | Vadose zone soil fungal communities from Angelo Coast Range Reserve, California, USA - CZODoug2_1_08_16fungal (PacBio error correction) | ecosystem: Environmental > Terrestrial > Soil >... | reverse complement strand
TCCTACATTTTTACCATGCTAGACCTTCTTATTCCTTTTTTTTTGCATTCTGCCAGTCGCGAACAGCAGATAACGTTCAGCCATCCACCTTCTTACTTCACCCCCCAAGAGCAGGCTTTATTACACGCTTCCACGCTTCTGACTTGTGCCCTCCTTGACTGCATTGACTCTTCCCTCTTCTACCCAGTAAAATTATTCCGCTTCCCCCTTTTCGTGAGAAAGCACCCCCCTAGACCCAACGCTTCAATAGTTCCTGGCTTCTCCCATCCTTGACACTCTTCACGCGTCGGCACAGCTAGGCAATTTTTCTCTTCCCATTTCTAGAAACTGGTGTTATGGATTTCCAGCATTTGCTTCTACTTCATTCCTTCCAGGGCCATTTTGGGGGTCTTCACTCCATTTACGACACTAGTTGGCCACCTTTTTTTCTTTCGCACGAGCCGGTCAGTTACGTTTACCTGGCGTCACCCTGGAATCACAACCCTTAATTAAAGAAGTTCACCTCCCCCTCCTTTTCCATATTCTCTACTCCGATTCCTCTGCTGCCTTGGGGGTCCTCTCTTTTTTCTGCTTTATGTCCTGGCCTACTGTGATCCCCTTGACTTCGTCTTTTTTTTCTTCCTCCAACCAACTCATTGTTCGCCATAGCAGTTTTTTTCCCTTTTCGATTTTTTATCTTTTTTTTAGCTAACCTCTTTCCTACCGTCCGCTTCCCTGACAAGGTCTTTCTGACTCACTGAGAACACCCCCTGTTACATCTCATGCTTCCCCCCTCCCCTCGCGTCCTCCGCTCCCCTCCTCACTCTATTCACCACTTGCTAAAAGTTCCTTTTCCTGGACATCTCTACTTTCCTCCTCCTCGTTGTTTTTCCCTCTTCTAATCTCTGCGCCCGGTTGAGTGTTTAATCTCAAACTTGATTTTGGCTTCTGTTTTCTCCTCTCGGTCTTCGTTTGATGTTTTCCCCCCGTTGTATTCCCTGCGTTACTTGATCCAAGTCAACTGTCCCCATTATTTCCTTCGACTGGTTCGTACCCTATTTCGTCAACCGCACAAAGGCTTAAGGCCGCCTTTCCAGCACTTCCTCTGTCTCCCCCCGTCGTTTTTTTGACCTCCTTTTTACGGCGCACTGGCCTTCCCTCCTCCCGCGGCTCTGCTGTCCCCTCCCTTCGCATTTTCTCCGCTTTCACTGTCCGTTCGCCACGGTATCTTCAAGGTGTTTGAACCCCAGACACCTTTTTTTTTCCCCTCTTTAACCCTCAGCCCCCATCACGCCTTTTTCAGTCGTTCGAACCCTGCCCTTCCGACTGCCCTTACACGTTGCAGTGTCTATCCCAACGCCTAGCACCCCCCTGCCGTAGCGCCGAGTCTCCCCCCTGCTTGGTGGTTTGTTTGCTGTTACCCTTCCAATCCCGTCGACCCTTCCTTTAGCTCACTTTTTCGCCTTTGGCTGGACGAGAGTTCCGACAACGGTCTACAATCTTGTGCCGCACGCCTGTTCCCTTTGATCTAATTTCCGCTTTTCGCTGCAACATGAGTCACATTCTTAACTCAACTTTCGGTTATTGGCCCCCCGCGAAACGACACCTTTCTCCAGCCCCTCCTCCGATTGCTTTGTCCCGTCCTTTTTTGTCCGCACTCTGGGGACATACTTAGGTATTCTCTTTTATTTTTTTTTATTTTTTTTGAATCTTTATTCTCTAGCTTCACCCTCACATCCCTTTCTCCTTCTTCCACTTCCCTTCCTCTCTAGAACGTTGCGGCGTGAGGTCCCCCTCACTCCCATATGATTTATTCTTACTATCCGATACCCCGACCCCGCCCAAACTCCTTCTAATTCTTTTTCTCTTTGGTTCGCACCTTAGGTCCACCTCCCCCTAGTAGGATTCATTCTAGCCTTCGGGGCACTCTTTTTGCGTTTTCAGCGCCCCCACTGGAAGTGCTATTCCTTCCATTCTTCCTCTTTTTTTCCATTCCGGGGACGTGATGGTTTTTCCCCTAAAACCTGTCACCACCCCTCTTTCTGACCTATTCACCAACCATTTCTCTTTGCGAGCCTTGAGTTTTGCAGGCTTTTTTTTTCCTGGTTGACAATCACCACACTAACAGCTTTCGTGCACGGGGCAACCTATACGAGTCTCCTTTTCGGGCCTCTTTGCACATTCTCTTTAGTCTTTGCGTCTGATGTAAAAGCACTGAGCTCTTTTTCTGAATGCCTTCTACCTTTTCTGATGGGTGTCCGGCCCCCGACCTCTTGGTCTACAATGAACCTTTTTACCATTCACCTCCCCAAGCTGGTTCCCCTACCACACTGCTCTGTAAGTTTTTTCCCTCATCTTTTACCGTCGTATACTGGTCAAAGTCCTTTTCCGAGAAGTTTTCTTCGACTTTTCGCTTCTTCGTACTTTCCGGATTTTTTTTCCTCCCTAATTTTTTCCAGTTCATCTTCTTTCGTCAGATTTGAGAAAAGATAGTCACTCTCTCCGACTTTCCCTTTCCCACACACCTGCAATTCTCCTGCCCATTATACATTACAACACAATACTGATGTGCGCCGGTCTCCTACTTTTCTGGCTTTCTAGAGTCTTCACGCACGTTTGATTTCGCTCGATTTCTGTTCCCCTCCCCTTTTAGGATCTGAGGTGTTCTAGTTGACTGTCCTTAAATTTCAGAGCTTCACCGACTCATGACTTCTCTAGCCCTGTTCCAAACAGTCATCTCCTTATTTCTACCCAACCATTAAGCAGTCCCCGTTGCGGCTCCTCTCCCTATTGAGGACTCAGCCGGTTCTTCACTTTGCTTAGTGCTGCGTGACAAATTTTGTTCCTACGCTCTTAAGTTTTCCCCTCTTTTTCTTAGAGACCACTGTGCCAGGTCCCATTTTCTATTTCTCTTCTATTGGTTCAGGTTGCCAGGCAATGCTATTTACTCCTCTTCTTGGAAATCATGACTCCCCTTTTCCCTTTTGGATGTTTCTCATCTCTCAGTGGAGGCTATTCATCTGTTTTCGAACTTTCCTTCTCTTAGGCCACCACTACTTCTCCACTCTCAGTTGTTGTTAGTGACTCTTTTTTTTCTTACCATACAAGGCCGTATTACTTTGATGTCCAAGCTTCTCTCTAATCTTTTACAGATGCCCCCCGAATTCCCAACCCGGTAATTTGGTTTCATGCTCGTTCCTTTTATTCTTTTACCCCCCACAATGTTTAGACCGTCTATTTTACCTTCTTCCAAAGGCTTATGTGCAACTGCCCCTTCTCTGACTGAGTGCTTTCCGTTCTGATTTTTGCACTTCTCCCAAATACACTTTCCCTGCACGCCTTATTGGTGGAGGCTTCGGTTTCATCCATCTCAAGCTCGTCCTCTTTTCTCCCGCGTTGGACTTTGATCCCACTTTCCTTTTAGTGGACTCTATTTTTTTTCCTTTTCCCACCCGTCTTTTCTTCTGCGCTGCAACAAAAGATCACTCACGATCAAGCCTCTACCTCCTACGCGCCTCTTTTACCCCCACCCCCCCCCCCACCCCCCCCTCACCCAGCCCCCCCCCCCCCACCCCCCCCCCCCCCCCCCCCCCCCCCCCCCCCCCCCCCCCCCACATCCACGGTGAGCCTCTGCGCGGCAAGTTTTGACCTAATTGGACTACCCATCATCTACCCCACACCACCAGTTTGCCCGAGCCCCTCCTCCTTCTCGACCCACAACCCCAACCCAACACCCCCTGTACCTAACATCCCTCCATGCCGTGGCTGAGGCCATTGCCAAACGAAGTCCGAGTTCTATCGGGTCCTTTACTCTCCCCTCTTGCCAAATTAGGGACAAAGACACTTCCCTCCGCATGAAGTCATCAGCTCCGCGTTTCAGTCCCAGACCTCCTTTTTCTCCCCCCCCGGGACGAACCCCCAGAAGATTGCCTGTCCTTCAACCCAAAGAGAACCCCATTCCACCGAGCTTCCCGCAACATTCGCAGCTTCCCCCCTCGTCTTTCTCCAACGTCATTTCTTTTGAGTATTTGTCTATACGCCCACTACCCCCCCTCATGCCTGCCTTAGGCACCCTATACTAGAATGAATATTACTATGAATCTTCCCTGCTCAAACAGCCCGATTCGCTGACCCACTTTTTGCCGGGAACTTCTACTCACGCCTCTACTCCCTCGCCGTTTGTCTCCAGTATCTCCAATGACTACCCTGTCCCTTCATATGCGCTCCGCTTGTTCCATCTCTTTCCCTGTTTTATTCCCCCACCACCCCCTCCCTTCGCGTTTGCGATGGTTTCGAGATTCCTTATTTTTTATCCCCTTACAACGCACGAGGTTTTCTTAATATCCCCTTACTTCTTTTTTAGACTTGAATAGTTTCGGCCAAAACCTCCCTACCCCTACCCCACCCCCACAAATCCTCCACTCCCCTCCCCGTTCCAACTCACCACCCCCCCCCCCTAAACACTCCTCCCACCCTCCCCCCCCCAACCTCTCACCCCTCACTCTTCTCACCCCCTACCTCCTCCCAACCGCCTCCCCTCACCCCCCACCCACACCACCCTGCTCTCCCCCTCCTACTAACAACCCCACCCACCCCCACCACCCTTTTTTCATCTACTCTCACAACCCCATAAAACAACCCACCAGCCCCCCCCCCCCGTCATACCCCCATACCTCCAACCCCTACCACACCCCCCACCCCCCACCCGCCCCCACCCCCTCCCCCCCCAAACCCCTCTTCCCCTCCCCACACCCCCCCCCCCCTCCCACAAAAAAACCCCAACTCCTCTCCTTCCCACCTCCCTGACCAACAACCCCTAACAACCCCCCCCCCCATCCCCACCAAAAACAAAAACCCCCTCCCCAATCACCCAAACCAAAAACGTTCCCTCTTGTTAGTCTCGTGTTCTGCCGATCGAGATTGAGTTCCTTTTTTTCCCCCCACCCCCCCCCCCTTTTTCCGTTCGAACCTCCCCCCTTCCTATGACGTCGAACGTCGGCGGAAAGTCCGCACGGGACCTTTTTTCAGCTTTTTACCAAGGTTTCTCCCCCCTCTCTCCCGTGCGACCCCCGGTATCCCACTCTTTATAACGTCTTTGAACATTTCATTTTTGTCTTTTTGTGAATTATACTTTGCGGAGCGCTGGCATTACCTCTCCCTCAAAGGATCCATCGCACTGCTTTTTCTCTTATTTTCTTCCCCCGTCCACTCCCCTCGTCACTCTTCTGTTGTTGCGACACTCTTTCCTTTCTCCGTAATCGACCCCCCGTCCATAAGTACCTACTTATTCTGTCTTTTTTTCGGACGGAGCCTGCGTCAGGCGGGAGATCGGACTCCCACTCTTTTTTTTCCTGTTTTTTGTCTTTATATGCGAGCAATTTTTTTGCGGACCCATTACCCAAACTTTTCTGTGTTAGCCCACGAAGCCAAGTACTCGGTCCGGACTGTCCCTTTCTTACTGTACATTTATCGTTGTCCCCTCCTTCCTTTCATGATTCTTCCGACTTCCCACTTCTTCCCAGTCCTGTTCCCCTCTTTTTCATGCACGCCTCCCCTTCATTATCTTTCCTATTTGATAACCCCTGGAGTCTGTTTCAAAAGCTTGTTTAGTCCCCCTACAGTTTTTTCCCTCGGGAAGTAGGTTCCTGGTGGAGGTATAACTAGAAAACTCTTTCCTCCGTCTCACATGCATTCTTGCCCCCCCGCTATGTTCAACCAACACTACAGCCGCATCCATCAACTCCTCCCGGTATCGGGAGAACCTACCCCGTCATCCCCCCTCCAAGTTCTCTCCCACTTTTTCCAGCGGTCGCCTCTCTGTGCCCGCTTTGGCCTTCTTCCAGTGGTTGAGATTTTGTCCTGCGGCTTTTTTCCTCTGATGATGAACGCTTTTCTCTTTTGTATGAGAAGTGAGGCTTGCTTCGCTGCCTATCGACTTTTTTCTCTTGTTTTTTCCTTATTTAGGGGTTTCTAATGCGGTTACGTAATCCCTTTTTTTCTGGTCGCCTCTCTCCTAGTGTCTTTGAACTTCTCCGGACCCGTACACCAATTCTCCCCGTTGCATTCGGAAGCGCTGGAGACCTTTTTTTTTTTCCCTACTTCAGAAGCCACCGGGTTTATCCTTGCGAGATGCCGCTAACATCAGAAAGTGCCCTACTTTTCAACCCATCTCGTCTCTCGATACCCACCCGAGCAAGGCACGTTCTTCGCTTCTTTCCCGCGGATTACCTTCTCCTACCGTTAAGCCCATTCCTCTTTCTTCCCGACCCCAACACCATAACCGCCGGCCTTTCCCTTCTAACAAATTCAACCATGTTCTCCTTGTACTCCTCGACTCCTGGGATCGTGCCATCAAGACTACCCCCGAACTCCTGAATTCCCTCATCCTTTATTCCATACCATTTGCTTCCCCCTACAAGGCTACTTGAATTCTACGAGACCGCTCATTCTTTAACGTGCTGGTACATGCCTTTTTCTGTAGAGCACCTATCTCTCCCTCTATTGTTTCGCCAAACCCACCTGTTCTTACCTTTTCGTGCTTGCCGTTGTCGCTTCCCCCTAGATAGTTTTCTTAGTACAAACCCAATTTATCGCGGTTCTGCGGATGAGGAACTCACTACAGCAAGCACCTTCCCCTTCCTCCCCCCTCTTTGCTGTGAAGGCATGGATCTCCCCTCATTCTTCCCCCCTTTATCCCTTCTTTTCCCTCAACCCGATTCGCCGATGCCGGTGTTTCAATACGCTCTCGCCTGTATATCCTTTTACTCAACCCGGTAAGTAATATATACGGATTGAATATTTTAGACCCTTCTTCCTAAACCGCCTACCAGTGGTCGCGCTCCTCTTCCTATCCACTTTGTGACCCTCATTTCTTTCTACCTGTTCCCTTTTCTTTTTCATAGACTCCCCTTTGCTTTTTCTCAATTGCCTGGAGCTCTGCCAACCCTAGCAAGCGCTTCCTTCCGTCTGGTCTTACTGTCAGTCCTGTAATTTTACCCCGCTGATCAATATTGATTTAATGGTTTCCCGTTTTCCTCCCACCCGAAAACTTTTATTTTTTTTTTTCATATTTCGTTGCTATGCGCCGCTCGGACTTTGTAGACTGGTTCTTTTTTTTTTTTCCTTTTTGTCCAAACCTTTCCCTAGTTGAAGCTCCAGTTTTCCTATCCTGCACGGACGTTCTGCTTTGGAGTGGCGGGCCCTATGGCTTCCTCTTTTCTTCCCCTGACTAATCGGCGGTTCTTTTCACAAGCGGCAGATGACCGTTCAAAGATCTACAGAGCTCCCTTTTTTTCTTACTGGTCATTTTTGGAAAGTCGGGATGCATCGTGTTCCCCGCGTTGCGTCCGTAGCCATGACGTATTTGCCGGCTAGAGGTCCCAAGGCCATTTTCCGTTTGGCAGTTTGAGATTCTTTGCTGCCTAGTTTTAACCAGTCGATAGCACTCGGCCCTGGGTTCTTTTCCTCCGCATTCCCTGAGAACGGCCCAGGGACGCTGGACCCCACCCTTCCTCTCCTTCTACCTTTGAGTATTGAGCGTCTGGCGAACATTTTTTCCAAGTCTCTGAGGATCCCTGTTTCTCTTTATTTCGTGTGTTCCCGCAGCGCGTCTGTGATAGTCTTACTTGACATGAGGCTTGGCTTTTATTTTTACGGTTCCTTGAGGTACAGCTTCTCTTTTCATCAGCCAGGCCCCAATTTGACCCGTTGCTGACACGTCGCTTTTTTATGCACCGACGCCTTTGAAATCGACCGCGCTGGTTATATGGGCCCCCCCGTTCGGTACGAGTCCGATACAAGTCCCCCCAACGTTCCTTTCCTTTGGCGAAGCTTGTCAGGGCTTTCCCCTTTCCCTTCCCCACTCCTGATCGTCTATCCTTCAAAGGTTTCACTACAAAATGTCCGTACCAAAGCCGAGAACAACAAAACAAATCAAAAAATAAAACAATAAAGAGAGAAGACAAGAGACATCCAACAACAAAAAACACATAACAACAAAATAAAAAAGCATACATTATATGGAAAATCTCCCCTTATGGCTTCTTCTAAGTTCTCCTTTCTTCACATTCGCTTTTCTTCCCTTCCGCTTCCTCTCTTTCGGTTTCTACGAGTTGCCTGATTTAGCATGAATTTTTCTACCCTACATTTTTTTCGAGGAAATGCCTGCACCCGCCCATTGCATTATGGCTTTCTTCCCCTCCTCTTCTTTCCTATTCCCACTGTCTTCCCCCTCTGATCGAACTCTAACCTGTGTCAGTAATGCTCCAGGAAATGCTGTCACAAATGACTTTTCGGCTCGCGCATCAAGAGAAATTTACCCGCGAACCCCTGATTAGCTTCCTCGTACCGTTTGACACCTTTCCCCTCTTCAGCCCTCTTTCTTCACGTATACGTCTAGAAGGCCCTTTTCCCCCCATTGGTCGCTCATTCCGTCTTTTTTTTTAACATATATTCAGTAACACCGGCTGGTGTCTTTTTCCTCCCCCTCTCAGTCGAGCCCCCTCTCCCCTCATTGGAAGCATCTTTGTGCATTCAGTTTTCGGCCTTTTTTCCTCCCCACTGTTTTGACCTAAACTTTATGGCTTTTGCCCTTCCAATTACAGGACTCCTGGAATACGTCGCTGCCAATAATCGAACCCACATTACTTTTTTTATCCCTTTTGTTCCTATTGGTTTCCCTTTTTCACATAAGACTCGTCGGATTATTGACTCACTCTTTTCCACTCGCGCTCCACCCCCCCCATCAATTTGTGCTGGGACATGAGAAGATTTTCCACCCGTTTTCTTGCCCCGATAGATTTTTTAAAATCCCCTGTTCTCTCCGTCCCTGGCTGGGGAACCCAGGCCCATTTTCCTAGTCTCTTTTCTTTTTATTTTTCTTTGTTCACTGCCAACCTTAGCAAACACCGCCTGCCCCCAACTCCTTGGATCTTCTCTCTGCGTTTATCACCTCCTTCGCTTCTGACCCGCTTTTTCCATTTTTTTCCCATGAGTTCTTCTCTTCCAGGTGCCCTTTTTAGTGTTGTTCTGAAGAAAACATCGGGACGCAACTGGTAATTTCATGAAGAATTGTCGATATTATCGACTTTGAGTGTATTGACACGTGTCGATCGTCTTCAGTGAGTGACCTTGCCCTCCGAAGGGGGGGCGCGCTTCGGTGAGCCCTGCTCCGGAATCGCACCCCCCCTCAAGAGGCTCCGGTAGACGTATATGCTGTTGACATCATTACTCCTTTTCTCTTTCCACCGATCTTGTGCCCCCCTTTCCTCCTCCGACGCGCGGTATGTGTCGTTTACCTCCCCCTTCACCCCCTTACTCCCCCTCCTTTTTTATTTTTTGGATTCTCGTGACCCCCTCTGTTGCTAAACCCCATTTTCCTTCTCGGCGATGGAATTTCGATCCTCAAGTCCTTTGTGTATCTTCCCGCCGGCTATGGTAAAGTCATTAAGGCCTCGTTTTTTCCCTTTTGTTTTCCCCGATCGCCACCCTCTTGCGACCTTTTTTCCTTCTCCCCCGTCAATTCCTCTGACTGACCTTCCTCCGAAGCGTGTGTGTGTGTGAACGTCCCACCTCGGAACCTTCTCTTCTCTTCCTTTTTCCTTATTTCTAGCGATTTATACGGGTTTAATTGTCACGTCCTCCTAGCGTTAGACGTCCATTACTTCCACCACTCTATCTATCTGTGGTAGCGCTGGGTACCCCGTTCTCTTTTACTGAACTCCCTTCTTTTGCATGACATGCGCACGAAAACGAACCCGTCCACCTTCCTGTAGTCCCTGGACTTTCCATCTATGGATCGGTGTCGCCGTACAGCTTCCTTCACCCCTATCCGTAATTTCTCCTTGCACTATTTCTGGAAGGACGCCTGGTCTGTTTCTGTTCACACCTTTTCTTCTCCCCCGAGTGCGGCTTATTCTTTACGAGCTTTGCATCTTGCTTTTTAACATGTTCTTTTTTTTTCTCCCACGAGCACTCGGATGGAGGCTGTAGCGACTGCCTCCCCCCCTCTTCTCATTGACTTTGTAAGTTCAACACCTTCCCTCTTTTTCTCTCTTCCGCTCTTTCTTTTCTGGTTTCAGCATTCTCGCTTCTCTTTCTTAACGTCCTCTTTCCCTTCCTATCCCTTTATACACGCCCGCTTCTTGAAGGACGTAGTTGTATGTCCGCGTGAACTCTGGTACGTGTGATTCGTGTTGAAAGAACGAAAGGGTGTTTTTTTCCTTCTTCTTTCCCTTCCCCCTCACGATTCACACTTTACCCTCCCTTATCAACCCACGGCCTATAAAGTTATTTCAAAACGCTCACGCAAGCCCTTCATTTGTCCTCCTCTACAGTCACTCCCCCCCTCCCCCCAGCTCACAAACGATCGCTGATCCGAAACCCCTTCCCCTTTTCCCCTACCTCGTTGTGTGTGAGATCTTTCTTTCCTCGATA
>Ga0179593_1248611_pt1 | contig 10413 bp, 11 predicted proteins | sample CZODoug2_1_08_16_FD_185931 | JGI IMG/M metagenome (GOLD analysis project Ga0179593, IMG submission 185931) | Vadose zone soil fungal communities from Angelo Coast Range Reserve, California, USA - CZODoug2_1_08_16fungal (PacBio error correction) | ecosystem: Environmental > Terrestrial > Soil >... | reverse complement strand
GATCGTCGAAGTTGATCTTCAGCCTGATTGGCATTTTTTGCTCTCCAGGCGGATCCCGGTGCTGGTTTGGGGGATATTTTTTTTTTGGTGCTCCGGGCCACGGAGTCGTTTTACCTGCTTTCCGCTTGCCTTTTTTAACCTTGTGGTGTCGGCCGGTGTCCCTTCTTTTTTCGCCAAACTTGCTGCCAGGTCCACGCTCTTGGCCCTGGGGTCGCGTTTGACCACGGCCGGTCTTTTGTTGCCCTGGATTGCGTATTTTTTTTGGTTTTTACCCGCCGTTCTGGTCTCCCCCCCGGTGGTTGTTTCGTACTATGCCGTGCGAGTGGTTTCCGCGGACCTTTGGTAACCATCACTTTCTGGATTTTTGCGCTTTTTTGGCCTTTTGGACCTGGTAATCCCTGCTTGGCCGGAGGGCGTTTCGGCGGGCACCGTTGGGCAGGAGTGGGCTTTTTATTCTCCCCTTCCCTTTGAGTGATCCTTTTTTTCTTTTCTGGGGCGGCTCCTGCCCTGTTCCCCGTTTGCTCGCCTCTTTGGCACCATTGTTTGGGTTTTGTGTCCCGCATGAGTTCTTCTTTTCCCGTCGAAACCCCCTGGTCTTTTTTCTGCAGGGACCGGGCCCCGTGTTTGGAATGCCTTCGGCCTCTTTTTTACGCCATCCGTTTTCGGTCCGTTCTGGTCTAACTTCTTTAGTATTTTTTATCCGGATTCACACTCATTTCTTCACCCGATCGGCTGTTTTGTCCCTGTGGTTTTCCCTTTTTTGTACCTGTGCCATTTTCGTTGCTGGGAACCTATTCAGGTCTACCAAAGTCTTGGTTGACCTGAAAGACGTTATAGTTGACTTTTGTCCCTTGGAGTGGATTATTGGTGAGCCCCGGCGTTCGGCGCGTGTCTGTGAAGGTCACCTCCTTGCGCCCCGAAAGGCTTTTTCCTTTTTGGGATTTTTACCCCCCTGCCCCTCTTGTGCCCGGTTGTTGCCTGACCGTTACTGTGGCGTACTCCCCTTTGCCAGTGAAAATTTTCTCTTTTTCGAAAAAAACAGTGGCCTCGTGCCCCGCGGCTTTGGTTTATTCACCCCCTGGAATTTTTCCATTTTTTTCTTTTTTTCTTGTCTCAGTATGGAGGTATCCGCAACAGCACTTTTTTTGATTAGTTTCACCCGGCGCCCTTCAGCAGTAGTTTTTTTAGGTAGTTCCCCTCGGAAAGAACCTTCTGACGGTTCGTGCGGTGCCCTTCTGGTCCCTTTTTTCCACACGACATCAAGTGCCCTAACCTCTTTCCCCCCCCTGTAGGTTAGCACGTATTTTACCGGGTCATAGGGTTTTTCCTTTTGTCTCCCTTGCAGAGATCGACCCCATTTCACCAGTTCCTGGGATTTTGGCGTTCGCCTTCCCCCCCGACCTCCCCTCCCCAACGACCTTTTTTGTCCTTCATACCTCCGGTTTGTGAGGAACCAAATTACAGCCACCCACACTTCTTCGCCATCGAAAACCCTCCCCCCCCACCTAAACCCACCAATTTTTTTTCGCGCTTATCGTCGAGTTATTTCTGTGCTTAGTGGTTTTTCCACCCAGCATACCCTTTTTGGGTGCCTCCTTTTCCCGATGGTTTTCGTCCCCTGGCCTTCCGTTCCTTTCGCTGTTTTTGTTTTTTTTCCTTTGACGTCGTGCTTCCTCCGGATCTCCCCAAAAAGATGAATTGTCCCTTGCATGGTTCCCCCAAGTTCCCGCAACGCTTTGGCGTCGTTATTGTTAATCAACCCACAGACGTTCGATTGTTTTGGCGCTTTTTCCGTCCCCTTGCTTGGCCATTTTTTTTTCCTTTCTCAAAACCTTTTTAGGTCGGTCTTGATCTGACGAGGCCGAAGTGGTTGGTCTTTTGTGCCCACATGCTTTCCTTTATGAAGCGTCGTTTGCTTTCGTTTCTTGTCTCGGAACGTCTGGGTAGTTTTATCGGTTTGTATTTTTGCCTTTCAAGGTACTGGTAGGCTCCCTCTCTTTTTTGGTTTCGTTTGATTCGTCCCTTTGGCATGTTTCGTATTCGGGGCTAAGGGCGGACGCACGCCGTCTTTCCTTTGTCGCCACCTCGTTGCTACGGCGTGTTCAAGTATTTCCTTCGCCATAAAATTCCTAATGTTCCGCCTTTGCCGCCCTTGCCCTGGAATGGTCGTTGGCTCTAAAGACCCAAGCAACACCCCCAAAACAATGGCTCGGCGATTTTATTCGGTTCATCTAGGTTTTTGGGGGCGGGCCTGCCCATCGCCCACACAAACCCCTTTACTCGACATGGGAGTTAAAAAGGTCTTGTTCATGTGTCCGACTATTTCTTGACGACCCGTCTTTTATCAGTCTTTTTTTTTGCCACCCTTTTTTGGTTCACTACCAATTTGGTCCCCCAGTGACGTATTTCGGCGTTCCTGGGTTGTTTCGGGGTTTTGTCGCCTCCCTATTCGACCGGTTTTATCTACTCCCCTCTTTATGGTTGACTTCTGTTTTTTGCCGCTGTCCTGTGCTGCCCCCTTTCATCGATGCGTTTTTTACCAAATGTCGCGCAGTTTTTACTTTTCGTAAGAACCCAATGGGGTTGACTTTCCACGGGCGCGCCGTGCGCTCTTATTTTCCCCCCCTCGCAATCATTGGCGGCAGTTTTTTTGCTTATTTGCTTTCCACGGTGTTTCCATTTCCACTCGGTTGATCCCCCCTTGCAAATTTTTCATTTCTGTGCTCGCCTTCTTTCAATTTTTTAGTTTTTTTCTTGCCATCCGTTCCCCCTGTTTCGTATCCCCCCCTTTTCTTATCGACGCTGGGGCCGAATCATCGGCGGTGGGTTTTTCCTGCTGGACCGGGGCCACCTTGCTAGGTCCACCCCGTTTTGTCAGGGAATCTTTTTTTTTTTATCAATTCGTTGTTTCTTTTCTTCTCCGCCGGTCTTCAGGTAAAGGACGCTTATATTCCTCGCAATGCCCTGTTTTTGTTCTGTTTTTGCCATCCTGCGACCTGACTTCTTCTGGGAAAAAAACCCACCCGGTTTCCATACCAGCGCATTTGGTATATGTGGCCGTGATGCCGTAAGTTTACTGTTGACCTGGTACGGTGCGAATCATTCGTGCAGGCTGCAGTCCATTTTCAGTTTGTACGGTCGTGGATCGCCGAGATTTTCCGTTCAGACCAAGAATATCTATTTGCGCTCTCGCTTACCCCATTGTGGCTGTTCACCTAGTTATCAAGTCCTGAGGTGTTTTGGCTGTTAAGATGTGGGTCCCCTCCCCTTTCTGATTCCTTCCCCTCACTTTTTTCGGGTCACTCCCCCCTTTTCGTAGGTAAATTCGCATATGGACCTTTCATCACGTGTGCCCAAACAGTGATCCGGGGTGGTCTTTTTTTTTGGGAGTAGTAGTTGTTTTGATTTTCTGTCGACGTAAACCTCCTAGGTCCCTTCCACTTTCGGCTCGATGAGCCTGTCCCTGATTAAAGCTTGAGTTTTTTTCACGGTTATGACGGGGTGGTTTTTATGTCGATTGTTTGCCTATAGTTTTTTTTTTTTTTTTTTTGTTTGCTTCTCCCAGCCGCATCCCCCTCTCCACAAATTCACGTCTCTTTTTTTTTTCTTTTTCGGATTTGTTATTTGACGACCGGTGACACACTTTCTTCTTATCCAGTTGTGGGTTTTTCCTTGGGTTTTTTTTCCCGTCGCATTTTCGTTTCACGGCAGTGCTTTTCTTCTCACCGCAAGGGGCTTCTCTGGATTTGTTCTCGGAAGATTTATTGGCTTAGGCGGCACTCCACTCCTCCCCCCTACTCGGTCGTTTTTGTTTTTCCCTTTCCGCATATGAACCCCACCCAGACCTGACCTTTTTTTTGCGTTTTCTTTGTTTTCCTGGCGTCCCTGCTCCAGGCGAGCCGACGGAATTTGAGGACCTATTTTGTTCGCTTTGACATTTTATCAAGGGTTTCTACGAAGTTTTATTCCTTTCAACCACTTGGGGGCGGTCTGCGTTTCTTGTGCCCGTCATGAGTTGATAACCCTTTCTCTTAGTAGTGAATTTCTTCTTTGATTGTCCTCCCCCTTGCCGTCGACCGGGGAGGTCGATTCTTAAGTTATTTTCTTTTTTTATGGCGACTTTTTCCAGTACACACATTTTGGACTTCTGCCTGTTCTCGGTTTCTTCCCTCCCCCCACAGTGGAAAGTTCCTTGTGCGCGTTTTTTGCAGGAGGCTCGTTTTTCCTGCTTTCCTGCGGCCTCCTCTCGTGAGCTCAGGGTCTGCACTTCCCTTTTCAATGAGGGTGGTCCTGGTTTTTGAGATTCTCTCTGGGCCTCGTACCCAGTTTTTCCCGTCGGTTTTGGCACGGGCTTGGCCAGCGCCAGTGTTCGGATTTTTTTCCCCGGGTGTTCCTCCGGCAACCCCATTGTTCATGGCTCGGGTCCATATCACAAACCCCCATAGGGAGGGATTGATTTTCCCAGGTCTTCATTTTCTTTTTTGTTTTTTTCATTCCAGCTTGCCGTCGAAGAGCTCCCCCCCTCCGATGGTTTTTTGTTTTTTTGTTTTGTTTTTCTTTCATTCATCCGCCAGCCGTTTGGTCTCCCAACCCTTATGGCGGCAGGTTGCCCCCGCCCCGCCATTCCACTCTGCCTCCCGTTATTTTGCCCTTTTGTTCTTTATTCCCGGTGGTTCTTTTTTTTTGGGCGCCGTCAAACGCGGCCAGGATGGTCACAGTCCTCCCGTCATTGCCGGTTCACCCTGGATGTCAGATGCACGAGTTTTTGCCTGACTTTGGCCGGTCTACCCTCTTTTGCAGGACTTCCCCGTCAGCCAATGGCCCTATTTGCCGATTGACGTCGGTTGTCTTTCTCCATGAGCGCGGTTCGTTTGTTGCCCACAGTTCCCTTGCCTTTTTATTTGCTGCGCCGGATCGTGGTTGGGGACCCAAGGGCGTCCCTTTTTTTCCCCCTCCTCCAGCAAGTTCGATTCTGTTCCTTTTTGGTCCCCTGAGGCATTCCACGTCCTTTACTCTCCCTTTTTGTAGATCGTATCTAGGGGCTCCGATTTCCCTCTCGGTCGCTTCCTTTTCCTTTTCACCACTCTTAAATGGGAAAACTCATTCCGTTACGCGCCTTTTCGTTCCGTGGCCGTCCTTCCCCCCCTTTTTGCGTTTGAAAGCACCCTAAAGCGGTTTGCGGTTACTGACGGTTCTGTCTTTCTCCCAAGGTTTGTTTCCGAGGGGCAGCGGTTTTTTTTTGGCGATGGGCATTGCCGTTGCCTAGATTACCCTCCACATCTCGCCGCGCCTTGTTTCTTTCTGGGTTCTAGCTCTCCATCCCGGCGTTGGTTCTTCGTTTTTCCTTACGGTCCCCCTTCTGTCGGGGCCCTCGGGTGGGCACTTTTTTTTGCCCCCCCCCCTCCTGTTGGTTTTCACTTTGAGACCACAATGTGTGGAAGAGCCACACAGGAAAAATTCCGGCTGGTCCCTTGCCCCGGAATCACAAGCCCCAAGTCCCCTGGATCGTTTCATCTCATCGTGCCCGCTCAATGGGAGGGTACCCCAGGTTTCGCATTTTTTAGTGTTAGGTCTCTACCCTCTCTTTTCCTCGTGTCCCCCCCCCCCCTTCTTAGGCTGTCACATACTTTTTGCACTTTCTTGATCCCTTCTTCAGTCCTTTTTTTTCAACTCAGGGTTTTGTAGCCCCCCCCCTTCCCTTCTTGCTCGCCACATTGGGGCAATCATCATGACCCCTTGTTAACACCTGAAATTTTGTTTGCTTCCATTGGCAGTCGTCCTTTTTCAGTTGCGGAAGGGGTTGCTGCTTTTTATACCATTTTTTTCCTGGTGGTTTTTTACTGTTCTTCTTTTATTTCGTCTTTTTCTGCGGTCCTGCAGTGGTCTTGATTTCGGCTTTTCTAACATGCTCTACTTTTTTCCTTTGATCTGGCGCTGGGGTTCGCTTCTTCTTCGAGGGTTCTCGGTTTTTGGTTTGTTCCTTTTTGTTGTGGAACCAACTCCCCCCAAGCGCGTACGCTTGGGTGGGTCTTTTTTCTTAGTTGGCTTGTTTTTTTGATTTGTTTCGCATTGTGGTTCATTTCGTGTGTTTTTTTCTTGGAGGATGTCTCCTTGTCGGGATTTTTACTTTTTTGATTGGTGGTTTTCTGGGATGCCCTTGGGTCATTGCGCGCCTTTCCCCCAGGGTATTTGGTTGCTGGTGTCTTTCGGATTGTCAATTTCTCCCCCCGGACCATATCCCTTCCTGCTTGTTCGGACCTTTTTTCTCCCCTGCGGTGTTTCCCTTTTCTGTGCTGCGTTTTTTACGGGCCCAAAGGTGTTGCAAACACCGGCATCCTTCTTGGTTCATCCTCGAGTCGTCCCGCCGGGTGCCTTTCTTTTCCCATCTTTGGCGGGTCGGTGCCAGACGGCCACCCGACGGTTTTGGCGGAGGGAGTTGTTTTTTTTTTGCCCTCTCCTTCTCTGGGTCCACGGTGTCGCCTGGTTCGCCTTGAGGCCGCCCACTTTGGCCCCGCCCAGCGGCGTTTTTGTTCCTAGTTTGGTTTTTCCTGCAGTTCCTTTTTTTTCCCCTTAAGGTCCTTCCTTTGCCGACGTCTGTTCTCCACCATTTTGGCTCGTTCAGAAGAATGCAAGTTATTCCCTTTGGGGCATTCCGAGGGATGTCTTCATTTGATCCGTCGCCCTTTCACTGCCCTATTGTGTTGGACAGCCCCAATGGTTGCTGTTTCCTTTTCGGCATCCTGCATTGCTTTGGTTTTGAAGTGAGTTTTTTAAGGCTCCGGGGCCCCGTGCCTACAATGGATGGGCGTTTCTGATGTCAGTAATGTCATCCCGCGTTTTGCCCGTTTTCCTGCCTTCCCCGACCCCCCGTTTTTTTTCGCGAGCCTTTTTTTAAGACCTCCTGGTCGGCTTTCCCCATGTGTGGACTGAGTTTCTTTTCCTCAATTACTCACCTGGGGGAAGAACCCGTGGGCGTGCCGCTCCCACAGTTCGGCGGGACTCCGGCGGGGGCGTTTACGATTTTGGCCGATCCGTCGCTCGGGCCCCTGCATGACAGAGGTCCGGCCAGTTTCGGCTTCGTCCCACACGGAGGTTCAGTGATGTTGCCCTGATGGCCGTTTCTCGCCCACACTCCTTTTGACGGCCGTTTTTTTTCACCTGGCGGGGCTTTTTACTGGCTTTTTCACCCCTTCCCCCAGCCGAATCCATTGTTTTTGCGTCCTACTGGTGTCTTTCCCTGGACCCTCGGTTGAGCTGGCACTGTGTGCTCGGTCATGTTTTGCCCCCACCCGCACGACCCCCCATCGTGTCGGACCGGTTGGCTTTTTCTTTTGATGCATTTTGCCGCTCCTTTGCAGGGTCATGGGCCTGTCCTCCAGAACGAGATCCGCTTCCCGAGTTTCTCTGGTTTGTTTCTCTTGATCTCTTATCTTTCTGTTTGGTGTTGTTTGAGCGGATCATGTTTTCGAAGGCGACGGTGTCTTGTATTCAGCTCCCTCTTGGGAGTTGCTTGAGCTCGAAGCGTTGATATCGGGCTTGTCATTTCGGGTTTCTTGGTTTTTTGTTGCCTTGTTTGTTTTTTCCTTGAAGTTGCCCAGGTTTTGACGCCCCCCTCTGGGTGGTTCGGCTTTTGGCCAGGTTTTTATTTTTGTGTGGTGGAGGTTGCGTTTAGTCTCATCTGGTTGGGTCGGCGACCAAAAAACACGCCGTCGTTTCACCCATTGATTTTCTTTCGTGAAGCTTTATTCCGTTCGATTCCTGTGACCCTCCCCCGCCCGGTTTTCTTCATTTTTGTGCGAGGGTGTGCCCTTCGATTCCACATCACTTTGTCTCGTTTTTTTGCGTTCTGGCCTGCGTTAACTGTATTCCCTGAATTTCCCCCTCGTTGTCTGCGCGTCCCTTCTCCGTTTGTGACTTCTTCGCCTTCCCATTTTGAGCGGCCACGCCCTGCGTCTGGAGGCCTGGCGGTTTCCCTGAACTCGGCACCTTGTGCGCCAGTTTTCTTTTATCGGCTCAACCCCTTTTTTTCGTGTGCTTGCCTTCCCTTTCCCCGTTTTCCCCTTCCTTTCTGGCCTTTTTTTGGCAAGGCCCCCAGTTCGTCCGTGGCTGCTTGCCTTCCATTCTCGTGCCGACGATATCACCTGTCTTTTTTTTTGGGTGCCTTAAGGGCGCGGATCTCCTTCCCCCCCTTGCTCGGGTTTTCCTATTCAGGGCTCCCCTTGCTTGGGAATAAGTTCTGCTTGATCGCCGCCTGATGTTTGACCTGTTCCCCTTTCGGTCTGCCCTTTCCGGCTGAACTACCCGCCTCCTGGCTTGCCCCACTCTTCCTTTCTTTTGTTTGTCTTTGTCAATTGGCGGGCCTAGACGCCCCGGCCCCAAACCGGTGGGCCTCATGCTCTTTGCTTTCACCCCTTTTCTTTGCCACGTTCCTTGTCTTGTCTGTGCGTTTTTCGCCTCATTTTGAACGTCAGTTTCTAAAATTTCCCCTTTCGCAGGAGTTTCTTGTCTTTTTTTCCTTTGCATGTTGCGCTTTTTTTGGGCGGGCACTCCTTTTTTTTTTTTTTCGGTCCCCGACATCATCCCTCCCTCGTTCTTTCTCTCATTTCGTTTTTGCCGCCGTTCCTTTGCTGTGCCATACTTTTCCGTCTGGCCGGGCCCCTTTTTTTTGACCCCAGCCCCAGCTGTTCTTGGGCGCTCCTCCCCAGGGTATCCATCTTTTGCCGTCAATTTGTTTTTTCAGGACCGCCCACGTCTTTTTCGCCATTTACATTCCCCGAAAACCCAAAGGTCGGCGGCATTTTTGCGGTTGTTTTCTTTTCTTTTTGTACAGAGATGTTTTCCCCCCAGTTCCCAGGTTTTCCGCGTTTTAGTAGGGGGGGAGCCCTTCGCATGGCCTCCGGCCCTGCGTTTTTTCGATTCTTTATTTTGCCGTGGCTGCTATCGTTTTCCCCATGCATTTTCCCGAGAAGGGGGGCCCTTTGATGCTTTCTTTCTTTTTTCTCGACAAAAAACCACAGTCTGTCCCCGCGAATTTTGGTTTTCCATATTCTTCATCGTTTTTTGGGTCCCCCTTTCTGCCCACCTTTATTGTTTTTTTTTCTATTTTCACTTGAAACGCCGAAGGTTCGTCCCAATTCCGTCCTGCCCTTGCTCAGGAAGCTGCCTTTGTTCGTTGCGTGGTTCTTGCGTTTTGGGACGATGGTTTTAGTGATTTTCTTGTTTGCTTTTTTTTCCCGTTCCAAGTGCTTCTTGTAGGCCCTTTTTTTTTTTCTGGGCTTGACTTCCTCTCCTCCCAGGTGACTTGTTTGGTCTGAGGGCGAAGCGAAGCACGACTTTTTTTTTCCTGCTTTCCCGGGGGAGTCCCCGCTCCTTCCCATAAAATGACTTTTTTCAATTTCGATTTTGTGCCCTTTTTTTTTCGTTAGGTCGGCGTTTGCCTCAAAAACATTTCCAAAAAACACCTTTGTGCTTTTTTTTTTCCCTTCGGTGTATCTCTTACCTTGGCTTGGCCTTCAACCCCCAACCAACCCCTGTTTTTCTTCGAACACTTGGGTTTGAGGAAATCTGTCCGCCGCTTCGCAGTGTTTTTTTCTTTCAAAGTCCCTATTTCCCTCCAATTTGCGGCTTGACTTTAGTGCGTTCCTGGTGGCTTGAGTGGCTTTGCTGGCGATCCGCCCGGCTCGACCCCTATTCTTCGATCGGAAGTTTTTTTTTTTATCCGGTGTGCTTTGCGAGTGCCTTCTTCACTGATCGCCGCGTTTAGTTTTTTTTTCCCTGGCGGCCCCTTTCACTTGCCTATCGTGGTTGAGGGCAATTTTTGTCCCGGTCGTGCGCTCCCACCGCCGACCGCTCGCTGCTTTTCCACTCGCTTCCTTTTCATCTTTGTCTCCCTTGGTTTGATTTCGTATGCCAATCGTGATCCGTGTTCGTAGTTTTTTTTTTTTGGCTTCTTGCTCTACCCTCTGCCCACCGTCTTGGCTTTTTTTTATCTCCCTTTTTTTTGTTCGGCCTCCCCACGTTTTGCGCGTTTTCCCGTTTCGGCCCATATCTTCTGCCCTTGGGCGGTTGTCGTCTTTCCCCGGTTGCTTCCAAAACTGTCCTTTTAGACAACGGGGGTGATGCATTGCTCTCTCGCTTTTTCTATCTTCGCTCCTGGTCAGGAACCGACCCCTTTAGCACTTCTCCATTCAGCCCTATGGTTTTTGTGCTTGTTTTTCCATCACGAGTTTCCCTGCGGCCCCCCCCCCTTCACTTTTTTTTTCCAACCGCGCCTTTGGTCCCTATGTTTTTTGCTTGTTTGACCTGAAGTAATGGACCCTGTTGTTGAAATCCTGGACCCCCCTTGCGCCCTGGCATCTGTGACCCAGGGTAGTTCTCCCCACGTTTTATCTTGTTCTTGGTGTTGCTGCGCGC